>Ga0209780_1000001_pt1 | contig 191654 bp, 180 predicted proteins | sample WorMetexBAHAMAS2_FD_187384 | JGI IMG/M metagenome (GOLD analysis project Ga0209780, IMG submission 187384) | Marine gutless worms symbiont microbial communities from Max Planck institute for Marine Microbiology, Germany - Inanidrilus exumae... | ecosystem: Host-associated > Annelida >...
CTGGAGCTTGAATTTTTGACCACAACTCCATCGCCGCTTGCATAATTTTTCATAGAACGGCCGGACGAATCAGAATCCGAACGGCAAAAAAACCGAAAATAGCAGAATTGGGCTGCAGGACACCCTGTTCTGGCAACCCCTATAGAACCGCATCGTGTTAAACCGCTATAAACTTATCCCTTCCCAGCTGTTGATCGAGTCGGTGGAATGGACGATGTGCATACCGGCATCGGCAAATCGTTGAAATGCACTGTCTGCATCTTCGGTATAATCGATGACCCCGGGAATCACCACCGGTGAGGTGCAATCCTCAAGCAGGTAGACTTTCCGCGCGAGGGTTGTGTCTGACCCGTTGATTTCATTCAGGAGGTCTTCAATGGTCCAGGCAACGCAGTGGCTTTTCGCCTGACCGGCAATAATCACCGCGTCGAAAGTTAACAGCTTCTGAATGAAAGAACTGTTCTTCTCCGCAATCGCCTGACCATCAGGGCCGGTTAGGACCTCCGGACTCAGAACCGAATAATTTTCAGTAAACGGGTTGCTGCCCTTTACCTGGAAGTCCGGCGGGCTATATCGTGCCACGCAATGAAAGAATATCGCCTCTTCCACTGACGATACAAGGGCATGGCCGATACCCCCGAGCATGGCATGATACGGCCAGACGGTCAGATCGTATTTTCCGCCAGCCTTCAGCTGGCGGGTGTAGTGGCGCAGAAAACTCTGGCCATATGCCGGATCGATGTTGAACGCATGTGCAATCTCCGGATTGAACTTCCACACCCCGCTGTCGATATCCTCTTCCGATACCAGGGTATACGGCTCCGGATGTTTGCCGCTGTCATCGACCAGGAAAAGACTATGAAAAATCTGCGCGGCCTGATGGGTGTCCATTGTGGGAAAGATGTGGGTTACCACATGAAGATTTCGATAAATGAACTCACACAACCGGCGGTTGTCGTCGACAGCTCCGGTTCCGGACGCGCCTCCCACAAACAATTCGAATTCCGGTATGCAGAAGGTGTTTTGCACATCCACCAGCAATAGCGCGATGCGGTACCTGTCCCGTGCCGCCGGTGCGATGCGGTTCCGTTGGGCCCAATTCGCCGCTTCCCTGGCGCGATCCTGGTAGGCGACTTTCCACACCCGAACCACATTTCTTGGATCGAAATGCTCTGGAATGGGTAATTCAGAAAAAGCCATATCTCTCACTCTGAAAGAATTCACGTATGAGGTTATACGGAAAGCCTCAGTTGCTGAATACTAGGACTATCTTAACACGAAGAACACGAAGCGCACGAAGTGACCGCACTGAATATGCACATTTTTCTTCGTGATCTTCGTGAACTTCGTGGTGAAAATTTCCCGACTGGAGCTTTCCAGATAAGCGTTTTCATTTAATGTTCAGGTTAACTATGGTTAGTATAATCATCCACAATTCCAGAAAACACCGTGTAAGTAAAAAAACCATAATAATCACGACGATCCGGTAGAAACTCGTCAGAATCCGGATCAGTCAGACGGCAAAACAGACGCCAGTCCGAAACGTTCATTTCGGATCGGGCAGCACCCCATCTCATGTTGAAAAATACAGACAGAGCCTTGCGGAGGTCAGCGGTGGCGGGACCCCTCACGTTTCCCGGGAACGTTCGGACGGTCACTTCACCGATACCGCTGTCATGCATTCGGCCGGCGGTTCCCAATAAATGCCCTTTTGGATCATCCCCGTGGTTAAACGGAGCCAAGCCAGCGGTGGTGGCATTCAAACGGGCCTCCAGGCGAGGATGTCCAGCCAGGAACTGCTGGGATGACCAGGCGGCCATGGCAATACGGCCTCCCGGTTTGACCACGCGGGCCATTTCCCGAATGGCCTCACCCCGGCTGGGGCCGGAGTATCCGGCACAATCCACACTCCAGGCCCAGTCAAACGCGTTCGTTTCGAATGGGAGACGGTCCATGGATCCTTTCCGGAATTGGACACGCCCGATCACATTGCGGCGTTTGGCCAACGCCTTCGCCTGAGCAAGAATTTTTCCCGATATATCCACACCGGTAATCACGGCGTCGGGACCAAGATGCTCTGCCAACAACATCGCCGGTTGACCGAGCCCGCAACCGACATCCAATCCATGGCTTATGGCAGAAAAATTCAAATCTTGAAGGATTTCCAGTAGTACCGGCTCCCGCAGGGTAAATGTCACCAGCAGTTTTTCGATGTAATCTTCGGTGCCCATCTATGTCATCCGCCTCCAATCAGATCATCGAATCAGCTTAGACCGACGAAGGAAGTTCTGAAACACCCTGAGTATGATCGGAGATGGCGTTCACCATCTCTTGCCACAATGTCGGGTAGGCCATTCCATGGCCCAGACCTTCGACAATCATCAGGCGCGCTCCGGGCATGGCGGCGGCGGTGTCCCGCCCGTGCTCCGGAGGCATGAGGGCGTCACTGTCGCCATGAATCACCAGAGTGGGTATGCTCACGGACCGGAGGGCCTCACGCCGGGCCGGAGCCGCATAGATCGCGGCCATTTGACGGGCAAATCCCATTGGATAAAACATTCGATCATAGCAACGGGCCGATATTCGCCGTTGGACACCACCATCCATTTTTTCCGATCCCCCGGCAAACGCCCTGTAGACATCCACCGTATAATCCAGGTAGGCATCCCGCAACACCGGTGGGAGCGACATCATTGCCTCATTGGCCTCAACGGTAGGACCGGGCAAATCAGGTTCTCCGGTGGTTGACTCCATGGATATCAGGCTCAGCAACCGAGACGGATGTTCCAAGGCCATGATCTGACCGATCATCCCCCCCATGGAAAGACCGCACACATGGGCTTTTTGGATACCCAGGGCCTCCATCAGCCCCACGGCATCGGACGCCATGTCCGAAAGGGTATACGGAGGGGAAACGCTTAGACCTTTGGCAAGATCGTTGGTCATTTGGTTTAAGTCCGGGACTCCGAATTGTTCCAATTTTGAAGACAGGCCACAATCCCGATTATCGAATCGGATCACCCAGTGATCTTTTTCAGCAAGCATCCGACAAAATCGATCCGGCCATCCAAGCATCTGGGTCGCCAGACCCATGATCAGGATCAACGGCCGGCCTCGGGGGTCTCCTAGGGTGTCATAAGCGATCTCGATTCCATTGGCATCAACTCGTGGCATCAGGTTCTCCTCCAACCCGGATATGGCTCCAGATTGAGTGTATCAAGTGATTTACGGCGGATGGATGATGTGGATTGCCTCGATCCGTTTCAAGGCTTACGGTTATAAATCAGGCTGTTTTCAAATACAAAAGCAAAACGTTAAATAATCCCATGGATTCCGCCTGAATACAAATCAACCTATTGATTTCATTCATAATTAACTACGGACTAACGTAGGAAAATCTAATGACCCAAAACAGGAACATCAGCGCGGACCAATGCGGAGAGGTTTGCGTGGAGAAATATATTGAATGCACCCAGCGAAAATACACCGGCTGCGTGGAGGAAATACGCGTCTGTCGAGAGGAGTGCCCGACGACCCGAATGATGTCACCGGCTATAGTTCAGTATATACGGGCGTTAGGCGCCTGATCCCGAAACCGGTATGAAATTTTTTCTTAATTTTTTCGCCAGGCGATCCTTGATTCAGATGTAATACCGTGCCGTTCACTGAAACCGGCGACCACCTCCACCACATATTTCGCCGGCCCCCTGGACCAATGGCGCGTTTCGGTCAGGGGCTCGGTCTCCCGGGCGATGTAGATCACCTGGGAGGCTGCCGACACAAAGATGATGTCCAGGGAAACATAGGTATTTCGCATCCAAAAAAATCGATCATCCGGCTTGTCGTAGACAAACAACATGCCTTCGTTTTCTCCCAGTATCTGTCGCTCCATCAGGCCTTTGGTTCGCTCGTCCTGGGTTCGGGCGATTTCAATGACGATGGATGCCTGGATGTTTCCCTGAGCATCTAAAAAGGATAAGGTGCCGTCCGGGCGTATCTCGGAACCGGCTCGAGCCCGGGAAGGGGAACAGATGAAGAATACCGATAGGAACAGGACCATCAGGAGTCTGGCCGGACAATCTTTATTCAATATCTTCATTACTGGAACATCTCCTTGAATGCAGCACGCTTTTCTTTCTTCCAGCGTGGACAAAACGCCGGCTTCCCTTTCATCACCAGTTCCATGCAGGCGTTACACTTCGGACTGCATTTGACAATTCGCCCATCCTCTCCTCGACGGGCCTTTCGAACCCAATCCGGATCGACCCAAAGCGGGCGCGCAAGCCCGATCAGGTCTGCCTGTTTTCCTTTGAGAATGGATTCAGCCCGTCGCGGCGTGGATAGCCGTCCAGCGGCTATGATCGGGACGTTGGCCTGTTTCTTGATTGCCGCGGCAAGAGATACCATATAGCCCGGCTTTTTTGATTTTTCCACGACCTCGGGCAGAAAGAAGGATTCATAGGTACCCCCCATGGTGGAAAGGTAAGCGATACCGTTATCTGCCAGAGCTCGAGCGAGAATCGAGGCCTCCGGCACCTTCAGCCCGTCGGGCAACCACTCGTCGGCCAGGAATCGATATCCGACAGGAAAGTCCCCGACAGTGTCTTTCACCTGCTTCAAGACGTCCAAAGGAAACCGGATACGGTTTTCGATCGGCCCGCCGTAGGCATCATCCCGCTTGTTGGTTCTCGGGGAGACGAACTGTGCCAGTAGGTACCCGGTGCCGCCATGCAGTTCAACCAGGTCGAAGCCCGCCTGCATCGCGCGTCTGGCCGCGTTGGCATATTGCTTGCGGATGGTCCGAATCTCCCGGCCTGTGAGAGCTTTTGGCATCCGGCCGAATGTTTCTACAGCGGACGGGGCGACCGGGGATGGCACATGGGCGTACCGGCCAGCGTGGTTGATCTGAAGTGCCGCACGCGCTTTCTGCCCCTTGATGGTCCGGGCAAGCTGCTCAAGACCTCCGAGATACCGGTTGTGGTCATATCGAAGGGTGCGCGGAGAGCCGCTGCCGCCGGCACTGATGCTGGAATTTTCCACGACGATCATGGCCGCACCGCTTTGGGCCATGAGCTTGTAGTGGTGAAGGAGCAGGGGGGACACCCGGCCGCCATCGGCTGCATAGCCCAGGTAAAGCGGAGCCATGGTGATTCTGTTTTTCAGCCGTAACCCCTTGATAGTAATCGACTTAAACAGATTCGGATAAACAGGATGTGGCATAGCACTCCCCCTTTCATGGTTGCCGGTGATCGATGCCACCTTTCGGCCCAGCCTGTTGGGTCGTCTTGGGCGGCGTTGTGTATACGGAGTCGTTAGCTCCAGGGGAAACGCCCAACGGGGCGGGAAAAGAATCAGGCTCGAACGATGCACACGGCCGCACCCGTTCAAGGCGGTTTATGAAATACCGAATTTCTTTTCAAATTCTTCCGCCTTTTGGGCGGTAGAGCTTCGGGGACTTCCAACCTGTTTTTTAACGAATCGAGCGACGGCTTTCTTACCTTTTAGGGTGCTATAAAGGGCGCTGAGGGCATCGATGGCATGGCCGTAGGCCACGTGACTGCACTCCGGGTCCAGTTTTCCTTTCCGCTCGAAGCTGGCGGTTTCCACCTTCAGGATTTCCTTGGCGATCTTCTCCGTCAATTTTGGTTTGGCCTTTGATATTTTCTCAGAGCTTTTGAATATATTTGCCGCCATGATCATGTCCGGACCGGAAACCGAAGCATAATATTTCTTGAAAATTTTCTCGAATTTATTCTTGTTGTCGGTGACTGTCAGGTTGGCGATGGTGATAATCGCTCCCCACTTGATAATCTTGTTCTCGGAATCCAAAAATGCCGCAATCTCATCAAAATAAGGATACAACAGTTCCGGTTTCTGCTCGCTGATCAGGCGCAGTATTTTTTCACAACCAAACTTGAGGCTTAACTTCTCGTTTGCCACCCCCTCCATCAGTTCCGGAATTAATTCCGGCTGATCCAAGACCGTTTCGGCAACCTGATCCTTGTTGGCGTTTTTCTTTTCAATTTCTTTATATAGCTTCGATTTTACCATCTCGATATCTTCTCCTGGGGGAATACAAATTAATAATATAATAAAGGAAATTAGGCTATGGGGTGTAATTATGTGTCAATATAGATCGACCTAAAAAAAATTTCAAATTGATATCCCAATTCCGAGTTCCGCTTTCAAAACCGTCGACAGGCACCTACTGATTTATTTTCTGCACATGGATTTTCATATCTGGGGCAATGACGATGCGGCTGTCATCCATCCCGAATGCCGCAGCATAACCGGTGATCTCAGCCTCTTTCACAGTCTTACCGGATGCAACCTGTATGCTCACCTTCCCTTCGACCCGGGGGTTGAAATAGACGGATATGTTCTCACCCGGCGCCAGAGAACCGATATCGAGGCGGGCTCTGGATGAGACCACAACAATCTGATCCACGGGTTGAGACGATGTGTTGGTCACCTCTATATGAATCCGGTTGCCCAGATAACCGCCCAGCATGACATAAAGCACCGCCACCGGAAAATTAAGAATCAGCAGCCCCGAGGCGAGATAGGCACGGCGCCGGCCTTTTTTCCGATCTATATTCGGAGTGTCTCTGTTAGCGAAAAGATACCCGGCCACACAGGCGATGCCGGCCAGGGCCAAAAAAAACCCGGCGATGAGGACCACAATACCGACACTCGGAAAGAAGAGGTCTCTGGTCACCCCATATCCCGCCAGGCAGATGGTGCCGGCAATAAGCGGAAGCCCCCAGGTCAGATACGCGGCAATCAGGAGAGAACGATATTTCATGGTTTCCTTCAACCGATGAATTGCCCGAATATTCGCTGAAAAAGTTTCATACAATGTCCAGGGTAAGCACAAGGCCGATGCCACCATAGAATGGCCAAGGAAGGATTGCAACTCGACGCGTCTGTTTTCTGTGGTCGCAAGAATCGGGTTGCCGAAGCACCGCCGATTATCTATCGTGTATCTGAAAACGGCCGGTATATTCGCCCCGCAGCTTGCTGCGGCGAGCTTCATAGAACATGAATATCACATGGGGAAATGGAATATGACCGATTTGACACGACTTTCTGAGGATTACGATCGAGTGGAGCGCGCGATCCGGTATCTGGAGGAAAATGTCCACCACCAACCCTCTCTGGCTGAAGTTGCCGAAAGCGCAGGATTGAGTGAATTTCACTTTCAAAAGTTATTCAGTCGATGGGTCGGCATCAGTCCGAAACGTTTTCTCCAGTTTCTCACCAAAGAGTATGCCAAACATCTGATTACCTCCTCTTCAAATATATTGGATGCCGCATACGAGGCCGGCCTGTCGGGACCCAGCCGGCCGCATGACCTGATGGTCAATAGCGAAGCGGTAACCCCTGGCGAGCTCAAACGCAGGGGGGAGGGGATCCGCATTTTTTTTGGGTTTCATCCCTCGCCATTTGGAAAATGCCTTCTGGCAGTGACAAAACGGGGCATCTGCGGCCTGCGGTTTGTCAATAACAGCAACGAACACCGGCTCGTGGAGTGGCTTCGGCAACGATGGCCAAAAGCGGAAGTTATAGAGAGTCCAGACGAAACCCGCCACCCGTCCGGAAAGGTGTTTGATTTTCTGCCTCGAAACGAGCCGCTGCCGTTATATCTCTACATCAAAGGAACGAATTTTCAGATACAGGTCTGGGAAGCCCTGCTGAAAATCCCCCTGGGCAAAGCCGTCACGTACCAGGACATTGCCCAACACCTGGGGATGCCGAACGCGGCCCGGGCGGTGGGGAATGCCGTCGGAGCAAATCCGATCCCCTTTCTGATCCCCTGCCACCGGGTCATCCGGAAAATGGGTGAATTCGGCAATTACGGAGAAGGCCCTGCACGCAAAAAGGCCCTTCTTGGCTGGGAAGCGGTAAAGGCGGAAAGCGCTACGTTATAAGTAATCTCAAACAGACTGAAGTGTTGATCACTTGAATTTGTCAGTTTGTTTCGGCCCGCCCTGGCGCAGAAGAGCACACCCAAATTGCTTAGTATGAGTTGACCTGAAAGATCTATCACAAAGCACCCACTCCATATAAATGCAGGTCTGGGCCAGGGATTTCGGATTTAGAATTTCGAATTTTTATTTTGGTGTTCTATTTCATCAAGCTGCTTTAAGTATTCTAGACGATTTTCGGTACCGGGATGGGTCAGGAAAAAGGAAGGTATGTCGACTTCGCCAATCTCTTCCTCCAGAGCTTGGAGGATATCTCTAAACGGAGCGGTTCCCCATCCCATCCGCACCATATACTCACCGGCAAAGAAATCTGCCTCTTTTTCAAATTCGCGGCTGTAACCCGATTCGATCAACAGTGTCGGCATAGTGGCCGCCATGGAGGTTACAGATGTGACATCGCCGACAAGAATGCTGATCAACAGAAATACGCCGGCATCCTGAAAAAGGCTTCGCAGACCATGCCGCCGTTCTACATGGGCCAGCTCATGGGCTAGAACGCCGACAAGGGCCCGATCATCTTTCGCCAGTGCCACCAACTGATCGGTAATAACGACGGTCCCGGAAGGAAGTGCAAAGGCATTTGGCCCGATGATGGGGCTGTCCCTTAACTCGAGGCGATAATTGAACGACGCATCTCCGGCATCCGCAGCCAGGTCATTGAAGATCGCCTCGAGGGAGGCTGTGGTTTCACTGTCCAGGGTGGTTGGGCTGAAAAAGCGCGCATCCAGCATGGTCAGGGTTTGCTTGCTGGCGCCATCCAGGATGGATGCCGGAACCACTCGAAACGCCTTCTCGGCCAACACCGGGATCACTACATGAATAATGACCAGGATCGCTGCCACAAGGCCCGCAAGGCTGGCCAATACCAGCGGCCAGCGCCGTTCCAGGGTATCCACAATTTTTGAATACCGATTTTTTTGAACAAACCGTTCCAGAGCGGATACGGCCGCGTGGTCATCGGTTTCGAGCCGAGCCCCATCGGCAAAATCGATGATCCGGGTTGTCTGCCCTAAAGCGGAAACGATATCAAAACGATCCGGCGGCATTTCCACATTAAGCCGGTCCGCTTCGGAGCGGATACACAGGGCCGCTCCGTTAAAGGATACGGATACGGGCTTTCCGGCAGAAGTTTTCCCGTCAAAATAAGTACCTGAAAAGTAAATCATAGACTGATTTCAAGATCGAAGAAATCGGTGGCGGCTTCTCCCAGGGCGCCTACGTCACTCTCGTCTTCGGAGACGAACTCGTCCAGGGTTCCAGGAGTTAAAATCATGATATTGGACAAAATATAGCGTGTTCTCCGAATCTTCGCCCAAGGGATCAATAGCCCCGCCGAAAGGACAATTGCAAAGATGTTTGTAATGCGAATCCATATCAGCTCATCCGCCCGAATACTGCTTTCAAACCGCACCTGCCCCAGACGGCTATGATTAAAGCAGTAGTTGTTCAGCTTGGCATATACAAACTGCTGCACCGCACTGGCGGATAATAGGAACAGCGCGTTCATAAAAAGTCCGATATAGAAAAATATCTTCGGAGGACTGTCTCCAGCCCCACCCACCTCCTTGGTAAAAATGGCAGAGCCGGTTAACACAAACATAAAGAAAAATACGGCCGTGGCCACCAGCATAATCATCAGGATGGAAGCCAGGATGTAGTATTTGTAAAACACCCCGGGTCTGGCCTCAAAGTCGACATCGGAGGTGCCGTATCCCAGATGCCCAAAGAAAAACTTCTTTTTGAGATATCCCCAAAACGGAAACACCACCCCAAGGGTCAGTGGAATGAGAAGGGGAAAGAGAAAATACGTTTTGTAACTTTCCTTCAGCGAGCCGGCGAACCGAAATCGTATATTTCGATAAATCGAATTTCGAGCAAAAAAGCGGAGTGATTTATAAATTAGAAAAGGCAGTACAACGTATGCGAGAAGAAGAATCGCTCCCATCAACTCCGGTTTGTACGAACGGGTCAAGAAGTAGCCCGCCAATCCGATACCGAGGATAAGGTTCCCTTTGAGAATGGCCGTCGGTGAGGCCGCATAATCAAAGCTGTGACCGCCCAGACGGGTGCTGGCGTACAGGTATCGCCGGGTGCGAACCTTGGCCCAGGCGGCGTATATTCCTCCGGTGATCACCGTTAGAAACAGATTAACGATCCAGATCCTGAAATATTCTTTGGCCTGGCCTGAAAATTCCAGCGGGTAGCGATTCTCTACCTCAGGCGTCTGATTCCCCCCTGGCGCCGGGATCTCGCCGGACGGTGAAATGTTCTTTTGGTATCGAAGCAGGTCCCCGCATTGGGGGCAGTGCACCTGAACCGCGCCGATTTGAGTGCCCGTTTGTGTGAAGCCGCATTTTCGACACAAAAACTGATCCATTTAAAACCCTTCCGGAGAATCGCGATAGTGGAGGATCTCCAGCCACGTATTATTGCACGTTCTGTGCCGGGGGTGTCAACAGGGTTTTGTGGAGACATCTTGCTGTAATTAAACAACAAATGGGGTGCCTAAACACCGCTTGATCTGGAACAGCCTTCGTGGATGCACAAATAATTGGGCAGGGAGGAGACAATAGTGTCCCTGACCCCGAACATTTCATGAAATCTTTTCAGCTCGAAGTGCCTAACGCTGTGCAGGATCACACATCTGATTGCTTAATTAATGGTATGCGCTTGACCATGAAATTCTCCATTTAGTGCGATATCCGGCTAAAGGGTCATTTTGATCACGCGTTTCTCTGGATGTCACCCATGTGGAACTCAAAGTGCCCCTTCCTCAGATCCCCATAATACCGCTCCAGCGTTTCCCGAATGACGGTAAACGCGATGTCGGACCATGGGATCTCATCTTCCCTGAACAGGCGAACCTCGAGGCTTTCGTGGCCGGCACTGAATTCGGAAGAAACCATGTCGGAAAGAAACATAAAGTATATCTGACTGACAAACGTAATGTTAAAGACCGCAAAGGGGATCAAGCCATCCACCCGGCTGCCGGCCTCCTCAAGGGTTTCGCGTCGGGCCCCTTCTGCCAGGCTCTCTCCGGTTTCAAGAAAGCCCGCCGGAAGTGTCCAGAACCCATAGCGTGGCTCGATGGCCCGCCGACACAGAAGAATGCGATCGCCATATCTGGGGATGGCACCCACCACCATCTTCGGATTCTGGTAGTGAATGGTCCCGCAAGCATCACAAACATGTCGGGTCCGATCATCGCCGGACGGTACACGCCGGACCAGAAGGTTCGCACAATGGGTACAATAGTTCATGGACGGGCACCCTTTTCCGAATCAAGTCGATAAACGGTTTGATTATTCAAGAAAGATATAGTCCGTATCCCTGAGGCTGACGGTATCCTTCTCCACGACTCCGGGAATCTCCGGAAGAATGACGGCGTAGGCCGGGAAGGATCTGTTCTCGAGCTGGGTCGGGATGCCGCCCTTCCAAACATGGCCGTTTCCGGCAACCACGACGACAATACGTCCCGGATTTCTCCGGATGTAGTCGATGGAATTGATGGCCATGATGTTATCCCAGACCAGCTGAGCCTCACAGAAGTATGTAAAATTCATTTTCCAGTGACCGTGGGCACCGTAGGCCCGTTTGATGAAGTCCATGTATACCTTGTCGACCCGACAGGCCACATCCTTGAGTTTTCCTCGTTGCTCGTCAGACAGGGATTCAAAGCCGGAACGTGCCACCTGGCTGGTAATTTTACGGGACACATTGAGGCCCAGCACGGGGATCTTGTTATTCCGTGCATACCGGAGAATCGGAGCATACAGCGGCCAATTGTAATTCCAGTTGGCATAATAGATTTTTTCGAATTCCTTTTCCGGGATGTCCCCGGCTACCCACCGGTCCAGGTATTTCTGACTGTCGCTGCGAAACATTTCCATACCCACGGCGACCTTTGCACCGGATTCGTGCAGCACCCGTATCACCTCCAGCTGATTGATGTGGTGTCGAGTATTATTGTGGTGTTCACCCACGAGGACGATTTTCTTGTTCTTTAATTCAACGGAAAGCTCCTGAAGAGAAAGCGACTTCTTTCCGGACAGATCATACAATCGCGGATTTTCTACGCGCAATCCCGCGGTGACCGCCGCTGCGCCCAATCCAATCAATATGACAAGAGTGATAACTATGGATGTATTCTTCTTCATCTTGATGCCTATTCTTTCCAGGAAAAAATTAAGGGAGACGCCGTCACCGGCCAGGTCCCCTTATCCGTATTTCTTCCGCTCTGAAAGCCCAGATAGCTGTATCGGCCGTAATGGGTTAATTTCATTGTGGTCCGAACACCCACCTTCCCTCCCGGCGAGAACAGAAGAGCGGCCGACCGGTTGTCACTGACCGGGTGGGTAAATACCGCAAACAGGGTGTCTTCGGGGGTGGTGTACCGGTGGGTGTCCGTGGTAAAGCCGGACTCCTCCAGGGTGACCGGAGGGGGGATGCCCGACACCAGTTTCTGTTTTTTCGGCAATCCGATAAACACCAAATCATGATCCTTCATCAACCGACGACTCAACCCCGCCTCTTGAACCCATCCGGCGTTTTCCAGACCGAAGGAGCGCGCCAGCAACCCGGCAATGTCTTTGGCATCTGGCCCGGCCTGTTCGGTGAGAACCATTAGCACCGTATCCGCTCCCTTGACGGAGTTAATCGACTTGGGAATTTCAGATGGGAAGAGCTTCCGGAAAACATCCGCACCGGGGTCGAGTTGCAGAGACCGCGGTTCATCCGGAGATACCATTTCGATGTAGGTCTCGTCACCCTGCAAGAAAATGGTTTTCGTCTCTTTTCCGCCCACCGACTGAAGGGCCAGATTCAGCCGGATGTCAAAAAAAGGCGAATCCTGCAGGACACGCCCTGTGACGACCCACTGCCCGTCGGGACGCTGTCGGCGTGTGACATCAACCAGGGTGGGCTGCGGTGCGCCTTTTCGAAACACCCATTGGTCAAAGAACCAATCCAAACGACAAGGCGAACCACCGCACACCCCCCGGCGCTCGAACGCCAGGCGGAAATCGTCCCAGGAGGCTTTTTGAAATCGTTTCTCCGCGTAAATATCCCGAAGTGCTTGCCAGAATGCCCGGTCACCGATGGTCTGGCGAATCATGTGAAACACCATGGCACCCTTGTCGTAGCCAATCACCTTTGAGGGATTGTCCACCCGGCGTGTAAATGCGGCTAAAGGGAAATCCTTGGAGGTATCCACGAGGGTCGCGTAGTTTCGGAGCCACTGGTGGCGATGTTCGGCCGCTTTCTGCACTGATGCCTGCTCTTTGTAAAGGTAATCAGCCACATAGGATGTCAGACCTTCGCTCCAATTTCCGCTGTCATAGTCGACCAGAACCCCGTTCCCCCACCAGCAGTGGGCGATCTCGTGCCCCAGGCTGGTGGTGATGATAAATGGCAATCTAAGCACCCGCCCTCCCATTAACGTATAGGACGGAAAGCCATAACCGGTTGGAAAAAAATTCTCCACCACCGCAAACTTCTCAAAAGGATACGGACCGAACAGTTCTTCGTACATCCGGATGTATCGCTCCACCGCATCCAGATAGCGCTCGGCGAGGGGGTGGGTCTTGTCGAAAAAGTACGTGGCTATGGATAGATCCCCCAGGTCACGTTCTTTCACCAGATAACGGGCCGCGCTGAGAGCCAGCCCCTCTGCTGCCGGATCGATCTTCCATTCCGATATCGTCCGGTTGTCTTTGGTCCGCCTTCCCAGGGAGCGCCCCGCCGTAACGGCTACCACACCTTTCGGGGCGTCCACCCGGATTCGAAACGTCGCCTGCTCCGAAAGGATCTGAGGATACCACCCGGCTCCGGCCAGAAGAAAGGTGCCCGTCTCGGAAACAATGCCGGTGACGCCATACCCCGGGTTGTCGGTATTTACCGGCATTTCCGGGTATGAATCATCAAAAACAGCCGAATAGCGTATGGTCAGGTGAACCTGGAGGCCTCTAAGGGCCTCGGGGACCACAACCTGTAGCCGACCCTTCGAGAAATGATGCTCTGCCGGGGAGCGGTTGATTTCCACAGCTGCCAGGTCGGCGTGATCCGCTAGGGCACAGGTCAACGTGGCAGATCCGGCCGTTGATACGATCATATCGTCTCTGCCCACAAGCCGATGGGTCTCCGGGTGCAGCGTAATGTCCAGATCATGACGGACGTGCGGGATCGAAACGGTTTGTCCGAACACTCGGGGTGCGACCACGAGCACGGCCACCACCATCAGCGCCAGCATTCCGGCCTGTTTTCCCATGGATCGTAATGTCCAGCAATGCAGAGACATAGATTTTTCCTGCCGATGGGCCAATTCCAACCCACATCTCATGATATCCCGTTAAATGGTTTAATAATAAGACGTTTTCCACCTTTTTCCACAACTCCCAAACCGACAAGAATGACGCTCTTGCCAGTTTGCACCACATCCGAATCGGGATGCGACCCTGCCTGTGGAAGTACTTTCTGCTTGACAGAACAAGGGATAATGACTACTTGAGAATCATTACTATTAATCGTGTACCTATGCTGATCCGGTTTCTTTCCATCATATTGGCGGTGCTGGTCGCCGCATCCCCTGCCGCACTGGCTGGACTCGCAGGGCCTTCCTGTGAAGACCACCCGTGCTGCTGTCAAGGTCCGTCCATGTCGGACCACCAGGGCACCGTGACACAGCTGCGGTCCAACCACGGTTGTTGCTGTCAACCGGACAGCGAGATCCCTTGTACACTGGCAACGAATCAGCATCCCAGCACATTCGAAGTGGCAGTTTCCCCATCGAGGGTGGACGTTCCGACGCCGTTTGTGGCCGGAAACGGTCTTGCGGGTGCACTTACGATCGTTTCGGGCGATCGAAGCGCACAAGCCATGCAAGGAGGTGGATTCCAACCCACCTTGCCACCGGCATATCTGTCCCATATGTCATTCCTATGTTGATCCATCCACATCTGTAATTACCTGTTTTATCATTAAAAAAGTAAACTAATCTGCGCCTGATTGGAATGATTGCGCGATCAATGCCCTCAGGCGTTGTGCTGTATTGAATCCATCGATCCACGATCAAGGAGACATTTCTCATGTCCAAAAAACATAAGGCAAAAACGCATTCCGAAAAAATGAAGCATAAAAAAGCGGCGGTTCTGGGCTCCCAGAACAAAAGTAAGACCCCGCTCATTATTGCGTCTGTGGCACTTGTACTGCTGATTGGGGGAACAGCGGCTTACATCGGTCTCGGGACCACCAGCTCCGTATCCGCGACCGCGTCCTCGCCCGGTCCCTCAGCGATTCAGGCTTCCTATGTGACCTTCCCGGTCACTCAGTTCGAAGACGGCAAAGCGCGCCACTTCGAGTACAAGGCGGCAGACGGCATCACCATAAAGTACTTCATCCTGAAAAGCTCCGACGGCGTCATTCGGGCGGCATTCGATGCGTGTGATGTCTGCTGGCCTGCCGGAAAAGGATATTACCAGGACGGCGACCACATGGTTTGTGTCAATTGCGGCCGACGCTTCGCCTCGATCCGTGTCAATGAGGTCAAGGGAGGCTGCAACCCGGCTCCGTTGATCCGCACGGTCCAGGGCGACCGGCTTGTCCTCCAGGTCGACGACATCCTCGAGGGCCGGCAATACTTCAATTTTTCCGGAAAGGCGTAATCGATGAGAATCAAAGACATTGCCCTAAAAAACCTGTTGCGGCGCAAAGGGAAGGCCGCTTTTGTTCTGGCGGGCCTTGTGATCGGGGTGGCCACGGTGGTGGCGATCATCAGCTACGTCGATGCCATGACCGCAGACATCAACGAAAAGCTAGAAAAATACGGGGCCAACATCCTCATCGTCCCAAGAACCGACAATCTGGCCCTGTCTTACGGCGGCATCACCCTTGGCGGGGTTTCCTATGAAATGCAGGAAATCCGGCAGGCGGAGATCCTGAAAATCGGATCCATCAAAAACAATAAAAACATTGCGGCCGTCGGCCCCATCGTACTGGGGGGTGTGGACACGGGAGGACGGCGCGTACTGCTGGCCGGTGTCGATTTTGGTGCCGCATGGATCCTCAAACCCTGGTGGAAAGTCTCCGGCGCGTATCCAAAGAGCGACCAGGCCCTTCTGGGTTCCGAGGTCGCCCGTGTACTCGGCATCGCCACCGGCGGAACAGTCGTGGTCGATGGTCAGCCGATCCTGGTGGCTGGTATTCTCCAACCGACCGGGTCCCAGGATGACCAGTTGATCTTTACCGATCTGGGCACCGCCCAGGCCATGCTTGGAAAATCCGGTGTGGTCTCCATGGTGGAAGTTGCCGCACTATGCAAAGACTGCCCCATCACCGATATGGTCCGCCAGATCTCCGGGGCCATGCCGATGGCCAAAGTCATGGCCATCCAGAGCGTTGTCAAAGGCAGGATGGAGACCCTCGGACAGTTCAAGAAATTTTCCTTTGGCATTTCCGCCGTCATCGTACTGATCGGTGGACTGGTGGTCCTTGTTACCCTCATGGGCAGTGTCCGGGAACGGCGGCAGGAAATTGGGATCTTTCGCGCCATCGGGTTTCGAAAACGCAACGTGATGCAAATCATTTTCCTGGAAGCCGGGATTGTTTCCTTTCTTGCCGGATTGATCGGCTACGGTGTCGGGATTCTAGGGGCGGCTCTGGGTCTACGGCTGCTGAGCGACAGTCATTCCAGCGGCGTGATACTGGATCCGACCCTGGCCGGCAGCGCGCTCCTGGTCGCTGTCCTTGTAGGCCTGTTGGCCAGCGCCTATCCTGCGTTTCTGGCATCCCGCATGGATCCCAACGACGCCCTGAAGGCCATCTAAATTGAACCGATCACGACTGCCGGTAAGCCTTCCGGCAGAAACTTAGCGCGACACCTTAAATATGGAGAATCCAATGGATTTTATTACAGCCGATCAATTAAACAGAGCTTACGGATCCGGCGATTCCACCGTCATGGCCATCACCGACGTCAGCTTCATGATCGAAGCAGGAGAATTTGTGGCGGTTATGGGCGAATCCGGAGCGGGAAAATCGACGCTTCTGTCGATCATGGGAGCCATGAACACGCCCACCTCTGGCGTTTATACCGTCGATGGGATTGACGTTTACGACCTCGGGCAGGAGCAGCGGGCTGATTTCAGAAGAGAATTTCTCGGTTTCATATTCCAGAGCTTTCATCTGGTGCCCTATCTGAATGTTTTGGAAAATGTCATGCTGCCGCTGACCACCATCCGGATGCGGCGGCGTGAAAAGGAGACCATGGCCATGCAGGCCCTGTCCTGGGTCGGGCTCGAGACAAAAGCCAAACGACTGCCGAACCAGATATCCGGAGGGGAAAAAGAGCGGGTGGCCATCGCCCGCGCCATCGTCAACGACCCACCGATCCTTCTGGCAGACGAACCCACGGGGAATCTGGACAGCCGTAACACCCAGGAGGTGATGGAACTGCTCCAGCGTTTGAATGAAGCCGGAACGACCATCATCATGGTGACCCACAGTGCCGAATGCGCCGGATATGCCAGACGCCGGCTGGAAATGTCGGATGGCAGCCTGGTTAAGGCGGAGGCCGCCGAACCAATTGAATCGCCACGAAAAAAGGCTCCTGCGATCCGTGCAGCCATCCGTGCCGCATAGGTAATTAATCTGCGAGTATTCATCCCTATGAAAGGAGAATCATTAATGAAACGCACGATCGTCACATGCGCTGTTCTGATGGTTATTTTCGTTGCAGCCGCTTTGGCGCTATCCACCGACGTCGCATCCTATGGAACCGCCTCGGATTCCGGTGATCTCTCGAAAGCTGTGCTGAATGTGGAAGGAATGACCTGTTCGGGCTGTGTGTATACCATCAAAACAAGTCTGGCGGGGTTCGAGGGGATTGAAAACATTCAGGTCGATGTGTCTTCCGGAATGGCTTCGGTCACCTTTGACCGAGACAAACTCGGTGATGTGGAGAAACTCGCCCAGGCCATTACGAACAGTGGCTACAAGGCCACCGTGGCCCGTGTTGTCGATGCCGACACACTCACTCAGGAGCGTCGGGCAGCGGATATCAAGGCGAAAACAGCCATCGCATCGGTCGGCGGCTTGGAAATTCCAAGACCCGATTTCAAAGCGGAGTTGGCCCACGCCAAGAGCCGGTATGAGGCAGCCTATGGGAAAGGTGTTTTTTCAGACCCCCGCGGCATCCGGCTACTGGACAACTTAAAGTACCAAATCGCCCAGAAGCTCATCAACGAAGGGATACAACTCCAGGAAGTTCAACGGGCCGGTTTTAAATTAAAGGACTCGGAACTGGAACAGGAGATGGAAACGTTTCTAAAGGAAAGGGGCATGAGCCGGAGTGCTCTGAAGTCCGCTCTCGAAGAAAACGGGTATCCCTTCGAGTATTTCATGAAGCGATTTAAAAACCGGGTGCTCATCGAGACCTACGTGGATCAAAACGTGATTGCCGGGCTCACCAGCGATTTCGAGAAACAGAGCCGATACGCCGATTGGTTCGCCAACGCGCGACTTCTGGCAGAGGTTGTGTACTACGATAAAGATGTGGAACGACTGATTCAGACCCAGTCCGCCGGCAGCGGTTGTGGGTCCAGCTGCTCTAGTAAGTGATCTTCTCTTTTGCGACGAAAGAGATTTTTTAGCCGCAGACACACGCAGACAGACACAGACTTTTGAGCCGAGCGACGTGCTCGGCTCAAATAAGTCACCGCTTCGCGGAATATAGAATATACATTTGATAATAGTGCCTCGGGGATGGTCGAAATGCCAAATCTGCCCGAAGGGCATCGAGTCAAATAGCCGGCCACGTCGGCCGGCTATTGTCTGCGCTTGTCGAGCGAACGAAGAGAGCGGGCGGCTAAATAGGAAACGCGATTATCGATACTCTCATATCTGTATGAGATCGTAAGCGCGGCTACCGAGTCCCATTTTCTCGGCATATTCTAACTGAATGGTCCAATCCACCTCCGGGTATATCCCCCGAAATTTATCCTCTCCGGGTCCGGTGTTGACATCCAGGCAACTGTCCGGCAACGCCGGTTCCTGGTTGACCAGATCGACCGAGGCCTGGTCGATGGCCACCGGATCCTGGGAGGCAACAACACCGATATTTCTCACAATCGGCGCATCATTCATTGCATTGCAGTCACATGCCGGAGATACATCCGTAATAAAGTTCACAAACAGGGCCTTGTCCCTTTTATTCTTTAAAACACCCATGGTGTATTCGACCATATTCTCCATGAGGACCGGTATCGACTGGTTCCACTGAACCTGAACCGCTTCGTTCGGACATATCAGGATACATTCCCCGCATCCGATGCAGCGTTCACCGTCAATATCGGCACATATTTCATCCACAGCGATGGCCTCCTGAGAACAATGCTCTGCGCAATCCCCGCAGGCGATACATCTCTCCGTATCTATCTTCGGGGCCACCGAGGAATGCTGGACCATCTTCCCCCTTCGGGAGGCACACCCCATACCGACATTTTTCAAGGTCCCACCGAATCCGGAAAGCTCGTGTCCCTTGAAATGGGCAACGGAAATCAGTACATCCGCCTCGACAATGTCGGTTCCGATGTAGACTTCCGACTGCCGTTGGCCTCCCACGGCCACGGCGGTTTCAGATTTTCCGCGGAGCCCATCGGCGATAATCAACGGCGCATCAACCACTGGAAATGCAAATCCGTTCCGAATTGCCGTTTCCAGATGGTGCACGGAATCACCGCGTGTTCCCGCATACAGCGTGTTGGCATCGGTTATAAAGGGTACTCCTCCGGCGGATTTGATACATTCCACCAGTTTCCCGATATAAATCGGTCGGATAAAAGCGGTGTTGCCCCGTTCACCGAAATGGATTTTTACCGCAGCTAAATCCCGTTGGGCGATGATACGAGAGATTCCGGAGGCTTCCAGGAGACGCTCCAGTTTTTGAACAAAATTTTCCTTTACCGTTGCTCTTAAATCGATAAAGTAGACATCATTGGCCATGGTTCCTCGCTTTCGGATGTGGTTTTAACCCCGTTACTATCAAATTCTGGGAATGGGCTGCAACCAAGGATTGAGTACAATGCCCTTTAGAGATAGACTGCAACAGCTGGAAACACTGTACGGCCTTTACGAAGACATCACCGCTGAGTTGGAGGTGGCCTGCGCCAAAGGATGCGCGGATTGTTGCACCCGAAACGTGGTCCTCACCACCCTGGAAGGCTACCGGCTGGCAGAGCATCTTGCCGGCGATCGGCCGGACATCTTTGATGCCCTCCGAGCCGAAATCGAATCCCCCCGATTCATTCCGAAAATGACCACCAATAGTCTGGCACAATTCTGCATGGAGGGACGGGAGCCCCCGGAAGAGTCCATGGCCCCGGCTCAAACACGCTGTTCGATTTTATCCAAATCGGAATGCGCCGCCTATCCAGTCCGGCCCTTTGCATGCCGGTGCATGGTTTCACAGATCCGCTGCACCGACGCCGGGCATGCGGAAATGGACGATTTTACCGTAACCGTAAATACGGTTTTCCTCCAATTCATCGAGCACATCGACACCCAGGGCTGCTCTGGCAATCTGGTCGATATCCTCCTCTGCTTTGAATCCGAAACCGATCGGCGCCGCTACCGGCTAGGACGTCTTGGATGCCCGGCCCCGGCCCTTGTTTTGAACCGTCCGATTCCAGTGTTGATGGTTCCGCTGCAACATCAAATGCGCCTGGGTCCGTGGATCCATTCCATCCGGAAAAAACTGAACCTATGAAACCCATTCGATAGCCGGTGCCAATCGTCAAATGTCGGGCCTCCCTCCAAAGCATCAGATGTTTTTTGACCTATTCCGGACAATGCGCTATATATAGTTCTCGTATATCCCCCGATAAGATATCCGTCACAACCGCTGGCAGCGGTTTCCACCAGAAGACCAAACACATACTTTGCCATGATACGTGAAAAAAAAGAGACCGTCCTGCTGATAGACAATCACCCGGTCATGTTAAAATTCGCGGCCGATTTACTGATGAAACACAATTATTCGGTCAAGACCGCTAACGACGGTCTGGTGGCTCTGGACATTTTACAAGAGTTCCAGCCCGATTATATTTTTGTCGACCTGATCATGCCCAATATTGACGGCGCCTCTCTATGCCGAATTCTTCGAAAAATGCCGGAACTGAATAACATTCCGATTTTTGTTCTTTCTGCGATCGCTGCAGAGGAAGCCTGCAATATTGAAGAACTTGGAGTGAATGCCTGCATCGCCAAAGGTCCTCTCGCAGAGATGGGGGAAAATATCCTCACCGCACTGGATTTATCGGAAGATCTGATGCGTTCGGACATTGAAATGCCGGTGTTTGGACTCGAAAACCTGTACCCTCGCGGCATCACTGAAGAGCTTTTGGTGATCAAGCGGCATTTTGAAATTATGCTGGAAAGCATCTCCGACGGCATTCTGGAGATCAACGAGGAGGGTAGAATTATTTTTGCGAATTCTGCGGCGTCCACCTACTTTTCTCTTTCCCGGGAGCGACTCCTGGGAAGTGAATTTATCGAGCTGTTCACGGCGGAAAATCGGCCCCTTGTCTCCGTTATCCTTGATGGGGATACGACCGTTTCATCGGCTGAGGTACAGATGCCGCAATTTGAGGAGAGCGGGAAGTTTATCAACATGAAAGCCATTACCGCCGGAAGCGCCGGAGATAAAAAAATCGTCGTGCTAAATGACGTCAGTGCCTATGAAAAGGCCCGATTGGCTCTGGTAAATGCCAATGAAGAGCTGGAAATTCTCGCCAAAATGGACGGTCTGACACAGATTGCCAATCGACGCGCCTTCGACGATCAGCTTAACCGGGAGTGGCGACGAATGATCCGGGAAGACGGCGAGATGTGTGTGATGCTGTGTGACGTGGATCATTTCAAGGACTTCAATGATCAGCATGGCCACATGGCCGGAGATGAATTGCTTCGAGCTATCGCACAAACCGTCGCCAACAATGCGAAGCGCCCGGGTGATCTGGCCGCCCGGTATGGCGGTGATGAGTTCGCCCTTATCCTGCCCAACACTCCGTTGGAAGGGGCTGAACATTTGGCTCAAATGATCTTGGACAAGTCCCACCTTCTGGAACTGTTTGAATCTCCTTCAACCCTGAAGGCGTCCGTCACATTGAGTATCGGCATCTGCCACAGTGTACCAAACAAGGACCTCTCTCCCGACAGACTTCTTTCCGGAGCCGACGCCGCGCTGTATGAGGCAAAGAACAGCGGTAGAAATTGTATAGTCCCCCGCAGCATCTAACCCGAGTATTGCATGAACTCTTTTCAGCGGATGACTAGAAAGAGTTCATGCAATATCTGAGATAGCCCGAAAATTGCGTACCATTCCTTTCATGGATTACTCCTCCTTTTTGCTTTGCCTCCACACAATTGTAGCACCCATCGACACCGCCGTCAGGTATCGAATGCCTGTCCACGAAATCATATAACCATGTAAAACACTGATAATACATTAAAAATAATTTTCTTTGGGATTGGCACGCCTTTTGCCCAAGCAAAGACCAAGTCAATCGAACGCACACTGGGCAATATTCGAATTCAAGGCGGGCAGGTCATGAAGAAAAAACTGACTCTATTGGCAGGTATCTTCTTTGTTATGATTGGGCTGAATCCGGCTCACGCAAAATCCGACTATGAGTTTATCTTCTTCGGCATTAATGTAAATCACCTCAAAGATTCTAAACCCATTATGCTGGCCGCCGGAGCACTGGCATCCGTCGCGGCCCACGAACTGGGCCATATGTTATATCTGGAATCCCAGGGAAAGAGCTGGGATTTGCAGACGTCCATGTCTTCCGGTCTGGCGGTGCACACACCGGATCAACTGAACGATGACCAGCTGCAGTACTTCGGCAGATCAGGCTTTTTGCTTCAAACCAGTCTTGGCACCCTGCTCGCCTGTTTACCGGGAACCCGGAATTCCGATTTCACGAAGGGCTGGGTGGCCATGAATACCTTTCAAATCTGGACCTACGATGTCCGCAGCCATGACATCGGAGATGACTTTGATTTGATCGAAGAAGCAAATGGGGATGTCTATACCGACCGAATGTTTCTCTCCTTGTGGAGCCGGTATAATTTGAGAGTATTAAGGGCCTCGGAGCCGGGATACCAATATCCACCGCAACCCATCCCGACCATGCCGGCTTTCTCTGAAACGCCACCGGACGTGTCGGATGCCTATCTGCCGTGGGAAGAGGACATTTTGCCGGCGTCCATGAAGAACGCGCCGCACTTCTAACATGAAATCTTTTAAGCATTGAACTGAAGGTGTGATGAACGGGTCTAAAACCCTTTGCTGTAAAATGAAAACGGCCGGCCAGGAAAACGCCTGACCGGCCGCTGGAGTTCCGAAGCAACCGTCGCTGCACACATTTCATTAGATTAAAACCATGCCCCGATTGGGTCACGTACGGAAAACGATTTCATCGCCCTCCGCCGTCGCGCGAATCTTGCTTCCATCCTGAATGTGCCCTTTTAAAATCTCCAGTGACAATGGGTTTTCGATGTATCTCTGGATTGCGCGCTTTAACGGACGGGCACCGTATGCCGGGTCATAGCCTTTCTCGGCCAGTAGCCTCCGGGCGCTGTCGGTCAGCTCAAGTTCTATGTGATGCTCCTCCAAACGTGCGGCCAACCGTCCCATCTGAATATCGACGATGGCCCCAATCTGGTCCGGCGACAGATTATGGAAGACAATGGTCTCGTCAACACGATTTAGAAATTCCGGTTTAAAGGTCGCTCGAAGCGCCTCGTTCACACGACGTTCCATTTCCTCCCGATCCGTATTTGCCAATTCATTGATCCACTGGGATCCCACATTGGAGGTCATGATAATGATGGTGTTTTTAAAGTCAACGGTGCGGCCGTGACCATCGGTCATCCTGCCGTCGTCAAGAATCTGGAGCAGAACGTTGAACACCTCCGGGTGTGCTTTCTCGATTTCATCAAAAAGCACCACTGTGTAGGGTCTGCGTCTAACGGCTTCGGTCAGGAATCCCCCTTCTTCGTACCCAACGTAGCCTGGAGGGGCACCGATCAGTCGGGCAACGGAATGCTTTTCCATAAATTCGGACATGTCGATTCGAACCATGGCCTGCTCACTGTCGAAGATAAACTCGGCCAACGCTTTGGCCAACTCTGTTTTACCCACGCCGGTGGGGCCCATGAAAATAAACGAGCCGATGGGACGGTTGGGATCCTGCAGACCGGAGCGCGCCCGACGCACCGCATTGGATACGGCGGAAATCGCCTCTTCCTGACCAATGACCCCCTTTTCGATGTATTCTTCCATACGAACGAGATTGTCCCGCTCACTCTCAAGCATACGGCTGACCGGAATTCCGGTCCACCGGGAGATCACTTCTGCGACATCCGAGGCATCAACCTCTTCCTTGAGCATTTTTCGATCGTCCTGCAGCTCACCCAGCCGTATGTTGGCCTCCTCGAGCTGCTTTTCGAGATCGGTCAGCTGACCGTAGCGAATCTCGGCAACCTTTGCCAGATCTCCCTCCCGCTCGGATTTATGCGCCTCGACCCCAAGCTGCTCCTGGGTTTCCTTAATCGTCCGGATTTTCTGGATCAAATCCTTTTCGTTTTGCCAATGGGCCTTCATCTGATGGAGTTCTTCCTGGAGCGAGCCGATCTGCCGTTCCAGTTTGTCGAGCCGCTCTCTGGAGGCCTCATCTTTCTCTTTTCTAAGGGCTTCCCGTTCGATCTCCGCCTGGGTGATTCGCCGCTGAATATCGTCAATCTCTGTCGGCAAACTGTCGATCTCAATGCGCAGCTTGGAAGCACACTCATCGATCAGATCAATGGCCTTGTCCGGGAGAAAACGGTCCGAGATATATCGATTTGACAACGTCGCTGCGGCCACGAGCGCAGAATCCTTGATCCGGACGCCATGATGAACTTCATACTTTTCCTTGAGTCCGCGAAGTATGGAAATGGTATCCTCCACGGTCGGTTCAGGAGTCATTACGGGCTGAAATCGCCGTTCCAGGGCAGCATCTTTTTCGATATACTTCCTGTATTCATTCAGAGTGGTGGCGCCCACGCATCGAAGGGTTCCCCGGGCCAATGCCGGTTTGAGCATGTTGGAGGCATCCACCGCCCCTTCTGCGGCACCGGCCCCAACCAGTGTATGGAGCTCATCAATGAACATGATGATCTCCCCTTCAGAAGATTCTACTTCTTTGATGACCGCTTTCAGGCGATCTTCAAATTCCCCGCGATATTTGGCTCCGGCAATCAGGGCGCCCATATCCAATGCCACCAGTCTGCGGTTTTTTAAGGATTCGGATACATCTCCGGCAACAATCCGTTGGGCCAGCCCCTCCACTATGGCGGTTTTTCCAACACCCGGCTCCCCGATCAGTACCGGATTGTTCTTGGTACGCCGGGAGAGGACCTGGACAATTCGCCGAATTTCTTCGTCCCGGCCGATGACCGGATCGAGCTTTCCCAGGCGGGCCAGGTGGGTTAAATCTCGACCGAATTTTTCCAGAGCGTCGTACTTTTCCTCGGGATTCGGATCTGTAATGCGTTGAGAACCCCGTAACTCCATGAGCACTTTCAGAATGCTGTCCCGATTCACGCCATGCCGTGCCAGGATTTTTACGCCGTCACCTTGCTTTTCCTCGGTTACGGCCAATAGGATATGTTCGACACTGACATACTGGTCTTTCATCTTTTCGGCTTCAGCGAAGGCTCGTTCCAACACGTCTTTGCTGCGGGCCGAGATGTAGACATCTGTCCCGCCGCTCACCTTTGGAAACTGGTCAAGACCCGCCTCCACGTCCCGGGTGACGGCCTCCGGAGAAACGCCGAGCTTGCGAAGTATTGAGGTGGTGATCCCTTCTTTATCTGCCAGCATCCCCGCCAAGAGATGCTCCGGTTCGATCTGCTGGTTGCTCCGTTGTGAAGCCAGGGTCTGGGCGGTCTGAACCAGCTCCTGGGATTTTATGGTGAATTTGTCGAATCTCATCCCGTCTCCGTTTCATGAACAAATGAATACATTACTTTTTATGCTGTTTTATATTTGCTCATGAGATAATAACCATTCCCCGAGAGGTGTCAATCCAAATGACCGAAATTATATGATCATTTCCCATCAAACAGGGCTTCCCACCGATGCAACAGATGTCCCATGGACAGCCGACCCAAACCTCGGGTTTCCATAAATTCGAATATGTCCAGTCGGTTCCCGTCGGCCCACCAGCTCCGCAGCACATCTCCGGTTTCCCTCCGGAACATCCACTCTGAACCGAATCGTTCCTCGAAGTGTTCGCGCATGAGCGACTCCGCCATCCAACCGAGAAGATAATCAAGGCAGTAGAACTCGGGTACCAGATCGAACAGGTGGCTGTCGGGTTGATGATAAAATCCGGTGTGTTGCCTCATGAGATCTGCATAATTATCCCCGTTTGAAAGATCGCCATTTTCGAACATCTCGAATTCTGCGATAAATTTCGCACAGTACCGGCGGAAGCTGGAAAAGTCTTTAAGCTCCTTATAGTACACGAGGGTCGAGGCATGGTCGTCGGTTAGCCCGACCACCGACCTCAGAAATGGTCTGGACAGGATGATGTTCTGAAGCAAAAAAGCATACGACTCCGACAGATTAAACGACACCGAAAGATTGCGGTCAGACAGGGGCAGCTCGGGTGACGTATACGCCGCCGACAGCCCATGTCCCAGTTCATGCCAGAGGGTTTCCAGATCGATCCAGCCCCCGGCCGGTTTCATGACCAGGTAAATTTCTTCAGGAACTTGGACGATAAAACTCATGGCCTGGGCGCTCTTTTCAACCTCCGTCCCCATATCCAGGGTCAGGCCGTCGATGGATTGCGGATCCATATCCCAGTATTCGAAAAATGAAAGATAATCCCACACGGGCGTCGATGGACACAGCGGGTCGAATTCACTGAGCCCCAGAAGGTAAATGGCATCGAAACGGGTCAATTCGGAAAGGGAAAGACCAAAACGATTTTGGCTCCATTTTTCCATCGCGTCATAATAGACGCCTTCCGACACTTTCAAAAATTGTTTGATCCGGTCATAAAAACGGGGATAGTCGATGCCCTTCTTTTCCTGGCAATAGTCAAGGTATGAGTCGATTTCAAAATCAGACTTCAACAGTTCCAGCAATTCCTTCCAATAATTGGACACGAACGGCTTGAGAAACCGGCAAAGAGCGGTCGTTTCCTTCTGGAGTTCCAATCGTTCAAGACGGGTGCTCGATTTTTGACACCAGGGGATTACCTCCCGAAAAGGAATCCTCTGCCCGTTGACGTGGGCAACCGCCGCGCTGCTCCACGCCCGATATTCGGCATCATGGGAATAGAGATGTTGCTGGAGGTAGTGGTCCATAAACGCGAACTTGAGCCGATGCTGTTCACGTCCGTCTTCCAAGGCAACGAGTCGCTCCAGCGTTTCTTTCGTCAGGAAATCCTCGAAACCGGCGTAGAGTCGATATCCATCAAACCTAGGTTTTTTACCCTTCCATAGTGAAAGTGCGGCCAGCCCTACCCGGCAATTGAGGTGATGTAGAATGTCTGCGAAATCCGAAAGTTTTAGTGGTGGCTGTTTGGGCATAGCGACACCTTTTCCGGGCATGGCGTGAATTTCAGGACGCCGCCGATTCCGGCAGCCATTGATGAAAGTTCGGATAATTGCGAAGGCTTTCATAAAGGGCGATGCCGGCGGCGGTGGAAAGGTTCAGAGACCGGATATCCCGCCGGATCGGGATGTGGTAGATCGCATCCGGATATGCCGATAAAATGTCGAGGGGTAGACCGTGGGTTTCTGAACCGAATATCAAGAACATGCGGGGCTGCGGGGAGATATTCCAAAAACTGCGACCGCCCCGCTTCGAAAATAAAGCCACCTCATCCGGACGCGGGGCGACAACGTTATGAAATGCATTAAAATCCTCCCACACAGAGATCTGGACGTCCGTCCAATAATCGAGTCCGGCCCGCTTCACCTCTTTGCTCCCCAGAGAAAATCCCAAAGGTTCGATCAGGTGGAGATTTGCACCAATGCCCAAACAGGTTCGGCCGATGTTCCCCGTGTTCCAGTGTATCTCCGGCGCGACAAGCACGACATGCCGTTCCGGAATTCTGTGTTTCTGTATGTTTTGATTTCCTGTCAATTTCTGTATCCGGCACATCGTTACGATGAGTATAGATTGCAGGCCATGCGGTCTGTAAAGGGGGCGTCCATCGACTCAGACGGGCTTTCCGCAAAAAGGGCAATAGGCAAAGTTGGCATTCAATCCCCTCCCGCAATGGGAGCATTTTAGGACCCCTGATGCGTCCTCCGTGGCGCCTTCAGAGGGCCGGCGCCGGGACGTCTGTTGGCAATTGCGGCACAGCAGCATCGGCGCCCCTCTCTTTACTGGAAACAGGGGAACGAAAAACAGATTCAGGTAGTGATCGACCCGGGTGGAATACGCCTGGGTAAGGCCGCAATGAGGACACCGCCTGGGATTCTGGTCCAGGGTTTTCACCTTTGGGGAGATGCCGCCGATTATGAAAAACATCGTTTACAACACCCTCCTGTTGGAGCGCTCGTTTTCGACATAACGGGAGGTCCCACTGCTTTAGAAATCTAGTACTCTCGGTAACGATTTGCAATCGAGAGGATATGAGCATTCTTTTGGCGACCCCCAATGCCGCCAAGGATTCTTCAGGTCGAGATGGCGTCTAGAAATTTCTAGGCTTACACACGACTTCCCGAATCCGCATATCAAACAGGTCTGACTGGTTGGTCGGCTTTAGTATTAAAGCGGTATCGGCACCTTTTCCCGACCCTCCGATGGCAACCACGTCGTTTCCGGACAGTGCGCCGGCATCGGCCGCCATAATGGAAACTTCGACAGCCACCTTGGTGCCCTGGCCGAACAGTCGCAGCGTGTCGGCAACCAGCAGGACGGGAAAACTTCCGCCGTACTTCTTAAAGAGAGATCGCTCCACGCCGGAGAGGGCATGGGTGGCGGAAATCACCGTCGCTCCTTTTGATTCCAGATCCGTGCGGGTTGCATCGGGCATGACCTTTTGAAAAGGTTCCCTGAATCCGCAATGATAGGTCACCACGGAAACGGCGAATCCCCCGAAAATTTCCAGGACTCGATAGGCCGTCGCACCCGTCGTCGAGGCCACGACCACCTCATCGAGCCCCAGCTGATGACCCCGCTCAAAGGCCCGAATCAGGGTCTCCTCGGTGTTTAATTTTCCAGGCTCATCAAAATACATTGGGCAAATCTCCTTCGAATGATATAATGAATCGATTTAAACGTGTATCATGGGGCACTTTATGGCTGAACATCTAAAGAACCCTTTTAGCAGTTCTGGAAGAACATACAATATCAGAATTGGGGTCATGGGATGATCATCGATATCCACACCCATATATTTCCGAGTAAGGTCCGAGAAAACCGGCAGCATTATTTTCCGAGCGAATCAGCCTTCAAACTTCTGTACGAATCCCCTAAGTCAACTCTCGTCAGCGCCGATGAAACGATCGCTACAATGGATCAGGAAGGGGTGGACCGTTCGGTCGTGTTTGGATTCCCCTGGCGAGATATGGGTGTAGCCAGGGAAACAAATGACTACGTCCTGGAATCGATTCACCGATTTCCGGGCAGACTGATCGGTTTCTGCTGCCTCGATCCGGCTGCAAAAGATGCGGTGAAAGAGGTGGAGCGCTGTCTCGATGGAGGACTCTCCGGAGTTGGAGAATTGGCGTTTTACGAGTCCGGGATCGATACACAAACCCTGGACCGGCTGACACCGATCATGGAACTCTGTCAGGACAGGAACGTGCCGGTGATGGTCCACACCAATGAACCGGTTGGGCATCAGTACCCCGGCAAGACCCCGAACACCCTGGCTCAGATTTACAGACTGGTGACCCGTTTCCCGAATAATTCTATCATCCTGGCACACTGGGGCGGAGGGGTGTTCTTTTATCATCTACTCCGCAAAGAGGTGAAAGAGGCGCTGGGCAATGCCTATTTTGATACCGCCGCTTCTCCATTTCTCTATAACCCGGCCATATACAATATGGCCATACAGATCATGGGGGCCGATAAAATCCTTTTCGGAACGGATTTCCCGTTGCTCAAGCCTTCCCGGTATTTCAAGGAATTTAAAACAGCCGGATTGTCCGATTCGGATAAGCGAAAAATTTGTGGAGAGAATGCGAAACACCTATTGGGTATCCGACCATGACCGGAGCGGCAAACATAGAGGACGTTTTATTTCAAACATTGTCATCGATACCACGGAACCGGATGCGGTTCCTGTGGGAACAGGCCTTTTCCGGATGACACAAACCATTTCACTGACGATTCGGATGATTTCCTGACGGGAGTGTTCATGTTTTCCTGGTCACGTGAAACCTATACCCGGGCGTACCGTTTTGCCGCAGAGGCCCATCAAGGCCAGAAAATTCCTGGTTCGGATCGCCCGTATATCGTTCATTCGGCTATGGTGGCCATGGAAATCATTACCGTCCTTTCAAACGAACCCGGCTGGAACGGCAATTTGGCAATCCAGTGTGCGCTTTTGCATGATGTGCTTGAAGATACCGATATTTCCTATGAGCAGATGGACGCCCATTTTGGCCGGGATGTGGCCGACGGTGTTCAAGCCCTCAGCCACAACCATGACATTGAAGATAGAAATGAGCGAGTGATAGACACCGTCCGGCGCATTCGGACGCAACCCTGGGAGGTCTGGATGGTCAAGCTGGCCGATCGGATCGTGACGCTGCTGCCCCCACCGCCCCATTGGACCATGGAAAAAATCGTTGAGTACCGACAAGAAGCCAAAGTCATCCTGCGCAACCTTGGAAAAGCCAATCCCTTTCTATCCCGGCGCCTGTCGCGTCGAATCGCCAACTACCCTCCCGGGCGTCCTCTGGAAAAGAAGGACCCCCATCTCGACAAGAGTTGACTTTTTCACCAAATAGAATTATTTAATACAAATAATTCTATTTGGTGAGGAGTTCTGCCATGGGTAATCCCTTCATGCTCCGAGTTTTGCCCCCTGCGGCGCCATTTTGCAATCGAACAGAAGAGCTCTCCGATCTGGAATCCCACGCGACGAGTAATGCCAATGTGGTTGTTTTCTCTCCACGCCGCTTTGGAAAAACATCTTTGGTCAGAAGGCTGCAGGCGCAACTCGCTGAAAAGGATATCATCCCATTTTATATCGATCTGTTTATGGTGACGTCACCGGGGGATGTCGCCCGGAGGATTGCCAAAAGTGTCTATACCATTTTGCACCGCAGAGAATCCCTATTAAAAAAGGTGTTCGATATCTTAAGATTTTCAAGACGTTCCGCCCGGTATTCAAGCCTTCAGCCCAAGATGGCGTGGTCCTTTCCGTTGAGACCGCATCACCCGGTTTGTCCGGAATGGAAATGCTTGAGGAGGTTCTCGGTGAACTGGGCCGGTTTATCGAGCGTGAAAATGCCGGTATCCATGTGGTCCTGGATGAATTCCAGGAAATTACCGAGTTGAAAAAAAACCCAGTGGAAGGACTGCTGAGGACCCATATTCAGGAGCACCAGGCCTCTTATTTCTTTGTGGGCAGCCGTCGCCGAATCTTGCTCGACATGTTCAACTCGAAAAAGAGGCCCTTTTATCAGAGCGCCATAATGTATCCGCTGAAGGCATTGCCGAAAAAAGATCTGATTGAATTTCTGATGGAAGAATTCGGAAAAGGCGGAAAGGAATGCCCCGAGGAAATGGGCGAGCTGCTATTTGAGCGAACATCCGGATATCCCTATTATGTTCAGGCGCTGGCGTATTATGTGTTTGTTGAATCCAACCAAACGGTGACAGAAACATCGGTGGAAGCCGGATTTACAAAACTTCTGGCTTCCGAACGGTACGGTTTCGAGGCTCTGACCCAGGGATTGTCCGGAGGCCAGATCGCGCTGTTGCGGGCGCTGGCCGCCGATCCCCGGCAAAAGCTGTTGTCCACCGAATTTATGAACCGTCACAAACTGTCTATCGGAGGGATTCAGTCGGCTCAGAAAAAACTGATCGATCTGGACCTTATCGAAAATGACGGAACCGGCTGGCGGTTGGTGGATCCGGTGTTTCGACAATGGGTGGCCGACTATTGAGCCTGACCCGTTCCCAGAGAAATCCGCAGTGATCGATCCGGGTCTCTTATTTTGCTGCACCCATGGGGAGGATTCTAGCCCAGAGCCAGATGAATCCCAAGGAAACGGTTCAGGCATTGGGGGAACTGAAGGCAAAAAATCTGATGATAGCCCATTGGGGCACATTTCGCCTGGGAGACGAGCCGGTACATTTTCCGCCTGGAAAGCTTCGAAAAGAGCTAATCGCTGCAAATCTCCTCGATCACTGGATCGATATACGGCATGGGGAAACAGTCTACCCTGTCGGATGATGTCTTACTTACACATCTGGGTCCTGTGATTGCTCAAGATGCCTGCCTGCCGAAACGCATAGTGATGCCCTTCCAATTTATTCAATGGTTCTACTTGACAGAGTAGGAAGAAGGCCTATAATTAACCCTATGGTTAATTAATTGAAAGGTTAATTAATGGCCGACAAGACACTTTCTACCATATTCGCAGCGCTGGCAGACCCGACACGCAGGGCCATTATCGAACGACTCGCCCGTGGGGAGGCTTCCGCGGGACAACTGGCCGAACCCTTCGGGATCTCCAAGCCAGCCATCAGCAAACATTTAAAAATACTGGAAAATGCCAACTTGATCATCCGCCAAAAAGATGCCCAATGGCATCGCTTTCAACTGAAATCAGATGCACTCAAATCCGCATCGGATTGGATCACCCGGTACCGGACCTTCTGGGAGGACCAACTGGATGCGCTTTCCGATTATTTCAACAGTGAAACATAAAGGGGACCTAAAATGACGCTACCAGCTACCGAAATCCAAGAATATACATTGTCGATCACTCGCGAATTCAATGCTCCGCGGGATAAGGTGTTTCAAGCCTGGACCGACCCGGAAATTCTAATGAAATGGTTTGGCCCGAAGGGGGTGTCCACTGAATCCGCAAAGATGGATTTAAGGATCGGCGGCTTATATCAATTCGAATTGAAGCTACCCGATGGAACCATCGCTTACCATCGTGGTGAATACCGGGAAATCAATCCCCCAAGGAAACTCGTATTTACCGGAATACTTGATGGACAGGGGTGTTCAGGAAGGTCTGGGGTATATGCCGAAACCTTAGTCACCATTGAATTGAAAGATATCGGAGGCTCAACACGGTTGACGCTTACCCATGACTTTTTCCCGAACGAGACATCAAAAGACAGTCATACCATGGGATGGAATGGCTCGTTTGACCGGCTTGCAGAAGTATTACGGTAGCCCACCAGGATCCAGGGTGTACCCGCCGATGGCGGTAACGAAGGAGTCCAGGGCCTGTCGACTCCCTGCTGGGGCGGGTATGCCTCGGGCAGGGATTCGATTTCTGCAGCCTCCTGCCCAACGATTTTGGCAATCTGACGAAGACTCTTGGGATCCCAACGACGCCGGGGTGAGCGCTTTGAATTGCCCCCTTTGACTCGCCGTGTAACCACCCCGACATACGCGGAAGACCAGCGAGCCGTTTTCTATTCATCCTGCCAGCCCCCATTGCTTGTGATCCTGTCACGTTTTTGTGAAAGAAGATCTATTGAGGATGCTTCACTACCGGAATTTAAAATGTGAACTGGATGGCACGTCGACCCCGTGATCGCCGGAAATATCGGCTCAGAAAAAGAGGCCCCAGATAGCAATGCCGCTTTGATTTAGTGATTACATCAATGCTTTAAACGGCCGGTAGAGTGGATCGCCGAGGAGAATCATTTTCCAGGAAATAGACGGAAGACTTATCAGGTAGCATTCCGCCAAACTTAGATATCCATCTACCAGATAGCTGAAGAATATTTCCGGCAGAGGAAATCCATTGACATAGGGTTCATCTACCGGCCCGATGCTCGCGGCAACACCTTCTTCGAGCATCCGCTTGCACCATACCTGGCTGCCTTCTTTCTTCAGTGTTATACACTCACTGCTGGCGATATGATAGCCGATGGCTCCTGTTGCCCAAGTAAATGCATCTACATACCTTGCCAGGCTATACCAGCCGCAATACAAAGCGGCGTCGGAAGCCTGCCCTGACTGAAATAGGTTGGAGGTATCCTCCAGCACTACCGACATGCGGCCGCTCTTTTCGACCAGGGCCGCGGCGCGGTGAATGGATCGATCATAAAATTGATATCCGTCTAACGCCTTCGACCCGGCCTCTGGCTTCGGCCATCGGGCATCAAAATAAGCCTTGCCTGAAAGACCTATTTTTTCAACTTCAAGGGTGTCTGTAATCATCCTTCTGACAATACTTGCCGAGGGACCGTCAAGTCGACTGACCATGAGCACGTCCTCTTCAGAAACGGCAGGATTTTCGTTTCTGGTGCCGATGAAATATGGATTGGCGAGCCGACCGGCCGTGTCATAATTATCGGCTCGAACGAGCATCAGTTCCGAGTCGACAGACGCAATGGAGGTGCGATGACGGAGCATCCCCTGTCTCTTCTTCAATGTTGAGAGTTCATCTTCCAAAGAGTTTTTCTGTTTCGGGGCATTTCCGCCGATCTTCCTAATCTGTTCACTCACGCGGTTTACACGCTGCTCCAGTGCTTCTGTTTCCCGGTTTATACCTCCTTCCGCCAGGGGGGGACTGACGCGCAGAGGCAGACCATACATCAGGACCAAACAGCGAATGCGCTTTTTCGACAGATAGTTTTTCAGAAACTTGCGGATCGGTGCCCGGATCGTCGTCTCAAAATTTTCGCGGCTGCATGTTTCATCACTGGGAGATGTTATGGAGACCAGATTGCCTTTCGGAATATTCCTTTCGACCATATAAAAGCTTGCCAGCTCAAGGCTTTCGGCCACCTCACTGTTGACAACCACCAGAATCTCATCCGGATCAAGGGCATAACCACTGTTTGGTGTTACGGAGACGAACGACAGAAATAGGATGAGATAAGAAATGCGATGTGAGAATAATGTTCCCCTATTCATCCTCAGCCAGTTTCCCTTTCAGCCGCTGAAGCTCAGCTTCCGCGTCGTCGACCATTTCCTCAATAATGCCCCGAAGCGGTTTAACTTCATCGGCCAATCCCACGGATTGCCCCGCCATGAGGGAGCCTTTTGTTATGTCCCCGTCGATCACGGCATCTTTCAAGGCGCCGACCCAGAAATTTTCCACGGCATAGAGGGCAAGCTTTCGATCAATGATACCGTTATCTAGCTTGTGAAGCAGTTCTATCTGTAATTTGGCAAATTCAATCGTTCCTTCATTCTTCAATGCGCGAACCGGAATCACCGGAAGCCGGCTGTCAAACGCAGGGGTCGCCATGGCATCCTTTGCTTTGGCCTTCCGAAAGGCTTCCTTGAAATTCGGATGGGCCTTGCACTCCTCGGACATGATAAACCGGGTTCCCATCTGAATTCCGGCAGCCCCCATCATCAACAGATGCGCCATCATCCGTCCGGTGGCGATCCCGCCAGCCACAAACACAGGGACCGAGTCGACTTCGAACAATATCTGCTGAATCAGAACCGAAAGGGCGACGGGCCCAATGTGGCCACCGGCTTCAGATCCCTCCAGTATCAATGCGTCGGCACCCCGATCGATGAGATTCAGCGCCAGAGGCGCCGTGGGCGCAAAACATATGGCCCGCCCCCCGCAGGCTTTGGCTTGTTGAATGTCTTTTTTCCGAGGAATGCCTCCGGCAAACACAATAAAATCCAGCCCCATATCGCACACCAGATTCAGATGTTCCCGGTAGGCCGGTGCCAGGGTGATCATGTTTACCCCAAAGGGTTGATCGGTCAGGCTTCGAGTCTCTTCGATCTGTTGTCGGAGAATTTCCGCTGCTGCGTTGCCGCCGGCCAAAAGTCCGAATCCACCCGCATTTCCCACAGCGCCCACCAGGCTGGGATCGCTGACCCAGGTCATGGCACCGCACATTATCGGAAATCGGCTCCCGAGAAACTCCCGTCCCTGCTCGAAAAATCGATCGATCAACATGTTCGTTCCTTCCGTTGGCCGGTTGGCCGGTTGGCCGGTTGGCCGGTTGGCCGGTTGGCCGGTAAAAAAGATAACTGCTCCGGGATCATAAAGCAAAAAAAAACCGCCCGGCCACAACGACCGGGCGGTTCAGGGGGATACACACCGCTCAAACGGCGGCTTCAAGATAAAGCTTGATGTAATTCTGACTATCGTTTTCGGTGATCTCTTTGGGCAATCGATCCGTGGCAATATCAACAGCAGCGTCAATCAGCTCGGCACGGAACTGCTGTTGAGCTTGATAAATCCGGTTGTCAATGCGCCGTTTGGCCTCTTCCATCATGACCCGACTTTGCTCCTGGGCATCTTCAATGATTTTTTCTTTCGCCCGCTGCCCTTCCTGCAAAATTCTGCTCTTGACCCGCTCCAGCCGTTCTTCATGATCTGCCAGCAGCGCCTGGGCTTCTTTGACCCGGGTCAGAGCCTTTTCTTTTTCTGCCTCGATCTGGCGAATTTCCGCGGCCACCTCGTCTTTCTTGGTTCCGAAAAAATCCCGTATCGGCACCCGCAGGAATTTGATCAGCAAAAAGGCCAGGATGCCGAAGTTGATCCAGATCATCACAATGTCGTATATGGGTCTCCAGCCACCGCCTTCTTCAGCCGCAAACACGTCAGGGGCAGAAAAAGCCAGCACCAATCCGACTAGGGGCAACAGTGATAGTATGGTCTTCTTAAAATTCATGCTGCAATACTCCGACCGAGAACCTTTTCCATGATCGATGCCGCAAGGGCTCGGGATTCCGTCTCCAGGTGCTGCTTCGCCTGGGCCACCTGACCTTCCACATATTGTTCTGCTTCGGCCCTTTGCGCATCAATGTCCTCTCGAACCCTGTCGAATATTTCCTCCGCTGTGGCATTGGCCTCATCCACCAGGGATTCTCTCATCCGAAACGCTTCTTTCCTCACCGTCGCTTCCGAAACCTCGATCTGCCGTTTCACATCGTCGAGGGATTGGTCTGCCTCGATAATGTCCACCTTGAGACCGTCGATGTACTCTTCCCGTTCCGTCATTGTCTTCCGCAGGGGTTGAAACATGATGCGGTTGATAATGAACAAAAAAACCAAAAAGGACACCAGTTGCACCAGCATGGTTTCATTAATGCTGATCAGCGCTATGTTGGAAACGATTTCCATAATTTACCGCCTCCCGCAATCTCCGGGAAATCCGTATGGGTTGGCTCGCTGATTAAACAACAAATAGGAGCAGCAGCGCAATGACCAAGGAATAGATTCCGGTCGATTCCGAAACTGCCTGTCCTACGAGCATGGTACGGGTCAGCAGGCCCGCTTCCTTGGGGTTTCGCCCGATGGCCTCACACGTCTTTGCCGCGGCCATCCCTTCGCCAACGCCGGGGCCGATAGCACCCAGGCCCATGGCCAGTCCTGCCCCTAAAAATGCTGCTGCTTTGACAATGTCTGCACCTTCGATTGCCATCTTTTTCCTCCTGGATTCGTTATTATCCGTATCAATCGGTTCGGAGCGGCGCCGGTTACAAACGCGCCGCCGAAAATAGTTCCTCTACACGACAAAAATGAGCACCAGACTGACAACCATGGCGTAAATGGCCGTCGACTGGGACACCGCCTGTCCAACGAGCATCGTCCTCATCAAATCGCCGGCGTGATCAACCCTTCGTGCCACCCATCGCACGGCCCCTTCAGCGGCCATGCCGTTGCCGATTCCCGGACCGATCCCACCGAACCCCATGCATAGCCCGGCACCCAGAAGCGCCATGGCGGTCTGCAACGCGGTGGTCTCCGGAAATGCTTTAAACACCAGCACAAAACTGATGAGCAACCCGAAAATGGAGGGGGTTTGGGCCACGGCCTGACCCACCAGCATGGTGGTCGTTACAGGGCCGACGGTCTCCGGTGATCGGGCGACCCCCTCACAACTTGCGCCCGCCGCAAGCCCGCCGCCGATACCGCTGCCGATCGCCGCAAGACCGGTGCTGAATCCGGCTCCCAGCAATGCCGCCCAGGTCGGCTGAAGCGGGGCACTGCCGAAGTCGACAAACATGAGAATCAACGCAACAACCATGGCAAAGATCGCCGGAGTCTGACACACCGCCGAGCCGATCAGCATATTGGTGGTCAGTCGGCTGGACATCGCCGGCTGATGAACCATGCCCTTGCAGGCCTGACCTCCGGGAAATCCGGATCCCACGCCGGATCCAATGGCGCCGAATCCCATGCAAAGTCCGGCGCCGAACAGGGCCGCCCCTTTGACCAGGGTCGGATTCGGTACATCTAAAAAGAGCAGCAGAATGGCAATCACCAGTGCAAAGATTGACGCGGATTCCGCTACGGCCTGACCCACCAGCATGGATTTAAAGACATCGCCGGAGAGGTTTGTATTTCGCGAAACGGCAAAGCTGGCCGCGGAAGCGGTATAGCCCTCACCGATCGCCGCTCCGACAGCGCCAAGCCCCATGGCGATGCCGCCGCCGCAAAACGCTGCCAGATTTACCCATGTTGAAATATCATATGTCATATCTATTTAACCTGCACCGAGATGTAGACCACCGTCAGCATGGTGAACACAAACGCCTGAACCGCGCCAACGAAAATACCAAAAAAGGCATTGAGAAACGGCGGTAGAATGATGCTGTAAGTCAGGTAGGAAACAACCAGGATAATGATCGACCCCCCCATGATATTTCCAAAAAGACGAAAGGAGATGGAAACGATTTTTGCCAATTCTCCAATCAGGTTCAACGGCATCATAAAAAATATCGGTTCAAAATATTCCTTTGCATATGCTTTGAATCCCTTGGATTTGATTCCCGCATAGTGGGCGATAGCAAATCCCATGATCCCGAGGCTCAACGGGGTGTTCAGATCTTTGGTCGGCTCATGCAGATGGGGGACCATGCCGATCCAGTTGGACAGGAGCAGAAACATGAACAGCGCTGTAATCAGAGGCGCGTAGGTTCGGGCTTGCTGTTCATCCAGGGCATCTTCGGTCAGTTTATACAGGGAGGAGACGATCAGCTCACCGAACACCTGCATGGAGTGGGGCATCACTGCCCGTTTACGGGTGGTGTAAATACCGAGAACGAGCAACAGGGCGATGACGATCCAGGCCATGGCGATGGCCTCCAGGTTAAACGTCATGGTGTGCCCGTTCAGTTTGATGAGCAATTGGTGAATTAACCCCAGATCCTGCATGAATCCCTTCCTTAAACTCCTCGTTTTCGACGTGACACAAACGCCCCGGTGATATGATCCCCCAGCACCATCAACTGAATCATGAAAATCCCGATGACCGTCGACACCAGATCGAAGGTGTCGGTCTTGACGGCCACGATCAGCGGCAACGCCAGAAGCAGGTAGCGCAGGAACGCCGTTCCCAGAGACAGCACCGAACTTCGGGTCCGGGACGGCGATACCCGCAGCGCCAGAGTCTCGCCCATGAGAACAAAATTGAGAACGCTGAAGAGGGTTCCCAGAATCAGCCCCTTTGCCATCGGCTTATACCCGGCAACAATCAAAGCGAGGCCGACAAAAATGGCCACGGCCATAGCGGCCGATCCATAGCGTTTTTGGGTTTCTCTAATTGCTTCCATTTTCAGGGGGTGTGTCCCCGTCGTTGTCTTTGGTCTGCGTGATCTCCATGATCTGCCGGTAGGCCACATTCGCGCCGCCCAACACACCCAGAATCGTGAAGATCGTTATAAACACGCCCGTGGTGTCCAGCCATTTGTCCAGGTAGTACCCGACAAAAAAACAGAACACAACACAGCCGGCCATGGTCAAGCCGAGCTGCATCACAATCGTCAGATTCTCAGCCCAGGCCCGGTTTTTTTTATAATTGAAAACCATGCGGAGCCGAACCTTTTATCGGGCACCAACAACATATGGGGAACTGGAGGGACGGGATTTTAGTCAGGCCAATACTGGGCCCGAAGGTGTTGTCAGTAACAGCAAGGGAAATCCATGTCAAGGGCTGAAATGATTCTCGCCGATAAATTTTCACAGCGTAAACTTGCTGATTTTATAAAATTTAATGAATGCCGTTCGGATCGTCGGCCAACCCGCGCCCACCGCTCGTTTTGAGTCTTCAAGCCACAAAAGCTATTGAAATATGAGGTCTCAATCCTTATGATGGTTGATCTTATTTGAACCCATGCATGCCCATGAAGATCACCCGATCCGAAAGACTGCGCCGGTTCACGGGTCAATTTACCGGCGAAGACCATGTTCTTGTCCTGATCAATGCCGATCCGGATGCCATTGCCAGCGCCATGGCGGTGAAGCGACTGTTGTGGCGGAAAGTGGCATCGGTCACCATTGCCCATGTCAATGTGATCAAACGCCCGGACAACCAGGAGATGATCCGGCTGTTGGGTGTCAAAATCGCCTATATCGAGAGCATTGATCCGGATCGTATTACCAAAACGGTTCTCGTCGATTCACAACCGGACCACCACGAACGGTTTGCCGAATTCGAGCCCTCCGTGATCATCGACCACCATCCGGATACCAAAGCGCGTGCCCCCTACACGGACATCCGCCCGAATTACGGGGCGACGGCCACCATTCTCACAGAATATCTTCGAGCGGCGCGCATCAAACCGTCTGCAAAGCTGGCCACCGCGCTGTTCCTTGCGATCAAGACCGATACGAGCAACTTTGAGCGTCAGACCGTCATCGAGGATCTGAAAGCCTTCCAGTTCTTGTTCCGTCACGCCAACATCCACCTGGCCCGTCGAATTGAACAGGCCGAAATCAGCTTCGATTTTTTAAAATATTTCAGAGCCGCCCTGGACAATATGAAACTGCGCAACGGTCGGGTATTTGTCCACCTGGGAACCGTCACCAACCCGGATGTGTGCGTGCTTTTGGCCGACTTTTTCATGCGCCTGACATGTGTGGATTGGTCAATCGTTTCCGGAATCAACTCCGGTAAGCTCATCATCATTATGCGAAACGACGGCATCCGAAAAGACGCCGGCAAAGTCGCCAAACAAAGTTTTGGGGAGATGGGCTCTGCAGGCGGCCACAAGGGCATATCCCGGGCGGAAATTCCGGTGGAGGCGCTTCCTTCCTCTATGGACATGGAGGACAACAAGCAGGTGGCCAACTGGATCATTAAGAAATTCGAGAAGACCACCGGTCCCGGCAAAGGTGAGATCAGCATGGCTGCGTTTCAGAAATCATTTTTTGGTCTGGATACCTGATCATGCCGTCAACGACAACCGTCACCATCCTCGGTTCCGGAACCTGTGTCCCGTCATTGAAGCGGAGTTCCTGCTCCGTTAAGATCGTGGCGGGCGGAAACGTGATCGTCATGGACACCGGCCCGGGGACCATGCGCAGGCTGCTTGAAACCGGTACCACGATTTTTGGGGTTTCCTATTTACTCTACAGCCATTTCCACCCGGACCATACCGGTGAATTGGTGCCCCTGCTCTTTGCCACGAAATATCCGGATACCGGACGCCGCCAGGATCCGTTAACGATACTGGCCGGATACGGATTCATTGATTTCTTTTCGGGACTCAAACAGGTGTACAGCGACTGGATCGAACTTCCGGACGGCTTGGTGACCATGGTTGAGTTGGATACCACGAACAGGGATCACAGGGATTTCGAGGGGTTTACGGTGGAGACCCTCCCCATGGCCCACCGACCCGAAAGCATCGGGTATCGGATCACCGGAGAAGATGGTCGCACGGTGGTCTATTCCGGAGATACGGATGTTTGCGACAATCTGGTCTCCCTGGCAAATGGGGCCGATGTGCTGATTTGTGAATCCGCACTCCCTGATGATCTCAAGGTGCCGGGGCATTTGACCCCGTCCCTGGCCGGAGAACTCGCCGCGTCGGCGAATGTTCGCAAACTGGTACTGACACATTTCTATCCCGAATGCGACCAGGTGGACATCCGCAACGAGTGCCGAAAAACGTACGACGGCGAATTAATTCTTGCCGAGGACCTCGTGCAAGTCGACCTGTAATCATGACAACCGGCCCGTACTGCCGGGCCGTTTCCTCAGAAAGAGACAAAAAGCCAATGAAATATTATCCGATTCATCTCGATATCAACGGACAGAACTGCCTGGTGGTCGGCGGAGGAGCGGTGGGGCAGAGAAAAGTAAACACCCTTTTGGGCTGCGGTGCCGCCGTGACGGTGGTCAGTCCGGAAGTGGAACCCCGTATCGAACAGATGGCGGAAGAAGGCCGCATCAAATTGGAACGGCGAACCTATACCACTTCGGATCTGGACGGCAAGTTTCTGGTCATCGGCGCGACAGACGACAACGCTCTGAATCGAAAGATCAGCTGGGACGCCGGGCGAAAGAAAATGTTGTGCAACATTGCCGATGTCCCGGATGCCTGCAATTTCATTCTGCCATCCATCGTCCACCGGGGGGACCTGATCATCGCTATATCAACGTCGGGCAGCAGCCCAGCCCTTGCCAAAAGGCTGCGCAAGGATCTGGAAGCCGTATATGGTGATGAATACGGGGAGTTGCTTTCCGTGATGAAGGCCATCCGGCAACGGCTGCTCAGCCAGGCCCATGCCCCGGAAGCACACAAACCGTTGTTTGAGGAGCTCCTGGACGGGAACCTGGTGCATCTGGTCCAAGAGCGGGATATCCCCGGAATCAATGCGCTTCTGCAGAAGGTTCTGGGGGAAGGATACGATTTCGAGGAATTAATGGCGACAGGAGAACAAGCGAACTGACAATCTTCAGTTCCGCCTTCCAACGGGTGAAATATCCGGTCCCCTCCGGATATTTCATGATTTCGTTTCAGCGATAGGACACCATGGAAATCCTGCGATATCTGACAATTCTGATGTATCTGGCAAGCACGGCAGGCTATCTGCTGTATCTGTTCATCCAAAAAGACGGCTTTCACCGGGCGGGATTTTATCTGCTGATTGCCGGTGTGGGCGTTCACAGCACAGATATTCTCTATGCCACCGTCTCCAGCGGTCAGCTGCCGGCCACCAATCTGTATGAATCCCTGTCCATCGCTGCGTGGGCCATTGCCCTGGTCTTTCTGGTGATCCAGGCCAGATACAAAATCCGGATATTGGGGATTTTTGCGGCCCCTCTAGCGGCTGCGGTCACGATTCTGTCGACTCGAATGCCGGATGCGCCGGCACAGGCGCAGAACATTTTTAACAGCATCTGGTTTATTATCCACATTGTCTCGGTATTTATCGGTGAGGCGGCGCTGGCTCTGGCCTGTGGCGTCGGCCTGCTCTATCTTCTTCAAGAGCATGCGATCAAAACGAAAAAACGTGGTTTCTTCTACAGCCGATTGCCGTCCCTGGAACTCCTCGACACCACCGGTTACGCCTGTATTGTTGTGGGATTCACAATGCTGACCATCGGCCTTATCACCGGGTTTGTCTATGCCAAAGCGATATGGGGCCGTTTCTGGAGCTGGGACCCCAAGGAGGTATGGTCGGGCATCACGTGGATTCTTTATGCGGTCCTGCTTCACGAACGGCTGGCCGTCGGCTGGCGCGGAAGGCGGGCGGCAATCATGGCTATTATAGGTTTTTGCGTGGTTCTGTTTACGTTTTTTGGTGTCAATTTTTTTATGCAGGGACACCACGGGCAATTTACACGATTTTAAACAGGTACCGACCCCGGATGATTGTACCCGGGAGCGAAATGACGAACAAGTTGAAGACAGTGACATCGTAAATCATGGCGGCGATCATACTACTCGGTTTAAATCACACCACCGCGCCCGTAGAACTTCGGGAGTGCATTGCCTTTTCCGAAGAAGACACAGAGCATGCTCTGGAAGCGCTGAACGATCGACCGGAGTTCAGGGAGATTATCCTGCTGTCCACGTGCAACCGGGTAGAACTTCTCTTTGTCACCGACGACCAGGAGATGTGTATCTCGGAGGCCAAGCGGTTCATCGCCGAACAAAACCGGGTGCCCCTGGATGATGTGGAGCCGGCATTATACGTTTACGAAGGCGCCGATGCCATCCGGCATGTGTTTCGGGTGGCCTCCAGCCTTGACTCGATGATGATCGGTGAGCCTCAGATCCTGGGACAGATCAAATCCGCCTATCGGACCGCGACCCAGAAAAAGACATCCGGTGTGATATTAAACCGGTTGCTCCACCGGGCTTTTTTTGTTGCAAAGCGGGTTCGCAGTGAAACCGGCATCGGGGATCATGCCGTCTCCATCAGCTATGCCGCCATCGAGCTGGGGCGAAAAATATTCGGCACCCTGGAAGGTAAGGAAGTACTTCTGGTGGGTGCCGGAGAAATGGCCGAGCTGGCCGTGGAAAACCTGATCCGCCAGCATGCGGGGAAGATCTGGGTCGCCAACCGGACGTTTGAGCGGGGTCTGGAATTGGCCACCCGCTTTGGAGGCCAGGCCATCCGTCTGGAGGAAATTCAGGAGAGCCTCCGCCAGGTGGATATCATCATCAGTTCCACCGGAGCCACGGATCTGGTGATTAGCCGGGATCACATCCGGTCCATCATGCGGAGTCGTAAGAACCGGCCGCTGTTTTTTATCGACATCGCCGTGCCGCGGGATATCGATCCGGCGATTAACCGGTTGACCAACTGTTATGTTTACGACATAGACGACCTCCAGGAGATCATCGACGAAAATATCGAAGACCGGAACCGTGAAGCCATCAAAGGAGAACGTATTGTTGAGGAGGCTACCATCCGATTCGGGCTATGGTACGACAGCCTTGCGGTTGTACCGACCATTGTTGCGCTCCGTCGAAAGGTGGAAGAAATTATCGAGGAGCAGATCGATAAAACCCTTGGGGGATTGAAACACCTTTCAGAGAACGACAGGGAAGCGTTTGATCGGATGAAGCAGGCCCTGATCAACAAGATGCTTCACGATCCGACCATGTTTTTAAAACGCAACGGCTGCCTGGGAGACCGGTCACTATACATTGACGTCGCCCGCCGGATGTTCAATCTAGATAATGATCGATAGACGGAAGGAGTCTGTTTTGAGTAAAATTGCTTTTCTGTTCCCCGGCCAAGGATCGCAGTCTGTGGGCATGGGCCATGATTTCTACCAGGAGTTCGACATCGTCCGGGAACTGTTTGACATGGCCGAAGAATTGACCAAGATTCACCTGTCAAGACTCTGTTTCAAGGGTCCCATGGAAGATTTAACCGAAACGGTGAATCTACAGCCGGCGGTGACAACGGTGAACCTGGCCGCCCTGGCGGCCATCGAAAAGGAAGGTCTGGGTCCTCACATTTCGGCCGGTCACAGCCTCGGCGAGTATAGTGCTTTGACAGCTGCCGGAGTTCTGTCTCGAGAAGACACGATTCGCCTCGTCCATCAGCGGGGCATTCTGATGCACCGCGAAGCCACCCAGCACGAAGGTGCCATGCACGCCATCGTCGGTCTGCCGATTGAAACGGTCGACACCCTCTGCAACCAGAATCAGGATCAAGGTGTGGTGTCTGTAGCCAATCATAATATGGAAACCCAGATTGTGATTTCCGGTGAACCGGCCGCGGTGGAGGCGGTATCCCGGCAAGCCGCCGACCAGGGCGCTCGTGCGGTGCCGCTGAAGGTCAGCGGAGCATGGCACAGCGAATTGATCAGGGGAGCGGAAAGTGATTTTCGGGACTATCTGGAGGGCGTCGAGTTTAAGGATCCGACAAGTCCTGTCCTGCACAACGTGACCGCTCGGGAGGGCGACGATCCGGGCCAGATCAGAATCCTCATGGCCGATCAGCTCTGCAGCCCGGTTCGGTGGTTCGACTCCATGCGCCGGCTTATTGACGAAAAGGTCGACACCTTTGTTGAAGTCGGCCCCGGAAGAGTCCTTGCCGGGCTGCTTCGCAAAATCGTACCTTCAGATTATGACTGCCGGTCTTTTAACGTAAATTCGATGAAAACCTTTGAAAAATTTATGAATTCCGTTGGATGAGAGCACTCCGGGACCAACGGGTAGATAAAAATTTCTACTTTACAACGACTAAAATTTATATTATACGACCTTTTTTACAAGATTACTCCTATTATCTCTTGAACCGGGTTCCGTTATGAAGAAAAAGGACATCAAGTATTTCAAAGATCTGTTGACTAAGCGTTTGGACGATTTGCTCAATCAAGCCGATGATACGGTTTCTGGCATGACCGCGCCCAAGGAAAATTTCCCGGATCCGACGGATCGGGCCTCCCTGGAATCAGACCGCAATTTCATGCTCCGAATCCGAGATCGGGAGAACAAGCTGATCAAAAAAATCCAAAAAGCACTGGATCGGATTGAAAACGACACATTTGGCATCTGCGAAATATGCGGCGAAGACATCAGCCCCAAGCGCCTGAAAGCCCGGCCGGTGACCACCCAGTGCATTGAATGCAAAACAAAAGAGGAAGCGAAGGAAAGAGCACTTGGATTGTGAGTCCTGCTCAAGAATCGACCTTCACATTCATTCCTCTGCATCCGACGGTTCCCTAACTCCAGCTGAAATTCTCGAAATGGCCCTGAGTCTCAATCTCGGGGCCATTGCTATTACGGACCACGATACCGTCGAAGGCTCCAGGGATGCGCTGGCGATTGGGATTCCACCCTCCCTGAAATTCCTGTCCGGAGTCGAGATCAGCGCGGGAGCACCTCCGAATTTCCCCATTCACGGAAGCCTCCATATCCTTGGATATGGTTTCAAACCGGACGCTCCGGATTTAATCAGGATCCTGGAACAACTTCAGATCGCCCGAAAAGAGCGGAACCCCAGAATTCTCAAAAAATTAAATAAACTCGGCCTGACGCTTTCCATGGACGAAGTCCGGCGGGAGGCCGCAGACAGTCAACTGGGACGACCCCATATTGCGGCCGGTATGTTAAAAAAGGGTTATGTCTCGAGTATCGAGGAGGCGTTTGTCCGTTACCTTGGAAGCGGCAGGCCGGCCTATGTCGATAAATATCGAGTTCCGTGCCATGAGGCGATCGACACAATCCGGAAGGCCGGCGGCCTTGCCGTATTGGCCCATCCAGGGCTGATTCGAGAACTGGATCCCCCGTCCCTCGAGCAGCTTGTCGCAGCCTTGGTGCCCATGGGGCTCAGTGGTATTGAAGTATATTATCCCCAGCACGATGTATCCACCACGACACAGCTGGCGGACCTGGCCCAGGGGGCCGGTCTGCTGCCAACGGGCGGTAGTGATTTCCATGGCAAAATCAATCCGGATGTCCGGATGGGCATCGGGCGCGGAGACTTGAACATTCCCTATTCCGTTTATGAGAATATCGTCGCATCTTTGGTGTAGGCAAACCTTCTGTCGCAAAATGACCGGAGTCCACTCCGAGCAAATGAAATAAAGGATGCCTGATGGACCTGACGGATCTCGAAGTCCTGGAAGCGCGGCTAGACTATCAATTCAAGAACAAAGCGCTTGTTGTCGAAGCGCTGAGTCACAGCTCCTTTGTCAATGAACAAAACCGGCCGGAATTAAGAGACAACGAGCGGATGGAGTTCTTGGGAGATGCTGTTCTGAACCTGGTCGTCGGGCATTTACTCATGCAGCGATTTCCCGATCTGGACGAAGGAGACCTGTCCCGATTTCGGGCAAACCTGGTGAATGAATCCCAAGTTGCCCGGCTGGCCCAAATCTTTGATCTGGGAGCCCACCTGCTGCTCGGAAAAGGCGAAGAGCGGTCAGGTGGCCGGGAAAAACGGTCCATTCTTGCGGACGCCGCTGAAGCATTGATTGCGGCCGTTTACCTGGATGCCGGATATGACACCGCCTTTCGTTTCATTGAAACCCATCTGTCGGAAGCTCTCGATTCCATCAGCGCGCCCGCTGCAAATTACGATTATAAAAGTCGGCTACAGGAAACGGCCCAGGCGACTTATGGTCAAATGCCGGCCTACCGGATCGTCCGCGAAAGCGGGCCGGATCACGACAAGACGTTTCACGTGGCAGTTGAGATTTCCGACACCCATGCCGAAGGTGTTGGAAAAAGCAAAAAAATGGCCGAACAAGACGCTGCTCGACAGGCTATAGAGCTCCTCGCCGGGAGAGAAGATAGTGCTTAGAGGGAATCCGGACCTGGACTTGCTCGGCGTCGGAATCGGAATCGAGACAGGATGGCATATTCGAAGTCGATACCGATTCCGAACCCGATACCGATTCCGATAATTCTGATATGTTAACAGGGTGGCACCTATCCTCCAATGGAACGGTATTCCGGCAATCCCGATAACACCTTAACCATAGAGACGCGGCACAAAGTGTTTGGTCAAGTGTATCATGGACACCACCGACAACAAGACAACAATCCGGATTCGGATCCCGGGCAGGGGTGTTCAACGTCCATCGCCCAATCCCCTGGTGATTCCGATTTTCATTCCCCACTGGGGCTGCCCCCACCGCTGCCGTTTCTGCAATCAAACCGCCATCACCGGAAATTCTCGCCAGGGGACCGAAAAAATTTCCGTTAAGGAACGGGTACATCGATTTTTGTCCCACAGCGCACCGGATCGTTCGCCCGTTGAAATTGCATTTTTCGGGGGCAATTTTCTCGGGCTCTCCCGGCAGGATGTGGAATCCTTCCTTCAGGAAGCGGCCACGATGGTCGTGTCCGGAGCCGCCGACCATATCCGCTTCTCCACCCGCCCGGATACGGTGACAGAAAAAACGCTGGAATGGATCCGTCCGTTTCCGGTGAGCACCATCGAAATCGGTGTTCAGTCCATGGTCGATCGGATCCTGCGCCTCGCCGGCAGGGGTCATCATGCGAAGGATACCCGTGTCGCCCTGGGGCTGATTCGAAAGTACAACTATCAAGCGGGCGTGCAACTCATGGTCGGCTTACCGGGCGAATCCGAGTCGGATATCCGAGATACGGGGACCCAGGTCGTCGCCCTTGAACCGGATTTTGTTCGCATTTATCCCACCGTGGTGTTGAACGGAAGTCCGCTGGCAATGTCTTACGAAACAGGGGAATATCATCCGCTAAGCCTGTCAGAGGCGGTGACCCGAACAAAAGTACTTTTTTTAATGCTACAGTCCGCAGGCATTCCGGTGATTCGCATGGGCTTGCATGTCTCCTCGGAGCCGGAGTTGAGCAGCGACGTACTGGCTGGTCCGCTCCACCCGGCATTTGGACATCTGGTGTTATCGGAAGTTCTTTTGGATCATGTTTCCCGGGAGCTCGAACAACATCCGGTGACCGGGGCCCGGCTCGTTTTAACCACCCATCCATCGAGCCTGTCGCGGTTACAGGGCCAGAACCGCACAAACCTCTCCTCCCTCAAGCAGAAGTTTCTTCTGAAAACTGTTGATGCCATGGCGGATGCCAACCTGGCTGAAGACGAAGTTTATATCGAGATCTCCTAAACCTGGTTAAAAGACGGTCTGCCTCGATTGCTGGAATAAGTACTCTACGACTGCTCGCAAAACCGTTAGAATCGGTATCAACGTTGATATCTGATGGATTTGTGATCCCTTCGATTCCGATGCCGATACCGATCCCGACGCCGAAAAGAAAAACCCCGAAGTCCCTGTCGAATGGGCACTTCGGGGTTTTATGGGAAGTAAATATCGTTATCGAGAATGGTTCATTCTTCGGGTAACCTTACCACGAACACCGGCTTCTTGCTGTAGCGCACCACCCGCCGGACCGTACTGCCGATCACAGCATCCGTAAATGTACCCGTTCCATGGGTTCCCATGACAATAATGTCACACCCTTTTTCTTCGCTCTGCTCCAGAATTACTTCTACAGGATTTCCTCGAAGTACCAGTATGTCGTCGGTTCGAAACGTACAATCGACCATATCTTCTTGAATATTCTTGCAGAAATTCTCCAGAGCGGCGCTAATTGCGGCCTTGCCTCCGGCCTTGTTGATAATTGTCTGCCGGGCATCTTCTTCATTCTTTTTCTTGATCGCCTCCCACTTCTCTGCGGAGATATACCCGATGATCTTCTCATCCAACTCGGGAGACTCCTCGATGACGTTCAGAATCGTCAGGCCGGCATCGTATAGATTGGACAGGCTGACGGCATAGGCAAACGCCTGGCGGGCATTCTCGGATAGATCCGTGGCGTAGAGAATTTTTTTGATCCGTACCTTGGGAAGCAACATGGGAGCCGTCCTTTTTCTCAGGCCGTCGCCTTTTTTCCGAACAGGTTTTTTAGACCCTTGATCCATATCCCGGACAGGAACCAGGAATAGCAATAGGTCCCAATGATAATCAGCGCAAAGGATATCACAATGTCTTTCGCGCTGCCGTCCAGGGAAAATCCCGGAACGTAACCGAACAGGAACGGCCCCAGGTAGAGAAACTTGGCGAACTTGAACGCAGCAAAGGCGGTTCTCCACATATTCGCCTTGGCAATGGTCGCCCCGGCAAAGGCCGCGATACATACCGGTGGGGTGATGTTGGAATCCTGGGACAGCCAGTAAACGATCATGTGGGCGGCGATCTCATTGACTCCCAGATGGGTCAGCGCGGGCACCGCCACTACCGCGGTGATCAGGTAGGCGGCCGTCACCGGAACCCCCATGCCGAGCACCAGGGAGGCCAGTGCGACCAGAAGAATCGTCAACCAGAGTTTTCCGGCGGCCAGTTCGATTACGATGTCGGCAAACGTCAGCACCAGGCCGCTGTAGGTCAGTACACCGATGATGATACCGATCACCCCGACGGTGGCGCCGATTTTAAGACTGCTTTCCGTCCCCTTTCGGGATGCCTCGACAAATCGCTTCAACTCCGTGATCGTGCCCTGGAATTTGTCCTTCCGCATAAATGCGATAATGGCGCAGATCACAATCCCGTAGAATATCACCAGGTTCCCCGAAAAAATCTTTCCAACCAAGGCAGCGGCGTCCGGGCTGCCGATTTTTTTCAACAGAATCGCCAGAACCGATCCGAGCACCATGAGCCCCATGATCACGGCAAAGGTGAAATCCATCCGGGTGTCTTTGGTTTTCCAGCCGACGACAATACAGGTGGCCACCCCTAAAATGGCGGAATAGGCGGGAGAAAAGCCGGTCAGCATGAAAATGGTAATCACTACGAGCGGCAGGATGTACGGCCATTGCGATTTGAAGATTTCCTTGGCGCTGTGTTCGCTCCGTTCACCCCGGATGTTGTGCATCTTGGCCTCGTAGTGCACCATGACAAAAACGCTGAAGACGTACATGAAGGCGGGAAAGATCGCAACGAGCATGATCCAGGAATAGGGCATCCCGGTCAGCTCGGCCATGATAAATCCGCCGGCGCCCATAATCGGGGGCATGAACATGCCGGAAATGGATGCCGCCGGTTCGATCGCCCCGGCGATATGGGGGCGAAAGCCGGCCTTTTTCATCATCGGGATGGTAAAAGCGCCGGTGGACACCGTATTGGCAATGGCGCTTCCGGATATCGATCCGAACAGGCCGCTGGCGATCACCGCCACCTTGGCCGGTCCGCCGATTTTATGCCCCACAGCGGCCAGGGGAAAATCAATGAAAAACCGCTGTGCTCCGGACTCTTCCAGAAACGCACCGAAAATGACAAATAGAATCACATAGGTGGCCAGGACATTGGCCATAATGCCGAAGACCCCGTCGCTCTTGTAGAATATGCTGGTGCACACCCCCGGGAACGTGTCGCCCGCATGGGCGATCAGGTCCGGCATGTAGGCACCGTAGACACCAAAGAGCAACAGGATGATGCCCATGATCACAAATACCGTGCCGACCACCCGCCGGGCCACTTCGATGCCGATCAGAACTCCGATGACGGCCACGGCCATGTCAAACGGTGTCTCCGCGCCGGTCCGATAGTTGATCGCTTCAAACAGCACAATCCAGTAGCCGACACTGAAAATCGATGCGCCGATCAGCAGAAAGTCGACGGCCCGCGTGATTTTGTGCTTCGATTTGTAGGTCATGAAAATGAGCACATAGGTAATAATCACGTAAATCCCTCGATGGTACTGGGTGGCGGCCGGTTTGAGCACTGCCGAATAGGAGTAGAAAAGAACCAGGGCAAGGGACAATACGTTGAAAATAACCTTCTCGTATTTGTTCAGTTTGTCATACACGTCTAAGCCTGCCTGTCTTTGAGGATCGTGGGTTAGTCCGTTGGCCGGCATCGATGGATTCCGTCACATCCATCATCACTTAACTGGCCCCACGGGTGCAGAGTGAACCCGTCTCTATCAAGTGACACGATTGGGAACAGAATGCAAATCCATCCCCCAAATTTAATCGGAACAAAAGAGTGATGCGTGATCCCGCCGGAAATGGCCGGGATCACGCACAGCACCGGGTGTTCGGTTAAATTATGCCCAGGGGCAGGAGTTGTGTGCCCCAAGATCGAATTACATTTTGCCTTTTTCTTTCCAGAATTTTTCGGCACCCGGATGGAACGGGGTAACGATGTTGGTGGCCCCGGTATCCAGGCTCATTTTCTTGAAAGTCTTTTTCTGGCCGTACATGTGCTTGAGACCCGCATCCGAGTAGATGATCTCCAGAAGCCGGTACACGACATCCGCGGAAACCTTGGAATTGGCGACCCACAGCGCGCTGTCCTGGAAGGAGGGGGTATCGGTATCCACCCCCCGGTAGGTGCCAGCGGGCACGGAGAGTTTCCCGAAATAGGGATATTTGTCAAAGAAACCCGATTTCGTGGCGTCGGCCCCGAGATCCACCAGGGCGATATCGTTGGTCTGGGCGGCCATGATTACTGCACCGCTGGGAAAGGCCGTAAACAGCCAGAACGCATCGAGCTGATTGTTGCCGAAGGCCGCGGCGGCATCATTGTAACCCATGGCGTTGCGCTCGATTTTGTCCCAAACGCCCATGTGGGAGAAGAACAGCTCACAGTTGGCAAAGGCGCCCGAACCGGCATTGCCGACGCCGACTTTCTTGCCCACGAGATCCTTGGTGCTCTTGATTCCGGATCCCTGCCGTACCACCAGCTGGCCCGGTGCGCCATAGAGCCAGGAGACGGCCAGGACATTCTTGTATTTCTTGGGATCGTTTTTCATTTTCCCGTTCCGGCCCAGCCATACGTGACCGGAGTACACGACACTCATCTGTTGACGTCCGGCATCGGTCTTCCGAAGGTTTTCGACAGATCCGGCGGATGTTTGGGCCTTGACCCGAAAGCCTTTTTCAGCTTTCACCGGTTTGTACACCTGGATTCCGTTGGCAACGACCTGGAAGGTCCCGCCGGCCGGGCCACCACCGAAAATGACGAGCTTCGCAAAGGCGGCTCCGGAGAAGATCAGAGTCACCGTCAAAAAGGCACACAATCCGATTAGAAGTGCAACTTGTTTCCTTTTCATGTGAATCCTCCTTTTTTGTTCACATCTCAAAATTCGATAGAATTATGATATCCATCGACGCATGCCCGCCGCAACATGGCGGGCTTAAATCGTGCCACCCATCGGAGCCCCTAGTCCGCTGTCGCCCACCTCCTTTCTGTGTGAATATGTGATTCAACGTCAATTCCAGCATCACTGCCATTTGCAGGATGGGGTGGATGTTACTGTGATTTTCGCCAATCGGGCGGTGGTACGAATGCCGCTGTTGAAAGATCGCCGGGCCAGACACAGTCGAATTTGCCGTTAATGATTTGGAGTACCATGGTAGACACCCGGTTCTGGCGTTCAAAATTTCCGTAGTCTTTGAACGAAACAGGTCCGAATGGTGTCGTTGTGTCGGTGTTATCCAACGCTGTCAGTATGTCTTCCGCGTTTGTGGAAGCCGCCCGACGAAGTGCATCCGCAGCCACCAGCAGCGCCGAATAGGCCTCCGCACCATGATAATCCGGGGCGACGCCGTGGATCTTGCGGTACTGCTGATAATACGCTTGCGCCCCGGGATATGGCAGATTGGGGCACCAGAGCGTGGCGGTCAGCAGGTATTCGGCTTCTGCCCCGGCGGTATCGATGAATTTTTGGTGGGTGAACCCACCGGCGCCGCCGCAGAGGAGTGATCGGACACCGAATTTTCGAAGACTTTTGACCAGGAGCGCCCCATCGGCAAGATACGAGACCATGTAAACGAGTTCCGGCGGGGAGTTCTTCAGAGTGGCCAGCAAGCGTTGAAAATAGGATGTTCCGACGCTTTCTTTTCTGGCGCGCTCCTTGTGGTAGGGGATGATCGCCTTGATCTCGATATCGTTTTCCCGGCAGAACCACATCATCTGCAACGCACCGCCTGTTCCATATGGGCTGTTTTCGTACACAATCGCCATGGAACGCGGTTTTATATTATGAATCAGAAATTCCTCCAGTCCCTTGGCATATTCGCTTGCCGGTGGATTCAACCGGTAGACGTACCGCCATTTCCTCTGGGTGATCCGGTCATCGGCAGCCGTGCAAACCAGGAACGGTGTTTTCATCTTGTCGGCGATACGGGCCATGTAAATGGTGTTGCTGCTTTGGTAGGCACCGACAAGCATAACGGCACCGCCGTCGGACACCAGATTCCGGATCGCCCCTTCGCCGGCATCCCGTTCGCCGCGGTCATCGGCATAGATCAGTTTCAAGGGTCTCCCCTTGATACCGCCCTCTCTATTGATTTTAGTCAGGGCCATTTCGAAGGACCGCTTCATCATCGTCGAATAGGGGTAGCGCTCCGAGTGAGGAATACCGATGGTAAGAGGATCTGCTGCGATTACAGGACCGGAACCGGCCGAAAGGCCCATCATGAGTAACAAAACCATACCGATGCTGAAGTGAATGCACCTGGGACTCATGATACGCTCCTTGTTTTGGTGTGTGCCGGGGTCAACTACGGTGTGTTAGAGAATTGTTGACATAATCAGATTAAGCATTTCCCCCATGAGAATCCATACCCTCGGAGAAAAAGAGCGTCAATTGGCCGATTTCTGATTTTTTTGTCAGAAATTCTCTTACAGAAAAGATTTCATGCGTCGATAAGGTGGTTCTGGATGGCAAACCGGGAGAGCTCGGCATTATTGCGAAGACCAAGTTTCTTGAGCAGGCGGAAGCGATAGGTGTCTACCGTTTTGATGCTGATATGGTAGGCCGAGGCAATCTCCCGGTTGGTGTGCCCCAGGGCCAGGCGTCGCAGTACCTGGAGTTCTCGGGTAGACAACGAGTCCAGGGGCGATCGTCCGTCCGCCCCCCGGGCCACGCGAAGTGCCAGCATCTCGACGGCCTCTTCGGTCAAATAACGGGCTCCCTCGTAGATCTTTCGAATGGCTGTCACCAGTTGTTCGGGCGCCGATTTTTTCGTGAGATAGCCTTTGGCACCGGCCTCGATGGCCCGAACCACGTACTGCTCTTCCTCATGCATGGTGAGCACAAGAATCGGCAAGTCGGGAAACTCCGTGGACAACCGGGAGATCACATCCAGCCCGTCCAACCCCGGCATGGAAATATCCACCACCACCACGTCCGGAGTATGGTCACGGGTCTTCTGGATCGCCTCATGGCCGTCGTCGGCTTCGGCAACCACCTCCATATTCCCGCTTTCCTCGACAATCCGCCGAAGCCCGTCACGAACAATACTATGATCGTCAGCCAGCAGCACTCGAATCATGGCGCGTATTTCCCTTCACCGGCACCCGGAATTCTACCCGGGTGCCCTCTCCCGGTCGGGACCAAACCGTCACATGGCCCCCGACCAACCCTGCCCGTTCCCGCATTCCGGCCACTCCGAGAGCTTCCTTTTCGGATAACACCTCAATGTCAAATCCCTTGCCGTCGTCTGAGACCGACAGCACCACATGTCCATCGGTGACCACCAGATCCACATTCACCCCCGTGGCATCAGCGTGACGGGCCACGTTGGTGAGGGCCTCCTGGGCAATCCGGTAAGCCGCGGTGGCCAAAGTGTCGGTGACCGGTGGAACCGCATCGTGTTCGAAAATACAGGAGATTTCCGTACGCCGTTCAAAATCGGTCGTGTACCATTCCAGAGCATCGACGAGCCCAAGGGTATCCAGCACTCCGGGACGCAGGCGGAGCGCAATACCGCGGACCTCCTCGATGGTCGTATCGATCAACCGGCACATGGTCATGGCACGGTCGGCACCGGCGGAATCCGTTTTTTTTAGATGGTCCCGTAGCCACACAGCATCCATTCGAAGGGCTGTCAAAACCTGCCCCAGTTCATCGTGAAGTTCCCGTGCAATGGCGGCCCGCTCCTGCTCCTGCCGGGACAGAATGCTTCCGGACAGCCATTTGAGCTGAATCTGGGCTTTTTTGACCGCCGTTACATCGGTACAGATACTGCACATCCCGCTGACCGCCCCGGTCTCATCGTAAATCGGAAATTTTACCGACAGATACGTATGAAGTCCATCATCCTGAGGAATCTCTTCTTCCACCTGTCGGGGACGACGCTCCTCCAGCACTTGCTCGTCGTGGCGTCGAAATTGATCGGCCACTTCGACAGGAAGAATCTCCACATCGGTCTTGCTCCGAGTGCTGTCGTTGTCGACCCCGAACAGTTCTTCGAAGCGGGAATTGACCAGTGTGAATAGACCCTGCCGATCCTTCATGTACACCACCGCCGGTGTATATTGGAGAAGGCTTGAAATCTCACCGGTACGCTTTCGAACCTGCAGTTCGAGATCTTTCGAGTATCGGCCGAGGGCTTCTTTGGCCTGCCGGAGCGCTTCCTCGGCGCGATTCCGCTCGGTCACATCGATGGACACCGCCAGGGTCCGGGTGATCCGTCCCTGTTCATCCCGGTCGGCGATCGCAGACAACAGGACGTCAATCACGTCGCCGTTTTTCTTCCGGAACTGGTAGGGGACATCCTGGCAGAAGCCACTCTTAAAAAACTGTGGGAAGACGGTCTCTTCGGCATACCGTCGTGATGCGTCGGTAAAAAAGTCGGTCAGCGGATGACCGATCACTTCTTCCCGCGTGTATCCCATGACGTCCACCCAGTAATCACTGACACTCACCAGTTTCCCCTTGGTATCGATGGAGTGGAGCATGGCCGGGGTGTGGTGATACAAGGATCGGTACCGCTCTTCGCTCTTACGAAGGGCTCTTTCGGCCGACTTTCTCTGGATCAGTTCGTTACTGGCCTTGTGGTAGAGCAGAAACACCAGGCCCCCCACCAGGAAACAAAGGGTCAGGATCACCGGCCCGGTGACCTCGACGAACGGATCGGACATGATCCGGGCCACGGCCTTGCGACTGCGCAGGTGGAGCAGTCGCCATCCGGGATAATAGTCGAACTGGGCCTGGTTTACGATATAAGCGGTGCCGGACGCATCTTCGGCAATATTGTTCTCACGAAAGGTCAGGCCGATCCAGTTCCATGGCCCCACACCAAATTGACGTGATTGGGCAATCCGGGCTTGCTCATCCGGAGACAGCTTTCGAATGGACTGAAACAACCATTCTTTACGGTTGGAAATAAATATGATCCCCGACGGATCCGTCACCAGAACGATTTCATCCTGACTGAACCCGGCTTCCTTTTCGATCTGATCGATGGACGCCTTGATCACCGCCAGTCCAATAGGAATGTCCTCACCCTTTTCGAAAATGGGATAACTGTAGTAGGCGCCTCTTTTTTTGGACGTCACCCCGAGGGCCAGATAGGTGGCGGGCGCGCTGTGCATCGCTTCCTGGAAGTAAGGGCGAAAGGCAAAATTTTTCCCGATAAAACTGTCCGGCGCATCCCGGTTGCTGGACGCCACGGTATTCCCCTCATGGTTCATCAGATAACAAACGTCGACTTCGAGGGAATCTTTAAAAATGTCGAGAACCGCGTTGGCATTGTCCAGGGATTTTCGGCTTGGCTGCACGAGAAGTTCCAGCATTTCATCCATCCGGGACAGTGCGCGGACCGGCCGGATGTTTTCCAGCAGCATCGATGAAAGATTTTTCCGGATCAACTCCACCCGGGTGATCGCTTGCCGTTCCGCCTCGGTCTGGGCAGCTTCCCGCAGGGCGGAATAATACAGATAACCCCCCAGGGATGCTGACAAAAAAGCAAATAAGGATAAAACCAGCAGAATGGTCCTCAGTTTGAGCATCAACACCGTCCCCCACATCTCGAATCCGGTGTGGAGAATCCCTACACCCCTCGGATATAAGAATAATTTATGAAATCATCAGGTTACACTATCAGATGGCATTGGAATCGGCAACCTTCCACTCCTGTCGGAACGTGTTGTTACCGTATCTCATGAAGCGCAACAATAGATGGAGATAACTTTTCGGTCTCGCCAATCGCTGGGAGATTGTTTCGCTATCGATCACTCCTTGACAATCGTCGTTTGGTACCTCACTCTGCCCACATAGCGCTACCCTGGTAATGGTATCGAACCTTGTTGAACTAAAGAGGAATGCGATCGATGATGGGATCCCGCCCACAATTACATCGGATTAAATTCGTTTTTGCGATTATCATGGCCATCACCGCAATGACCATTTTCGGGATTGCCGGATCCGCTGAAGGCGCCGTTCGGATCGGAATCGTTCTACCACTGTCCGGGCAAATGGGGGCCCTCGGAGAGGAGGTTGCCGACGCATACCGTTTTGCCGTGGATGAACTTCGTCGAAAGGGGGATCTCGGAGAGGACTCGCTGGAACTCGTGTTTGCCGACACCGGCGGTGGTCCGGCACAGGCCCGCGCCACGGCCGAACGGCTCATTGCCGAGGACCGGGTATCGGCAATAATCGGTGGTATTGCCGGTTCGGCAACCTGGGAAATCGCATCGGTGGCCCAGAGCCGTCAGATACCGTTATTGATCACGACCGCCTCGGCCGACAGCCTCACCCGACAAGGCTGGGATTATGTCTTCCGATTGAGCCTCCCCGCACCGGCAAAACTCGCCGCCTTCGCCGAATTTCTAGATACCGCTACCCGGGGAATCCGCACCGGTGCCGTGCTTCATGATAACTCTCAGCTCGGACCCTACCGAAGCGAAGCACTTCTCCGGTTGTGGCATGCTCGGGACATTGAAACGCTCCTGATTTCGGGTTTCCCCGCTTTCTCCCGGGACTTCAGGCCGCTTCTGGCAAGGGCCAAGGTCAAAGCGCCCGATCTCATCTACCTGATTTTTTCCCGTGAGGACGCCCCCATGGTGCTCCGACAAGCCAAAGAGCTCCGCCTACGGGCCAAGATGATCATCGGTGAAGCGGCCGGGTTCGGGGATCCGGATCTGTTCCACGAGAACCCCGACATGGCCGATTATTTTTGCGTGTTGGCCCAATGGGCACCCGGAGCGCCCTATCCCGGTGTTTACGATTTTGCAGAAGTCTACCGTGAGCTGCACGGCAAAATGCCGGACTACCGGGCCGCCCAGGCCTATGCCGGCATGCAGGTCCTGATTGACGCCATGCGCCGGGCACGAAGACCATCCCCCCAGAACCTGCGGCGAGCCCTGTCGAAAACGACAACCGCGACGGTTTTTGGCAGGGTCAAATTCGAAACCCACAACGGGTATACCAACCAGAACCATCCCACCATGCTGGTCCTTCAGCGGATTGATCAGGAGCAGGAAATCGTCTGGCCCCGGAGGCTGGCGTCCAAACGTCTGGTGTTTCCGAATCCGGATTGGCGGAAGAAGTAATTGGGATTCTCCCAATTACGAAGGAGGGGACAAGCAAAACGAATCTACATAAGCGTTTTGTAGAACTCCTCCGGTTCACTGATCTTGTCCGGGGCTTTCGTATATTCGGTGGGAACTGTGCCTTCCTTAAAACATTCGAAGATCGTATCCGTAGATTCGGCAATCGGCAACAGGCCGGTCTCAGCATCAATCTTTGAGAAAACGATGCCTTCCGGGACCGGAAAAACTTCTATGGGCAGCCCCTTATGGATCCGTTTCATGAATCCGAGCCAAATGGGGCTGGCTGACCTGGATCCGGTCTCCCCCTTGCCGAGGGAGCGTTCATCGTCGAAGCCCGCCCATGTTCCGGTAATGTATTGAGGCGTGAACCCGACAAACCAGGCATCAAAGAGATTGTTGGTCGTACCCGTTTTTCCGGCCGCCGGGCGCTTAAGTGCCTTGACCCGATGGCCGGTGCCGTATTTGACCACGCCTTCCAGGAGGTTGGTCATGATGTAGGCGGTGGTTTTATCGATGACTTTTTCCTTCAGGGGGTCGGCCTCGTAAATCACATTCCCGTTCCGGTCATGGATGCGCCGAATAAACACCGGCTCCACACGATACCCCTGATTGGCAAAGATGGCGTAGGCATTGACCAGTTCCAGCAGCGACAGTCCGGATGAACCCAGAGCGATGGACAGATCCCGGCTCAGTTCGGCGGTAATTCCCAGTTTTCGGGAGTAGTCGATCAGATAATCGATTCCGATCTCTTTGAGAAGCTTGATCGTGACCACATTCCTCGATTTGGCCAATGCCTCCCGCAAGCGTGTGGGGCCGTAAAATCTCTCTTTATAGTTTCTGGGTTTCCAGACGAAGGCCCGCTCGGTGTCTTCGAATACAATCGGTGAATCAATAATGATGCTGGCCGGCGTAAACTCCTTATCGATGGCAGCCGCGTAAATGATCGGTTTAAACGCGGAACCGGGCTGTCGCCTGGATTGAATCGCCCGGTTGAACTGGCTGTCCTGAAAATCAAAACCACCGACCATGGCCTTGACTTCTCCGGTACCCCTCTCAATGGTCAACATGGCCGCCTGTGCAATAGGTCTCTGCTCCAAATGCAGTGTCCAGATATCCGATTCCGATTCCTGGCCCTTTACGCCCACTTCGATGACATCCCCGACCTTCAGGGCATCGGATGGTCGGTCGATCCGCCGCTCATAGTAAGCCACATCCGGATCCACGGGGCGCGCCCAGCGCATGGACTCCAGATCGATGCGCCCCCGGCCGTTTCCCATCCGAACAAAAACAGCTTTGCCCGGATCGTCGACCTCAATCACAACGCCTCTGACATTGTGCCCTTCGGCCAGGGGGTCTTTATCAAGCTCCACTTGAAGTTCAGAAGAAAAGGATTCGATCTCTTCCGGCTTGAGATGCATCAGCGGTCCGCGAAACCCCTGCCGTTTGTCCAGATCGAAAAGACCCTTTTGGATTTCCTCCCTGGCGATCCTTTGCATGTCGACGTTGACCGTTGTGTACACCTGAAGCCCGCCAGTGTAGAGTATTTCCGGGCCATAGGTCTCTTCCAGCATCCACCGAATGTGCTCCGTATAAAACGGCACTTTTTCAATATACCAGTTTTTGCGTGGCTTGATATCCAGTTCCACCGCCATCGCTTCCGCAGCCTGGGCACTGGTAATATAGCCTTCGGTAACCATCCGATTGAGTACATAGATCTGCCGTTCTTTGGCGCGATTCGGATGGCGGAAGGGGGAGTACCGGCTCGGTGCCTGGGGCAAACCGGCCAGCATGGCGCATTCGGCCAGGTTCATGTCTTCTACGGATTTGTCGAAATAATTTTCTGCAGCCGCCTGGACGCCATAGGCGCCGTGGCCCAGATAGATCTGATTCAGGTAAAGGAAGAGAATTTCTTCCTTTGTGAACGCTTTGTCGATCTGGTAGGCCAGAATGGCCTCTTTCATTTTTCGTCGGTAACTGCGTTCCGGTGTCAGCAGGAACGATTTGGTGACCTGCTGTGTAATGGTGCTGCCGCCCTGCACGATCGTGCCGGCTTCCAGGTTTTTAAAGAAGGCTCGGACGATACTCAGAAAGTCGACACCCTTGTGCTTATAGAAGCGTGCATCTTCCGCCGCTACAAACGCTTCAATGAGCATTTTGGGCATTTTGATCAGCGGTAGAACAATCCGGCGTTCTTTATAAAATTCGGCAATTTTCCGGTTGTCGTCCGAATATACCGTCGTGATCACTGACGGTTGATAATCGGCCAAAGACGATATTTTGGGGAGATCCCCGCTGAGATGAAGGAAAAGGCCGACTCCTGTTGCGGCAACAGCGGTCACGGCCACAAGCGCCAAAATGAACCTCCACCGGATCACCTTCCGGGTGACGCTACCCCGTTCCCGGCGTGTCCGGTTCTTTCGTATCTCTGAATTTTGTTTATGTGTCGTCATCATTGGTTCTGTCGTTCGAAAGCCTCCTCTTTGTCAGCAATGCGGCAGGTGGCACTCTACCCGGTTTCAGATTAACGGCTTCATTTGGAATTGTAAATTATAATCAAAGGATAGCGGAATGTAAACTGCGGGAGGGTGATTCCGAACCAGATACCGGAAAACAGGTTTAAAAGTGTTTGACTTCATTAAATATGGGCGGTAAATGTTGAAATTTTGGTTTTCAATGTCAGCGATCATTATCACCGTAATCGACAGCCATAACGCCCTTCGGGTACCGCCTGGGAAAACCCGGATCGTCTTGTTTTCAGGGGGCGCCTGGGGATCGTCCCGTTCGTGCAGATCTGGACGGAGGCCGGGGAAAGGAAAAACCTAATGATATCGCTTGATTTTAAAAAAACCGGGGGGCTTATCCCGGCCATCGCACAGGCTCATGACACCGGCGAGGTGCTCATGCTCGCCTATATGAATGAGGAAGCCTTTGAAAAAACCATGGCCACCGGAAAAGCGACCTACTTCAGTCGAAGCCGGAACACCCTGTGGATCAAAGGAGAATCTTCCGGAAATGTTCAGGAGGTCAAAGAGATTCGCATTGACTGCGATAACGACACGGTTTTACTGAAAGTGGAGCAGCGCGGTGGGGCGGCATGCCACACCGGATTCCGCAGCTGTTTCTATCGAAAAGTCGACCATGACGGCCTCACCGTAGAGGATGAGCCGGTATTCGATCCAGAGGAGGTATACGGTAAATGAGTGCCATCTTGAAACTGGGCATTCCCAAAGGAAGCCTGCAAAATGCAACCATCGCACTTTTCAAACGCTCCGGTTGGACCATCAACGTCAACGGCCGAAGCTATTTTCCGGAAATAGACGATGACACCATCGATTGCGCCATCTGCCGGGCCCAGGAAATGTCCCGCTACGTCGAAAGCGGTACCCTGGATGCCGGCCTGACCGGAAAAGACTGGATCGCCGAGAATCAATCGGACGTGAAGGTCGTCACCGATCTGGTATATTCGAAGGTCAGTGCCCGTCCGGCCAGATGGGTCCTGGCGGTGCCCTATGACTCCCCGGTCCAGAAGCTGGAGGATCTCCAGGGAAAAAAAATCGCCACCGAAATGACCGAATACACCCGGCGCTATTTTAAGGATCGCGGCATTGACGTCAGCGTAGAGTTCTCCTGGGGGGCCACCGAAGCGAAGGTCGTGTCCGGTCTGGCCGACGCCATCGTGGAAGTCACCGAAACCGGTAGCACCATCAAAGCCCACGGGCTACGGATTATTCATGACCTGATGGAAACCAACACCCAGCTCATTGTAAACCATAACGCCTGGGAAGATCCCAAAAAGCAGGAGAAGGTCAATGAAATAGCGTTATTGCTCAAGGGTGCCCTCCAGGGCGACAAGATGGTCGGTCTCAAGTTGAATGTGGCCGAAAAAAACCTGGATGCGGCCATCTCACTGCTGCCGAGCTTGAACGCACCGACAGTGGCTCATCTCTACCAGACAGACTGGTTTGCCGTCGAAACGGTAGTCTATACCCATGTGGTACGAGACCTGATTCCGAAATTGATGAAAAGCGGCGCCGAAGGAATCATCGAGTATCCTCTGAACAAGGTCATCTAAATGTCGACCATGCCGGCATATCGCGAAAGGAGACTATGGTGACAACGGAACGGTTAAAAGACATCACCTCGTTTATCGTCATGGATGTCCTGGAACGGGCCCACGAAATGGAACGCCAGGGGATCGATGTGATCCATCTGGAGGTCGGCGAACCGGATTTCGATACCCCGGCATGCGTCAAAGCGGCCGCGTGCAAAGCGCTGGACAACGGCCACACCCATTACACCCACAGCCTGGGCCTCCTCGACCTACGGGAGGCCATCTGTGAGCATTATGCCAACTCCTATGGCGTTTCGGTGGACCCGGATCAGGTGGTGGTTGGTTCCGGCACGTCGCCGGCCATGTTTGTCATGTTTGCCGCGCTCCTGGAAATTCACGACGAGGTGATCATCTCCGATCCCCATTACGCTTGCTATCCGAATTTCATCAAGTTCATGCAGGGCATTCCGGTTACCATTCCGGTTTATGAGGAAGATGGATTCCAATACCGTCCGGAGGAAATCGAAAAGAAAATTTCCGGAAAAACCCGGGCGATATTTATCAACTCGCCGTCGAACCCCACCGGAAATCTGCTCTCGGCAAAGCGGATGCAAGCCATCGCCGACATGTCTCCCTACGTTATCTCCGATGAGATCTACCATGGCCTGGTGTACGAAGGTAAAGAGCATTCCATCCTGGAGTACACCGACAAAGCGTTCGTCCTCAACGGATTTTCCAAGCTCTACGCCATGACCGGGCTGCGCCTCGGGTATTTGATCGCCCCGAAAAAATTCATCCGCACCATTCAGAAAGTACAACAGAACTTTTTTATCTCGGCCAACTCCATGGTTCAGATTGCCGGGATCGCCGCACTCAAGGACGCCGGGAAAGATGTTGCGCGTATGAGGCGCATCTATAATGAACGTCGTCAATTTATGATCCGGCGGCTCAAGGAGCTTGGTTTTGGGATTACCGTTGAGCCCACGGGGGCATTCTACGTGTTTGCGAACGCCAAGCATTTATCCACCGATTCTTACAAGCTGGCCTTTGATATTTTGGAAAACGCCCATGTCGGGGTGACACCCGGAATCGATTTTGGTCAAAACGGAGAAGGATATCTCCGGTTCTCTTACGCAAATTCCAAAGAAAACATTGCCGAAGGCATGGACCGCCTGGAGCGATACCTGAAAGAGAGATCCTGACCCATCCATCCAGGAGGCGACCATCGGCAGGGCGAAACGATTCCACCCTGTCGGAGCGGTCACCCGTGGACACCTGCCATGATTGTAAAATCGGCCACATTCATCACCAGCGCCGTCAAGCCCTCCCAGTACCCGCCGGCCATCCTCCCGGAGGTCGCGTTTGCCGGCCGTTCCAATGTGGGAAAATCTTCCCTGATCAACAGCCTGGTCCGACGTAAACGTCTCGTGAAGACCGGTTCCACCCCGGGACGAACCCAGCTGATTAATTTCTTCGACGTCAATGGAGAATTCACGTTTGTCGATCTTCCAGGCTACGGATACGCTAAGGTGCCGGAGAAGATCCGGAAACAGTGGAAGCCCATGGTGGAGCGCTATCTGACATCCCGAGAATCCTTGCGTGGCATCGTACTGATACTGGATGTGCGGCGGTTGCCGGGAGCAGAAGAGAAGAACTTTTCGGCATGGCTGGACATGCATGGCATCCCCATTGTGTATGCACTCACCAAGGCGGACAAATTGTCCAAGAGCCGTCAGCAGTTGCGGCTTCGGGCCATTGCCGAGGAGCTGTCCATGGAAAAACACCGGCTGACCCTGGTGTCGGCAAAAACCCGGCAAGGCATCGATGCCCTGTGGGAGAAGATTGAAAAGATCCTTGCCTGATTTAAAATTTCTCCGCCTTTGGAGGATTTATCCGCCTCCGGAGGGTTGAATTGTTAATATGTTTCGTAGGAACGAGATAGGTTCAGCTCGTAGCGAGAATCTGGACCACTGAACGATCATGATTGTCCGATGATGAGAATTCCGAATAAAATAACGGGCCTATAATCAATTTTAAGGCCATTGAAATCCGCCATTCCATCACTCCCACCGATCCTCCCCCATCAAGGGGGAGGACATTATTTTCTCCCTCCCTTAGTGGGAGGGAGCCAGGGGGAGGGGGTATGATCGGCATATTCCTTATTTTTGTTCATAGGCCCGTAAAATCATGACCAGGGATAAAATATGACGGACCCCACCCGCCAGACATCTTTCCATTCCGGCTTCATCACCATTGCCGGGGCTCCGAATGTCGGCAAATCGACATTGTTGAACCGGATTCTGGGGGAGAAGATCTCGATCACATCGAAAAAGCCACAAACCACCCGGAACCGAATTCTTGGGATTCTCCATCAAGCCGGATCGCAGATGATTTTCTTCGACACGCCGGGAATCCACAAAGCCACCAAAGAACTCAATGTCCGGATCGTCGATACCGCCATTTCGGTGCTGGGCGATGCCGATCTGATCCTTGCCGTAGCGGATGTTTCCAAGGCCGACCCGCCGTCCGAACGAATTTTAATTAAAAACCTCGCCACCCAGGGATGCCCGGTAATCCTGGCCTTGAACAAAATAGATCTGGTCCCGAAACCGGTTCTGCTGGAAACCATCGACTCCTGGTCCAACCGACATCACTTTGCGGCCATCGTGCCGGTGTCCGCCAAACACGGAACCCAAGTCGATCAACTCGTGGAAGAAATGAAACGGGCGCTTCCCCAAGGACCGCCCTACTTTCCGGAAGATGCGTTAACGGACTTGCCCGAGCGGTTTCTTGCCGCCGAGATGATCCGGGAAAAGGTGTTTCGGCTGACCGGGCAGGAAATCCCTTATGCCACCGCCGTGACGGTTGAAAGTTTCACAGAGCCCGTGACGTCCGGTCCGGTCCGTATTCATGCAACAATCCATGTGGAACGTTCGTCTCAAAAAGGCATGATTATCGGAAAAGGCGGTACGAAACTCAAACAGATCGGTGAAGCCTCCCGTAAAGAAATCCAGCGCCTGATCGGACGGAAAGTGTTTCTTAAACTGTTCGTCCGGGTGCAGAAAAACTGGAGCAAAGACACCAAAGCCTTGAGACGGTTTGGCTACTGATGATTCTCTCGTACCACCCATGCATCGTGGGCGATCAAAATATCATTTGTGCGGGCAGGGAGCCGGATCATACGGATCTGGAAACGATTTCCGCGGCAAGTGCCGTGGTGTTGTCCCAGGGTGTCCGCTCCAGCCTGTATTGGATGGCCCGGAAAAACAGCGCCCTGGTGTTTCCCAATTATGATGCTCGATTCTCATTTCCGGGAAAGACCGGTCAGATTGAACTCTTTCAGAAGCATAACGCACCCCACCCCCGATCGTGGGTCTTCCGGGATACAGACGAATTTTTCACCTTCCGAAACAAACGCCATGGGGCGACCCCCATCGAACTGCCCCTGGTCTTAAAGCTGGATTGGGGCGGAGAGGGGGACACGGTATTTTTCGTAAATTCCCATCAAGCGCTGGATCGCGCACTGGATCGTGTCCACCTCGCCGAACGTTCCGGAAACGGCCGATTTCTCCTGCAGGAGCATGTCCCCGGAGGAAACCGGAGTTTACGGGTGGTGGTCATCGGTCGATCCTTTCACCCGTATTGGCGTGTTCAGCGGGACTCCGGTCGGTTTTTGGCCAGTTTGGCCGACGGGGGAGAAATTGATTATGATACGGATCCCGAATTGATCGCGGCCGGGGTAGAATCCGTAAAGATCTTCTGCCGCGCAACGGGGATCAATCTGGCCGGTTTCGATCTCCTGTTTGCCGATGGCAGCTCTCTCCCGCTTTTTATCGAGATCAATTACTTCTTTGGGAGACGGGGTCTGGGGGGATCGGAATCATTTTATGTCTTGCTGGATGCCGAAATCAAAAAATGGCTTAAGGAGAATAATCTGGGGTCATAGAAGATAGCCGAACCATCATGACACGAAGAAAACACAAACGGCGCACCGAAAAACTAAGCTCCGCCTTTGCAACCGATCTGGATGCCGCCGATATCAGCAGAGAACGGCAGCGGGCAAGGGCACTTCGCCACACCCAGTGGTGGAAACGTCAAGCCGCCAAAGGTGTCTGCCACTGGTGCGGCCGTCGGACCGGCGCCGGTCAACTGACCATGGACCACATCGTTCCGGTGGCCCGGGGCGGGCGGAGTGTTAAGGGTAACGTGGTGCCGTCCTGCAAAGACTGCAACACGGCAAAAAAGCAGCTGCTTCCCATGGAATGGGAGTCGTACCTGAAAACCGCCCGTGAGCAGGCGGCAGACGATGAACCTTCAGACTGAGAAGTGTTCGTCAGATGTGGGAAGCATTTGTCGCTCAGGAGTCCGACTCTCCCGAGGTGGATAAATCCTCCTGAGGCAGATTGGTTGTCCCGCCAGGACTGGATTCCTCAAATTCAATCTTTTTAACATACTTGGCCCAATGGGATCCCCAATGCCCCTCGGCCACGATTCGCAACGGATATCCGTGTTTGCCCGGCAACGGTGTATTGTTTACCGCGTATGCCAGAAACACTTTGTCGGATCTTGCCTCATTGATATGAAAGGTCTCCATCCGATCACCAAAACGGCTGTGCCCGTACACACGGATGGACGAGACATTGTCTTTGAGTTTCACCCGTCGGATCAATTCACGAATGGAAAATCCCTTCCACCTCCCGTGATTCACAAATATTCCCGGACAGACCAGCAGCACCTCGCGTTCGATGACAGGAAACTTCACGAGCTGATGATAGGATAGTGCGATGGGGGTTTCGACCGCTCCGGCAACCTCCAACCGCCAGGTTTCCGGATTGAACGGGTAACTCCGGTCTCCCATGATGCCAAAGGCCTCGAGGGGCATTACTTCGAAATTTCGGGTATCCAGGGACTCCGGGTTTGTCGTCTTTAGGCTTTGGGGGTCGGTTCCTTTGGGAAGAATCCGCTTTTTAACCTCCGCAAATATTACCGGCGCTTTAAGAAGGCCGAGCCCTGCCGCGCTGATGCACCACAGCGCCAGACGGGCCCCGGTTTTTAACATACGTCTTCGAGTGTGCATATGTTTTTCTTCCTACATTACGGGTATTGGAAATGCCGGTACCCGGTTACCCTTGTCGGGCCATGCAAAGCTTGCAGACTTAACAGAGTCATCGGCATCGGGTTCGGTATCGGTATCGGTATCGACTTTAATAATAGATACTCCAGTTTCGATTCTGATGTCTCTGGTGAATACTCTGACGAGCTCTTTCACAGTTACACTTCTAAAAGAAATTTGGAGTCCCGGCAAGGCTCTGGACAGGGTCCGGTGAATGGTGCGGGTGTGGGCGTGAAGGATTCCGAGACGTCAGTATCGAGTTGGTAAGGAAGATCGACTTCAAAAAACGCCATTCCGGCCCGAATCCAATCCCGATAGCAATGCCAGCGCCGAACAGGTCGTTGTAAAAGCCGATATCCACCCCCCCTCATCTGTTGACACACCGCTCAACTTGCGTATATTTTTCGTTATTCATCTGAATCAAGTCTAAACCCCGCTCGGTATCCAAAGGCGCGTCAAGAGGTTTCGTCATTGATGCCATGGCCGGGCGAGCTCCCCGAGCCGGGAACCCAACCCCGGAACAGCAATTCGAATAAGGAGGCGCATTGTGAAGAAGACGGTAGTCGTACTGTTGTTTGCATTCGTGTTGGCTGTTGCCATATCGCCTGTTGCCGCAAAAGATCTGAAAGTCGGTTTTGTGTATGTATCCCCCATCGGCGACGCCGGCTGGTCGTTTGCCCATGACAAGGGCCGGCAGGAAGTGGACGCCATGCCTGGTGTGACCACATCCTATGTGGAAGCCGTTCCCGAAGGACCGGATTCCGAACGGGTCATCCTCAACATGGCCCGAAAAGGCTACGACGTTATTTTTGCCACCAGTTACGGATATATGGACCCCATGTTGAAAGTGGCAAAACAGTTTCCCGAAACCACCTTTATGCATTGCTCCGGTTTCAAGCTGGCTCCGAACATGGGCAATTATTTCGGAAGAATGTACCAAGCCCGTTATCTTTCCGGAATGGTGGCCGGGGCCATGTCCAAATCGAATATCCTTGGCTATGTGGCCGCATTTCCGATTCCCGAAGTGATCCGGGGCATTAACGCGTTCGCATTGGGCGCCCAGTCGGTGAACCCCCAGGCGCGGGTCCGGGTTGTCTGGACCAAAACCTGGTATGATCCGGCAACCGAGAAGGAAGCGGCCAAGAGCCTGCTGGACGTCGGCGCAGATGTCGTCGCTCAGCACCAGGATTCCCCCAGCCCACAGGAAGCCGCCCAGGAGCGGGGTGTTTATTCGGTTGGGTATAATTCCGATATGTCGTCTTTTGCGCCCAAAGCACACCTGACCGCCCCGGTCTGGAACTGGGGCCCGCTGTACACCGAGACCGTGAAGGCCGTGAGTAAGGGGGCGTGGGAAAGTCAGGCGCTTTGGCCGGGAATGGAAAAGGGGATCGTTGATCTGGCCCCCTTCGGACCCATGGTGCCCCAAGAAGTCCGGGACATGGTGACAAAGAAAAAAGCACAACTGGTCTCCGGCACGGAAACGGTGTTTATCGGCCCGATTCGAGACCAGGAGGGTAAGCTTCGAATACCGGCAGGTAAAACAGCGACCGATCAAGAGCTTCTCGGCATGACCTGGTTTGTTCAGGGGGTGGTCGGTACAACCCAATAACCTGCCTTTCGACGGGAAACCGACATGTCCGTCATCCAGATTAAGCGGAGACAGGATCCCCTTCGGGTGTGGGGTTCCTGTCTCATCTTTTTAGGGGCGATCCTCCTTTCGTTAGGCATCAGCTCTTTGTTGCTCTTGATACAGGACCGCCCTCCCCTTCAGGGACTGACACTCCTCTTCCAGGGGGCGTTCGGTTCCCGATGGGCCCTGGAAGACTGTCTGGTCAAGGCGATACCGATCTTTCTGTGTTCACTCGGCGTGGCCATCGCCTTTCGTCTTCAGGTGTGGAACATCGGTGCCGAAGGCCAGTTTGCCCTGGGCGCTGTCGGAGCGTCATGGGTCGCTTTGAATTTCGGCACCCTTCCAGCCGTGCTGATCCTTCCGATGATGCTCCTTGCCGCCGGATTGTTTGGGGGCCTGTGGGGTCTGGTTCCCGCGATTCTGAAAACCCACCTGCGGACCAACGAAATCATCATCACCCTGATGCTCAACTATATTGCCATTCTGATCCTGGACTACCTGGTATACGGGCCATGGAAAGATCCGGTGAGCTTCGGGTTTCCCATGACCGAAGTCTTTTCGGACAGCGCCATCGTCGGCACCATTGGAAGTACCCGCATCAATTGGGGGCTGTTGATGTGTGTCGTTTTCGGTGTCAGGGTTTGGGTGTTTCTAAGGTTTACCCGGCTGGGATACGAGCTGAAGGCCAGCGGTGAAAACATCAACGCCGCCCGGTATGCTCGGCTGCCCTATGAACGGCTCGTGTGGCTGGTGATGATCCTCAGCGGCGCTCTGGCCGGTAGCGCCGGCTTTCTGGAGGCATCGGCCAGTCTGAATCGTCTCCAACCCAGCATAATGGTCGGATACGGGTACACCGCCATCGTGGTGGCCTGGCTGGCCCGGCTAAATCCGCTGTATATCGGTATCGCCTCCTATCTTCTGGCCGGTCTCCGGGTTGGGGTCGAGCACATCCAGCTCGATCTACAGGTTCCGGCGGCCTTTGGCGGGATCATGGAAGGGCTGATTCTGCTCACACTGCTTGCCGGGGGTTTCTTCAATCAATACCGTTTGGTCATTCGGAGGGCGCCATGACTTCGGACATGCTGTTATTGCTCATGGCGGCGACGATTCAATCCGGCACGCCAATCCTTTATGCCACCCTGGGTGAGATCATCACCGAGAAATCCGGAGTTCTGAACCTGGGTGTCGAGGGCATTATGATGGTCGGTGCCCTGGCCGGTTTTCTGGCCGCCAAAATTACCGGAAGCCCGGTGGCCGGTGTTCTGGCGGGAGGGCTTTGCGGATCGATGCTGGCCGGCATTCACGGCATGGTGTGTCTTGGATTCCAGGGCAACCAGGTCGTTTCCGGTCTGGCCCTCACCATACTGGGAACCGCCCTGGCCAACTACCTGGGCACGCCGTTCGTGGGACAGAATGCACCCGGATTTTACCCGGTGGCAGTGCCGATCTTGTCGCAGATTCCGGTGGCCGGACCGATTTTCTTTCGTCACGATCTGCTGGTCTATGGCTCCTATGGTGCGCCTGTGCTGATCTGGATATTCCTTAGTTACAGCCGCTGGGGCCTCGGACTACGGACCGCCGGTGAAAATCCGGAGGCCGGTGAGGCCGCCGGAGAACCGGTCGTGGGCTATCGGTGGGCCGGCATCCTGGTCGGAGGATTTCTGATAGGGGTCGGCGGCTCCTATCTGTCCCTGGCGTACACGCACATATGGACCACCGGCTTGTCGGCCGGAAGAGGATGGATTGCCGTTGCACTGGTTATCTTTGCCTTCTGGAAACCCGGCCGAGCAGTAGTCGGCGCATATCTGTTTGGTGGGGTGATGGCCTTTCAGCTTCGGCTTCAGGCAATGGGGGCCAATATCCCCTCGTCCCTTCTCCTGATGCTTCCCTATGGGCTGACCGTCATTGTACTCACCCTTGCCAGCATACGACAGCGGGGTGGTCAAGCGCCGGCCGTGTTGGGGGTGAATTTGGAACCGAGGGATTAACTGGAAAATATTAGACTCCGTTGTTGTTTAGGAATGAAGAAGTGATAATGAGTCTAATTTGGGAATGATACCCTTAGGGTCCAAGGATTCGAGGATCCGAGGGGTCAAGTGAAACAGTGTCAAAAGCTCTTATTCGCTTATAAAACAGATATTTAAGTCCTTTATCACTTGAATCCTTGGCCCCTTGAACCCTTTTCTCCAATGATTGGTGCATTACAGGATCCGGGGCGATCTTGGGACCACTAGCAAGCAGGAGAACATGATATGCCAAATCCCTACAGAAAAACCTACCCGGTATCCTGGGAGCAGCTCCACCGGGATTCCCGCGCCCTGGCGTGGCGGTTACTCGACCTGGGTTTTTTCAAGAGCATTATCGCCGTCACCCGCGGCGGATTGGTTCCAGCCGCGGTCGTGGCCAGAGAGCTGGATGTGCGTCTGGTAGACACCGTCTGTGTCTCCAGCTACGACTGGCAGGATCATACCGGCGAGGTCGAGGTGCTCAAAGGCTATGAGGGGGACAGTGAAGGATTGCTGATCATCGACGATCTGGTCGACACCGGAAAAACCGCCAAAGCGGTGCGGGACATGCTGCCCAAAGCCCACTTTGCCTCGGTGTATGCCAAACCCGCCGGCCGGCCGCTGGTCGACACGTACATCACCGAAGTCAGTCAGGACACCTGGATCCTGTTTCCCTGGGATACGGAATCCACCTTCGTCGAACCCATTGTGGACCGAAGGGATGATCATCGATGAACACCGCCTCGCAACCGTTGATCCGGCTGGAATCGATCCGGAAAACGTTCGGACCGGTGGTGGCAAACGACAACATCAGCTTGGATTTCAGCGCCGGAAAAATCAAAGCGCTCCTGGGCGAAAACGGCGCCGGAAAAAGTACGCTCATGAGCATCCTGGCCGGGCGAACCCAACCGGATAGCGGACAGATCATTATCGATGGTGAGCTTCAGAAAAAGTTCTCTACCCAAGCCGCTATCCATGCGCGAATCGGAATGGTCTATCAGCACTTTCAGCTGGTCGAGGCCATGACCGTGGCGGAGAATATTTATCTGGGGCGTCACGACCGCTTCTGGCTGAGCCCGAAGAAGATGGTTCGTGAAGTCACCGAACTGGGGGAACGATTCGGCCTTCAAATCGATCCCTCCGCCCGTGTGGATTCGCTGTCCATGGGTGAGAAACAGCGTGTTGAAATTCTAAAGCTGCTCCAGCGGGAATGTCGGATTCTGATCTTCGACGAGCCAACCGCCGTGCTGACCCCCCAGGAAGGCGAACAACTTTTTGATGCGATGAAATTCATGGCCGACCAGGAAAAGGCGGTGGTATTTATCAGCCACAAGCTTTCGGAAGTGATGGCGGTGGCCGATGACATCGCCATCCTCCGAAAAGGCACGATCGTGGACGATATTCCGGCATCCGAGGTCACATCCGAGGCGGACCTGGCCAGACGAATGGTCGGACGGGATGTTCTGCTCCAGGTGGACCGAACGCCTTTGGAACCCAAACAGGTGTTCCTGGAAACAGACGGATTGGGGGACGAATTGCTCAAGGACATTCGGCTCACTCTCCGCCAGGGAGAAATCCTCGGTATCGTCGGCGTGGCCGGAAACGGTCAAAAACAGCTTGTGGAAACCATCTGCGGACTGCGCCCGCCGACCTCGGGCAGTATCAAGATCCTGGGCCGGGATTGGGGTGAGTTTTTCCGTAACATGCCCTGGGATGCCGCCTTGAGTTACATCCCTGAAGATCGGCAAGGGCTGGCGACATGCCTGGGGCTGGATCTGGTGGACAATGTCTTGCTCACGACCCGTCAGGGATTCTCAAGAGGCCCCTGGCTCAACCGCGGAAAAGCCAAACAAAAAACACGAGAGTTGATTGATCAGTTTTCGATCCGCACACCGGGTACCGGGATCATCGCCGCCCGCCTCTCCGGCGGAAACCTGCAGAAAATGGTCCTCGCCCGGGAGTTCTACCGGCGCCCTCGGGTCATCGTGGCCGAGCAACCGACCCAGGGGTTGGATATCGGCGCCATGGAAGAAGTCTGGACCATTCTTCTCAAAGCCCGGGAACGGGCGGGCGTCCTTCTGGTCACCGGGGATTTGAAAGAAGCGATCACGTTGTGCGACCGCATTGCGGTGATGTTTGAAGGCCGTATCATGGACGAATTTCCGACCGATGATACCGAGAAATTGGAACAGATCGGCTTGATGATGGCCGGAGTCGAACCCGGGCCGAATCGTTCCTGACCTCCTGTTTGCCTCCCACGCCGGCCCAGCGGAGCTATGTATACCGTCGACAGCGCATGAAACATATTCGGACCAAAATTCTAGGAAATATTTATATTGACTTATAGTATCTTGTATGGTTTTTAGATTGTTTTACACCGATTAAAATAAAGTATAACCTGCTGAAAATAAACAAACTATCGGAGGTCACCGTGACTGGATTCGAAGCGATCTCCCATTATAACGGATGGGTCATGGCCGCCTTGGGCGCGACCATCGTGTTTTCAGGACTCGCGGTGCTGTCCATGGCGGTATCCCTGCTGCCACGGTTAATCCGCCTATTGGAGCGGGATAAAACGCCATCTGAAGCACCGACAGCGGAGATCGAGCCGCCGGCAGCCGAACCGGAGGTCGCCTTCAAGGTCCCGCTGAGCTGCCCGGCCGACATCCAAGACGTGGCCCGGCTGTATGAGCCGATCATTCACGAACTGGGCGAACCGTTCCAACTTGCCGATCTCTACAAGCTGACCCAAATCCACGACCTGCCGCATCCCCATTTGACGATCTCCTGTCTGAGACAGGCTGAATTTCTGCTTTCCCAAGGCGAAGGCATGTTTGTCTTCAACAAAGAAAAACTATCGCGTTAGGGTATCACCATGGATCTCTTTTTATCGTTTCTGAGCAACACCGGTTATCTGATGCTGGATTACCGATATGTGCTGATGATCGGCGTCGGAATTCTGTTTGTTTATCTGGCGACATCCAAAAGCTATGAGCCGTTGCTTTTGGTTCCGATTGGTTTTGGAATCATCGTCGGCAACATACCCTTTTTCAGGGGCTTTGGTATCGGTATCTACGAACCGAACAGCGTGCTTCACTACCTCTACTTCGGCGTGACCACCGGCCTGTATCCGTCCATCGTTTTTCTCGGGCTCGGAGCGATGACCGACTTTTCGTCACTGCTGGCCTATCCGCGGCTAATGCTTCTTGGAGCTGCCGCCCAAATGGGAATTTTCACCACTTTGCTGGGGGCATTGGCGATGGGGTTTCTACCCAAGGAAGCTGCCTCCATCGGCATCATCGGCGGCGCCGACGGTCCGACATCCATCTTTCTAACAGCCAAACTGGCACCCCATCTGATCGGGCCCATCGCCATCGCCGCCTACTCGTATATGGCATTAATTCCGATCATCCAGCCACCAATCATGCGGCTGTTGACGACCAAGCAAGAGCGCGTCATCCACATGCCGGAACCCCGGGAGGTGGCTAGAAAAGAATTGCTGTTTTTCCCGGTCATCGGAGTTCTCATCTGCTGCCTATTGGCCCCAACGGCAATTCCGCTGCTGGGCCCCTTCTTTTTCGGCAACTTCATGAAAGAATGCGGGGTGGTGGACCGGCTGGCAGGCACGGCGCGAACCGCGATCATTGATACGGCGACCATTTTTCTCGGGTTCACGGTGGGGGCCAGCACCCAGGCCGATGTCTTTCTCACCGGGCGCTCCGTGGGTATTTTTGCCCTGGGTGCCGTTGCCTTCTCCATTGCCACGGCTTCGGGTGTGATTTTTGCCAGAATCATGAACCTCTTCTTGAAGCAGAAGATCAATCCGTTGCTCGGTGCCGCTGGGGTCTCTGCGGTTCCCGGCTCAGCTCGTGAGGTCCATATCATTGGCCAGGAAGAAGATCCAACCAATTACCTGCTCATGCCGGCCATGGCCTGCAACTCTTCCGGTGTGATCGGTTCGGCCACCTGTGCCGGAATTTTATGGAGTTTTATGATGTAACCGCTACCGTGATCCACAGATGACCCAAAGCCCCTGCCAGCAACCACTGGCAGGGGCTTGTTTTTTTATGGCAATAACGATGGTTGCCTCTTGATATTTTAACTAAAATTAAGCAGGATGACGGCAAACAGCCGATCGTACCGGCGTATCGAAAGGGGGAGACGCATGCTCACCAAAGTTCTGATTAAGCGGCGATTCAAAAAGGGAAACGAAAAGGAGATCGTGGCGCTGCTCACCGACCTCCGATACAAGGCCATGAAGCAGCCGGGCTACCTGTCCGGAATAACGCTCACGGATCCGGAAAATCCATACAACATGCTGGTTATCGGAACTTGGCAGGATATGGATTCCTGGATCAACTGGAAAAACGATCCTGAGCGTAAGAATTTCGAGGCCATGCTGGATATTTATCAGGAAGATCCCACCGAATATGACGCTTATATCGTGGGTGCCCCGTTCAAAGCGTAACCACAAAGCAGTAAAAGGACACGGCGATGAAAAAATGGCAATGCATGGTGTGCGGCTATATCCATGAGGGCGAAGAGCCCCCGGATGAATGCCCGGTTTGCGGTGCAGACAAAAGCGAATTTGTTGAAATCACGGAAGAAGCTACGGAAGAAAGCCCGGCAGAGGAAACCGCCCCGGCAGCCGACACCCCCGGCGAGGCCGTGCCGGAGGCCGCCTCCGCAACTGCGGCGTCTACAGCAACCGTCGGTGATGACATCCCGATCCAGGAGGAAGCGACCCCGGAACCAACGCCGATGGTTTCCAAACGGATGGCATACTACGACCGGATCACTGCGTTGATGACCGAGCAGCACGCCCACCCGATTTCCACGCATATCCCCAACGGCGTACTGCCCATATCCGTTATCTTTCTCATCATGTCGATTTTGCTCCACTTCGATGAACTGGGACGCGCCGCATTCTTCAACATGGTGGTTGTCTTCCTGGCCACCCCGTTCGTCATTTTTTCCGGCTACAATGATTGGCAGCGCAGGCTGGGGGGGCACATGACAACAATTATACGTACCAAAATGATCTGTGCCGGAATCATATTGGTCCTCTCATTTATCGTGGTGGTCTGGTGGGCAATTGATCCAACGGTGGCTACGGCGGCGTCACCCAATCGCTGGCTGTTTCTGTTTCTGAACCTCGTCCTGCTGGCAACAGCAGTGGTGGCCGGATACTTCGGCGGAAAACTGGTGTTCGGCTACAACACACCACCGAAGCAGTGATATCTAAGCCGTTGTTGTCGAGACTGACGACACTTTCCGAATATAAATATCTTCTAAATCTCGTTCGGAGTTGAGCCTTCTTTTTTGAACACCACCACCGACCAGTCCCTTTCCGAATCGCGCCATTGATTTACCCACCCGCGATGGAGACACGTTTCCGTGAGGGAAGCCTCTTCCCGGGGATGAATCCCCGAAAACACGATCCACCCACCGGGCGTTAGCCGTGGATCCAATTCGGACAGCAGGTTCATTATGGTCGGCAGGCGTAAATTGGCAAGGATCAACCCGACCGGATCCCCCATATTGTCCGGGATTCCATCCAGGATCTGTGCACAATTCTCAAGGCCGTTGAGGCATAGGTTATGTTGCGCTTCCGATCTGGCACAGGGATCTGTATCCGTTCCCCTGCCTGTACGGAACCCCATCTTCAATGCCGCGATCAATAAAATTCCGCTGCCGGTTCCCACGTCCAGGACCATTTCAGGCAATGTCCCGGATTCAGAGACAAACGATTCCCCCGCCCATTGGAGCGCCCGGAGGGCCAAGCGGGTCGACGGGTGATCGCCGATGCCAAAAGCGGCTCCAGCCTGTAAGGACACAGCGATCTGCCCTTTTTCCATTTCAGGTGTTGTAGCGGATGGGGCAATCCAAACCCGGGGCGGAACGAGAAAGGGTTGAGTGACGGACGCCTCCAGAAATGAGGTGCCGAATGTGTAGGTATATTGGAGTGTCCTGTTTTCAATCAGGTGGCGGACCGCTTGACGGATGTGCCGACGACCAACGCGGCACCGAAGGGCAACCCTTTTTTCAAGATCCGGTAGCGTCAATCGGTGGATGGATCCGGTAATCTCGTCGCGGATCACAGATTCCAAATCCGATAAGGTCTCATTCACGACGTTCTTTTTCCAGAAGCTCTCGGTACCAGCAGGAAAATTCATACATGGCAATAAATCTATCGTCATCATTAATGAGGCCCAGTGCTATTTCGAGTACCCCCCGGCCGTAGGCGTTGCTGTAGGTATCTTCCGGTCGGCTCTGGAGAAATTCACGAACCAGCTGCTGAGTGGTACGTTTCGTTGGGTCCCGGCGGATGTCGATGGGATCCTTGGGCTCCTGGAATGGATCCCACTTGTCATACCCCTTTTTTAGTATAGATTTTTGCCGCCTCGGCGACATGTTCTCGAATACGGCTCTTTTCCTCTTTTCGGTTTCTTCTGGCGAGAATTCTTTCATTCTCTTCATCCTTTTGCGAAACGTCCTCATCAGATCCCGGCAGGCCGAGATAGGTGGCATCGTAATCGGTCAACAAGGCCATGGACACCGGTATCAACATGTCGGCCATTTGCACGTACTCGGATCTGAGATCGGCCACCAGTTCTGCAGAGAGTTTGTAGAGATGCTGGTGGATGGCATCCAGATTGGCCGTCGGATATGCCTGACCCTCCTTAAAGTTGGTCAAACCGCAAGTATGGCCTTCTCCGTTAATCGAGGTTGGAATCCCGTAGAGGCGGCAGGTAATCGGCCGGAAGTCGTATAGATCACAACTGTCTTGATCGTTCAGCATGGGGCAGCGCACCCGCTCGCTGGCAACCATTTTTAAAATATCCGCTTCCTCGACACCTTCCCCGTGGGCTTTGTGGGCCTTTCGCTTGATTCGGTAGGTTTCCCGATCCGCCCGGTTGGCCCGCTCAATGATCAATGCCCGTGATCGTCCCTGGTATTTTTCATTGAAGCGGTGATTGATATAGAGCGCCTCGATAAAGGACAAATCAAAAAGCGCAAAACAACAATCACAACACCCGCGCGAGCAGGTCTCGCAATCGGAAAACTCCTGTCGCATGTTTTCAAATACCTGGTCCACCTGCTGAACCAGAGCTTCATATCGCTTGAAATAGGGTGTGAAATCAAAATCTACCGCCATCTGCCGTCTCCTTGTTCCGCCGCAGCTTGGTTTACAGCGGATGTTTCACGTGAAACATGGCTTATTTGCCAATGCAAAATTTGCTGAAAATATCGTCCAGAACATCTTCGGTGGTGGTAACACCGACAATACTCCCGGTAGCTTCGAGCGCCTCCTTCAGATGGATGGCCACAAGCTCCATGGGAACACCTTCTTCCGCAGCGTTGCAGCCGCTTTCGAGTTCTCTCACCGCCTGTTGAATCGCGATCTGATGCCTAAGGTTCGGAATCAAGGCATTGGGGGACGCCATGGTTTCACTCCCCACGGTCGATTCGGCGATCAGATCTTTTAAAGCATCGATACCCTGGTTGTAAAGGGCTGAGATTTCCACTCGGGGCATGGATCGAATCCGGCTCGGTATAACGGCGGCCGCCCGCCCGGATACCAGGTCGATTTTGTTCAATACCAGAATGATCGATTTATCAGAAAGCCCCTCGATGAGATCGATTTCTTCCTGTCCGATCGGTTCAGTGGCGTCCAGGACGAACAGGACCAGCTGGGCATTATCCATGATTTGCCGGGTCCGCTCCATTCCGATCTGCTCGATGGTATCAGAAGAATCACGAATTCCGGCGGTATCCGTCAACACCACCGGTATGCCGCGAATACTCATCGCATCATCAATGGCATCCCGGGTCGTGCCGGGAGTCTCGGTCACAATCACGCGATTCTTCTTGAGCAATCGGTTCATCAGGCTCGATTTTCCGACGTTGGTCCGTCCGATCAAGGCCATCTGTAGTCCATCCCGAAACACATGGCCATCCCGATAATGCCTTAATAAATCCCGAAGCGGGACAATCACGTTTTCACGGAGGTTCACGTTCAGCCGATGGACGTCGATGGCATCCCCAACCTCATCGGGAAAATCGATTCCGGCTTCTACTTCGGTAAGCGCATCTTTTATGAGGATGCGCAGGGCGTCAATGGTCTCCCCCAGATGCCCCTGAATTTGAGTTGTGGCAACTTCCAGCGCCCGTTCCGTTTTAGCGTGGATCACGTCGGCAACGGCTTCGGCCTGGGTAAGATCGATCCGGCCGTTCAGAAAGGCACGCATGGTAAATTCACCCGGCCTGGCCAATCGGGCCCCTTGTCGAAGCACTAGTCCCAGAATGGCATTCAGAACGACCGCGCCGGAGTGGGCCTGTATCTCCACACAATCCTCACGGGTGTAGGATCGCGGCGCTCTCATGATCGCCAGCAGCACCTCATCCAGGATCCGTTGGTTTGCAGGGTCAGTGATAACCCCCAGATAAAGCCGATGGGACTCCAGCGAATGAACTGGAAGGTCGGATGGATCCTTTGAGGGCGTTGCGTCGTTGCAGGCGTTTCGGGCCGTAAAAATCCGTTCGGTAATGGGCAGGGCGTCGGATCCTGAAATGCGGATAATTCCGATTCCACCGCTGCCGATAGGTGTTGCAATAGCGGCAATCGTTTCCTGATCCATGGAACGGTTACCCGGAGCGTGTTTGGCGCTGCCGTCGTTTTCTGGAGCTGCCTTTTTTTGGGAAAATGATGAGCTTCCGATAAAAGCCATCACCCCGGCTTTGCGTCCAGACACCGCTGTCATTTTTTAAAGTGATGTGGACAATGCGTCGATCATGAGCATTCATTTGCCCCAGGGTAACCGGTTTTCCGGTCCGTTTGGACTTTTCGGCAAGCCGTTCCGCTAGATCCCTGAGATTGGCACGACGGTTTTTCATGTAGTCTTCCACATCGATTTGGACGCGAAAGCGAACCTCATTCTGGCGATTGACAATCTTATCGACGACATACTGGATCGCCTCCAGGGTTTGTCCCCGCTTTCCGATCAGAATAGCGGAATTGCCCCCGGACACATTAAACAAAATCCGTTCGCGGTCGACGTTCACCTCTATTTGGGTGTCATCGGTGATTTCGTTGACAATCTGCTCCAACGCCTCTCGGCCCTTGTTCACCGCTGCCTCGGCCTGTGCCGGGTCCACGGTGGCCTGGACCGGTATCTCATCCTCTCGGGGACGATTAGGTTCTCTTTCGGACGAGAGCTCATTATCTGTGACGTCCGACGTCGATTCAGTTTCCGGCGGGTCTCCCGATCCGTCTTTCACCACACGGATTTTCGCCTGTTTCGCCCCCACCAGGCCGAATATTCCGGTGGAGCCGTAGGAAATGATGTCATATTGGATGCGTTCCCGGGGGACGTTCAGCTCTTCGCATGCTTTTTGGACGGCGCTGTCGACGCTTTTTCCTTCATATTCGAGAAAAGGAGCCATTGAGACCCTCCTGTTTACATGTATTTTCTTTGAGTAAATTGCTGCTGCCCGATGGATACGATCTGATTGGTCAACCAGTAAAGCACCAGTCCAGAGGGAAAGTTAATGAAAATGAAGGTGAAGATTATCGGCATCAGCATCATCATCTTCGCCTGACTGGGATCACCGGGCGTCGGCGTCATTTTCTGCTGGATCAGCATACTGGCGCCCATCACCAGGGTTAATACCGGAATCCCGTATGGCGGCTCCATGAGCGGAATTGAAAAGTTAAAATGAAACAGGCGATCCGGAGCTGACAAATCATTGATCCAACCAAAGAAAGGCGCGTGTCTTAGCTCGATAGCCTCATACAGCATTCGATATAATGCAATAAATACAGGTATTTGCGCCGCCATGGGGAGGCATCCCCCCATCGGATTGATCTTGTATGTCTTATACAGATTCATCATCTCCTGGTTCATCCGCTTTTTGTCATTTTTGTACTTTTCACGAAGCTCGGTCATGAGCGGCTGAATTTTTTTCATCTGACTCATCGATTTGTAGCTTTTCGTGCCCAGGGGCCACAGCAGGACTTTGGTGATGAGGGTCAGTATAATAATCGCAATGCCGAAATTTGGAATAAACCCGTAAATAAAATTCATGACCCACAGACACGGTTTGGCAATAATATCGAACCATCCGAAACTGACCACTTTGGCCAGATCGAATCCGGTCTCGTTGAGGACGCTCAAACTTTTGGGGCCGAAAAACAGACTGTATGCGAATGTCTTCTGAGTCCCCGGTTTAATGGTGGCTTCGGGCTGGTTGTACCGAGTTTCGACAATCGCCGCACCTTGCTGGGACAGCCTGACGCTGGCATCCACCGGCTCATCGGCAATGAATGCCTGGAGAAAATATCGATCCTGAAGGGCCATCCAGCTAAGTTTGCCGGCCAGGAGATTCTGGTCTTCAATTTTTTTAATTTTAACCTGATCCACGCGACCGTCCATCAGCACGCTGGGTCCCTGAAAGCCGATGGCGCGTTTATCTTCCTCAAATTGCTTCAGAAGGCTAACGGTGAGGCTGTCGGCTAGAGATGCGGCAGAGCCGTTTTTAATGGTCACGGTAAGATCTATAAGATAGGTTTCCGGTGAAAATCGATAGGCTTTTTCCACGACGATTCCCTGGGGAGACCGCCAAGAAAAGGACACGGTTTCCGGATTGTCCGTTATCCGTATCGGCTCTTCCATGGCCGGTCCGGAATAGTACGCCGTTTCCATTCCCGGGATACCATCGCGCAGCATCCGGGTCCGGACGGTCCCGCCGCCGATCTCTCCTGAAATCAATTGCTTGGGTGGTGACTCCGGCGCTACGGCTTCTCTGAAATGGATGAGTTCAAAACTGCCAAAGACCGCTCCCTTTTCTGAGATACGTACCCGATAAAGCGGCGTTTCAACATACACAGATCGGGGCGGTCTATCGGTCGGTGGTTCCGTCTCGGCGGTAGGCGTTTCAGCCGATATCGTCTCTGTAACCGATTCCGGTGTATAGGGGGTTTCTTTGGCAACCTCCGGCGCAACCTCCTGGGCCGGGCTGGTTTCGGTGGTCTGCTCTGTCTGCTTGACCGGCTCTCGTTTAACAAAAAACATTTCGTAGGCAAAAAACACCAGAAATGAAAGCGCGATAGCGAGCAAGATGCGAGCCTGTTCCATAAGTGTCTCCTAGGTTTTCGATGCCGTTCGGGCGTCGTGTAATGGATCGACCGGAATCGGGTGGTCCCACTCAGAACCGAAGGTAAGTTTCGGCATCAAGACTCTCCGGTCGCCACTGTCGGCCGGAAAAGGGAAGGTGTGCAGTAAACAACCCTTCACGGGTCGGGAGGGTGAGAATTAAGGGATTGGATCGTATCCACCGGGATGAAACGGGTGGCATCTTAGCACCCGCTTCACCGCCAAACCGGTTCCCTTCACCATGCCATGATGTTCGATGGCTTCCTTGGCATATTCAGAGCAGGTCGGATAAAACCGGCAGGCAGGCCCCAAAAGAGGAGATATGGTCACTTGGTAGCACCGGATAGCAGCGAGGACTCCGCGTGTCGCTGTCCGCTCAATCAGTTTGCGAGTTTGAGATTTCATCGAACAGATCCCCGATGCACTGGCAGGCGTCTTCCGGAGGAAGATTGATCGCCGATTTCTTGGCGATCAAATTCAGGTCCCAAGTTCCCCCTAGCCGAGTCCGGTGCTGCCGAAAAAACTCACGAACCATCCGTTTGATTCGGTTTCGCTGCACCGCGTTTCCGACCCGGCGGGTCACGGTGATTCCCAATCTGGACCGATCGGAGCCGCCCGGAGCAAAGACGGCCACAAAATATCGATTCTGAATTCTGCGGCCCCTTTTGCCCAGATCTAAAAATTCCGATCGCTTCCGTAATCTGTCGGCCTTGGTGAAGGTTGACGTGCTCACATATCCCCGATCCTCAGCAACACGCCTCACATCGAGTGCGGCTCGGCCGCACGTGCTTTGGCGTCATCTCCGCCGGGATCCTTAGTCACATCCCATTTGTTCCCTGTGAGTCAGCCGATACCATCTGTTGCGTTGAGTGTTATACCGCCAGTCGTTTTCTTCCTTTCGCTCGTCGTCGATTGATAACCTTTCGCCCCTGTTTCGTTGACATTCGTTTCAGAAAGCCATGCTTCCGGGAGCGTTTGCGATTACTGGGCTGAAATGTGCGTTTCATTGAACCATATCCTCTACAGCATAGTCATTATCATTCCGGTCCAGGGCCATGCCCGCATCGTGGCAAAAAAGCACTGGCTCAGTATTCGATGCAAATCCCGCCCATCTAAGCATTTGGTATTATCAATGTCAAGCGATTAACCAATCTCTATTCGGTGAGCACCTCGAACATGTCAAATTCTTCCAAATGAAACTTCATATTTGGATACACGACAATCTGTTTTCCGATCATCTTTTCTAAAGAAAGAATGGCGTCGCTTTCCTCATGATGCAGCACCTCTGCGATTTCCGGATTGACCTGGAGGGTCAACCGCACCCCCATCAAGTCCTGAGCGTTTCTTAATATTTCACGGTAGATGGTATGGCAGATGGTCTGCTTTGACATCAGATATCCCTCACCGTCACAATAGAAGCACGGCTCACAAAGCAGTCGTGACAATGGCTTTCGAACCCGCTTCCGGGTCATCTGAATCAGTCCCATTTCGGACATGGGCAGAACATGGGTCTTGCTCCGGTCTCTTCGAAAGGCATCTTTGAGGGCATTAAAGACCTTTTCCTGGTTTGATTTCTTCTCCATATCGATAAAATCAATGATAATAATACCGCCAATATCCCTCAGTCGAATCTGGTAGGCGATCTCCTTGACGGCTTCCAGGTTGGTCTTCAGAATGGTTTCTTCCAGATTGTGCTTTCCCACATACCGACCGGTGTTCACATCGATCGCGACCAAGGCTTCGGTGTGCTCGATGACAATATAACCTCCGGATTTCAACCAGACCTTCCGTTTCAGGGCCCGGGAGATATCCCCCTCCAGGTTGAACGCACCGAAAATGGGTTCCCGGCCTTCGTAAAGTTCGACGGAATCCTTCAAACTGGGCATGAATCCATCCAGAAACCCCAAGACCGAGTCGTATCCTTCCTTTGAGTCGATCACGATTTTCTCGGCTTCATGGGTCATCAGGTCACGGACCGCCCGATGGACCACATTCAATTCCTGATGAAGTAAAGAAGGGGCGGGGGCGGTCTGGTGTTTGCGCTGGATATTTTCCCAGAGATTCCTGAAAAAGCACATTTCGGACACGATTTTTTCCTCGGAGGTGCCCTCCGCGGCAGTGCGGACAATATATCCGACGTGATCGGAGCGGAGCGATTCCATCAGGTCCCGAAGTCGCTGCCGCTCGAATTCATCTTCGATCCTCCGGGATACACCGATATGATTGGCGTTCGGCATCATGACCAGAAACCGTCCGGGCAACGAGATATAGGAGGTCACCCGAGCCCCCTTGGTTCCGATGGGCGATTTTGCCACCTGAACCAGGATTTCCTGGCCGTCCGTGAGCAGCTCCTCTATGGTAACGTCCTTTCGTTCGAGGGGCGTTGCCTCGGCAATCTCCGGAATTTCTTCCGATTCATCTCTAAAGAGCGGCGGCGCATCCCCGATATTGTCACCCAGAACGTCGTTGACATGAATGAACGCCGCCTGTTTCAAACCGATATCCACGAATGCCGCCTGCATTCCGGGAAGGACCCGCTGCACCCGTCCCTTATACACATTACCCGTGATATCCGAATTCTTCTCCCAGTCGATGAACAGCTCTGCAATGGTGCCGTCCTCAAGGAGTGCAACCTGGGTTTCCTGAGCGGTCATATTAATGATGAGTTGTTTATACATCACATGGGGCATGGTCTGATACCGGTCTTGTTGTCCGGGGCCGTCTTGGCAGGATCACATCCTGTTCTTCCTTCGCCCGGGTTTACGCTTAATCCCGAAATGGAACCTTTTTCAGTATCCTGGCCCGCTTGGTGTCCTCCGGGCTCATGTGAAAGACATGCACCAGAATTTCCGCCGGTCGAATCGTTTTACCCGGTTCCCGTTTCAGTTCAAGGTAGAGCGATTCCGGCGCCGGGGCTTGGATTTGCAGAACCATATCTTTAAGATCCTTTTTTTGCAACCGGCCCTTACGATTCAATTTTTCAATAAAAACATGCTCGGCGGCCTGGAATGCGGCCAGTAGCTCTTCCTTAAATAGCGGTTCATGGCATTTCACGACATAGATATCCGTTCCGCTGCGGTGATCGCTAAGGCGATCGTTGGCGATCCGGACATCAACCAATCGGAATCCCGCCGGGAGTTGTGCATTGACCCTGTCTGAGACCGTTTCAAGATCCAATTCCTCGGGAAGCCAGATATCGAAACCCTCTTCTTCGCTTTCCATACCGATGGGAAGCGGATCGCTGAAGGACACTTTCGGTTTTGGGTGGAAGCCCTCGGTATACCGAACGCGAATTCCGGATCGGCGAAATGCCCTTAGAAACAGATTGACCATTTCCAAATGTCCGAAAAAACGGGCGTCATCCAATTTCGAATAGGTCATGCGAATCCGAATAAAATCCGATTCGGATTCCGGCTCCGGAGGATCCGGTGTTCTTTCAAAGTCATCATAGACCCGGGGTTGGATGTCCTCAAAATCACACACGCCACAGCCCTGACAGTCTCCCCAGCGGCAGTCCGGAGTAGTCTCCTCGCGGATGGCCCGGTCCCACTCACCCAATAGAAATTCTCTTTCGATCCCCATATCGATATGCGACCAGGGCAGTGGTTCATCAAGAGCCCTGGGCCTGGAGTTGTAAAAGTCGGGATCCACACCGGTGCCGTTCAGGGCGGCTTCCCAAAGATCGAATCGAAAACTATCGGTCCACCCGTCGAACCGGCACCCCATTTGATATGCCGCGATGAGGGCCGGCAGCAGTCGGCGATCACCGCGGGACCAGAGTCCTTCGACGTGGCTGACCCGGGGATCCTGCCACTTTAGCTGAACCCGTCGATCCCGGAGTCGATCTTTCAACCCGTTCAATCGCTCCCGGGATTCTTCCAGGGACAACTGGGATGCCCACTGAAAGGGCGTGTGGGGTTTTGGGATAAATGTGGTGACACTGACGTTGATTTTTCCCCGCCGCTTTTTGGGTGCGGGTATTTTGCGCAGCCGATCAATCAACCGGGTAATGGCCTCGATATCGTCCCGTGTCTCGGTGGGCAATCCGATCATAAAATACAGTTTGATCACCTGCCAGCCGAGATCAAAGGCGTCCTGTACGGTCTGAATGATATCCGCTTCTGAAATATTTTTGTTGATCACATTTCTCAGGCGTTGGCTTCCCGCCTCCGGTGCAATGGTAAATCCGGTTTTTCGCACCCGTTTCACCAGGCGCATCAGTTCCGGAGACAACCGGCCGGCCCTGAGAGATGGAAACGAGACCGCCACCCGTTTCGGCTCACATCGTGCCATCAGGTGGGCCATCAATGCGTCCAGTTGCGTATAGTCGCCGGTACTCAGCGACATCAATGAAAGATCTTCATATCCCGTCTGGTACAGGGCCGTGTCTGCTTGACGCAGAAGTTGCTCCGGGGACCTCTCCCGGACCGGCCGGTAGATCATTCCCGCCTGGCAAAATCGGCAACTCCGGCTGCATCCTCTGGAAATTTCGAGTCGGAGCCTGTCGTGAACCGGCCTGCCAAAGGGAACCACGGGTCGCTCCGGAAAAGGGGCCGCATCCAGATCCCCGACCACGGTTTTCCGGATACGGTTGTAGCCTGCCCGCTGCGGGTGCAGTGTTTGAAATCCGTTCGGATCGAAACGGGCTTTGAAAAAGGAAGGAATGTAGACCCCCTCAAGTGTGGACCATTTGTCCAGCAGCTGATCTTTATCCTTCCCGCCATCTTCCTTCCAGCGCATCCAGACATCGGCAATGGAGAGAACGATGTTTTCCCCGTCACCCACCACCATGGCATCGAAGAGTTCTGCTACCGGCTCCGGGTTACAGGTACAGGGCCCTCCCGCAACGATCAGAGGAACATCCGGACCCCGTTGGGAGCTGTAAAACGGTATGCCGGCAAGATCGAGCATGGTCAACATGTTGGTGTAATCCAGCTCATAGAGTAAACTAAAGCCGATGATATCAAAGCGGCCGAGGGGATAGCGGGATTCCAGGGTGGTCAGCGGTTGATCGGAGGCCCGCAGCCGCCCCTCCAGATCCTGACCGGGCGCATACAACCGCTCTGCCGCGATATCCTTTCGAGAATTGAGAATGTGATACAGAATCTGTAATCCAAAATGGGAGGTGCCGACTTCATATAGATCCGGAAAGGCCAGTGCAATCCGAAGCTTGACCCTGTCCAGGTCTTTTTTTATGGTGTTGGATTCAGAGCCAAGGTAGCGGCTGGGCTTTTCAACAAAGGGAAGCAGATGTTCAAATTTCATGGAGCTCATAGACGATTCGGCGAACACAATGACTCAGATTCATAAATCCGGTGTTTTGATCATGACCGCGCGATATGCGAGCGGTCTATCTATGGTAATTGCGTTTCTTCTCTTTGCAAGCAGCGAGATGGCTTCAGGAGCCACTTATCCCCGGGAGAATCCGGTTGTCCGGGCGGTTCGTAAAGTCAGCCCCGCTGTGGTCAATATCAGTTCCGAATATGAGGTGCGATCCCGACTCAGTCCATTCCCCGGTTTTGGAATGGACTCCATTTTTGAGAATTTCTTTAAAGATTTTTTTGGATCACGGTCAACCGCGTCGCTATAAACGTACCAGCCTCGGGTCCGGTGTCATCATATCCGGTGAACGGGGACTGATCCTCACGAATGCCCATGTGATTTCCAGAAGCAGTGCCATACAGGTGTTTCTACAGGATGAACGGGAATTCAGCGCGGATATCATCGGTGCGGATCCTGATTCTGATCTGGCGGTCCTGCGAATTCAATCCGACGATCCTTTGCCGGCCATCGAAATGGGCACCTCCGACGATCTGATGATTGGTGAGACCATCATTGCCATTGGAAATCCGTTTGGATTTTCCCATACCGTAACCACCGGTGTGATCAGCGCGCTGAAACGATCCATTCGAACCGAGGAGCGCACCTACCAGGATTTTATTCAGACCGACGCTTCGATTAATCCGGGGAACAGCGGCGGTCCCCTGCTCAATATCAACGGCGAATTGATCGGCATCAATACGGCCATATACGCCAAGGCACAGGGAATCGGTTTCGCCATCCCCATTAATCGCGCCAGAAGAATCGTCAACGATCTGATCTTGTATGGAGAAGTGGTCCTGCCCTGGGTGGGTGTCACCGCCCAGGAAATTGATAGTCATATTGCCACCTATATGTCTCTTGAGGCCGGAAAAGGCCTGCTTGTTCGCGCTGTGGAGCTCACCAGTCCGGCCCATGTCGCCGGAATCATCACCGGGGATGTCATCCTCGAAGTGGGCAAACAGACCATGAAAACCCTTGAAGACTACCGGATTGCCATACGCCGGTACAAGGCCGGAGACACCATTGTCATGTCGGTGCTCCATGAAGGGGTGCCCCAAACGGTCTCGATTCACACCGGTGTCTATCCAACGGAGCGGGGCGCAGATCTGGCGTTTCGCCTGTTCGGCGTGCGGGTGAAAAATGGGGATTCAGAGGGAGCGCTGGTGACCGACATCAATCCGGAATCATACCTGGCGCGCATCGGTGCACGGGCAGGAGATGTCATCCGCCAGATCGATGACATCTCGGTGGACAGCATCGATGACTTTTTTCGCGCCGTCATTAAATATCGTCAAAAATCCACCATTGTTCTGCTCTTGCAGAGAGGGGACCAGGGGTATTATATTACCGTCCAGCTTTCCTAACCCCACAGAGGACCATGAAACGTACAAAAATCGCCACTCTTATGAAATCCGATGCACCCGAGGAACGTGTTCTGATCCAGGGATGGGTCCGGACTAAACGGGATTCCAAGGGGTTCTCCTTTGTCGAGGTGAACGACGGCTCATGCCTGGGAAACATTCAGGTCGTTGCCGATTCCAGCCTGAGCAACTACGAAGATCTCCGCAAACTCATTGCAGGATCGGCCATTGGCGTAACCGGAAGACTTGTGGCCTCTCCCGGAAAAGGACAGGCATGGGAAATACAGGCATCCCGGATCGACATCATCGGCGATGCTTCGGAAGCATATCCCCTGCAGAAAAAGCGCCATACCGACGAGTTTCTCCGGAGCATCGCCCATTTGAGACCCCGCACCAATAAATACGGCGCCGTATTCCGAATCCGCTCAGAACTATCCTATGCCATCCACCGTTTTTTCAAGGAGCACGGATTCCGCTATATCCACACGCCGATCATTACCGGATCGGATTGTGAAGGCGCGGGAGAACTCTTCCGTGTCACCACCCTGGATGTCAACGATCCGCCCAAAAGCAGCGGCACTGTGGATTGGGAATCCGATTTTTTTGGGAAGGAAGCCAATTTGACCGTTTCCGGTCAACTTTCGGCGGAAATGCTGGCCATGGCCCTTGGGGATGTATATACCTTCGGCCCGACCTTCCGGGCGGAAAACTCAAACACCCGTCGTCATGTCGCCGAATTTTGGATGGTGGAGCCGGAAATGGCCTTCTGTGATTTAGACTGTAACATGGCGTTTGCCGAAGAGATGATACAGTATCTCACGGCGTACATCCTCGAAGAATGCCAGGAGGATCTCCGGTTATTCGCCCGCTTTGTGGACAAGACGCTGATGGACACGTTGGCGGTCATCAGCCAGGCAGAATATGTCCGGCTGCCCTATGAGGAGGCGATCGAAATACTGTCCCACACATCGACATCTTTTGAATTTGAAGTCGCCGATGGAAAAGATCTCCAAAGTGAACACGAACGATATCTAACGGAAGTGCATTTCAAAAGACCGGTGATCGTTTTTAACTATCCAAAAACCATTAAGCCGTTTTACATGCGCCTGAACGACGACAACAACACCGTGGCGGCAATGGATGTGTTGGTGCCCCGCATCGGAGAGATCATTGGCGGAAGCCAGCGCGAAGAGCGCCTGGATGTCCTGGAACAACGGATGGAAGACTGTAACATGAACCGGGAAGACTATTGGTGGTATCTGGATACACGTCGTTTCGGAAGCGTGCCCCACAGTGGATTCGGGCTTGGGTTTGAGCGGATGTTGATGATGCTCACCGGGATTTCAAATATCCGGGATGTGATTCCCTTTCCGCGAACACCCAACTCTATCGAGTTTTAAATGCCTTAACTTTAAAATGCCTAAAGTGCCTAAAATTGAAGAAGAACTGATTCATTTTTTTATTTTAGGCATTTATTTGTCCGGGCTAGTCACGTAAACATCGTAGGTTGGCCAACTCCTCGGCATACCCATACAGGTGAAGGCCTTTACTTTCGACGATCATCTCGCCGTCCTTCACATCGATGGCGGTTGCCATGTATTCTTTCAGGTTCTGAATACCGGCCAGATTCGCCGGCATACCGCCCCACAAATCCCAGGATCTAAAATATACGACAAAGTGAAGGGTGCCGTCCTGGATCCGTGTGTCGATGGAACGGAGACATGGCGGATCGACGAGGCAAACATCGGAAGGATGGGCCACCTGAAGCACCATCTGGTTATTTCGGGAGCCGAATCTGCGATACGTATCGATGACCCATTCGATTTGATTGATATATAGATTTCCATCCTCTTCAAAAACGATTTTACCATCCACATCCCGCTTATCGATGATCTCATCGTTGCCCTGATGCCACCAGTCGAGCTTGTTTCCGCCGATTCGGGCCTTGGACAATCGTTCGCCATAAGTATAGGATTCCCCGGGGGCTTTCTCTCCGGTCATCAGATATTCGATATAGGATCGCTCATACCCGTCACCGCCGTAAATGTAGGATTCCTCCACAGGATTCGGGATACCGCATGACGGAGGTATATCCGGCAGCAGGGGTTGGCTGCCCGGATACCGCACATGGCCGGCAAAATAATCGTATTCAAGCCGTGTTTGTCCGGCATAGGATCCGCGATCAATGGTAAATCGACGACCATTGTCCAAAATATCGTGCACCGCCTGAAACCAAAGGTCCGGCAGGTCCCGAGCTTCGATCCGGTGTATATTCATAGAACCCCCTTTTCAGTACAGCATCGTAGGTCGTTGTAACCGTGAAGAATTCCCGAAAGGACGGGAAAGGTCCGCTGGGTAATCGGTGATATCGTTCTCTTTGGAAAACCCTGGGAGATGACACCTGGGTGGCATCATGGTTGATGAAACGAAACTCGAGGTGAGTTACGGATGCATGCCTGTGGTGTTGAATTGAGCCGTCCGAGCACTCCTGACCCCGAATCGATTAAATATCAAGAGTGCTGACTTCAAGAGCGTTGGAATGGATGAACTCCCGCCGAGGCTCCACTTCATCACCCATCAGAATCGTAAAAATTTCATCCGCCTCGACCGCATCTTCCACTTTCACCTGGAGAATCGTCCGCTTCCCCGGGTTCATGGTGGTTTCCCAGAGCTGATCGGGATTCATTTCCCCCAGACCTTTATATCGCTGAACCGCCAATCCTTTTTTCCCCTCTTCCATTAGCGAAATCAAAAGTGCTCGCTTGTCTTCGATAGATCGGCCTTTGTGATGATCTCCATTGGTGAGTTCGAAAGGGGGGCGATCATACTTGAATATATTTTTCGCTAAAACCGTAAGTTTTTGAAATTCCGAAGAAAAAACTAAACCTCTACCGATTTTAATGGCCGACTCCTTTTTGGTGAACCCTTCTTCGGAAGATCTTATCTCGGACGGCAGGACCACCAATTCATAGACGTCCCGCTCCTCATTCCATTTTGGATCATGGACCTCATATCCGCTGTTCACGAGATCGCGTTGTATCCGGTCCATATACTCCCTGTTCTGGAGAAAATGCCGATCTTCCAGGTTCACCCGAACCATCGGTTCGATGATATCCAGACCGATGCCTCTTCTTTCCATTCTTGTGACAATACTAAAATATTCTGCCAGATCGCTGAGAAACAGATAAAGCCGGTGTCCGGATATCTCCTCGGGAGCGCTCGCATCCAGGATCATCACGCGGCATTTATCACAAATCCGTTTCAGGATATGATCGTTAAACTCGGTTTCATCCTTGAGGTATACGGCCTTTTTCCCTTTACCCAGTTTGAGCAACGGCGGTTGGGCAATGTAAAGGTACCCCCGGTCTATCAACTCCGGCATCTGGCGGTAGAAAAATGTCAGCAACAGCGTCCGGATATGGGATCCATCCACATCTGCATCCGTCATGATAATGATTTTATGATACCGAATTTTCTCGATATTATATTCTTCACGGCCCACGCCGGTGCCCAATGCGGTAATGATATTTTTGATTTCGTCGCTACGAAGAATCTTGTCAAACCGCGCTTTTTCCACATTGAGAATCTTGCCTTTTAACGGCAAAATGGCTTGAATTTTCCGATCCCTTCCCTGTTTGGCACTACCCCCTGCAGAATCTCCCTCCACAAGAAACAGTTCTCTTAATTCCGGGTTTGATATCTGGCATTCCGCCAGTTTTCCCGGCAACGTGGCATCGGTCAACGCCCCTTTGTTTCGGGCCAGATCTCTGGCCCTCCGCGCAGCATCCCGGGCTCTGGCGGCATCTACGGTTTTTGCAATGATTTTTCTGGCAACAGATGGATTTTCTTCGAAAAAGATAGTCAACTGCTCGTTCAGCAACGATTCGACAAGACCCTTTACCTCACTGTTTCCAAGTTTGGTTTTGGTTTGTCCTTCAAACTGAGGCTCTTTGATCCGAACGCTGACAATGGCCGCCAGACCTTCCCGAACATCATCGCCGCTAATCTTTACCTTCAGATTTTTTGGCAAGTTGCCGTTGGCCGCATACTGGTTGATGCTTCGGGTCAATGCCGCTTTAAAACCGATGAGATGGAACCCGCCTTCTGCCGTATTAATGTTGTTGGCAAAGGAAAACAGTTTTTCCGTATACGTGTCATTGTATTGAATGGCCACACCAATCTGAACGTCAGACCGGGAGCCTTCGACCACAATCGGCTTGTGAATGGGAGTGTGTCGCCGATTCAGATATTTGACAAATTCCTTGATACCCCCCTTGTAGTAAAATTCATCTTTCTCATCGGATCGCTTGTCATCCAGGGTGATTTTTACGCCTTTGTTCAGAAAGGCCAATTCCCGCAAGCGCCGGCTGAGTATTTCCCGACTGAATTCGGTGGTGGTGAAAATATCCAGATCGGGCAAAAAGTGAACCCGTGTCCCCCGTTTACGGGTACGGCCGGTCTCCGCCAGTTCACCGGTTTTAAATCCTTGCTCATAGCTCTGGGAATATACTTTTCCGTCGCTGTAGATTTCGACTTCCAGATTCACCGACAGCGCATTGACGACGGACACTCCGACACCGTGAAGTCCGCCGGATACTTTGTAGGAGTGGTCGTCAAACTTCCCTCCGGCATGAAGCTTGGTCATCACCACTTCTACAGCCGGCACGTTTTCCGTTTTATGGATACCAACCGGAATACCTCTTCCGTTATCCTGTACACTGACACTGTTGTCGGTATGTATTTTGACCTGAATCCGATCGCAATAGCCGGCCATGGCCTCATCGATACTATTGTCCACGACTTCGTAGACCAGGTGATGAAGCCCTTCGACATCGACATTGCCGATATACATGGCAGGCCGCTTCCGAACGGCCTCCAAGCCTTCCAGGATCTTTATGTTGTCTTCGTTATAATTTGCGCTCATATTCTCATCGGCATGATAACACTGAGAAACGTGTTATCAGAGGCCCCTTTTATTAGACATGGTTTTTCTTCATCAATCAGGTTTAACTCCACCTTCTCGTTTTCCATGACACTCAAAATATCGATAAAATATCTTGGATTAAACGCCACCTGCAGGGGCTCCCCCTGGTAATCGATGTCCATATCCTCCTTGGATTCTCCCCGATCCGGGTTGGTCGCCGTGATTTCCAGATTGCCTTCCTGAATTCTGAAAATGACCCCTTTATATGTTTCCGAAGAAAGTATGGACATCCGCTTGAGCATTTCTCGAAAGACCGATCGCTCTATAACAAGATTGTTTCCATCCTCCCGAATGATAATATCACCGTATTTTGGAAAGTCTCCTTCTAAAAGTCGAATTATAAAGTTTTCCTTTGATTTCTTGATAATGAACTTGTTGTCCTGATAGCCGATCTGAATATCGCCTTCCGCCTCCAGAAATTTGTTAACTTCCGTCAAACCTTTTTTGGGAATAATCATACCGTCTTCTGTCACAAAATCCGGTTGCCCCTCCATTTCGTGGTTTACCAGGGACAGTCGGCTACCATCGGTGGAGACCATACGCAATACATGTTGATCGTCTTGCTGAATCCGTTCAATGAAAATACCGTTGATATGGGCCCGTTTGTCATTGGGAGCACCGGCAATGAACGATGTTTTTTCAATCATTTGTTTAAACACAGCAGACTCGATGGATACAAAGGATACGTCTTCGATCTGAGGATGATCCGGAAAATCTTCTGGATTCATACCGACAATGTGATATACGACCTTCTGATTTCCGATTTCTACCCATCGGTTTTCGATTTCATGGATACGCAGTTCGCTGCTGGGTAGTTCACGAACGATTTCATAAAGGGTCTTGGCATTGATCGCTACGACGCCTTCGGCCTCGACATTGGCCGGATAGACACCTTCGAATCCGGATTCCAGATCTGTTGCAGTCAATGTAATGTGATCCGTACCGGATTTCAGCAAAACATTTTCAGTGATTGCCAGATTGGATTTACGTCCGGTCAATCCTTGAACTTTTGCTAATACATCCAGAATGTCGTGTTTATTGATTGTCAGTTTCATAAGATAATCCTATTAGAATTATTTAAGTATAATAAAATAACTTCTACAGATAGCCTGTCAATAATGTTTAAAAGTTAATAAATATTTAAAATAGTTGTCTTTAATGAAAATATAGGTCTCAATAAACTGTCGACACAACGTCATTCATCGTTACAGGTATCGACAGAAATTAAAATTTGTTAAAAAATAAGGAATTATTGACAAAATATCAATATGTAATGGGCTAAAATCCTTGAGATGTAATCCATTTATGAACATCCGGTAACACCCGTTGATTCCAGTCTCCGGATATTCGAATTTTGATGAAGCGGTGAAACAGCGCATTGATGAAATCCACTGCTTTCTCCAATAAACGCAGTCGCTCGTGAAGGGCATCATCCATACCTTCCACTGAACTGTCGACCCGAATCGTCGGTAATCGGAATGCCGAGACCGACAGGCTTTCACCCTTTAAGGAATATTCCCATGTGTGCTGGGCCGTTTTGAATGAGAGATCCATTTCGGCAATCATGGCACCTTTTTTAAGTGCGGTTCGAGCCTCTTCCAACCCCGGCGCGTCACCTTTGATGGTCACTGTTTCAAACTGATCTTTTCGGCGGTTTTCCAGTACCAGCCGTTTACCGATTTGGCACGATATCAGATCCGAATCAATTTCCTGAAAAATAGTTGGATCGGTTTCCATGGCAAACCACATCCAGGTCAGGAATTCCAAACCGATGAATTTGTAGCGTTGATATGCAATGGCAATGTCGATCATATTAGGCGATGAATGGTGTTGGCGACAGCTGGGTCAATCGGTCTTTTTCCTCATCAGACAGACCTGCTGTGAGAAATGCGGATGAATAGGGAATCATGGGTATCAGACTGATGTTAAACGATCTTAAAAAAAGTGTCTCCAGAGATTCGCAGGCGGCTTTCAACCGGGACAGAAACCAAAGGGTGTTTGCCTCGTAATCCCAAATCACGTCGCATATCGTCGGTGTGGCCGGGATACGCCGGCTCAGACGAACGGTGACATCTTCCCGAATCGTCCGCTTTTCGTCCTTTGATAGAAACGGGAGCCCTTTATCCGCCATGCGTCGATCCATCTCCATGGCGCAGTGCTTGTTGACCATGGCCGACGAAATCGTCTTTTTATCCATTCGAAGGGAAAATAGAAAATAGGAACCCATAACAAAGGAACGGTCCTTGAAATTTGGACGGAATGGATGATTGAAGGATGTCCATCCGAAAATTTTTTCGGTGGTGTCGTTATCGATTTCGGAAATGATATGCTTTCCAAGACCGGCGGCCACCGTTTCAATCACCGGATGTTCCAGTTTCCCATCCACCCTGTACTGGGTCAGGGATATAGAGGCGGATAGAATGCCCATACCATTATAAATACAATATATTGTATATAGTTGTTAATAATGGTATACATATAGACCTAAAACAAAAATTCAGCAAGGCATTTTTCCGGTCATGGAATTCCTCGCCGACCTTCACGTTCACTCAAAATTTTCCAGAGCCACCGCCCGAAATCTCGATTTGGAGCATCTGTATATTGCCGCTCAATGGAAAGGGTTGTCGGAACTGGAGATTTCACCCACCCCGCATGGTTTGACGAAATTCGTAAAAAACTCCTGCCGGTTGGAAACGGCCTGTTTCTGCTCAATCCGGATATTGCCAAAGCGTGTGATCCTAAGGTGCCACCGGCCTGCCGGCGACCCGTCTGGTTCATGCTGGTGACCGAAATCAGTAATATTTATAAAAAAGACGGAAGCACCCGCAAAAATCACAACCTGGTATTTTGTCCGGATATAGATATCGCAGATCGCTTGAGGAAAGCCCTTGGATCAATCGGGAATGTAGAATCGGACGGCCGTCCGATTCTGGGGCTCGACGCCAGAGATCTTTTGGAGATTGTATTAACCGTTTCCGAGGATAATTACCTGGTCCCCGCCCATATCTGGACCCCCTGGTTTTCCCTTCTTGGATCAAAATCCGGATTTGACAGTGTTCGAGCCTGTTTTGGTGATCTAACCGACCATATTTTTGCTTTGGAAACCGGTCTTTCTTCGGATCCACCCATGAATCGGCGTGTCAGCCAATTGGATCGATATACTTTGATTTCCAATTCCGACGCCCACTCTCCCATTAAGCTGGGTCGGGAGTGTAATCGTTTTCGGGGAGAACCTGGTTTTTTCCTGATCCGTCGCGCACTGGAGTCCAAAGATCCTGACGTGTTTCTGGGTACTGTGGAGTTCTATCCGGAAGAAGGAAAATACCACTACGATGGACATCGCAAATGTAATCTGAGGCTTGAACCGGAGGAGACCCGCTCGCTTTCCGGGATCTGTCCGAAATGTGGGAAGCCGCTGACCCTGGGAGTCCTGTATCGGGTGCAGGAACTGGCGGATCGCCCGGGCGATGATCCCGTTGATGGGGACCCTCTGTTTTCAAGTCTCATTCCGCTGCATGATATTCTTTCTGAATTGCTGTCCGTGGGACCGGGGTCAAAGAAAGTCTTAGGCCATTATCAGGCGCTTTTGAATCGATTGGGAAGCGAGCACGACATTCTCTGGAAATTCGCTCCGGATATCCTGAATCGCTCCGGGATTCCGCTGCTGGGAGAAGCCGTATCCCGAATGAGACATCGTGAGATCGAGATTTCTCCCGGATATGACGGTGAGTTCGGTAAGGTCCGCATATTCAAAGAGGGTGAAAAAGAACGCCTTCTGGGTCAACACCGACTGTTTTCATCAGCCGAACCACCGGCGCGCAAAAAAGCCGCCTCCGTTGGAAGAACCAAAAAAACAGTTTTCGATTCGGGAAAAGACACACCGCCAGATATATCAATGCCGGCCGACGATGACGTCCCCGTCTTGAATGCATCTCAACGCCAGGCGGTGGAATCCTCCTGTCCGCATATCCTGATTATCGCTGGACCCGGCACCGGAAAGACCCGGACACTAACCCATAGAATCGGTTATCTTATTGAAAAAAGAGGTGTTTTATCAGACACGATCCTTGCCGTGACCTTTACGACAAAGGCCGCCAATGAAATGCGGGAACGACTGGAGCAACTTCTGAAGCCTTCCTCCGGAATGCCTTTCACCGGAATGCCTTTCATCGGAACATTTCACGCCCTGTGTTACCGGATTCTTTCCGAAGTTTGGAATAAACCGATCCATATCATCGATGACTTCGATCGGATGGAGTTGTTGTCAGATGCCGTATCGGACGTCGGGATAACCGGTTATTCCACCAAGGATCTCATGGATCGTATTGTTAGCGCCAAACAAGGGCTAAGGGCAGCCCATGAGGATATGACAGATTTCGCCGGCCCCGTGGATCCCGCCGCATTGGCCGGATTATACAGACGATATCAGGAGTTGCTGGATATTCATGAATTTTTGGATTTTGACGATCTGATATTCAAGGCGATCATGTTGCTTGACAACCATCGAGATTGCCGAAGCCGGTACCGGCAGCGGTTTTGCCACCTGTTTATCGATGAGTACCAGGACTTGAACTTCGGCCAGTACCGGTTGATGAAATCCATTTACGGAGATCGTGCTCCGGACCGCCATATCTGTGCCATCGGTGACCCCAACCAGTCCATCTACGGCTTTCGGGGGTCGGATACCGTTTACTTCGAAAATTTTCAGGATGACTTTCCGGAAGCGGAAGTCGTTCGGCTTACGAAAAACTACCGGTCCACGGAAACCATTTTGAAGGCATCTCACCAAGTTATTCAACAGATGTCCCGGAATGGATCCACGACCCGGGTACACTCGGGGATTCAAGGAGCCCCGACCATCGGGGTGATCCATGCCCCGACTGAAACCGCAGAAGCCGTCGCCGTGGGTAAAATAATCGAACGCATGGTTGGCGGAACCGGTTTTCATGCGATTGATTTTGATGTCGTGGACAGTACGGTGGACGATAAATTCGGATTTTCGGATTTTGCCGTACTATTCCGAACCGGACGGCAGATCGCCGTGTTCGAAGATATTTTTTTGAAAGCCGGCATACCGTTCCAAACCGCCCAAAAAGCCTCGATGCTGAAACGGCCCGAACACCGGCAGATGCTTTCATGTCTTAAACTGATCCATGGGTTCGGAACATTTTCCGACCTAACCCGCCTGGGCCAGGTGATGGAAATGGATATTTCCGAAGCGGTGATCCGATCGTTTCGTTCCTGGGGGCTGGCCAAGGGGTTGGCCGTTATGGACGCTCTTGAGTCCGCCGGCAGCCTGGGTGGTGTTGAACCGGCTTCGGCAGAATTGGGATCTGTGATATATCAACGATTGACCCGGTGGCGGGATAAACTAGATCGACTGCCGGTGGATGAACAGATCGTCTGGCTCCTGGGGCGAACGAAGATCACCACGGAAACGCCCGTCGATGAATTCATTTCGGAAATCGTGGCGAGTGTCGGGCCGGATAACTCGGGCAAAGCGAACGGTTTTCTGGCCGGCCTGGCGATGCAGACCGATACGGGCCTGGTAAACCGGAAGGCCGAAAAAGTGTCTTTGTTGAGCATGCACGCGGCGAAGGGTCTGGAATTTCCGGTTGTTTTTATTTCAGGCTGTGAGAAGGGGCTGATTCCCTATGCACCCATCGGTCGCCAGATAGTGGACCCGGTCGAAGAACGCAGACTGTTTTATGTCGCAATGACCCGGGCACAATCCCACCTGCTGTTGACCTGGGCCAAGCGGAGGAATCTTTACGGACGGATGACCGACCGAGAACCGTCTCCCTTTGTCAAAGACATTGATGTGCATCTGACACGGGCGCTCGAATCCTCGAAAGGGAAACAACCCAAACAGAAACCGGCCCAACTCGGGCTATTTGTCTAACGGAGAGGTTGCATGATAAACAAGGTGGATACCGACAATTCCATGGAACGGGAAATCCTCGCCAACGGTCTCGAGCTATACTTAATTGACGCATCGAGAAAACTTATAGGCGATAGATGGATGGTGCGGTTTATGGCACGCGTCCAGGTGCCGGTCTCCTCCAAGTTTCTACCCGAGGATCTACTGCCCGAATCCGTTGACGATCTGAGGGCCACCCTGGGGGACTCCGTGACATACGAATACGTCAGCGAACGGAACTTTATCGATGTGGATGAAAAGGACAAGGTCTTCACCCAGGAGAAGACGTCATTTATGGAGAACACGTATCAATATCTGAATCGCAGTGAGTTTCCGGTTCGGTTTGTAATATCTCAATACCGGAAAAAAACGGAAAAGAGAGCGAGAGATCTCATACACTGATTCAGATCATCGCTGGGTTGACGGTCTTTACCGGTGTTCTCGTCATATCGGGGTCCATACCGGTCCAAGCCGACATTTACAAATATATCGATGAAAACGGTGTACTTCATTTTACAAATGTTCCCACCCAATCCGGTTACCGTCTCTACGTTCGTGAGCGTCCGTCTAAAAAACGTCGCAAACGCGCGTCCAATCGCTACGATCATCTGATTCAACTGGCGGCGGACCGATACGGTCTGTCGTTTCCTTTGCTCAAAGCCTTGATCAAGGTCGAGTCGGATTTCAACCCCAAGGCGGTTTCCAGGGCCGGTGCCATCGGGTTGATGCAGATCATGCCGGAAAACCTCAAGGAGTTTCGTGTCGGCAACCCTTTTGATCCATGGGAAAATATTCGCGGCGGTGCGTGGTATCTGAATCAACTCCTTGACCGGTTTGAGGGACGGGTACCCCTAGCCCTGGCGGCCTACAACGCCGGACCGAACCTGGTTGCGCGATACCAGAAAATTCCACCGATCAAGGAGACCCAGCGGTATGTGGAAAAGGTGATGAAGTACTACTATGTGTTTCGGGAATAAACGGCCCTACCCCTGTATTATGGTTCTCTGTCCAACTCTCCAGAAGAAGTAAATTCTCCCCGGTAGTGGCCATACATCTGTTTCAAAACAACCGATCGGTCGGGATTCGGTATCGGTATCGGTATCGACTTAGAAGACAACCGTCCTGTCTCGATTCCGATACCGATAGCGATACCGACGCCGAGCATATATGGGGGTGCACTCTCTCGACACGGTGTTGTGTTGACAGAAACACGCATCCCTTAAACGGAACAAATTTATGGCAACAGCCATAAGTATTCCGCCGCTTTAAAGCCGGACACTTCTTTTCCTATTACCAAACATTATGGTTGTCCAAAAAGATTTACTCCGGAAGTTTCTCAAGAACGTGGCACGTCCTTGACGGGAGGTAAACACTGAGCTGGTGGGTGCGGTATTGCGGTACGGGAAGCGACACATGGAGGTTTCCCCGATGGAGCCGGCGATGTCCGCCATATTCGCCGGCGTCGCTGTGGAAAGTGTTTCGGTAGGTTCCCGGTGACACCCCGAAGCGGTAATCCGTAAAAGATTCGGTGGGGTGGAAATTAAACAGAAAAACCAGGCTGGCCCGTTGAAAAATGATGGTTTTGTCCTGGTCGTGCTCGTGGAGCAGTCGGATATCCGGATGTCCCAGTAACTTGAAGCGGTTGGCCAGTTCCAACATGCCCTGGTCGAAAGCGCCCAGGAAGCTGTATTTCAAATCCGGCTGGTCCACCAGGCTCCATTGCCGCCGCGCGTACCGATAGGACCAGTTGTTGCCCGGCCGCGGAAAATCGATCCATTCCGGGTGACCGAATTCGTTTCCCATGAAATTCAAGTACCCGTTCGCCGCCGTGGCCAACGTGATGAGCCGGATCATTTTGTGAAGGGCCAACCCGCGGTCCACGTTGAGATGGCGGTCTCCCCGGCGCATGTGCGCGTACAGCTCGGCACCAATGAGCCGAAAAATCAGGGTCTGGTCACCGACCAGTGCCTGGTCGTGGGATTCGGCATAGCTGATCGTTGGTTCCTCATGGCGGCGGTTGGTCAATTCGTGCCACAGATGATCCATCGGCCAGTCTTCATCCCGGGTGTCTTTCGTGAGTCTTATCCAGTAATCCGGTACGCCCATGGCAAAGCGGTAATCGAATCCATACCCCCCGTCTTCCGTAGATAGTGCCAGGCCGGGCATACCGCTGACGTCTTCGGCAATTGTCATGGCGTCCGGCCGCAACTGGTGAATCATTCGATTGGCCAGGGACAAATAGACCAGAGCGTCTTCATCCACGGATGCGTCATAGTAATCATCGTAAGAGGTAAAGGCTTTGCCGAGACCATGGTGGAGATACAACATGCTGGTGACACCGTCGAAACGGAATCCATCGAATTGAAACTCGTCCAGCCAGTATCGGCAGTTGGAAAGTAAAAAATGCAGTACTTGATGTTTTCCATAGTCGAAACAGCGAGAGTCCCAGGCAACGTGTCGGCCCCGATCGCCCCGGTGAAAGTACTGGTAGAGCGTTCCGTCGAATCGGCTCAACCCTTCCACCTCATTGGATACCGCGTGGGAATGGATGATATCCATGACCACTCGCAGGCCGGCACCGTGGGCCGTATCGACCAGCTGCTTGAGATCTTCCGGGGTGCCGAAGCGGGATGACGACGCAAAAAAGCTGGACACCTGGTAACCGAAACTGCCGTAATAGGGATGTTCCTGGACGGCCATTAATTGAATCGTGTTGTAACCCCCCGCGACGATCCGGGGAAGTACATGCTCTGTAAACTCACAGTAGCTGCCGACTCCTTCGGTTTCCTGGGCCATCCCCACATGGACTTCATAAATCAGCGGTGGCGTGTTCGGAGCCTGGAAATCGGGATGGTGCCACATGTAGGGTTGAGGGGGATGCCACACCTGAGCGGTGAAGATTCCGGTCTGCGGGTCCTGGACGACCCGACGGGTCCAGGCGGGGATACGGTCTCCGGCCCCTCCGTCCCAGTGGATGCGGAGGCGATAGAGCATTCCGTGGGATAATTGATCTTCGGGCAGGCGAATCTCCCAATCTCCGTCCGTTGTAATCCGTTTCAAAGCGTATTCCGCTCGCTCTTCCCATCCGGAAAAATCTCCCACTAGAAAGATTTTTTCCGCGTGGGGCGCCCACTCCCGAAAGATCCACTCCGATTGTCGGAAGTGCATTCCGAAGTATTCATGCCCCGACGCGAATTCGGACAGGGACATCTTACCTCCGGTCAGCGCAATCTCCCGGTTATCGATCATCCGTAATCGTCGCTGAATGATGTCTTCATGGGGCGCCAGGTACGGGTCCCCCAGGAGCAGTCTTTTCATTCGGTTTTCAATCATCGCCGGAGTGGATCGTGAACCTACACGATCAATGGTCTTTTTAGCATTTTTTCATATAAATCAATATATTGGCGGGCATTCACATCGTGATTAAAGGTGGCGGCAGCTTCGATCATGACACGTTCGATCTGGCGCCGTCGAAGGTCTTCCGGTTGGTTGTAGAATGTCATGGCCTGATCGACGGCCCACATCAGGCCGGAAGGATCAAACGTTTCGAAGACAAACCCGTTTCCGGTGTTGTTGGAAACGTTCAGGTGGTGAATGGTATCGTGGAGCCCGCCGGTGTCATGAACCACCGGCAGGGCCCCGTAGAGGCAGGCGATCATCTGGGGTAGCCCGCAGGGCTCGAACAGGGAGGGCATCAGGAGAAAATCGGATGCCCCGTAGCCCCGATGTTCCTGTTCCACGTTGAAGTCGCATATCGCCACCCGATCCTGAAACCCGTGGAATTGAACGATATTTCGGAACACCGGCTGGTATTCGCCATCGGCCACAAACACCACCTGCAGATTCTGATCCCAGTATTTGGATATGACGTCATAAAGAATGGTCGAGAGGAGTTGACACCCTTTCTGGACCGGGTCGAGACGGGAGGGCCAAAAAAAGACCGGTGCCTGGTCGTCCCGTATCAGGCCGAGCCGTTCCTGAAAGGCGACCTTATTCTGCTGCTTGGCGGCAGAGTGATCCGTGGGTCCGTATGGCTTGAACAAGTAGGGGTCGGTTCTGGGATCAAACGCCGGATCCGGTGCGTTTAGAATTCCGGACGCGACCTCGGCATACCATTTGTTGGACAGTTCCTGTCGTAGATTGTCGTTGACAAACGCGTGTCTCCCATCGACGATCTCCTTGAGAAAGGTGGGGCTGACGGTGTTGACGAAGTGTGCGGCGAACACCCCGCTGACCAGGAAATCAACCGGTATGGATTCCCGGGCGATTTCATATTCGGATGCCCAGTTTTGGTAATACAGGTGATCCCAGAAGTAAGCGCCATCGATGCCCCGGTCTTCGATTTCCGCCAGAGAGGCCTTTACCGTGTGGATGTTGTGGATGGTAAAGAGGCACGGAATTTCCATTCGGCGCGACATGGCGGGAATCAGGCCGGTCATCCAGTCATTGCAATGGATCAGGTCGGGGCGAACCCGTGGAATGATGTTGTTGATGACTTCCCGCTGGAACGCCAGAGCCAATTTCATGTTTTCCCCGCCATAGGGGGAATAGACTCGATTGATGTAATAAAAAGCCCGGTCCTCCGCCAAGTGCAGTCGGTCATCGGGCATGATGGTTCGGATCATCCGCTGCTCTTTTCTGAGGAGCGGCGCGAGGCGGTCACTGAAGATGGCCCGATAATCCGGGAGCGCCACATGGACATCGGCACCCTGCGCAAACAGCGCCTGAATGAGTGCCGCTGAGACATCTGCAAGCCCTCCGGCCTTGGCAATCAAGTAGTTGGAGAAACTCCCCATCCGATCCGGGAGGTAGGTGACCTCGGGTGTGACAATCAGGACCCGTGGATTATGGGACTGGGCTGCCATCATATAGATTCTTTCCGTTCCTAATCGGAGGGTTTTTTCATACCGGGTCAGGCCCAGGATAACAATTTGGGCGTAAACCGGAGGCGGTCATCCCCGCGTGGTGTCACCCGGGCCGTAAATCCATATCGACCGGCCTCCCGGCAGCGGATGGTGCTGGAATAGAGGTATTCACCTTTTCCGTTTTCTTTGGCGACCTCCATGGGTTCAATCAGGCTCGTTTCCAGAACATCCACGGATTTGAGCAGGCCGTAATATAATTCGACATCCACTTCGTCGGGATGGAGCTCGCCCAGAAAGACATTGGCGGTCACCTCAAAGGAATCGCCAACCCGAAATAGACCGCGTTTGGCCCGGATCGGCGTTTCCAGCCGGATATCGTTCCAGAGCCTCTGAAACCGCTTGAACTGTTCCGCGATACCGTCTGCTTCAGCGGCGCTTTCAGAAACCAGTTCGTCGTGGCGCCGGGCCGCTGGAAAGTAAAACCGATTCTGATACTCCGAGACCATGCGGAGACTACAGAAATCCTTCATCGCCGTTTTCATGGATGCTTTCATCATACGGATCCAGCGGGTGGGGGAATCCCCGTGTTTTCGATCGTAGAAACAAGGAATGACATCCGTTTCAAGGGTATTGTAAAGTGCCTGGCTCTCGACGGCATCCTGGTATGCGCTGTCGGTATATTCTTCACCGTGCCCGATGACCCACCCGCGATCTTCGCCATATCCTTCGCACCACCACCCATCCAGAATACTGAGATTGAGAACCCCGTTGACGGCCGCTTTCATGCCGGAGGTGCCGCAGGCCTCAAACGGCCTGCGAGGGGTGTTCATCCAGACATCGGCACCCTGAACCAGCATTCGGGCCAGGTGCATGTCGTAGTCTTCGACAAAGATAAAGCGATCCCGGATACCCGATTTTTTGGCAAACTGCACCAGATTCTGGATCAACTGCTTGCCTTCGTTGTCTTTGGGATGGGCTTTTCCGGCGAAGATGAACTGGACCGGATGTTTGTCATGGGTCAGGATGGCTTCGAGCCGTTCAGGGTCCTGTAGGATCAGATTGGCGCGCTTATAGGTGGCAAATCGTCGGGCAAACCCGATGGTTAGCGCTTCCGGATTCAAAACAGATTCGGCCTGTTCCATGACCGACCGCGGTGCATTGCGCCGCCCATATTGTCTGGACATCCTTTCCCGACAGGACCGGATCAGCCGAGAGCGGTTGATCTCGTGGGCCCGCCAAAGATCGTCATCGTAGATATCTTCGATCCGTGACACATTTTCGGCTTTCCGTGAGGCCATGTACCATTCGGGGCCCAGAAAAAATTCGAAGAGCCGGGCAAACTCGTCTGAAATAAATGTCGATACATGAATGCCGTTGGTCACATAGGATATGGGGACTTCTTCCTCCGGTCGCTTTGGCCAGACGTGGGCCCACATCTTCCGGGCCACTTTCCCATGGAGTTCGCTGACCCCGTTGCAGTAGCCTGCCATCCGCAGCCCTAGAATGAACATGGAAAAGGGGGCGTCCGGGGAAGCACCGTCCGGCTGACCCCACGCCAGAATCTCTTCAACCGATGCTCCGAGACGATCGGTAAAGGGCGCAAAAACGGGTTTGACGATACTCGGGGGAAATTCGTCATGACCGGCGGCAACCGGGGTGTGGGTCGTGAAAATGGTGGATCGGGGCACGATTTCCATGGCCGTTGCCAACGGGAGTTGCAGGGATTCCATGGTCTGGGCCAGGCGTTCGACACTTGAAAACGCAGAATGCCCTTCGTTCATGTGAACGACCTTTGGGAACATACCCATCTTCGATAACGTCCGCACCCCACCGATACCCAGCAACACTTCCTGGGAAAGGCGGAGCCTCTGGTCAGCGGCATATAGCCGAGCCGTCACCTCACGGATCTGGGGGGGATTGTCGTGAAGATTGGCATCCAGCAGATACAAGGGGATGCGCCCCACGTGGATCTTCCAGACATCGGCATGGATCGGTCCCTCCGGGCCGTCGACAGTGATCCGCAGATCCTTGCCCTCGCGATCCTCAGCCCGTTCCACAGGCAAGTGGTAAAGGTTGGTCTGGGGATACGCTTCCTGCTGCCAGCCATTGGCATCCAAGAATTGCCGAAAGTACCCGTCCCGGTACAGCAGTCCCACACCGGCAAGGGGCAGATTCAGGTTCGAGGCGCTTTTCAAATGGTCACCGGCCAGAACCCCGAGGCCGCCGGCAAATAACGGCAGACTCTCATGGATGCCGAATTCCATGGAAAAGTAAGCAATGACTTCATGCTCTTCAAAGTCGTCCGAGGGCCGTTCCATGGGCGCCAGAATCCGTTCCTCATACAGGGATTTCACGCGTTCCAGATGGGACAGAAGACTCTTGTCTTCGGCAAGCTGTTCCAGTCGCTCCTGGGGCAGTCGGGTCAGAAAGACCAGGGGATTCCGCTTCGATGCCGCCCAGATCCGCGGATCGACGCGGCGAAACAAATCCTTGGCGTCCGGCGCCCACGACCACCACATGTTGAGGGCCAGAGCTTCGAGAAATGCCAGCGGTTTGGGGATTTTTGGAAAGACCTGAAAGGTCTGCAGTTCACTCATGTATGGATACCCTCCCGGTGGTGTTCAGAATAATTCCCGATGCACCCCGATATCCACCCGGTGCACCTTCAGCACCCTAATACCCTTAAACGGCTTTTTCAAGGTAGGATCAGTTGTTTATACACTCGCAGCAATTCGCTTGCGCCCCAGGCCTGGGCGTCGCACCCTCGTTGGCCGTGGGGTGCATCACCATCCAGTATTTCCGGTACATGCCCGATACAACCGGATTGCATCAGGCGCGTCATGGCCAACAGATAGGCCATGGCGGTCTGTTTTCCATGGGTGCCATATACCTTTGCCCATGCTTCACAGAAGGTCGGAAACATCCAGGTCCAAGCGGTTCCGTTATGGTAGGCAGGTTTTCGCTGAGTATCCTCATCGCCGGCGTAGCGTCCCTGATAGGGGTTTCCGGGATCGATCAATGTTTTTCCATGGTAACGGACGTTCAGGGGATAAGAGACCGGACGGTCGGCTAGGCTCCGAATGGCTCCCGGTACCAGAAGAGACATGCAGGCGGCTAATATCTCCCGGCAAACGTCCGTGTTGTTTATCGCACCCATGGTAATCGCTAGCAGCTGATTGGGTCGAAGCGCATCATCAGCGATGGCCTCTTGAGCGGTCTGTCCGGGTTCAGCATGGAGACAGTCCGCCAAAAAGCCGTCGGTTTTTCTGTAGAATTGCCCCAATATGCGGCTGCGAACCCGGGATGCCAGGTCCTGCCATGGGATCCCGGGGGCTGAATCGGGAATCGCTTCGGCCAGCAGGCGCAGGCTGCGATACCATAATCCCTGAATCTCCACGGGATACCCCTGGCGGGGTGAGCCGGCCGGATGGTTGGTATCCATCCAGGTAAAATGCGACGGGCTGAAAATGAGCCCGGACTCGGCGTCCATCCGGACACCGTTGGGTGCCCCTCTGGTGAGGCCGCGGCCGATGGAGATCAGCACATCGGAAAGACGGCGATTTCCGCAAGTCATGTCCAGCAGAGAATGATCCCCCTCGGCGTCCATCACTTCGCCGCAGACCACGATAAACCAGAGGGGGGCGTCGGACGTATTCCGGTTCCCGGTGTCCGCACCCCGGATCATGTTGGGCAGGGTTCCGCGGTCCTCCATTGTTCCGAATTGCGCCAGGATGTCCCGCGCCTCGGAGAGGCGCCCAGCGCCCACCAGGCCCCGGAGTGCAATGAGCGTGTCTCGTCCCCAATCCAAAAACCATGGATATCCTGCAATAATGGTGTGGTGCCTGTCCCGATTGACGACGTAATGATCGAGGATGCCGGATAGGGCGCTTTCCAGGGACACATCGCCGGCACTTGCAAATACATCGCTCGCCCCCTGGATCAGACGAGTCGGATCGAAGGGTTCCGGGCCGATCTGCGATTCAGCCGAAACGGTCAGCTCGAGATGATCGTTACCCCGGACGGATGCCGTCAGGTATCCAGGACTGAACAGATCCGACTCCGGATCAAGTCCCCGTTCAAGTTCCAGCGGCCGCTGAACCATGTACAGCCATTCCGGCTCATGAACAAATTTCCCTTTGGAGACGCGCAGCATTAGGTTCCGGTCTTCGGACGGTTTAAAATCAAACCCGTCGGCCAGGGCCGTGATGGCGGATGGCCAGGCCGTTTCCGGTCCGAGATAGGCTTTGCTGGTTTCGTGAAACGGACGATCTTCGATGTCCGGTCGGAGTATGATTTGTACCGGATGAATATCCGGGAGGGTACCTGCCTCCCCGTCTGCCGACGCACGGTATGCCACCAGGCGGACGGCGTTTCGCCCGGCCACCATTTCCAGAGCGAAGAAAATGACCGTGTGCTGCCCCTGTCCGGTCGGGACCTGAAATCTCCAGAAAAAGCGGGAGTCGCCGGTTTCGCCGAAAGCGTCGAGGCAATCGTCGGAAATTTCCTGGGAGTATCCTTGATAGACGACCCATGCCCGGCACCGGGCCAGGAACATCCAGCGGTCCACCGGGATGTCCGGCGAAAGATTCGCTGCCAGAAGTGCGTCGTAACGGCTTCTCAGGTTTCCCCAGGATACCGGAGCCCGCATCATGCCCCCCCGTCCGTTGGTTCCCAATGCCATCAGCGGACTCCGAAGCAGTTCGGACCGTTGGAAAATCCGTGATGGCCGATAGGCGTCAACCCTTGAAAGCATTAGCATCGGTGCCTGGACCCGGCGGCAGCCCTCCGGTTCATAGATCATTAGATGGAGACGGACGTCGGTTTGTATCTCGGGCGCAGGCAACGGAGAAAACAGGGCAAAATAACCCCCTTCAGACAACGGCAGGCTATCCTCGCTGGCCAGGCATTGATCCTGCTGGACCAGTCTGGCGCGGAATGGCGCGGTGCCTCTAATCAAAACGAAATGATCCGGCGGAACCATGACCTTCCGATTTACGTCAGTGGGCCAGTCCCACATCACGATCCTGGATTCTTCGCTGTGTGGATTCATCCGGCAGCAAAATTCCACGGGGTCTTTAGTGAGGCGGGCCGCATGATCCTGGAGTTGGATATCCTCTGGCAGGCCGACATCCTTCCCATAGTAGGTCAGTACGTCCAGTACTTTTCCGGCAAGACGCTGGTCCGAAATCCGTTCCGGCAGGCGAAGATCCTGATTTTCGGCAGACTGAATGTCTGTAAGATCCTCTACCCGGGACGTCAGGCACAGAACCTGTCCGGGAGGTAACCACAGCGAGCAACGATCCGATTCTTTTTGTATAGATATTTCCGATCCTGACAGCAGATCCGTGCAAGCATCCCCGGTTAAATCGGCTTTGGCCGGGTCCCATTGAGCCATCTGTTCTGCACGGTCGTCAAGATTGACGATGACCAGCAGGCCTCGCCGGGTGGGTCGGTGAACGCGACGTACCACAATGCTGTTTCCTCCGCCCTCCTGGATCATGTCGATGTCGGATCGGTCGAAAAACGCCGGATGAACTTTGAGCAGAGTGGTCAACCGTCGGATTTCGGCCACCTGGTTGGGTTCGGCCCCCCAGTTCAGTGACGTGGCGTCGTGCACCTGGATTTTTTCGGTGGCCAGCCATTCCACGCCATTGGCGAATCCGAAGCCCCCGCAGACCGAACACAGTGCGCACAACGCGGTTCTCATCCGAGCGTATATTTCGGAGCGCTCGGCCAGCCGATTGTTGTCGTGGGTCTCTGCAAAATGGATGGCGAGTCCGTCCTGACGCGAAATGTCGATCGGTTCTGAAAGATAATGTTCCACCTGGTGGCGATCGTAATTTTGGAACAGTTCTGAGTAGGCCCAGTTGAAATTGGCCCGGTTCAGCAGGTTCCGTGTCACAGAAATCTTTCCACCCAGACCTTCGAGAAGAAAAATGGTGTCCGGATACTCACGCCGGGTTCGGGAAATGATGTAATGCCACGCGGTCTCTGGAATCATGTATCCGGCGTCACATCGGAACCCATCCACCCCCCGGCGGCACCAAACCAAGAAGACGTCTGCCATGAATTGCCATAAGCCATGGTGTCGATAATCGAGCTTGGTCAAGTCTTCCCAACGCACTCCCCAGGCGCCGGGATTTTCAATGGTACCATCGGGATCCCGTACCAGCCACTCCGGATGGGTTTCGTGGAGCCGGGCCGCCCATCCGGTGTGATTGATGGCAATGTCGAGAAGCACATATGCACCCCGCTTGTGGATTTCATCGACCAGCTCAAGGAACTGCTCCAGGGGGGTTGCTTTCGGGTCGAATTCCGCCAGTGCAGGATCGACTCCCATAAAGCTCAAGGAGGCGTACGGACTCCCGAAGCGCCCCATTCGGGCATAGGTAGTGGGCGTCGGATTAATCGGCAGCAGCTGGATAAAGCGACAGCCGAGGTGCCCGATGATAAAGTCGAGCTCCCGGATCAAATCTCGAAACGTTCCCGACGGAGGAATGACCGTATAGCCGTTTCGATCCAGGGTGTTGACCAGTCGCTGCTCGGCCTCGGGAAGATCCTTCCGAGCGTGTTTGTTGGGGCCGAACTGGCGCACGAAGGCATTGTACAGCGTGTTGGCCGCACAGGTGTGGGCCGGTTCCACATTGATGGTGACGTTTTGTCCCGGAGGCCAGATCGGCCTATCGCACCCCTCTGGATAAAAGAGGCATTTGGCTTCAAAATGGCCCACTTCAGTGAGAGCCACGGCCACCTCAAAACAGCGGTCATCGATCCGTTCCATGGGCACGTCATACCAGGCCCGCCCCAGCCGTTCTTCATCGGCGGTGACCCAGCGGATGATTTCCTCCCGGCTTTCCCGGGCATGACCGATGGTGGTTCGAAGGCGGGCATTTCCTGCCAGGGGCTGGTCCAGATAGAGCCGGAACCGCTGGAGATCGCCGCGAAATCTCAAGAGTCGACTTTCCGGATCCGGGTATTGGCGAAGGGTTTTGGGCTCAGTCATGGGTGTAACGGTTTGGTCAGATAGGTGCTTCTTCTCCAAATTAATTGGAGAAGAGGGGCCAAGGATCCAAGGGTTCAAGGGTTTGTTTTCTATAGTTTTAATCCAACATAGAAATTCTTGCCCTCCGGGCAGGGCCAGAGTTCAGTGGCTTTGCCATCTGTACGACCCATTTGTTACTACCAAGACCGAGTTGTCTCCACAACTTAGCCAAAGAGCAACAAATGAGCCGTTTCAGAAAACTATCACAAACGGTATGGCTCTGCCAGTATCACATCGTTTGGGTGCCAAAAGACCGTTTCAGAACCTTCAACGCGTTTAAACTTTTTAGCATTTCACTCGACCCCTTGAATCCTCGGCCCCTTGGACCCTGATGGATCGGACCGACAAACGTGGGTTACCAGCGTTTGTTATCCAAAACCTACAACTAATCGGAAGATGATCCAGATAGGTTGTGTCCGTGATTGCTGCATGTCCAGGGGAACACCATGCGGCACAGCGCACGGCCCACGGTCATCTACAGGGAAAGATCTCCTTCGATGATGGTGTTGTCGGGAATAGACTTTTGGAATGGATCGGAATTGGTAATGGTTACGTGCCCTTTCAGGGTGACCCCTTTTCCAAATGCCACGTCACCGTCAATGGTCAGGGCGTCGCAGTCCACGAGGGAGGGGATGCCGCGGGAAAATCGCTCATCGAACAGATCAATTTTTCCATAATAGGTGGCGTCCAGACGAATCTTGATCCGATCGGTCCGTTTTGCCGGGTTGAAGATCAGTCGTGAATCCTCGGTCAGGGTAACGTAGTCGGATCGTACCGCAAGCAGATCATTACATTTTTTAACCGGTATCAACCGATCTTTGCGGACCCGCACCGCCGTTGCCCCCGGAAACAGGGATATGGCCGCACCCATGGCGGTCTCGACCTGGTACACGGCCGGGCTCGTGTGGTCTCTAGAATCGAGAGATTTGGGATTCAGGATCATGGGCAGGTGAATCACCGATCGGTTGTCCAGGAGCGTTTTTAGAAACGTCAGGTCGATCCAGATATTATTGGTGTTGAAAAAGCGGTAGTACGTGATGTCGCCAAACGCCTTCAGCTCGCTTTCGGGGCATTGTGCCACCTCCCGAAGTACCAGTCGCCCGTCCCGGAATCGAGCGATATGCCCGCCCTTGGTGTCCGAGGGTGTCCGCTCCGCCACCTCCATCAAGAACGGCAGTTTTTCCTCCGCGAAGTAGCCCAGAATGGAAGGATCCACTGTGGCCCCCAAGTTGTCCGAGTTTGAGATAAAGGCGTATCGAACACCGGCATCCAGAAAACGCTGCAGCATGCCGGAGGTATAAAGCGCCGTGTAAATATCGCCGTGCCCCGGCGGATTCCATTCTTTGCCGGGATCGGTTGGCCATGAAGCCGGGGCGAACGTGTTCTGTAATATTTTTGGAAAGCGGTTCTGAATAAAGATATCCGGCATCCTGGAAGGCCGGATCTGGGACAGGGCCGCAAGGGTGTCCTCCTGGGTGCTGAAGCTGTTCATCAAAGACAGACGAACGCCCATGCGCTCTGCCTGATCCACGATGAGTTCCAGGAACGATTTCCCATCTTTGATTTCCAGAAGCGATTTGGCGGTGGTGAGGCCCATGCTGGTGCCCAATCCACCATTGAGCTTTATCATCACCGTCTTTGGTGTTGCCTGGTGCCCGGCCTCTGCATATGGCTCCAGTGATCCGGCGCCCTTCAACTCATCGCCCTTCACCGGTTCGATGTCGGTATCCGACAAAAGCCCGGTCTCGCCGGCCACCACCTGCCCGTAGTAATACCCGAATGTGTCGATCACCGGGTTTGGCAGATCTGCCGATCGCATTTTTTCTATAAATTCGGGCAGATGTTTCAATTTTTCAGTCATATCAGCAGCAAACGTCAAATTGTTAATGCCTGTTTGAAACCGGTTGCTGGCTTCTGACACCCAGGCCATGGGGAGGTTGCAATTTTAGTTTTAGTCGATTGGAACGATCCAGCCCATGGAGTCCTCAGATTTTCCATACTGGATATCCATTATGGCATTGAATAACTTCTGGGCCACCGGGCCCACCTTCCCATCACCCACGGTGATGACCCGGTCATCGTACCGGAGTTCTCCAACCGGCGAAATGACGGCAGCGGTGCCGGAACCGAAAATTTCCTGAAGGACTCCGGACTGGTGCGCTTCAAATACTTCATGAATCGAGATCTTCCGCTGGGAGACCTTCATGCCCCATGATTTTGCCAGGGCAATCACGGAATCCCGTGTAATTCCCGGCAGGATGCTGCCGCTGAGTTCCGGGGTGACCACCTCGTCATTAATGACGAAAAAGATGTTCATGGACCCGACCTCTTCAATATATTTCTGCTCGATTCCATCCAGCCACAGCACCTGGGTGTAGCCATCCTGGTGAGCCTTTTCACCGGCCAACAGGCTGGCGGCATAGTTTCCGGGAGTCTTGGCTTCGCCAACCCCTCCGCGAACAGCGCGGACATGGTCTTTGGAGACCATGATTTTCACCGGATTGAAGCCTTCGGGATAGTAGGCGCCAACCGGAGACAATATTACAAAGTACCGATAGGTGTGAGATGCCCGGACGCCTAGAAACGGATCTGTGGCGATAAGGGTTGGCCGGATGTAGAGAGAGGTCTCCGTCGCACGGGGTACCCAGTCTTTCTCCAGACGAAGCAGCTGTTTCAGGGATTCCAGGGCCGCGTCGACATCAAGTTCCGGCATGCACAACAATCGACAGGAGCGATTCAGGCGCCTGAAATTGTCCATGGGCCGGAAAAGCTGAATACTGCCGGAGTCGGTTCGATACGCTTTCAGCCCTTCGAAAGCCCCCTGCCCGTAGTGGAGAAACATTGTGGAGGGATCCAGAGACTGTGGTGCGTAAGGCTCGATCCGGGCATCGTGCCACCCCTTGTCCGGGTTGTAATCCATATTGAACATATGGTCCGTGAAAATGTTACCGAACCCGAGCTGGGTGTCGTCCGGTTTGGGTTTCAGCTGCTCGGCCGTTGTGATGGAAATGTCCATGATTACCTCCAGTTCAAATTTCTATCGCTCTGCGCCTCCGGGCCCGATGGAATGAGTCATCGAGGAAACTGCCAGAGCATCATGCCGGTCTCCGGGTCGTAATTTCTGTCAAGGGGAGAGCCCTTCAATTCCGTGAGTTCATATTCGCCGGCGATCAACCGGGTGTCGGAAAACACACGGCCGCCGAAACACCGGCCCTCCAGATCGCAAAACACCCCCTGGGCCAAAACAAACGGGTTTCCCGATTTTAGTGAAATATTTCCTGTACATACTGCAATTTGATGTGTCGTTGGGGCGGTACGGGTCACGTAGACCTGCTGGGTCGGGTCGTATACACCCCAGGTGACCGTCGAAACAGCCCCCTGGATGGTAAAGGTCGCCAGGTCTATGGACTGACGGGTGCACAGAGATTCCATCTCGGCAACCAGGTCTCCACCTTCCGGGAATCGGCCCAGAAGTACTCGCCCGGTTTTGACTTCTGTAAACGTGCCCCTCATTTCTAAATTCTGTATTAATGGAATATTTATGGTGTGGTCGCAGCCTTAGCCGGCTGCGATGACCCGAGCGCTTCGTGAAACGGAATTCTCCAGCTATACATGTGTTTTTAAACCGAAGTCAACAACAAGCCCGCATGGTGCTTTCGCCGGGTCCTCCCCGCTATTGGTGAGAGCCGGAGGCCTGGCAGTTGTTTGTGACAGCCTCCGGGGGGATGCCAATGATGGGTCGTTGACATTAACGATTTCCTCGGCTATGTGACACCTCTGCTTAGTGAACTCGTGCATTTCCGTTGCATGTAGCAGGGATACGCAATTTAGCGCGCCATAAATCCGGCGGGCCCGACCGATCGTTTTAAGAGCGACATCGTCGCGTTTCATAAAATCGTGCAACGATTTTATTTGGAAAGGAAATCAGATCCATGGAAAAAACCGGTAGCATGGCCAACATTTCGCCCGAAAAGCTGAGCCTCGACAGCAAATTTAAATTCCGGTGCCATAAAGATGTACCGTGTTTTACCACGTGTTGCAGAGGCATCAGTATTCTTCTAACACCCTATGACATCATCCGTCTGAAAACTCGACTGGGCTTATCGTCGGAGGAATTCCTGGCGATTTATACCGATGTGCAACTTCTGGAAAAGACGGACCTGCCGGTGGTGACCCTCAAACTGGCCGACGACGAACCGGAATCCTGCCCATTTGTACGTGAAGAAGGATGCCTTGTGTATGAGGATCGACCGACGACCTGTCGATACTATCCTGTGGGCGTTGCCTCCCTGATGCATAAGGAAGGCGCCGACGACGAAGGCTTTTATTTTTTCGTCAACGAACCTCACTGCCGGGGGTTTGAAGAGGACCAGGAATGGACCATCAAAGAATGGCGAAAGGACCAGGGGGTGGATGTTCACGACGACATCAACGCCGAGTGGACCGATCTGGTGGTACGCAAGCGGTCCTTCCCGCCCAATATCAAACTGACCGAAAAGGCCAAGCAGCTCTTTTTCATGGTCAGCTATAATATCGATAAATTTCGAGGATTTGTGTTCGAGAGCACGTTTCTCGAGCGATTTGATGTGGATAGCGACACCCTCGAGCAGATGAAGACGGACGATGTGGCGTTGCTCAATTTCGGGGTGACCTGGCTGAAGGAGGTCTTGTTCAAACAGGATGACTCCGTCCGCGACAACGTTTAGCCTGATAATCCCCTTTTCGGTATTAAACTCCTAGCGCAAAGACGCTGAGCCCGCATAGCCATTTCGAATGTCGATACCGAACCCGATACCTTCCTGAGCCTATTTCACTCGTCTCAAAATACCAGAGGGATACCAACTACGGGTATCCCTCTTTTTGCTTTTGTAGGTACGTCGTTTAGTATGAGCTGTAGGAGAGTCCTTCCCAGCTGGCGGGATCTTCCAACCGTTTTTCGATGTCTACACCAAAGAAGTCGGCCACCGGGGCCAGAATGTCAGGGTTGTTCGTCTGAACTTTCCGGCCGACGGCCAGGACTTTTTCCAAGCCGTTTTTCGACATTTTCCCAAGGGGCTGGCGACAGCCGCCGGCCGGCATGCCCAGGACGGCCATCAATGTTTTGAGGCCCATCGGATTACGGGCCCGGCATACGACATCCCCATAGGGGGTATTTTCGGTCGTCGTAACGGTGACCAGGCTGAACAACGGTTCGATATCGGCCAGCACTTTTTCAGCAGCGGCGGTGTCTCCGGCAGCCAGTAACCGCACCATCTCTGTCACGGCCTTCGGGGCCACGTTGGAGGCGACCGAAATAACACCGGACGCCTTGACGGCCGGGTCTGTCATCATTTCAAATGTCATCCCATCATCGCCGGACATGATCGTAAAATCCGGACCGCAGCAGGCCCGGGTCCGTTTCATGTTCTCGATATTGGCGGTCGCCTCCTTGACCGTATTGACATTGGCAAATTCCTGGTTGAGCAGCGCCAGATCCTCGGGCAGCAGCTGGCATCCGGTGCGTCCGGGAATGACATAAGAGATCACCTCAACAGACGGAAACGCTGCCGCCACCGGGGCCACGTACTCCCGCCGGATTTCCATCGAGCTGGGACCGTTGTAGTAGGGGTCCACCAGAAGCACCGCGTCGGCACCGACCCCCACCGCATGTTCCGTCGCTGCAAGGCATTCCCGGGTGTTATTGCTTCCGGTGCCGGCAATACAGATGCACTTCCCTTTAGCCTTTTTTGCCACCACCTCCACGACCTGGTTATGCTCCTCCCAGGACAGTGTCGGGCTTTCTCCAGTGGTCCCAACGGCGAGAATTCCGGTAATCCCGTTTTTGATCTGGAATTCCGCCAACTTCTCGAGACCCTCGTTATCAATACCGTCGTTTTGGAACGGTGAAACTAGAGCCGTGTAGCATCCTGTTTTCATGGGGTCTCCTTTCTCAGGCTAATTGAGACGGCGTTATCCCGTCCATCTGTGGTGCATCTAGCCCGAAGATTGCATGAAATCTTTTCGTCATTTAGCTGAAAAGACGCAATGTTCGGGCTAGGCACAGGGGTAAGCTATATCCTGAAAATATGTCAAGTAAAAAGACAGGCGATTCGGTGAAGGCCACAGGATTATTCGGCAGAACGGGAGGGTTGGGCATGGATTTCAACTCCGCCTCCACCCGGATTCCATCCGCGACAGATCTTGATACCGTGATTATATTCACCGGACAGCTTCCAGGGGCGTTGCTGGAAACCCCTTGACAAAGGCGGCGCCACTCTTTAGTACCGTCGGATTGGTTTTGTTACATGGTTTGTCGATGGAGAGGAGATGTTATGGCAACTGCAGAAAATGTCCACGAATTTATCGAACAGCAACGCCAGGCCATTGCCCAGAATCCGGAGTGCGGGAATTCCCACTACAATCTGGCCATTGGTCTTTTAGGGTTAAAACAATATGAAGAAGCGGAAAGGGAACTCCTGGCGGCGATCGAAAACAGTCCGACAATGGCCGAAGCCTATGTGCAGCTTGGGGGTATCTGCCTCCAGCGGGGCGATCTGGATGGCTGCCTGAGCTGGAACAAAAAAGCGATCCGTGTCCGTGCCGGTTTTTCCGAAGGCTGGGGCAATATCGGGTTTGTCCACATGCAGCAGGGAAACCTCGAAGAAGCGATCTATGCGCTTGAGAAGGCGACCCGCTGGAACCCCAAATTCGTCCAGGCCCTGACGACATTGGCGAACGCCTATCTGGCCAACGGGGAAGTGGAAGAGTCGATTAAAACCAATCTCAAGGTGCTGGATCTGGAATCCGATTTTGCTGTGGCCCACAACAATCTGGCGGTGGCGTACCTTGAAAATGGACAATATGCCGAAGCGGACCGGCATTGCACCACAGCTCTGGAGCTGGGATATGATGTCCTGCCGGAGCTGCAGGACGAAATCCGCAAACATCTGGGTTGAATTTTATCGCGACCCCAGTTTCAATCCATCTAATCATCCATTGATCGGGTCGGGACATTCCGGAATGTTGTGCCATCATGGCTGAAAAGGTAACGTTCGAGTATTTTTTGGCCGACAGGGCCCATCCGGTTCACCCCGAACTGCCGATCTGGACCGCCCCAATCCCCGCTGGTCGAAATTCGAAGCAGCCGGCCGGGGGACCCACCTATGGCGATTATTTTTCCTCGGTTCGCTGTTTTCTGGAAAAAAATGGCTTCGATACGCTTGTCCGTGGAGCCGGGTTACTGCTGAATCTTCCGGCGACGCCCGAAGATTTCCAGTGCATACACATATTCCTGGAAAAACACGGTGAGTTCTATCATCCTGCCCAGGTTGTGTTATCGTTACCCGACCATATGTGCCGCTTTGTGTTGAATGTGGCCGTGAACAGCCCCGGCAAGGATCTGGTGTTCAGGGAGCATACTCTGCTGGAGACCCTTTTTCGTCGGTTTCAGAAACCTTTTCTTCCCAGGGTATTTGGGGCCGACACCATCCCCCTTTCCAAAGGGTTGAGCGCGGCGATGTTTCTCGGAGAATGGTTTGAGGGATTCTATGAGTTTCACATCACGCAGACGATACCAGATCAAAGAATGGCATTATGGGTGCCCGATGCCGATGCTGGACCATCGGTGATAAACGAGCTGCAACGGCGCTACCTATATCGGCAAGCTGCCTATATTCTGACCAATTTTTACGACCTGGAAACTTTTGCCCAAATATCCCCCTGGCATCATGCGGCCGGCGATTTCATCTTTCGCCCCGGCAATCCTGGCATGGCGTTGCGCCTGGTGACCGTGCGGGGATACACCCCGGTTCTTCCGGAAAAAAGCGAAGATCTTGCAGAAATGCTCCAGGCGCTGCTCGTATTCTTCGTGCACTTGTCGATCCGCACCCGGCTGGCTCGACTGGACGGCGTGGGAGATGTGGTGTGGGCAGATCGGGCGGCTCTGGAGGAGACCGTTAACGGCCTTTTTCAGGGACTATCCGAATTGTCGACTCCCAAAACATGGCCCGGACCGGTGGCGGAGGTCTTCTATGCCTATGCGGGCAGTCTCTCCATAGACGATCTGATGGAACTGGCAGAATCCATTCTCTCGGCTTATCCCGAAAGCGCCGAAGAAACCGATGTGATCCGCCGTTATCTGCCCGATCATGTTCGCCAACTCCATAGCGCAATTCAAAACCTATAATGCTTTTTTCCAAGACAAGGCTTAAAAGCGGTACCAGCAGCATCTACCTTTTCGTTCCTCGAATTATACCCCTCGCTTAAATCTATGGGGCTCTTTAGTTTATCACTCGCCCCCTTGAACCCTTGAATCCTCGAATCCTACCTTATTATATAGTGAGCACAACATAAGGGAGCTTCAACGATGGATACCGCTACATGGTGTGGATATCTCCCCTTTTGGATCGGTTGGCGCGCCTAACCTCGCGAAACCCTAGCTTTTTTATTGACAAGAAATTGGATTGATTCTATAGAGTTCCCCTTGAGTGTCGACGTATCCCGAGAGTTTATCAGGACCTGAAAAGGCCTTTTATCATAAGAAATACAGCGATTTGAGAGGAGGTGACCTGGACGTTAAGCAGGGGAGAGCCCCCTTTGACACGGACGAGGATGGTAATTTTTCAAACAGAATGGAGGTAAAGCGATGGCAAAACATGAAACTCCTATGTTGGATCAGCTCGAATCCGGCCCGTGGCCGAGTTTCGTGTCCGATCTGAAGGAGCAGGCCGAACGACGGGCCAAGAACGAGGAAGGTATCGAGTTTCAGATTCCCTCGGATGTTTGCGAGGACCTTCTCGGTGTTCTCGAATTGTCCTTCAAGCATGGCCGGACCCACTGGAAACACGGCGGTATTGTCGGTGTTTTCGGCTACGGCGGCGGCGTCATCGGCCGGTACTGCGACCAGCCGGAAGCGTTTTCGGGAGTCGCCCATTTTCACACCATGCGGGTGGCCCAGCCGGGCGGGAAATTCTACAAAACCGATTTTCTCAGAGACCTGATGAAAGTGTGGGATTTCCGTGGCAGCGGTATCACCAATATGCACGGCTCCACCGGCGACATCATCTTCCTCGGGACGACAACACCCCAGCTGGAAGAGATCTTTTATGAATTGACCCACAATATGAACCAGGACCTGGGCGGTTCCGGCTCCAACCTGAGAACCCCCGCCGACTGTATCGGCCAGGCCCGGTGCGAATGGTCCTGCTACGACACCCAGGCCCTCTGTTACGATCTGACCCAGGAATACCAGGACGAACTCCATCGTCCGGCGTTCCCCTATAAATTCAAATTCAAGTTCGACGGCTGTCCCAACTGCTGCGTGGCTTCCATTGCCCGGGCCGACATCGCCTTCATCGGCACCTGGAAAGACGACATCAAGATCGACCAGGAAGCGGTTCAGGGCTACATCGGCGGCGAATTTCTGCCCAACGGCAACGCCCACGCCGACCGTGACTGGGGTCCGTTCGACATCGAAAAAGAAGTCATTGACCTTTGCCCGACCAACTGTATGTGGATGGAAGACGGCAAACTGAAGATCGAGACCAAGGAATGCACCCGCTGCATGCACTGCATCAACGTGATGCCGAGAGCGCTGCGGATCGGTGACGACCGCGGCCTGTCCATGCTGGTCGGCGCCAAGGCCCCCATTCTCGATGGTGCCCAGATGGGATCTCTTGTGGTTCCGTTCGTGAAGGTCGAAGAGCCTTACGACGAGATCAAGGAAGTGATCGAAAACCTGTGGGATTGGTGGATGGAAGAAGGCAAGAACCGTGAGCGGATCGGTGAGCTCATGAAACGCCAGGGCTTCCAGAAGCTTCTCAAGGTGACCGGTATCAAGCCGGATGCCCGTCATGTCCAGGAACCCCGCACCAACCCGTACATCTTCTGGAACGAAGATGAGGTCGAGGGCGGATGGGATCGTGACGTTGACGCATTCAGAAAAGACCATCAGAGATAGGAGGGGAACTAGCCATGGCATTTATTTCATCCGGATACAATCCCGACGAACCGATGAAAGATCGGATTTCCGACATCGGTCCGCGGAAATACGATGAGTTTTATCCGCCGGTCATTGCCAAGAACAAGGGCAAATGGCTGTATCATGAAATCATTAAACCCGGAGTCCTGGTCCACGTGGCCGAATCCGGTGATGAAGTGTACACGGTCCGCGTGGGCGGCGCCCGCCTGATGAGCACCGGCCTCGTCATGGAAATCTGCGACATTGCCGACAAGCATTGCGACGGCTATGTCCGCTGGACCACCCGGAACAACATCGAGTTCATGGTCGACAGCAAGGACAAGGTCGACCCCCTGGTCCAGGATCTGGAAAGCCGCAAGTTTTCCGGCGGCTCCTTCAAGTTCCCGGTCGGCGGCACCGGCGCGGGTATCACCAATATCGTCCACACCCAGGGCTGGATCCACTGCCACACACCGGCCACCGACGCCTCGGGCCCGGTCAAGGCCACCATGGATGTGCTGTACGATGACTTTTCGAAAATGCGGCTTCCGGCCCAGCTGCGCGTCTCCCTGGCCTGCTGCCTGAACATGTGCGGCGCGGTGCACTGCTCCGACATCGCCATCCTCGGCTACCACCGGAAACCGCCCATGCTGGACCATGAGTACCTGGACAAGATGTGCGAAATTCCGCTGGCCATCGCCTCCTGCCCCACGGCCGCCATCCGGCCGGCCAAGGTGGAGTTCAAGGGCGAGAAGGTCAACAGTGTGGCCGTCAAGAACGAGCGCTGCATGTTCTGCGGAAACTGCTACACCATGTGCCCGGCCATGCCCCTCGCCGACAAGGAAGGCGACGGTATCGTCATCATGGTCGGCGGCAAGGTCTCCAACCGGATTTCCCCGCCGATGTTCTCGAAGGTCGTTGTGGCATTTCTGCCCAACAACGCCCCTCGATGGCCGGAAACCACAGACTGCATCAAGCATATCGTCGAGGCGTACGCCAAGGGCGCCAACAAGTATGAGCGCGTGGGCGATTGGGCCGAGCGGATCGGATGGGAGCGGTTCTTCGAGGCATGCGAGCTCGAGTTCACCCATCATCTGATCGATGACTTCCGTGATCCGGCGTATTTCACCTGGCGCCAGACCACGCAGTTTAAATTCTAAAACAGCCAATCGTCAGGGGGGCACATGAGGTGCCCCCCTGATACGTTGACGGAAAGGTCCAAGATGGATTACGAAACAGCAAAAGAGCTGGTCGTTGAGGGTCTGAAGAAAAAGCAAAAGAGAAAATCAAAATTCTATTTCAACGACCTTGCCAAGCTTATCGGTGAAAAGCCGAGAGCGGCCAAAAAATACGTGAACCAGATGGTTCAAGAAGGCGTGCTCGAGTATTGGTCCTCTGGCAGCACCTCTCTCTACGGCCTGCCGGGCACCGGGAAACAAGCATCGGCAGAGCACGAAGACTAAACGGTTCGTAGTCGTTTTATTCACTGGCGCCAATGCTGCGGGAACACCCTGTGCCGCCCCGACTCGTGATATCCGGGTTGCGCGGCGGATCCGGAAAAACCATTCTATCAGTCGGGATTATCGCGGCCTGGCGAAAACAGGGAAAAAACGTCACCCCCTTCAAAAAGGGCCCGGACTATATCGATGCGGGTTGGCTTGCCCTGGCGGCAGGCCAGCCCTGCTATAATCTGGACACCTTTCTTGTATCCTCGACGCGCATTATCGATCATTTTCTGTCCCGGGCGGCGGCCGGCAACATGGCCGTTATCGAAGGCAATCGCGGTTTGTATGACAGTATCGACCCCGAAGGGAGCACCAGTACGGCGGAGCTGGCCAAGCTGCTGAAAGTGCCGGTGATCCTGAGTGTGGACGCGACCAAGATCACACGGACCATGGCTGCGGTGGTGGCCGGGTGCGAACAGTTCGATCCGGAGGTGCATATCCGGGGGGTGGTGCTCAACCGGGTGGCCGGAACTCGGCACGAGAGCATTCTCCGACGAAGCATCGACACCCATTGCGGCATTCCGGTGGTCGGGGCCGTTCCGAAGTTGAAGGCAGAAGATTTTCCGGAGCGGCACATGGGCCTGGTACCCACACCGGAGCACGACTGGGCCAAAGATTCCATTGATGCCGCGACCGAGACGGCCACGAAATACCTGGACCTGACCACCCTGGCGTCCATTGCCTCGGAGGCGTCACTAACGCTCGGACTGTCAGCGGCAACTCAGGCGCCCCGGTCCGGTGAGGCTTCTCGCGCCGCCGCGTGTCCCCGAATCGGCATTATTCGGGATTCGGCCTTTCAATTTTACTACCCGGAAAATATCGATGCCTTGACCACGGCCGGGGCCGAAATTGTCTTTTTCAGTCCCCTGGAGCGGGCGTCCGTGCCGCCGGTGGATGCCATCTATATCGGGGGCGGGTTTCCCGAGACCCATGCCGCCGCCCTGGCCGATAATGTTCAATTCCGGCAGGAGTTGAAGCAGTTGGCCGAAAAGGGACTGCCCATCTATGCCGAATGCGGCGGGCTGATGTATTTGGGTGAAGAACTGGTCCTGGACGACGGCCGATTTCCCATGGCCGGGGTGCTCCCTATCGTCTACGGATTTTCAAGACGCCCGCAGGGCCACGGCTACACGATTTTCAAAGTGGATCGGCCGAATCCCTTCTATGACGTGGGCACCCGGTTGACCGGACATGAATTCCATTATTCTAAAGTTCTGGAGTTTCGGGGGGACGATCAAGATATGGCCTTTGCCATGGAGCGGGGCAATGGCCTGTTCAATGGTCGCGACGGCGCGATGGTCCACAATGTACTGGCCACCTATTCCCACATCCATGCCCTGGGGACCCCCCAGTGGGCCGAAGGGCTTGTGAAGCGGGCAAGGATGTACCGAAAATCCCGATAGGGTTCATCACGTCTTATATAGCAGATGCCAGAATTCCGTTCCGATAGGTGGAACATATTTTTGGCAATTGTTATAAAGCAGATCCCCTGCCCCAATCCGCTTACTATCCTGGCGGTTCACTTCTTGTAATCCCCATAAAAAAAGCGGATCCGATTGTCCCGGATCCGCTTTTTTAATAAGTCTGTTCAGGCGACTAGGGTTTGACGTGGCACTTGGTGCAGGTCGTCGGGGCCGCCTTTGTTTTATTCTTCTTGTTGTACTTCTTGTGGCAGTCTTTGCAATTGTAGTGGAATGCCTCGGCGTGATACTCCAGGCGCTGCTTCTTGGACAGTTTCGGTGCGCCTTTGCCCTTCGGCCGTTCGCCCGGCTTCTTGTGGCACTCGATGCACTTTTGAACGTCGTCGCCTTCTTTCAGGTCGAGAGGTTTCCCCTGGTCGTCATGATGGCAATCACCGCATTTTGCGCCGTATTCTTCGACGTGCTTCTTGTGGCTCAGCGTGCTGATCTTGTCCTTGTATTTTCCGGTATCCAGTATCGGCTTGAAAATAATATCATCGGCAACCGTCGTACCGGCAACCACAGCGGCTGCCGCAAATAGAACAGCGACCAATGCAACTCCGAGCATCAGCGAAATAGACCGTTTCTTCATAAATGCCATTCACCTCCTTTTTCCGTTGTTTCCTCGTTCCTCGTTCGAGACCCCAAAAAGGTCCAAAAAAGACTATCAAGCTCTTTTCAGGCTGTCAATTGGAATGGGCATCGACAGCGGATGTCACTGCATTAATTGCCATTTTTTATAAATCCGGCGATCTTAGACCGGATATTGCACCAATGAAAAGAATTCATGCAATGTTCGGGCTAGACCGCTTCCTCTTCAGTTTCGGTATCGATCGGTTTGCGTGCAAAAATGCGTGCTCCGATGATGCTGATTTCATACAGAAGCATCAGTGGAAACGCCATCATCACCTGGGTGACCACATCCGGGGGGGTCAAAATGGCAGCCCCGACGAAGAAGAGCAGCAATGCGTACTTACGATTTTTTTTCAGAAAATCGACCGAAACCAGTCCCAGTTTGGCCAGGAAAGTGACCACCAGGGGAAGCTCGAATACCAGGCCGAACGCCAGAAGCAGTTTGGACGAGAAAGACAAGTACTCTTTCATGGCGGGCAGCGGTCGGATCCATTCCGTGGCAAACCCGAGGAAGAACTTAAACCCCCAGGGAAAGACAATAAAGTAACCAAATAGGGCTCCGCCCAAGAAGAAAAAGGTCGAAAGAAACACGATGGGCAGAAGCAGTCTACGCTCCTTGTTGTAGAGACCGGGCGCAACAAACATCCAGAACTGATACAGGATGATTGGAGCGGCGACAAGGATAGCGGCCAGGAGCGACACCTTTAAATACGTGAAAAAGGCTTCGGGTAGCCCGGTAAACACCAGCTTGTCCCCTGGTTCCATCACTTGGATCAGTGGATTCATCAGTACTTCGAACAGCCGCTCCTTAAACAGGTATGCCGGCACAAATGCAATGGCCACAGCATAAATACAGATGAGCAGCCGCTTTCTGAGTTCTTCCAGGTGGCCGGTGAACGGCAGTTTTTCATCCTCTTGCATTTGGGTCGGGTTCCTTTTGGTCAACGGGTGGGGAGTCGTCGGGCGTATTGTTTTCAGATGGTTTCGTTTCTGCGGGAACGTCGCCAGCGGACCCGATGGCATCCTCGGATTTGTCTGACGTGTGATCGGAATGGTTGGCCTCGGTCCCTTCTTTGGAAGACAGCCCGTTGGTAATATCATCGAAGGATAAGGTGCTGCGAACATCCTCCTTGATGTCCGATATGGAGTCCTTGACGTTTTTCAGGTCTCGAAGGTCATCGTCCAGATCAATGGCTTCCTTGAAATCACTGGTCGCTCGTCGAAACTCTCCGGCCGCACGGCCTAGGGCCTTGGCCACATCCGGCAATTTCTTGGGACCGATAATGATCAGTGCCACCACCAGGATCAAGATCAGTTCCGGTAAGCCGATACCGAACATTCAAAAACTCCCCTGTTTATCTATTATCACCATGGGTAGGGTGCGGTAGTAACCATCGAACAATCTTTCATGAACCGCTTTGAGATACATGGTTCCCTGCCTGCTGTCAATGTTCGAGACTCAGATTGGACCGTTTGACTGTAGGCAGGTAACGTGAGGGGTATGATTGCTCCGATGAACAAATAAGAATTCGAGGAGAATCAGATTCGGCCATACCCGCTATCGGGATCGCAATCGGAATCGGAATCAAAACAGGAGGGTTGGCGTCGCAGTCGATACCGATACCGAACCCGATACTTTCGTACCAGCTGTCCGCGTTAAGGTCACTTGCTCATGTCAGGTTTGAGGACTAGAAAATAGAGCTCCCCATCGTGGCGCATGTGTCCGGCAGCCAGTTCCGCATAGGGGCCGTGCCCCCAATACAGGTCGGCCCGGCCGGGACCCGTAATAGCGCCGCCCGTGTCCTGATTCAGCACGAAACGTTCCAGATGGGTCCATCCGAAAATTTGCTGCTCCGCGTTGACCAGGGGCATTTCGGTTCGGATAAAGGCCAAGGCACCCTGGGGAAACAGGCGACGATCCGTGGCCAGGGATCGGCCAGGGGTCAGCTCAACGCCAATCGCACCGCGGGGCCCCTCTTTTTCTTCGGTAAAAAAGATGTAGCTGGGATTGTGGTTCAAAATACGGGAGATCTCTTCCGGATGCTCATTCAGGTAGGCGCGAATGCGTTGCATGGACATTTCACTGCGTGGAATTTTTTCTTCGTCAATCAGCAGTTTTCCAATGCTCCGATAGGGATGACCGTTGGACGAATGGTAGTGCACGTTAATGATCTCACCGGTGTCCAGAAAAATTTTGCCTGAACCCTGGATCTGTAGAAAAAACAGGTCGACCCGGTCGTTGACCCATGCCAGGATGTCCGCCTTGCCCTCCAGAATCCGTTTTTCGCTGATGCTTTTCCGGTCGTGGTACGGAATCACCCGATTGTTCTCATACCTGGCGATAATCCGCTCTCCCCTAAATCGGGATGAAAATTTCGACAGATCGATGCTCAGTAAATCATCGGGTGTTTTGTAAACCGGGAAGCGGAAGCTCTCGCTTTCATCCCGGCTGCCCTGAAGAAAAGGTTCATAATAACCGGTGAACAGTACTTTTCCGGCGCGATCCGATCCGATGGAGCGATAAATGATATACCGACGTCGAATGAAGTTGGACAGCTCGGTTTGTGACGACGGCGTGTTGATAAATTCTCTGAAGGTTTCCAGAGATCGGATCAGGTGTTCGGCACGGTATTGATCCGTTGCGAATGTGAACACCCGATCCGGTGAGAGCCGGTTCAGATAGGTTAAACTTTGAAAAATGGCATGGTCCAGGCTGTCGGTGGCCATATCATCGACGAAGTCCGGCATTTCCGTTGCCTCCAGCCGTTCCAAAGGGGGAAGCTCAATCCCGGGCGGTCGAGATGTTTCGACCGCGCAATTCAGCAGAAAACCCGAACAAAGGAGGAGAATCAGTGCCAGGAACGCCATACTGTTTACGGAGATATGGCTTGAAGGTCTGAGCATCATGGCTCTGTTCTCCGGTAGGTGCCGCTTTTCCCGCCCGATTTTTCCATCAATCGGATGTCGGAAATAACCATTTCCCGGTCCGTGGCCTTGCACATGTCGTATATGGTTAATGCGGCGATGGAGACGGCGGTCAATGCTTCCATTTCCACTCCGGTTCGGCCGACAAAACGCACCGAGCATTCGATATCGATGGCGTTCGACTCCGGAATCGGGAAAAAATCGATTTGAACGTGGGCTATGGCCAACGGATGGCACATGGGAATCAGGTCCGCCGTTTTTTTCGCTGCCATGACCCCGGCGATTCGGGCGGTTTCCAGGACATTTCCTTTCGCCATACCCCCGTCCCGGATCAGTGCAAACGTCTCCGGTTTCATTGCAATGCGACCCTTCGATAGGGCTTGCCGGGAGGTTGAATCTTTCCCGGTCACATCCACCATCCGCACGTGTCCACCCTTGTCGATATGAGTTAATCGGCTCATGAACCCTTTTCCGTAACAAAGTACTCGGTTTTCTGAGTCACCGTCGTCTTGATGGCATTCAGTGTTTCCTCCAGGACGTGAATGACATTTTCACGAACATCGCCGGCCACGACCAGCAGCATGACATCATCCCCGACGGAAAGATCTTTACCTTCTGCAATATCCACCTGTATGTCCACGATACCTGGACGTCGTCTATGGGTTTCGAGTATGGCGTCCAGCCGGGCGTGATTTACCGAAACCCGCAATCCGGAGACGTTGCGTCCATCCCGGGACGTCGCCCGCACCACCCCGTTATGACAAAGCAACATGCCGGCTTTGGAAAAATCCGGATTCTGTTTCATGGTGTTTACAATATCTGTCAATTGTTTCATGATCGGTGACTCCTCACTTTATCCGGTTTCCATTTCAAGGCGGGCGGCGACACGGTCTGCCCGGGATCGATCTTCGGGAGAGTTTACATTGAAAAACGAAAATCCATGAGGATCCAGGCGAGCGACGTGATCCGGCGGCAACTTCATAAATCGGACTCGTCGAAACAGTTCTTGAATTTTAAATGTGTTCTGCTGAATATGCGTTTCGATAACCGGCAAGCATCGTTTGGAGTAAACCGCGCAGAGCGGCTCCAGGCCGGCTTCTGTTTCCGGAAGTACGATGTCCTGGGATGCGTCCACCGCGTCGATAATACCGGTGATCAACTCCCGGGTGATAAAAGGTGTATCACATGCACTGAAAAAAGCGTAGGGCCGGGTGGCGTAGAAAAGTCCGGCATGAATGCCGGTCAGTGAACTCCGGACGGGACAGATATCCCTGACGATGTGCGCATCCAGATCGATATAGTCCTGCGGATCGTTGGTGACAATCAGGATCTCATCGAAGATCTTCGTAAAGACCTCAAATATCCGATCGACAATCCGCTTGCCGCCGACAGACATAAAAGCCTTGTTTTCACCGGAGAATCGGGTATTGCGACCTCCGGCGAGAATCACACCGGTACAGGGCGTCATTGGGGAGACTGATCTTTCGTTCAGCTTTTCGGTTGTGCTACCGTTCCGGAGCATAGGGAAATTTCATGTCCGGATCAAGGCGATTGTCTGTCGGCACTCGGACCTTGATCTCTACCATGGCTTGAGATATGAGATAGTTTTTCGCTATGTTGTACGGGAGAATTCGTCATGAACGATGCAAACATTGTTTTGGGCGACCGGGACATCGATCGGATTTTGACGCGCATGACCCATGAAATCCTCGAATTTCACAAAGGCGCGGATAATTTTGCGCTGATCGGTATCAAGACCCGGGGTGTCTACCTGGCCCGGCGCATCTGTGAAAAAATAAAAGACATAGACGGGATTCACGTGCCTACGGGAGAAATGGACATCAATCTCTATCGGGACGATTGGACCCGCATCCACCACCAGCCGGAAGTAAGGGCAACCGAAATCGGTTTTCCCGTCGAGCGGGCGCAAATCATCCTTGTCGACGACGTGCTTTATACCGGGCGCACCATTCGCGCCGCAATGGATGCGCTGATGGATTTTGGCCGGCCCGACCGCATCGAATTGGCGGTCTTGGTAGACCGCGGCCATCGCGAGCTGCCGATTCAAGGAAATTACGTCGGCAAATTCCTTGAAACCCGGAGATCCGAAACCATCAACGTGCTGTTATCGGAAAGCGATGGTCAAGATCAGGTGGTTGTCGACAATTCTCAATGAAGCTTCCCGTATGTTGATGCGGACGGTCAGTGGAATTCTCCGCAGCCTAACTCGCCGACGTTCTCCGAACTTCGACGGGACGACGCTTCGCCGTTCATCCTTCTAACATCGGGCAGGGGCTTCCGGCGAAGGCGAATAACGCACCTTCGACACAGCTTTCCTGTCAGACGTCAGTTTCCCCAAGGATGGGATTAACGGACATGGGACATAAAGCGCATAAAAAGTCCGCCCCTGATTCGGTCCGACTGGGCATTATGTCCATATCCAGTTCCCGGACCGCAGCTGAAGACAAAAGCGGCCAGTGGATTGGAAAACGCGCCCGCAAAGAAGGGCACCGCGTGGTGTTCTACACCGTCATTCCCGATGATGCGGCAACCATTTCCAAAACGCTGCTGCAAGCCATTGATTCAGATGGCCCCGATGCTATTCTGATAACCGGCGGAACGGGCATCAGCCCCAAAGATGTGACCATCGAGGCGGTCCGCCCCCTGTTTGAAAAGGAGCTGACGGCATTTTCACCAATATTCGCCCAGCTTAGCTTCGAAGATATTGATTCAGCAGCGTTGCTGTCCCGCTCGACCGCCGGGATTGTTTCCGGAACGGTCGTTTTTTGCATGCCCGGCAGTTTGAAGGCATGTCAGCTGGCCTGCAAGGCACTTATTTTCCCGGAGCTTGGACATATCGTCGGACATCTTCATGAAGGGTGATCATAGGCGTCCATGGCGAACCAGCATGTGCACGGGCGATTGAACGTTCGGGCCGACATCAACTTACTTTCGGAGATATTCTATGGGCCAGAAGAAACCGGTTTATATCATCAGTGACCAGCCTGAACGGGAGCATGTGGCGTTCGGTTTTGCCGCCGATGCCCTTACCCTTGCCGAGTTGATCGCTTTCGGCAAGAACGAAACCCCGTTTTTCATCGGCATTTTCGGTTCCTGGGGATCGGGTAAAACCACATTGATGCAAACCATCCGGCGGTTGTTGCTGGACGACGCCGAGATGCATCGAGACGGTATCCGCCCATACAAGACCGTCTGGTTTCAGGCCTGGCGGTACAGAGGGCATGAGCAGATATTGACGGATCTTTTTCAAACGATCCTGAAAACGATGAAGGAGGACGGCTTCCTCCTCTGGTGCCGGGCCGCCCTAACAGAGGGGGTTCAGCAATTTCAATTTCTGAAATCCGCCAAACACCTGAATCGGCTCCTCGATGAAACCATGGAAATCGAAGACGTGGTGGAGTGCATTCCCGCCCACGCTCTTCCCGGGTTCAACGAATCTTTTATGAACGACTTCGAGCAGCTGCTCTGGGAATATATCAACTGGCAGCCACAGCTGCCCATGATCGATGCCGCCCAAGACCGGAACGGTGCTTTGGTTGTCTTCATCGAAGATCTGGATCGATGTCCCGCCGAGCAGATGGTCCGGATACTTGAGACCATTAAACTGTTCATGGACCGACAGGGCTGGGTTTTTGTTATCGGGGCGGAATTCGAACTTCTTAAGAATGCTTTGCGAAGTCGGTACTCAGAGCAGGATGCCCTCCAGTTTATCGATAAGATGATACAGGTGAGTTATCATCTTCCCCGGATTTCAGACAGTGCATTTTTCGATTTTCTAGCGGATCTGAGTCCGGAATTTAACGACAGTGCAGTTGAGTACGTGGATCCGATTCGAACGGTCACCCGGAACAATCCCGGGCGTCTGAAACGATTTCTCAACAACATGGCCCTGAGGGAAGGTATTCTTCGCAACCGGCGATTGAATGTGGAGCACCGTCACCTGTTGAGCTGGAGCATTGTTGAGTATGCGTTCCCCGAGCTATTTCGAGATTTGAGGGACCATCCATCCACCCTGGAAATGTTACGGGAAAAGATTCAGGCGGCCCGGAAGGCGATGGGGAAAAGCGATCGATGGGAACCCTCCGATGAACTTCTCGAAGAGATCGGGTTGCCCGAGTCCCTGGGCGCCTACGTCAAAGATTCGTCCCTGGTGTCGATCCTCGAAAGTTTTGATGTCAGTGAAGAAACGCTCGAGCAGTTGATTACGGCCAGCGATGTGGTTCAAGCGACGGTGTCCGGTGGAAAACGGACGCCGGTGGCCGATTTTGCCGCGATGACGGCAATTCCGTCGAGTTCCTTTTTGTTTGGCGATGACCGGGAAACCTGCGTCATGGAAACGCCTTACGCCATCGATATCTACCCGGTGACCAATATCCGGTTTCGACCGTTTGTGGAAAACGATGGATATCAGAGAGAAGAATTCTGGAGCAAGGAGGGATGGCGGTGGCGGGAAAGCAAAGAGATACTCTTTCCGAGCCACTGGACCGACCCGGCCTGGGCGGCGGATGACCGCCCGGTGGTGGGGATCTCCTGGTTTGAAGCCGATGCCTTCTGCCGATGGCTGAGTGCCGAATCCGGCGAGGGTTTTCAATATCGACTGCCCACAGAGAAGCAGTGGGAGCGTGCCGGCCGGGGAACGGACGGCCGAGAGTACCCCTGGGGCGAGGCCTTTGATGGGGAGTGCTGCAATACCGCAGAGAACGAGCTCGGACGGACAACCCGGGTGACGAAATATGCCAATGGAGTCAGCCCGGAGGGGTGCTATGATATGGCTGGAAATGTGTTTGAGTGGACGGCCACCCTGTTTGACACGGGCAGCTCCGGGATCGTCCTCCGGGGTGGTTCCTGGTTTGCGAATTACAGCGTGGCCACCTGTGCTTTCCGATATGACCGCCCCCCATGGTCACGTCTAAATTACGTGGGCTTCCGCTGTGTCCGAAACTTAGAGTAGCTGCCCGTTTCGCCGCCCGCTCAGGATAGATGGTTGTTCCTTCCTGGTCATTACTTGTTTCGGAATGGTCCATATCTGATCCTATACCCATTTTCTTTCAGCAACAGGTCCGCCGGGGGATCGTCAATTTTCGTTCAAGCGGCGGAGACCGCTTGCCATAAAATCGCATAGCGATTTTATTCGGGGATATAAAGCACGGCATAGATTGTCGAAATCTGATCCCCGAGACAACTGACGTTATGCGGGGTGCTGGAGTTGTAATAGACACTGTCGCCGGATTCGAGTTGAAACACCTCTTCCCCATAAACAAGTTCCACTTTGCCCGAGTAGACGATGATAAACTCTTCGCCCTCATGACTGGAGAGCGTTTTATCCTTTGACGATTCCGGCAGCAGTTCTACGAAAAACGGTTCCATGTGCCGGTCGATTTTGCCGGTTCCCAGGGAGTAGAATTTGGCGGCCACCGGAGAATCTTTTTCCCTGAGCATATTCAACTTTTCTGCACGCTGGTTTCGTCGCACAATCAACGGATCTTTACCGGAATGATCGTCGAGTATCCCGCCAAGGTTGATTCCCAGGGCGCGGGCCACTTTCAGTAACGGCCCGAGGGATGGCGATACATTGTCCTGGAGAAGCCCCTGGAGAAATGTCTGTTCCAGTCCGGTTCGGCCTGCAAGTTCTTCAACCGTAACGCCCTTTTCTTCCATCCGGTGCCGGATCCGATGTCCAATGGGATTGATTTTCATGTGGGCTCCCTCTTTCCGCTTCTATCCCGAACATTTAGTGAATGCGCTTATCTTGAAAGTTCCATTAGGATAATTTTCACCACGAAGTTCACGAAGCTAGCCTGTCAATGTGTCCGTAATTTCGCTTGGGGGGCGGATGCGTACCGTTTTTCGGCGAACCTCGGCACCATTTTTTTGGGGATAAACGGTTTCGATGATCTGGAGACGCCCTTCAGCAAAGTGCTGAACGCAGGCCGGATACAGCTGCCACTCCAGGGCCAGACCTTTTTTCCGCACCATGTCCAGCGAGTCCGTCTCTTCGATTGCAAAGGCTTCCTGCCCGATGATGGGCCCCGAGTCTTCTCCATAATCGATAAAATGAACCGTGCAACCGCCGACTTTACAGCCGTATCGAAATGTGTCGCCATATCCATCCACCCCGGCAAATGCGGGCAGCAGAGCCGGATGGATGTTCATAATCCGAGGATGGGCCGGATCCCTGTTGACCCGGTCGATAAAGTAGGGCGTGAGGTTCCGCATGAATCCGGCCAGTACGAGAAGATCAAACGGGTGAGCGGCCATGTTTGACAGAAGTTTCGCCTCGGCGGCGATGCGGGTTGAAAAAAATTGAAGTCGTTGTGCCGGATCTGTCTGAGCCGGCAGAAGCCGCTGCCGGCTCATGGCCATCTCGATGTCCGCCATATCGGGCGCTTTAAACGTTTCCGGGGTTTCCCGGTACGTCCGTATAATCGCTCCATAGTCGACGACAAATGTGGGTATCCCCTTGTCGGTGGCACGTTTCAGTCCGGCGGCCTCCGGATTGTCGGTTCCGACAAATACCACGTTTCCGTTGATTTTTCCGGACTCGCAGGCGTCAAGAATGGCCTGCAGGTTCGACCCGCTGCCGGAGATCAGAGCTCCGATGCGTACTCCTGGCGTCGTGTTCTCATTTGGGGACATAGACTGCTGCTAACAGAAGCGGATTCACCTGTCAATTCAGCAAATAGCGGCGTCGGCCGAGGTTGACAATCATCAGGAGCAATACTATTATCTGACGAATTTAATTTTATCCGTCAGAAAGGATGCTTGCGATGGCAGAAGGCTTGCTTGAAATTGATGACAATAATTTCGAATCAGAAGTGTTGAACTCGGAAACACCTGTCCTAGTCGATTTCTGGGCGCCCTGGTGCGGCCCATGCCGGGCAATTGCACCGGTGGTTGAAGAGTTGGCCGGGGTTTTTGGTGATAAGGTCCGATTTGCCAAATGCAATGTCGATGACAATCCCGTGACACCTGGAAAATACGGCATCCGGGCCATTCCGACCCTGATCCTTTTTAAGGGGGGTGAAGTAGCCGAACAAATTACCGGCATCGTTGCAAAATCAAAGCTGGAAGAAGCGATCAACGGAGTTCTTTAGCCCAACGAGTTTATGGTTCAGCGGCGGCTCATATGGGCCGCCGTTGGTTTTTAGTGAACCGTCGGGACAGGCTTCCAACTGAATCATGCCGACCTTGTATCGTTTTAACATAACCCTGCGATGGGCATGCCTCGCGCTTGTCGGTCTGACACTGGTGTTTACCGGCTGTTCGCTCTTTAGGGGCAAAAAAGCTGAAAAAGCAGCCATTGAGCTGGCCAGCGAAGGCATCGATCATTACGATGCCGGCAGCTACAAAAAAGCCATTGAGTCCTTTGAACAGCTCAGGGACTGGTATCCCTTCAGCAAGTACGCGATTCTGGCTGAGTTGAAAATCGCCGATTCCCATTACCACCTCAAACAATACGAAGATGCCATATTCGCTTACGAGGTATTTGAAAATCTTCATCCCCGAAATGAGGCGATACCCTACGTGGTTTACCAGATCGGAATGAGTTACTTTGATCAGATTGGTACGGTGGACCGTGACCAGACCAGCGCTCAAAACGCGTTAAAAACATTTTCGCGTCTCGTTCAACAGCATCCGAACTCCTCTTATGCCCGGAAGGCGGACAGTCATATTAAAGTCTGTTTGAAAAGTCTCGCCGGACACGACTATTATGTCGGCCTGTTTTACTACAAGGGCAAACATTACAAGGCGGCGTTAAAGCGATTCGAGAGCATTATCACCCAGTACCCGGATGTCGGGATCCACTTCGATGCCCTTCAATACATTACCCGATGCGAGGAGGAAATTCGCAAGGAAGAGATGGCCGGTCAGAAAAAGCCGAAGGAAGCTAAAGAGGAAGCACCCAAAGGCCAAGATCTCTGGGAGGACCTGCCGGGTAGCAAAACACCTCGGCCGTATTAAAAAAGCTTTACAACTTGAAAAAAATGGGTTAGCTATTCCCTTTTTTGTGAAAAGCCAACATTTCAGGGGAAAGAACCATGTCCAAAGTGTGTGATATTTGCGGAAAGAAACCGATGACGGGCAATAACGTCAGCCATGCTCATAATGTAACCAAGCGTCGTTTCAACCCGAACCTTCAGCGGGTGCGAGCCCTGCATGAGGGACGGGTACAAAAAATGCTGGTGTGCACCTCCTGCATCAAATCAGGCTCTGTGGTCAAAGCCCCGTAATGGTAAAATTGCAAAGCAATTTTACTATCCGATCCGTTTGGCATCCTGAACCATCTTAACCTTACGAAGGTCCGCCAATACCCGCTCTAAATGCGCCGTATCCTCTACGGCCAAAATAAACAGACTGTCAACCGTCTTGTTTTCCAACGTTTCGGTTTTCAGGCTCAGGATGTTTGCCTCGTTTTTGCTGATGTTGGCGGCCAGATCCGCCAGCAGACCGACCCGATCAAATGAGAGGACCCGGATCTTCACCGGATAGGTTTCCTTAAGCCCCGTATCCCACTCCACTTCTATCTGCCGTTCCGGCGATAATCGCAACGTGTTGGTACAGTTGGCCCGATGAACGGTGACCCCCTGACCACGCGTAATATAGCCGATGATGGGATCTCCGGGGACCGGTTGACAGCATTTTCCAAACTTAATCAGGATGTCATCCAGGCCCTGGACGACCACGCCCCCACCGGCTTTTCTCCTCCGATCACGATCCACAGCGCGGCTGACCAGGGCGCTTTCCGGCTCTTCGGTCTCGGGTTTCTCCTCGAACTTTCGAACGATCTGAAGGGGCGTAATCTTGCCGTAACCCACGTTGGCGATCAGATCCTCAGCGGTTTTGAAGCCGAAATGCCCGACCACTTCATCCATTTTTTCGGATTTCAGGGCCCGGCTGAAATTCATCTTATATTTGCGGAAGGCTTTCTCGCACATCTCCCGGCCCAGACTCAGGCTCCGTTCCTTCTCCTGGATTTTGATCCACTGTCGGATTCTGGATCGTGCTTTTACGGTTTTGACAAAACTGAGCCAATCCTTGCTTGGATGGCTGCCTTTCATCGTGACGATTTCTACGATTTCGCCGGTATGAAGCTCGTATTTAAGGGGCACCATCCGTCCGTTGACCTTCGCGCCGGTGCACTGGTTGCCGACTTCCGTATGGATGAGATAGGCAAAATCGACCGGAGTGGCCCCTTTCGGCAATGACTTGATTTCACCCTGGGGCGTGAAGACATAGACCTCGTCCGGAAACAGGTCGATGCGAACGTTTTCCAGGAATTCACCCGGGTTTTTGAAAATGGCCTGGTTTTCAACCAGATTCTGAATCCATGCGAAGGTGTGACGGGCCGCCTCATCCACCTGTCGGCCCTCTTTGTAGCTCCAGTGGGCGGCGATGCCCGACTTGGCGACCCGGTCCATGTCATGGGTTCGTATCTGAATCTCCATCCGCTCGCCAAACGGACCGACGACGGTGGTGTGCAGGCTCTGATACATGTTCGGTTTCGGCATGCCGATGTAGTCTTTGAATTTCTTGGGGATCGGCCGCCACGTGGAATGGATCACCCCCAGGGCTTCATAGCATTGGCTGATGGTGTCCAGGATGATGCGAAACGCGGTGATGTCGTAAATCTCTTCAAACGGCAGGTTCTGGGAGAGCATCTTCTGGTAAATGCTGAAGAAATGCTTGTACCTCCCCTTTACCTGGGCGGGAAGCCCGGCCTCTTCCATTTTATGGGAGATCATCCCCTGGACGGTTTCGATATACTGATCCCGTTCTTCCCGATCGGCATGGACGAGATTCTCGATCCGATTGCGTTCTTCCGGGTACAGATATCTGAAACTGTTGTCTTCCAGTTCCTTTTTTACCCAATAAATACCGAGTCTCGAAGCAATCGGGGCATAGATGTCCAGGGTTTCTTTGGCAATGGAGCGCTTCTTCTTCTCGGTGGTATGATAATTCAGGGTCCGCATGTTGTGCAAACGGTCGGCCAGCTTGATCAGAATGACCCGGATGTCGTTGGCCATGGCCAGAATCATTTTACGGATACTCTCGGCCTGTCTCGCTCTTTTGGAACCGGCCAGGGGGAGCTTGCTGATTTTCGTCACACCGGCGACAATCTGCTGAATTTCCGGACCAAATATCTTTTCAATCTCTTCAGCCGTGGCGTGGGTGTCTTCAATGACGTCATGGAGCAGTCCGGCGGCGATGCTTTCCACATCCAGTTTCATATCCGTGAGGATGCCGGCGACCTCCAGGGGATGGGACAGGTAGGGTTCGCCCGACAGGCGAATCTGTCCATCATGAACCCGTGCTGAATAGATATAGGCACGATCGATGATGTCCAGGTTTCCCTCTGGATAATAATCGGAAACCCGATCTAGAATGTCGTTGATACGGATCATGGGCGTTGTTTACGTTTGCCGGTTGGCCAGTTGCCACCGCGGATTCGCGGCGGCTTCCCGTTTGCCGGTTGAAATGCGGGACATTTGGCTTTCCAGCTGGATGTGCAAAACTTATAAAATAATTACCAACCTTGACATTGCATCTGAGCTATCCGGATCGGTCTGTTTTTTTACCGGCAAACCGGCGAACGGGAAGTCGTCACAGTATTGCGACGACAACGGGCGATACTTAGCTATCCCAGACATTGCACTGAGTAATGATATACCGGGCAAACCGGCAAACCGGCAAACCGGCTAACGGGCTAACCTAGTACGCTTTTGCAAATATAACCTGTCCCTGGCTTTCACCGCTACAGCAGATGCAAGGGCCTTTGTCATCGGGTCGATCGAACGGAATGCACCGGATCGTTACCCCCAGATCGTCCTTTATTTTTTCTTCGCAAGCCGGGGAACCGCACCAATGGGAGCGGGCAAACCCCCCATGGATTTCCGGCTGGTCCGGGTTTGAGGGTGTGAAGAAGTCATAAAAGGCGGTCTTCTCATCAACATCATGAAGGTGGTCGTCCCGATAGGCTCTGGCCCGTTCCAGGAGATTGCCCTGTATTTCTTCCAGAATATCCGTGACGGTATCGATGAACCGCTTTCTGGGAATCGATTGGCGGTCCCGATGGGATTTGTCCCGCCTCGCCACAAACACACTGTCTTGAGCAATATCCCTTGGGCCGATCTCAACCCTCAGCGGTATGCCTTTTTTAATCCAATCCCATCCCCGAGCTCCGCCAATGTTCCTCGCGTCTACCTCTACTCCGAGAGGGCGGTCGTTGTAAATTTGGCCGGACAGTTCCTGGTTTAGACGATCGACATAATCCATGACAAGGGGTCGATCTGTTTCCTTCCGAACGATCGGCATGAGTACCACCTGGGCCGATGCGACCCTTGGCGGAAGGATGATACCGTCGTCGTCCCCATGGGTCATAATGACGCCGCCGATGACTCGGGTGGATAGACCCCAGGATGTCGTCCAGGCATATTCCTCGGATTCCTCCGCAGTTTGGAAACGGATGTCCGAAGCTTTGGCGAAATTTTGTCCCAGAAAGTGGGATGTCCCGGCCTGAAGGGCTTTCCGGTCCTGCATCATCGCTTCAATGGTCATCGTGTCGACGGCTCCCGGAAATCGTTCGGCGGCGGATTTTCTTCCTTTGATGACCGGTATGGCAAGATGGTCTTCGACCAAACGACTGTAGACATTGAGCATCAGTTCTGTGCGTTCAATGGCTTCCTGTTTCGTGGCATGGGCTGTATGGCCCTCCTGCCAAAGAAATTCGCTGGTTCTCAGAAACATTCGGGTCCGCATTTCCCATCGAACCACATTTGCCCACTGGTTGATCAGCAAGGGTAAGTCCCGGTAGCTGGATATCCATTTGGAAAATGAATCGCCGATAATCGTTTCAGATGTCGGGCGGACAATCAGCGGTTCCGTCAGGCGGCCTGCCGGCACCAACCCGCCGTCAGAGCCTTTTTCCAGCCGATGGTGTGAGACTACCGCGCATTCCTTTGCAAAGCCTTCCACATGTTCGGCTTCCCGTTCGAGAAACGACAGAGGAATAAACAGGGGAAAATAGGCATTCCGGACCCCGGTGTCTTTGAACATTCGGTCGAGCACCTGAACAATATTCTCCCACAATGCATATCCCCAGGGCTTGATGACCATGCAGCCGCGCACCGGTGACCGTTCGGCCAGGTCCGAGGCTTTAATGACCTGCTGATACCATTCCGGATAATCTTCCGAACGGGTCGGTGTAATCGCTGTTTTCTCCTGTTTGGTCATAGCGTTCCTTTCCAATGGGTGTAGGGTAAATGTTTCTGTGGCCTCAAAAACGGGGGGTGGTGATTCGGTTATTCTTCTTCGGACAGCGCGCTGTTCGTGAAATCTGCCACTTCCTTGAGTAGAACATCCGCAAGTTCTTCCTCGGGAAACTTCCGGACCACCTCTCCTTTCCGAAAGAGGATGCCGATTCCGTTGCCTCCGGCGATTCCGATGTCCGCTTCTTTCGCTTCGCCGGGACCGTTCACCACACACCCCATGATCGCGATTTTAATCGGTGCCGTGGACGTCATGAGTTCCCGCTCTACCCGTTCTGCGATATCAAACAATTGAATGTTGCATCGGCCGCAGGTCGGACAGGAAATGATTTCCGGGCCCCGCTGCCGGATGCCCAGGGCGCGAAGAATCTCATAACCGACGCGGACTTCCTCAACCGGGTCCCGGGTCAACGATACGCGAAGCGTATCACCGATACCCTGGGACAAAAGCAGACCGATCCCGATGGCGGATTTTACAATACCGGAATACAGCCCCCCGGCTTCGGTGACGCCCACATGCAACGGCAGATCTGACTTTTCCGACAGCCCCTGGTATGCTTTGACGGTCCGGTCGACATCGGACGCCTTCAGGGACAGTTTAATCTCGTGAAAATCCAAGGATCGGAGCATATCAATGTGGCGAAGAGCGCTTTCCACCATGGCGTCGGCGGTGACGCCGCCGTATTTTCGCGTCAGGTCCTTTTCAAGGGATCCGGCGTTGACACCAATCCGGATCGGAATTCCGTAGTCCGAGGCACAGTCGACTACGGATTTGATTTTTCGAGAGCCACCGATATTACCCGGGTTTATACGCAAGCCGTCGGCTCCGGCCTTTACAGAGCCGACGGCCAAACGATAATCAAAGTGGATATCGGCAATCAGGGGAATCGCAATTTGAGATTTGATGCGAGGGATGGCGGCAACCGCCTCTTCATCCGGGACGGCGACTCGGATGATTTCACACCCGGCGGCCTCCAGGCGACGAATCTGGTCTACCGTCGCTGGGATATCCTGGGTCGGCGTGTTGGTCATGGACTGAACGGCAATCGGTGCCGAACCACCCACGGGGACATCGCCTACGTGGATCTGTATCGTTTTTCGTCGATGAATGGTCATCGGTGTCGCTTCCTAATGGACTTAATAATAGATTTTCAGGTTAAACTATCAAGCTAACAAAGACTTTGATGGACTTCAAGACCGTCTCGTGAACTTGGCAAACAGACAAATCCTGAAATATAATATAGAATCGTTTCACGATTCTATACTAATGTGGATAAATGGCTCTCTCACTTAAAAAAGGCGTTTAATTCATAAAATCGCGTCAGCGATTTTATTTATAAGGAGAAAACACCATGGATCCTAACAAAGACAAGAGTTTTGCCTTAAAGCATGACCCATCCGAAACTCCGGATGGCGCCGTTTATGATGCACTGCGTTCTCGGGCCAAAAACGACGAAGTCCCCTGCGCTGTTGCATTTGAAGTGGCGAAGGATCTGACCGTGGCACCCGGAGACGTCGGCAAAGCGATGGATTTGACGAATATTCGTCTGATTAAATGCCAGCTTGGTTTATTCGGTTACAGCCCGGAGAAAAAGATCGTATCCACCCGGATGCCGGATAATCCTGATCTGGGGGCGGCCATCCAGGCTGCCCTGGTGGACCATCGACTGCCGTGTGCCGCGGCCTGGGATATTGCCGACCGGTTCGGCATCCGGAAAATGGCTGTCAGCGCTGCCTGTGAAGCCTTGGGGATAAAAATCAAACCCTGCCAGTTAGGAGCATTTTAATTGGGTGGTGTCTTTCGCCGTTTTCGGGCGACGCCCGATCTGTTTCGTGTTCAGCATGCCGGCTGGCTGATTCTGTTGGCGGCTCTGATGATGGTTGCCTGTGAATCACCGCCGCCGCCTCCGACCGTGCCGACATTGGACGACATTCTTCGTGCCGGGGAGATTACGGTGATCACCCGCAACAACGGCCAGTGTTATTATCTCTACCGGGGTGAGAAACGCGGGTTTGAATACGATCTGGCCCAACTTTTTGCAGACGAATTGGGAGTCCGGCTGAAGGTTAGAATTGCCGACTCCTGGGAAGGGATGATTCCCAGTCTGATGAACGGTGAGGGCCATTTTGTCGCGGCCGCCATGACAATTACCCCCAGTCGTCAGCAGCAGATCGCCTTTTCCCAGGGATACCTTGATGTCCGCCAACATATCATTGTCAATCGAAACAATACTCAGGTTCGAAAAGTCAAAGATCTCAACAGCCGCATGGTCCACGTGCGTCGGGGAACTTCTTATCAGGAGCGCCTCGAGGAGCTCCGAGAATTCGGACTCGATGTGTACGTCGTCACCCATCCGGATATGCCCACCGAGGAGCTGATACGGATGGTTGCCGAAGACGAGATCGAGATCACCATCGCCGACAGTAACATCGCCCAACGGAACCGGCGCTACTATCCCCGGGCGATTGTAGCCGATTCCATCAGCGATCTGGAGCAGCTCGGCTGGGCCGTGCACCCGGACGCCACATCGTTGTTAAACCGGATCAACCAGTTTTTTGCAAAAATTAAGAAAAACGGGAAATTCGAAGAGATATTCAATCGATATCACGAAGGTGTGGAAGCGTTCGATTACGTCGATCTGAACACCTTTCACCGGCGTCTGGAATCCCGGTTGCCCCGCTACAGAAAGCTTATCGAGACGACGGCAGATCGGTTTGGATTCGACTGGCGGCTTATCGCTGCCCAGATCTATCAGGAGTCCCATTTCAACCCCGCGGCCAAAAGCCATGCCGGGGCATACGGATTGATGCAGCTGACCAAAACCGTGGCCAGGAAATTCAATGTCCAGCATATCCTGAATCCCCGGGAAAACGTCGAGGCCGGGGTCCACCACCTCAAGGATCTTTATGATCATTTTGACCAGGCGATCGGTGACGACCGGATGTTCATCGCTTTGGCGGCCTACAATGTCGGCCAGGGGCACATATGGGATGCGAAGAATCTCGCCCGTCAAATGAACCTGGATCCGAACAAATGGGATTCCCTGAGAAGGACGCTCCCCCTTCTGAGTTATTCCAAGTATTACAAGTATGCCAAATACGGATACTGCCGGGGACTCGAGCCGGTCCTCTATATCAAGCAGATATCGATTTACTATGATATCTTGACCTACCGGGATGTGGAGATCGGGAAAACGATTTACCGCTGAGTAGGCAATGGATGCAAATCGAAATTCAGAGCCGGCTGATGTTCAGTGGATCCGTGCAAACGGGTTGGATCGCTTCTCATGGCCGATGGAGGTTTCCGGGCCATGGCCGGTATACACCACCACATCATCACCAAGAGGGAAGAGCTTTTTTTGAATGGAGGCGATCAGCGTCTCATAATCTCCCCCTGGAAAATCGGTTCTACCAATGGAGCCGGCAAATAGGGTGTCACCCACAAAAACAGCGCCGTCCGTGTGAAACGACACGCCGCCCCGGGTGTGCCCAGGGGTGTGAATGACGGTCAATGAGAGATTTTCAAATGTGACGGTGTCGCCGTCTTCCAGAAATTGATCCGGCTCCGGGGAGTTCTCGGCCCGCATGCCCCAGGCAGCGGCGCTCTGGGAAAGTGACTCCAGCATGGGCGCATCGAGTTCGTGAATCATCAAGGGCGCGCCGGTGACCTCCTTAAGACGCCGGTTCCCACCGACATGATCGAAGTGTCCATGGGTGTTGAGGATCAGCTTGACCGTGAGTTCCGATTCGGCCAGAGTTTGTAAAATCCGATCGGCTTCATCTCCCGGATCGACCACCGCCGCTTCATTTGTCTTTTCGCATCCCAGAATATGACAATTGGCCATGATGGGGCCTACGGCCAGAGTTTTAACAATCATTCCACCTCCACGTGCCGTTAAAGACGCCCGATGTCCACGAAGCACCATAATCAGCCGTCGGTTTCTTCGTGTTCTTCTTTCGCGTCATGGTTTAATCGATGTTCATGGATGACGTCCGGTTCGGTCGGGCAATCCTCGGCCATCCGTTTTTTAGCCTGTTCCACTATTTCAAGTATACTGGTAATCTTCGGTTTCGGCCGGGTGTTGACGATTTGTTCGAAGGTCTCCTTATCCAGTCGGCCCTTGAAGTACGCCACCACATCGAAAATTTCCCACCAGCAGTCGAAGACCTTCCAGCACGGTATACCGTTCTCACCAGCGCACCGGCAGTAGGAAAATTCGACGGTACCTCCCAATCGAGGGCAGCGCCGTTCTAAATGATCGTTGGTCGGCGTCATCGCTTTATCCAGCCAGCTCCTTTTCGAGATTATTTTTGTTTCGGGATTCATCGCGGCCTCTTGCGCCGGGGATTTGGATTTCCCGGTTTTTAATGGCCAGATGGATACTGTCTAGAATGCCGTTGATAAAGCCGCCGGACTCCTCAGTGCCGTATTTCTTTCCCACATCAATGGCTTCGTTGATGGATACTTTGGAAGGAATGTCCGCGCGGTAGAGCATTTCGTAAACAGCAATGCGCATGGCGTTTCGATCGACACATGACATTCGACTGATTTTCCAGTGACTGGAAAATCGTTCGATCAGTGCATCGATGTCTGCCTTCGAGCCGATGACCCCCGTTACCAGTTCGGTAAAGAATGCGTCTTCTTTATTGGAAGTACGAAATGCGCGGCAAAAGCTGTCCAGAACGGCATCGGAGGCAATTTTCCGGATGTCCATGTAAAAGAGAGCCTGCATCGCCAGCTCTCGCGACCTTCGGCGGTTTCCCATGATCCGGCCTATTCGACAATCTCCATCAGATTGGCCATTTCCACCGCAGACATCGCTGCGCTCCAACCCTTGTTCCCGGCTTTTGTCCCTGCACGCTCGATGGCCTGTTCGATGGTGTCGGTGGTGATCACTCCAAAAATGATCGGAACTTCCGAATCCATCGAAGCGGCAGCAATCCCTTTGGAAACTTCGGCACTGACATAATCAAAATGGGATGTGGCGCCCCGGATCACTGCACCCAGACAGATAATCGCATCAAACTTCCGGGTGGTGGCCATTTTCTTTGCAAGAAGCGGAATTTCAAAGGCTCCGGGAACACGAACCACATCGATATCTCCATCGTTGACGCCGGCCCGGACCAGACCATCCAATGCTCCCGAAAGGAGCTTTTCGGTGATGAAATCGTTGAACCGACTGACGACGATCCCAAACCGCCTTCCTTCGGCGAGCAGCTTGGCTTCTCTGATGTTCGGCATATGACCTCCTCGGTACCAAACGCTACGGTGAACGTTGCCAATCCAAAGTGTTAATTTGTTTTTACCAAGCGGCGAAGCCGCATTTCATAAAATCGCCCATGCGATTTTATTATCGATTCGCATCGATGTTCAACAGGTGCCCCATTTTCAATTTTTTACATTCGAGATAACATCGATTGTAGTCATTTGGCGGCACCTCGATCTGGACCTGCTCTACAATGCTGAGCCCGTATCCTTCCAGGCCCACCATTTTTTTGGGATTGTTGGTCATCAGACGCATTTTTCGAACACCGAGATCTACCAAAATTTGAGCTCCGATCCCGTAGTTGCGCATGTCCGGTTTGAACCCAAGTTCGACGTTGGCCTGAACCGTATCCATCCCTTCATCCTGGAGCGCATAGGCTTTGATCTTGTTTACCAAACCGATGCCGCGTCCTTCCTGGCGGATGTACAGCAATACCCCTAAACCGGCCTCATCGATTTGCGTCAGGGCTCTGTCCAGTTGAGGCCCGCAGTCACAGCGAAGAGAACCGAAAATGTCGCCGGTCATACATTCGGAATGGACGCGCACCAACACCGACTGCTCGGAGTCGATATCTCCCTTGATCAGGGCGATGTGCTGAAACGTGTCCACATCATTTTCATAGACAATGATGCGAAAATCTCCGGCGACCGATGTGGGAATCACCGATTCCGCGGCCCGTCGAACAAACGATTCAGTCCGCATCCGGTATTCGATCAGGTCGGCAATGGTGCATATGCCGATGTCGTGCTTTTCACTGAATTCCTCCAGCGCCGGCATTCGCGCCATGCTGCCGTCTTCATCCATGATTTCGCAGATCACGCCGGAAGGGCCGAGTCCGGCCAGCCGGGCCAAATCCACTGACCCCTCTGTCTGTCCCGCCCGTACCATGACACCGCCTTCTTTGGCTTTCAGGGGGAAGATATGACCGGGGCGCACCAAATCCTGCGGGCTGGCATCATCGGCAATCGCTGTCAGTATGGTCGTCGCCCGGTCGAAGGCGGAAATACCGGTGGTCACGCCGCATCGGGCTTCAATGGAAACCGTAAACCCGGTGCCAAACGGGGAGGTGTTCTGGTCGACCATCAACGGAAGATCCAGACTGTCGCATTTCTCCGTTGTAAGGGCCAGACAGATCAGACCGCGACCGTATTTGGCCATGAAATTGATAATTTCGGGCGTTACTTTCTCAGCGGCAATCATCAGATCGCCTTCATTTTCCCGATCCTCATCGTCGACCAGGATGACCAGCTTGCCATTTCGAACATCTTGTATGGCTTCTTCTATCGTTAATAGTGGCATGGTATCTACTTCGATCTCCATTTTGAATAATTTGTCAAAGACCTGTCCCCTGGGATCATCGCCGGTGAGCCGAAAACTGACGTGATGGGGGCATCGTTTTGACAGAAACGGCACGGTTCACCGAGCCGTTGGCTTACGTCAAAAATCCGCTTTTGATTAAAAACTCCTTGGTAATTTTCGATTCCTGGCTTTGGGATGACTCCGACCCCTGCGTCAGGAATCGCTCTACGTATTTTCCAATCATATCGGTTTCAATGTTGACCGCCGCCCCAATTCCTTTCTCCCCAATGGTGGTCCATTTTGCGGTCAGCGGAATGATGCTGACCTCGAAATTCGTCTGGCTGCAGCTGTTAATCGTCAGGCTAATGCCGTCCACCGCGATCGATCCCTTGGGGATCATGTATCGGCCCAGCTCCGGCGCCACATCGACCGACACGATGATGGCGTTGCCGGCGCTCTGGCGCCCGGCAATGGTTCCAAGGCCGTCCACGTGGCCGGATACCAAATGCCCGTCCAGTCTGTCAGAGAGGCGCAGGGCCCGCTCCAGATTCACGCGATCTCCGATCCTAGCCTGACTGAACGTGGATCGGGCCAAGGTTTCGGGAGACAGATCTGCCTCGAAACGATTTTCTTCAATGGTTACCGCCGTTAGACATGCGCCGCTGACAGAGATGCTGTCGCCGATGCGGGCCTCTTTCAACGGGAATTCCGAATCGATCCGGAATCGTCGCCCTGAACCGCTGGGACGGATTCCCGCGATGGTTCCCATCCCCTCTATGATTCCCGTAAACATGACTCACCAGATGTCGGGCCGATACAGTTGTCTCACGTGACGGCGGCGCGTTTCCTTCTCTGGACCGGCCATCCTTTGAACTTGAATATTCCCCGCCGCTTGATGGAGCGAAGCGGAGACACCGTTCAGTGGGGGTTGCAGGGACAGAAATTTAAACCGCTACAATAAAGGCGAATACATCTTGCCCCAGGCGCGACATCGTCGCGCGTCATAAAATCGTTGTGCGATTTTATTAACATACAGCCTCCCCGGCGTCTGTCCATACTCAAGCGGATGTTACGCCACGTATCCCTCAATCATCAGATCGTCGCCGAATCGACGAACATTCAGATCCCGTAACGGAATGGAATCCTTCATCAGATTCGGTCCCGGCCCGCTGCATATGGGTATCCCGTCGTCGCCTCCGAGGATTTTGGGTGCAAAGAAAAAAAACAATTTATCGACGATCTGTTCGCGAAACGCCGAGCCGATGATACGGCTCCCGCCTTCTATCAAAACGCTGGTGATGCCTATTTCTCCCAATTGGGCCAACAACGGCTTCCACAAGATGAGACCGTTTTCGGATTCCATCTTGAGGACACGGACACCGTCCTGCTGGATGCGGGCGATTTTTTCGTCATGCACCGAAACCTCACATACAACCACGGTTTCAGCTGTGGAGTCAAGGTGCAATAGCTTCGCTTCCGGCGGGATCGACAAATCAGTATCCAAAATGATCCGAACCGGGTCATTTCCTTCTCCGGCGTCCATGCGTGCGGTCAGGCTCGGATCGTCTGCCATCACTGTTCCGATGCCGATCATGATACCATCCAAGTCATGGCGAAGGGTGTGAACAAATCGGCGAGAATCTTCACCCGACACCCACTTGGAATCCCCTGAGCGCGTGGCGATCCGTCCGTCAAGGGTGGCGGCGCATTTGACCACCACAAACGGTGTTTTGGACACCACAAACTTGTAAAACGCTTCGTTTAGTTTTTGGGCTTCAGATTCACATACACCCGTTTTGACGCTGAGGCCATTTTGTTCCAGGTAGGCACTACCGCCCCCGGCCACATCCGGGTTGGGATCGCCTGAAGCGACGACCACCCGGGCGATGCCGGCGTCCAGAATGGCTTCGGTACAAGGAGGGGTCCGCCCGTGATGATTGCAGGGCTCGAGGGTGACATACAGCGTGGCGCCTGTGGCCAGGGAACCGGCCGCCTTCAGGGCCATGACTTCGGCATGGGGTTTGCCGACCGCTTCATGGAACCCCTTTCCCACGATACGACCGTTGCCATCCACCACCACGGCGCCAACCATTGGGTTGGGGGAGGTATAACCACGGCCCCGGGCTGCCAGCTCGAGGGCCTGTTCCATATAACCGGTATCATCCATTACATCAAAATCTCAAGCAGGCTGCCGCAGGAAGAGCCGTCAGGGGAAGATCAGCGGTTACTCAAGAGGCTTTTGAGTTCGGACACGAAGTCGTTTACATCCTTGAATTCGCGGTACACCGAAGCAAATCGCACATAAGCCACGTCATCCAATTCGTGGAGCTTGAACATCACCCGTTCGCCGATGATGTGGGACGAAATCTCCTTCTCGCCGGTTTCCCTCAGATCCCGTTCCAACTCATCCAGGAATTCGTCGATGATGTGCACGCTGATATCCCGTTTTTCACAGGCCTTCAAAATACCGGACCGCAGCTTGTCCCGATTGAATACTTCTCGGCGATCGTCCTTCTTGACAATCATGATCGGGATCTCTTCGATATGCTCATAGGTGGTAAAACGTCTTGTACAGGCCAGGCACTCTCGACGGCGCCGGATGACACTGGCGTCCTTACTCAGCCGGGAATCGATCACCTTGTTGTCAACCTCCCCGCAAAACGGACATTTCATACACGGCCCTCCTCATTCCCGAATTCGGATTGAACAACAGACACGCCTGCTTCTTCAAACAAGTCCATGGACATCTGGTCAGCATAGCCGGACAGGTAGATAATCTTCTGAATGCCGGCGTTGATAATCATTTTCGCGCAAATCGAACAGGGCAGATTCGTGCAGAACAGGATGGCGCCCTGGATGGACACTCCGTGTAGTGCCGCCTGGATGATGGCATTCTGTTCGGCATGAATCCCCCGGCAGAGTTCATGGCGCTCCCCGGAAGCAACGTTTAGCTGCTCACGCAGGCACCCGATATCCAGACAGTGGCTGACACCGCTGGGTGCCCCGTTATAGCCGGTGGACAGGATGCGCTTGTCTTTGACGATGATGGCACCGACGGAACGCCGCGTACAGGTGGAGCGTTTGGCCACCAGTTGGGTAATCTCCATAAAATAGCTTTCCCAGGAGGGGCGGTTGGATCCGGGTTCGGGTTTGGAAATTGGCTTATCGGACATCGAACGGATACACCTCACACAGCTCGAGCACCTTTTCGCGGCTTGTCTGGATCACGTGTTCGTCGTTCCGGCCGTTTTTCAGAACGTCGTCGATCAGATCTCCGATGATCTCCATTTCCGGTTCCCGCATACCCCGCGTGGTCACGGCCGGTGTGCCGATCCGGATACCGCTGGTGACGGCCGGGCCTCGGGTATCAAACGGTATGGCATTTTTGTTGACCGTAATTCCAGCCCGACCCAGGACTTCTTCGGCCTCCTTGCCGGTAATGTCCAGGTTGGTAAGATCGACGAGCATCATATGATTGTCGGTTCCCCCGGAAATCAGTTGGATCCCCGCCTCCATCAGAAATTCGGCCAGGGCACGCGCATTTTTCACCACGTGCTTCTGGTAATCCTGGAAGTCTTCGGTTAACGCTTCCTTGAACGCGACAGCTTTGGCGGCGATGACATGCATCAGGGGGCCGCCCTGGATACCCGGAAAGATTTGTTTGTTCAATTGATCCCCGTAATCGGAGCGGGCCAGGATCAACCCCCCTCTAGGTCCCCTGAGGGTTTTATGGGTTGTGGAGGTGACCACGTCGGCCAGAGGGATCGGTGAGGGGTGAACGCCGGCGGCCACCAGGCCGGCAATGTGTGCCATGTCGACCATGAGCAAGGCGCCGACGGACTCCGCAATCTCGGCAAATGCATCAAAATCAAGGATTCGGGGATACGCGCTGGCACCGGCAACAATCATTTTTGGCCGGTGCTTATCGGCCAATCGCTGAACCTCCTCGTAGTCGATTTGGCCGGTCTGCCGGCTCACGCCATAGTGGACGAAATGAAACAGCCTTCCCGAAAAACTGGCCGGGCTGCCATGGGTCAAATGACCACCATGGGCTAAATCCATGGCCAGAAGGGTGTCTCCGGGATTCAGCAGGGCAAAGTATACCGCCATATTGGCCTGGGAACCGGAGTGGGGCTGTACATTGGCATAGGCGGCGTTGAACAGCTTTTCAGCCCTTCGCACCGCCAGTTTTTCAGCGATGTCAACATACTCACATCCGCCATAATACCGTTTGTCCGGAAACCCCTCGGCATATTTGTTCGTCAGAATGCTGCCCTGGGTTGCCAGCACGGCGGCACTGGCAATGTTTTCCGATGCAATCAGCTCGAGCGTGCGTTGCTGCCGATCGTGTTCACTGGCGATCGCTCGGGCAATTTCCGGATCTGTTTTTTCAATGATTGCCGGATTCACGGACCATGTCCTCGATGGTATCAAATTGGTCAAGACGTCTCTGATGCCTGCCCCCCTCAAAGGCCGTGTCCAACCAGGCATCAACGATTTCCGTGGCGAGCACATCCCCAATGACGCGCCCGCCCAATACCAGGACATTAGCGTCGTTATGCCGACGGCTCATGACCGCGGAAAACAGATCGTTGCATAATGCGGCCCGAACATGGGGGAATTTGTTGGCCACCATCGACATGCCCAATCCGGTACCACAGAGCAGAATGCCCTTTTCGAAATTACCGGATGACACCCCCTGGCCGACCTCGATACCGAATTTCGGATAATCCACCGATTTCTCACTGTGGGCACCCGTATCCGAAACGGTGTATCCCCTATCTTCGAGGTGCGTTTTAATGATTTCTTTCAATGAGAATGCTGCGTGATCACATCCAATCACAATTTGTGTGTTCATGGCCAGCCACCTAATCTGAAATTATCGGCATAGGGCAATCTGCTTGACGTTTCTCTGTATACGGACATTTTGTTGTCCGCAAGAAAAAAATGTACAAGTTATGGGGTTTTCAGAACTGGGCGGTGATGAAAGACAGGGATGCTGAGATTCTGCCGGCGGTGGGATGGGCCACGGCCTTGCTGCTGTGATGCCGTGGCCCATTGGTCCGAATTATTCGTTGTATTTTTTCAGAATCAGGGTCGCATTGGTGCCACCAAATCCAAAAGAATTGGTCATCACTGTCTGAACGTTGGCTTTTCGGGCGACGTTGGGCACATAATCCAGGTCGCATTCTTCTCCTGGATTGTCCAGATTGATCGTCGGCGGAATGATCCCGTGATGAAGCGTCAGGGTGGAGATAACCGTTTCGACACCCCCGGCACCGCCAAGCAGATGACCGGTCATGGACTTGGTCGAACTGACCGGAATGCTGTGGGCTTTGTCCTTGAAGACCGTCTTCAACGCCCGGGTCTCGTAGAGGTCATTCAGCGGCGTAGAGGTTCCGTGGGCGTTGATGTAGTCGACCTGATCATACGCCAGATCGGCATCCACCAGGGCGGCATTCATGCATCGAACCGCCCCGTCACCGTCTTCCGGCGGGGCCGTCATATGGTGGCCGTCTCCGCTCATGCCGTATCCGATGATCTCCGCGTAAATATGAGCACCCCGCTCCAGTGCATCCTCGAGGACTTCCAGAATGAGGATACCGCTGCCCTCACCGACCACAAATCCATCCCGGTCCCGATCAAACGGGCGGGATGCTTTTTCGGGGACTTCATTGCGGGTCGACAATGCCTTCATGGCGCCGAAACCGGCAACGCAGGACGGACTGATCACGGACTCCACGCCTCCGGTGATCATGGCATCGGCACCACCGCGTTGAATGATCTTGTACGCATCACCGATGGCATGGCTGCCCGCAGCGCAGGCCGTCGCCACAGATGCATTGGGTCCCCTGGCGCCGAACTGAATCGAAATCATCCCGGCGGCCATATTGCCAATCATCGTGGGAATGAAAAACGGGGTCACCCGCTTTGGGCCTTTTATACGGAGTACGTCGACCGTCTCTTCAAGCAGGCTCAGCCCACCCAGACCACATCCGGTCAGCACGCCAACGCGATTGCGATTGGTATCATCGATGACCAGGCCGGAATCTTCCATGGCCATCCGTGAAGCCGCTATCGCATAAGCAATAAACGGCTGGGTCCGTTTGGCATCTTTTCGTGATAAAAAATCCTCCGGATTGAAATTTTTCACCTCTCCGGCGATCTTGGTCTGAAAGTTGCTGGTATCGAATCGGGTAATCGGTCCAATCCCCGATTTGCCGGCACAAAGCCCGCTCCACGACTCTTCAACACCGACCCCCAGAGGGGAGAGTAAACCAATTCCGGTTATGACAACACGTCTCTTCAAATCACACCTCTATGATTGCGCTTTTATGTAATCGAGCGCATCCTTAAACGTAACCAGTTTTTCCGCATCTTCATCGGAGATGTCGATATCGAACTCTTCCTCCATCGACATGATGAGTTCCACCAGGTCGAGAGAGTCAGCGCCTAGATCGTCTACAAAGGATGCTTCCGGTACGATTTCTTCCATGTCCACGCTCAGTTTTTCGGCAATGATCTTTTTTACCTTGTCTTCATACGACATTCGCTTTTCCTCCTTGTTTTACATGTACATTCCGCCGCTGACATGGATCACCTGACCCGTCAGATAGGCGGCTGCATCTGATACCAGAAACCGGACCGCGTCAGCGACATCTTCAGGCTGTCCGGGCCTTCCCAGAGGGATCTGGCTCAACATGGCTTCCCGAACCTTATCGGATAGGGAAGCGGTCATATCCGTTTCAATAAACCCCGGGGCCACCGCATTGACGGTCACACCCCTGGGGGCAAGCTCTTTGGCGGCTGTCTTCGTAAGGCCGATGATGCCGGCCTTGGATGCCACATAATTGGCCTGACCCGGATTTCCGATCACGCCGACGATGGACGCCACGTTCACGATCCGGCCGGAACGCTGTTTCATCATGGTTTTGCCTACCAGACGGGAAAACAGGAACGGCCCTTTTAAATTGACTGCCATGACGGCGTCCCAGTCGGCTTCCTTCATCCGCACCAGAAGAGTGTCCCGGGTGATACCGGCATTGTTGATCAGGACATCGATGCGGCCGGTATCCTTTAGAATTTGGCCGACAAAGTCATTGACTTCCTGTTCGACCGCCACATTGACTTCATAGCCTTTGGCGGTGCCGCCGGCGTCGGCAACGATTTTCTCAGTTTCGTCAGCCGCCGCCTTCTCGCCTTCGGGGTCGCCCGGATTGAAATAGTTAAAGAATATGGTTGCATCGGGATCGGCCAATGCTTCGCAGATCGCCCGTCCGATACCCCGGGACCCACCGGTAATCACGATCGTCTTTTTTTCTGTTGCCTGCATGGGTTACCTTTCGAAAATAGCGTCGGCCACCGCATCCATATCGGCGATGACATTCTGATTGCTTTCCACCAATTTGTCGGCGCCGGACGAGGCGATGACTTCAGCGGCCCCGGACGCATCGTAGAGCCCTGTTCCGGTTAGCGTCATCCAGAACTTTTGGTCTATTAACATTGATGCCTCACAGGCGAACACACGGGACATGGCTTTGAAGGTGTCGCCGCTGGGGTCTCCTGCCGCCGACAGACGCGCCGCCTTTCGGGCGAGACTGGCCCCGACTTCCACGTGGGTCATCATATCGGCCAACGCAAACATGACATGCTGTTGCCGTGTCAAGCGGTTGTCATGGGCGATTCCGATCGCCTCATTGAGAACCCGAGCGCATCGGGCCATGTGGCCGCATCCCGCATCTGCGATGTCCCCCTGGGAACGGTCCATCTCGACGGCAATGGCCTCGTAAAATCCCCCTTTGGTTTTGCGGGTTTTCTTCCAGCGAAAGGTGCTGATAATATTTTGTTGAATTTCGCTGGTGCCTTCATAGATGCAGGTGATTTTGACGTCTCGCTTGACCTTTTCCACTTCAAATTCGTTGATGTATCCATATCCGCCCAGAGCCTGAATGCCCCAGTCCGCGGCCGCATTGGCAGCTTCGGTGGAAAAATATTTAGCAATGGATCCTTCCACCTGGCGATCTTCATCGCTGGAGTCGATCAAAAGGGCGACATCGTCGATGTACGCCGTGGCGGCTTCTCGCCGCACGGCTGCCGGGACAACCAGTTTGTGGGTATACCCCTGCTTTTCAGAAAGGGGAGAACCGAACTGAATCCGCTCCTGGGCGTACGGAAGTACGATATCGAGGACCGCGTCCAGTCCCCCGAGAGCCATGGCGGCCACCATCAGCCGTGTATAGCCGAACACCTTGTTGGCCTGCTTCAGTCCCTGGCCCGGAACGCCGCCGATCAAGTTCTCCACGGGGACGAACACGTCGGTAAACGTCAACGGAGACGTGTTCGATGCCCGTATCCCGTGCTTTTCTTCCCCTTTTCCCTGGACAAATCCTTCGGTCTCTTTTTCCACTACGAAAAAGCTGGGGCCTTCGGGGGTTTTGGCCAGAAGGGTGATAAAATCGGCGTAACCGCCGGTGGAAATGAATTGCTTGGTGCCGTTTACGATGTAACCGGTAATGTTGCCGGCATTGTCGGTCACCGGTTCCGCCTTGGTTTTAAGCGCGGCCAGGTTGCTGCCGGCACCGGGTTCGGTGACCGCATAGGCGACCAGGGAATGGCCTTCCGCAATGGAGCCGAGCCACCGGGCTTTTTGCTCCGTGGTACCGCCGACCATCAACGGGTCGGCGCCGAGCTGAATAGCGAAAAACGCTGTGGAAATCCCGAGACAAATTTTAGACAACTCTCGGGTGACCGCGCACGAGTCCCTGGCACCGCCGCCCATTCCACCATACGCTTCGGGGACGAAGACAAGCTGGAGCCCGATCTCAGGACTGAGCATTTCCCGAATGGTTTCCTCTGGAAATATTTCATCCCGGTCGTATTCCAGGATTTTTTCCTTGGTCAGCAGTCGCTTTCGGAGCTGGCGAATGGTCTCGAGTATCATCTCCAGGTATTCCGGATTGATCCCTCTGGGTTCACGCACAGGTTCGGTCATCTTGATTTTCCTTGTATCTTTGGCTTCCCCTGTTACGGGTCATCTGATGGCGGGGGAAAGTGTTGTGTTTCATTTGTTTGATTGACGACGTGTCGGCGACATGGCGGACCACCATTACCCTGTCTGCTTACTCTTCAGGCTCAACGATGGTTTTTCCCCGGTAGGAACCGCAGCTGGGGCAGGCTCGGTGGGGCTGCATGGATTCTCCGCATTCCGGGCATGTGGTCAGATTGGGCGCGGAGTGTTTTTTGTGGGTCCGGCGTTTATCCCTTCTGGCTTTGGACGTCTTTCGTTTCGGAACTGCCATGAGTAATCTCCTAATATTCTGAAAAAATTATTAATTATATCCAAAAATTCCTTAATAACAGGGCCGATGAGAAAGTAATTAAAAATACCCGATATGTCAAGCTTTTTTCTTTTGGGTCTTTTTTCCATGGGAAGCCCTCAATCTCGGCGACCCGTCCATATGACTTGCGGCAAACCGATGATAATCATAACCATTTGAATTATAAGCTTATATAAACTTTCATAGATCATATTTAGCAATTTTGCGGGATGATACATTGTCCTCTTGTCACCCTTACGGAGCACGCCCTGTGGCGGTCGGTACGGCGTAACAGGGTCGTTATCATTTACTTATTACTAGTTATAACCAATCCAATCAAGGGTTTAAATAAGAGCTGTTTTAAGCTAACTGTTCATATAAAATATAGATATCGCATAGAAAATACGTCTCGCTGGTTGCCATAAGAAGGTCAGGCAAATGACTTGCTGAATCACCAGCCACCGTAGCACTATCCCGAACATGGCATTTGAATTGTTGACGGGACTCGGCATTGATGACTATGTTCTGCCCACCTTGTTCTCCCGGATCGTCTCTGGTTTAGTTGTAGATTTTGACGACAGACTGCTGTTGATCGCTCTTGCGTCGATGTGACATATAGGATTCCAGGATTCCAGGATTCGAGTGAAATGCTAATTTATTAAGAAAACAAACCCTGGTCGCCTTAGGCGCCGCCGGAGGTTTATCCGCCTCTGGTGGACGGGTAATCCCTTGAACCCTTGAACCCTTAGGATGTCCTCTCGGCATCCTGTCAAAATGGATCCGATACATTTCAGGTGAGAACTATGGAAAGCATCATAACTCGATTTCCGCCGAGTCCTACGGGCTATCTTCATGTGGGGGGTGCCAGAACGGCGTTGTTCAACTGGCTTTATGCTCGCCATACCAAAGGCCGATTCGTGCTTCGAATTGAAGACACGGATGTCAAACGGTCCACTCAAGAGTCGACCGACGCCATTTTCGAGGCGCTGGAGTGGCTTGGAATCGATTGGGACGACGGCCCGTATTTTCAGTCGAAGCGATTCGACATCTATCAGGATTACGTACAACGGCTGCTGGAATCCGGGGATGCCTATTATTGTACCTGCACTCCGGAGCGGTTGGAAGAGATGCGAAAGCGGGCGATGGCCGTTGGAGGGAAACCAAAGTATGACGGGACGTGTCGTGAAAAACATATGTCCGAAACTGAGGGCGCGGTTGTCCGCTTAAAAGCCCCTCTGACCGGCGCCACGGTCGTGGAAGATGCGGTCAAGGGAAACATTGTCTTCCAGAATGCCGAGCTGGACGATTTTATCATCCGTCGTAGCGACGGATCACCCACCTATAATTTTTGTGTGGTGGTGGACGACATGACCATGGGAATCAATACCGTGATCCGAGGGGACGACCATGTCATGAACACCCCCAAACAAATGCTGATCTATAAAGCCCTTGGCCACGAATTGCCAACGTACGCACACGTGCCCATGGTTCTCGGTCCCGATCGCAGTCGGCTCAGCAAACGCCACGGTGCCATGTCGGTGACCGCCTATCGAGAAATGGGCTTCCTTCCGGAGGCCTTTGTGAACTACCTTGTTCGTTTGGGGTGGTCCTATGGCGACGAGGAATTTTTTACCCGGAACGACCTCGTCGAAAAATTTTCTCTCGAGAATATCGGCACCTCTGCCGGCATATTCGATTTTGACAAGTTGCTGTCCCTCAACGCCGAACATATGAAAGCGATGCCCTTGGGGGATTTGAGCCGACTGGCCTTGCCGTTCTTTCAGCTGAGAGGATATGGAGGACCGGATGACCAACTCTTTGAAAAGGCTTTGGAAACATTGATTCCACGAAGCAAGACGCTCGAGGAGATGGCCGATATCGGCGGGTTCTATTTTACCGAATCGATTACCTATGACGAGAAGGCCGCCAGGAAATTTTTCAAGCCGACTGCCCTGGAGCCCCTGGAGCGGCTCACCGCAAAGCTGGAAGAATTGGATTCCTTTGACGAGCCTTCGTTGGAGGAGGCGTTTAAGGCGGTCATGGAAGAAACAGGACTTAAGCTGGGGAAAATCGCTCAACCGGTGCGGGTAGCCCTCACGGGAAAGACCGCCAGTCCTGGGATATTCGAGGTAACTTCGATTATCGGCAAAGAACGGGCGATTGCTCGACTTAAAGATGCAATCGCGTTCATTCAAGCCCACCCTTCCTGATATCGGGAAATGGGGTTAAATGGGCTGAAACGCGAAAAGAATGCGTTACCGTTCCCGGGCAATCGAGTTTAACCTTGACTCAGTACTTTGGTTTGTGTAACAGAGCTGTGTGTTGCTCTGAGGGATCGTCTAGCGGCAGGACGACGGGTTCTGGCCCCGTTAACCCAGGTTCGAATCCTGGTCCCTCAGCCAGCCGTCCATCAAGGGGTTATGAGATCTTCTCATAGCCCCTTTTCGATTTCGCCCGAGCAGAGATTTAGGCCTTCTCTCTGCGCAGAAGCCTCAGGCATTTTCCTTGGAAAGTGAACTCTGCGCCTTTGCGGTGATTTGTCGATCTCAGAAAATTTCAAAGCGAAACGCCCACGGTAGCCTCAGTAGCGAGGTACGATCAAAATGACGCATCGCCGAATTGTATTTTGTGATTTCGACGGCACGATCACATCGGAGGAAACCTTTGTGGGGATGCTGAAACGGTTCTCCCCGGAGCCCTATGAAGCGGTAGCAGAGCAGGTGATGGATGGCCGCCTTTCTCTGCGGGATGGCGTGCTCCGGATGGTGGAGGCCATCCCCACGGACCGTTTCCGCGATATGCAGGCCTATATCTTGGAACAGGAGCCAAGGCCGGGTTTCATCGAGTTTCTTGATTTTTTAAACGGTTTAAAAATTCCCTTTGTGGTGGTGTCCGGAGGAATCCTGGAACAGGTAAAAACGTTTCTGGCCCCCCTTGATGACCGGATCGCCGGTATGCACGGGGCTAAGCTATCGATGGATGATGTTTGCCTCAGAATGCATTCGTCCTATGAAGGCCCCAGGGAACTGGTCCATAAAGAGAAGGTGCTGGCCGAATATGATTTCGATGAATCGGTCGTCATTGGCGATGGGATGACCGACATCGGCATGGCGGTGATAGCTGACATCGTATTCACCAGAGATCACCTGATGGACTACCTGGATCGGGCGGGAATCGAATTTTTTCAATGGAGCGATTTTTTTGATATAACAAAGCATCTCACTCATTCCTGGGGCGACCCCTAGACCGGTCTTATATTCAAAGACTTGGAGAAAGATCGATGGCAATGAAAGATCAAAACCAAAAAATAAAGGCCCAAAATCCGTCGGAGGAGCCGACGGTTCCATCGAATTTCATCCGCTTCATCATTGATGAGGACATGGAAACCGGAAAATGGGGCGGTCGCGTGCACACGCGATTCCCCCCGGAACCCAACGGATATCTTCATATCGGGCATGCAAAATCCATCTGCCTCAATTTTGGTTTGGCTAGAGATTACAAGGGCCTTTGCAATCTCAGATTCGACGATACCAACCCAACAAAGGAAGAAACCGAGTATGTCGAGTCAATAAAGGCGGATGTCCGGTGGCTGGGGTATGACTGGGACGATCGGGAATACTATGCTTCGGACTATTTCGACAAACTGTATGAATTCGCCCTGTCTCTCATTCGGTTCGGAAAAGCCTATGTCGACAGTCTAAGTGCTGACGACATTCGGGAATATCGTGGCACGTTGATCGAACCCGGCAAGGAAAGCCCGTACCGGGAGCGATCGATGGAAGAAAATCTCGATCTGTTTCAGAGGATGAAGGCAGGGGAATTTGAAGACGGAGCCCACGTACTCCGGGCCAAAATCGACATGGCTGCGTCAAACATGATTATGCGGGATCCGACCCTGTACCGGATCCGTCATGTGCCCCACCACCGTACCGGAGATAAATGGTGCATCTATCCAATGTACGATTTTACACATTGTCTCTCGGATTCCCTGGAGCGGATTACCCATTCCATCTGCACCCTTGAGTTCGAAAACAATCGGGAAATCTATGATTGGGTGTTGGATCAGCTGGAGGTGTATCATCCGCAACAAATCGAATTTGCCCGTTTGAACCTGTCCTATACTGTTTTAAGCAAGCGGAAGTTGATCCGACTGGTGGATGAGGGGCATGTCTCCGGCTGGGATGATCCGCGCATGCCAACCCTATCCGGAATCCGGCGCCGGGGTTACACGCCCGAATCGATTCGTAATTTCTGCGAACGGATTGGGCTGGCGAAGCGGGATAGCATCGTCGACATCGCCCTGTTGGAGCATTGTCTCAGGGAAGATCTTAACCGCCGGGCACTCCGGGTAATGGGGGTGTTACGACCTCTGAAAGTGGTTATTGAAAATTATCCGGAGGATCAGGTAGATATGCTGGATGCCCTGAATAACCCGGAAGACCCGGATGCCGGTATGCGCCAGGTCCCCTTTTCCCGCGTGATTTATATTGAACGGGATGATTTTATGGAGGATCCACCAAAGAAATTTTTCCGATTGGCCCCGGGTCGAGAGGTGCGTCTCCGGTATGCGTTCTTTATCACCTGCAAGGATATCGTAAAGGATCCGAGTACCGGAGAGATTGTAGAATTGAGATGCACGTATGATCCGGCCACCCGTGGCGGAGATGCACCCGATGGCCGCAAGGTGAAGGCCACTCTGCACTGGGTATCGGCCGCCCATGCGCTGAATGCCGAGTGTCGCCTGTACAATCATTTATTTACCCAGGAAAATCCAAACGAAACCGCTGAGGGTGAGGAGTTTACCGCCCATTTGAATCCGGACTCTCTGGAAGTCCTATCGGGCTGCAAACTTGAGCCGGGTCTAAAGAATGCAACACCGGATTTTCCGTATCAATTCGAGCGGCTCGGGTACTTTATGGTCGATCCCAAGGACTCCCAGACGGATCATATGGTGTTCAATCGAACCGTAACTTTGAGAGACACCTGGGCCAGGATTCAAAAACGGAAAAAATAACCACCTCTCCAGAAAGGGATCGGAAAAAACACCTCGAAAGGCAGAGGCAAGCGCGAAATAAGATGTAAATACCACGAAGAACACGAAGCGCACGAAGACAAAAGCAAAAATGGAATCCTTCGTGGCCTTCGTGGTGTAAATCCACAAATAACCTCAGAGAGCTACAAAATGACCCCATTTGAACTATCGGCAACACTGCATCGAGAGCTTTCCCCGGTGGCCCCCAAATTATCGGCCGCTTTGAACAGAGCCCTGAATGTCATTGGAGAAGGATCCGTGATTATTACGCCAGGCCAGCCTGATGATGCATCCTTTCAGGAAACAGAGCGCATTCAGCATGCTGCGGATGAAGACGCATCCGGAATTCTGATGAAAATCCTTGAAACACTGGAGTTGTTGGAACAGCATTCCACCTGGCGTGTGGTGGTTGAACGGAAACCCGGTCCGGAGCCCGGCCAGGTGGATTTGATGTACACGTTCTATCGCGTGACCCGATGCTAGAAGTGGTTTCAAAACCCCATCTAACACCTAATCTCTGCGTTACGGACCTCCTCAATATGCTCACATACTCCCATGAATGCTGCGCTATCTCGTCGGCCCGCGCCTTGATCCATGCCTGAGGCAGACAAGATTCGGCGCGATCTGAAGTTTTGAAACCACTTCTAGTCACTTGTCTTAATTAAAAAGGTAAGAAATAGCCGCTCCATCCGTCGACGGTTTATGTTTCTCGGGATCCATTAAGCGGAGAGCCAATCGAAGGGAATTTTACTGGTTGACAATAGATAGGCAGCATTATGTTTGTGTGTACAACTAAATTACCTGCCCTATTGAGTTCACATAGAAGGGAGAAATGATAATGAAACGGCTGCGTGAGCTTGGCAATGGAGGTCCCACTGTAAGCGCTATCGGATACGGAGCCATGGGGCTCGAGGGGTACTATGGCCCTGCAGATGAAGCAACGGCACTCGGTGTGATTCGTCATGCGGTGGCCACTGGTTGCTCTTTTATCGATACGGCCGATGCCTATGGAAGTGGGCATAATGAAGAGCTGGTCGGCAGGGCCGTGTCCGATGTTCGGGGCAACGCTTTCATTGCCACAAAATTCGGTATTGTGTTCGATCCGAAGGAAACCGGCTCAGAAGTGCCCACAGGGTGGGGCTTTTCTCTGACCATCAATGGAACCCCGGAATATGCGAAACGGTCTCTTGAGGGCAGCTTTGATCGTCTGGGCATGTCGCATATTGACCTCTGGTACCTCCACTATCCGGATCCTCAAACCCCCATTGAGGAGACGGTGGGCGCCATGGCAGAGTCGGTGCGTGAAGGAAAGGTCCGTTATCTGGGCCTGAGTAACGTGACCGCGAATCAGGTTCGCCGCGCCCATCAGGTTCATCCCATTTCAGCCGTCCAATACGAATACTCCCTCTGGCGACGCGAGGTAGAGACAGAGCTGCTTCCGACACTTCGCGAACTCGGTATCGCCCTGGTTCCCTGGTCACCACTGGGAAGCGGGTTTTTAACCGGAACGGTCGATACACTCGCTGCCGATGATTTTCGAAACAATAATCCTAGATACCAGGGTGAAAACCTTGCCACAAACAGAGAGCGGTTCGCACCTCTGGTGGAAATTGCCGAAGAAATCGGTGTAACGCCCGCCCAGCTTTCTCTGGCGTGGCTGCTGCACCAGGGGGAAGATATCATCCCGATTCCAGGCACGCGCCAAAAAGAGCGGGTCACCGAAAACGGAGACGCAGCGGACGTCGTCATCAGCGCCGAAATGGTCCAAAAAATTTCGTCGATTGCTGCCCGGGGCTTGGCCCAGGGGCAAACACTTATATGAGGCTATAAAACCCTTGTCGGGCACACGTCCGATTCCGTCCGACCAACACATGTTAAAGATTAACCGGAGGAGAATGAATCGAATGAAAGCAATAGGCCCCGTCAATGCGCTCTATCCCATGCCCACCACCCTGGTTGGAGCAACCGTGAATGGCAAACCGAATTTTCTGGCTGTCGCCCATGTGGGGATATTAAATGCCGGAACCCCCCAATACCTTTCCATCGGGTTGAACAAGGTCCATTTTTCAAATGCCGGTATCCACGAAAACCGGTCCTTCAGCATTTGCATGCCCTCGGAGGATCTCATGGTGGAAACCGACTATTGTGGCCTCAAGACCGGGAAGAAAGTCGACAAAGCCGCCCTTTTCGATGTTTTCTACGGGGAGCTGGAAACCGCACCCATGATCAAAGAGTGTCCGGTCAACATGGAATTGAAACTCAACGAGGTGCTGGATTTTAAAACCCATGATATCTTCGTCGGGGAGCTGGTCCAGACCTATGTCAGTGAAGATGTGATAAGCGACGGGAAGATCGATATCTCAAAATTGCGACCACTGCTGTTCGATATGGCCAGTGTAAAATATTGGCGCCTGGGTCCGGCCATCGGTAATTGCTGGAATGTGGGAAAAACCCTCAAGAAGAAGGGTTAATGACGACCAAAAAGCCAGAAGGAGCGTCCAATGGCGAAAATAATAGTTATAGGAGCCAACGGTACCATCGGTCGAGCCGTTGCCGATCTGCTCGAGCTAAATAACGACATCGTTCGTGTCGGAAATCGTCAGGGGGACGTTACGGTGGATCTGGGCGACAAATCATCCATAGAGACCATGCTGCATCGTATCGGATCATTTGACGCCATCGTCAGTGCGGCTGGAGCCTCCCGGTTTGGCACGTTCAGTGACGCCGGTGATGATGACTATCTGTTCAGCATTAACAATAAGCTGATGGGACAGGTCCATCTGGCCCGCTTGGCAGAGCATCGGATTTCCGAAAATGGTTCCATCACCCTCACCAGCGGTCTGTTGGGCCAAACACCCTGGCCGGGCACCGTACCCACCGCGATGGTGAACGCAGCTCTGGACGGGTTTGTGCGTGCGGCGGCGCTGGATATTGGAAAAGGCATTCGGATCAATAGCGTTAGCCCGATATTTGTGACTGAAACAGCCTTAAAAATGGGCATGGGAAAAAGCGGTACTATGACGGCTCGCGAGACGGCCAAGGCCTATGAAGCCACTGTGGTAGGGGACATGACGGGTCAGGTGATCGATGTTCGAGAGTATGGAGACATTGTAGAGGAACAACAATGAAAGCCCTGATTCTCGATAGACCCGGCCGTCCAAATACTCTGAAAATGGGCGAGATGCCTATGCCAGAGCCCGGCACCCACGACGTCCGTATCCAGGTAAAGGCCGTTGGCTTGAACCCCGTTGACTTTAAGTTGGCCGAAACGGGTTGGCCATCCTGGACGTGGCCTCACGTTCTGGGACTGGATGTCGCCGGGACCGTCGACGCGGTCGGTACCGAGCTGCCAGAATGGAGGCTGGGAGATCGGGTCTTTTACCATGGGGACCTATCCAAACTGGGCGGTTATGCCGAATACGCGGTCGCTCCAGGCCATATTCTCTCTCGAATTCCTGAACATGTGACCTTTGAGAGTGCGGCAGCCATTCCCTGTGCGGGATTTACCGCGTGGCAGATTCTGAGCCGAAAAATACCGGTTAACGCAGGACAGATCATTCTTGTACACGGCGGTGCCGGTGGGGTTGGCGGGTTTGCCATACAACTGGCACGGATCAAGGGCCTGACCATCCTGACCACATGCTCGGATGAAAATTTTCCCCATGTGAAAGAGCTCGGCGCCGATTATCCCATTGATTATGCGAGGGAGGATGTTTCGATGAGAGTCCATGCCGTGACCGACGGTCGCGGGGTGGATATTGTTATCAATACCATTGATCGTGAGTCCGCCACCCAAGACCTGCAGCGCCTCGCGTTTGGAGACCATTTGGCCTGTGTAGCGGGACTGCCCGACTTCAGCAAAATGGAACCGTTTACAAAAGCGCTATCTTTTCATGAGAGTGCCCTGGGCGGTGCTCACCTATCCGGTGATCGACTCGCTCAGCTGGACTTGGCCAAGATGGGGAATGAGTTGGTGGCCATGGTTCGTGACGGAAAACTATCGCCGATGGTTACGGATATTATTCCATGGGCCGACACGCCCAAGGCGTTAACCCGCCTCTCAGAAAGACACGTAAAAGGTAAGATTGTTGCCAACTTGGATACGTGAACCAGATCGGGTAACCGGTTCGACAAAATGGAGACGGCGTTTGCGACAGCGAGGCAGGGCTGTTGGGTAAAGTAAGGTGGGCTTTTGCAGCGGCGAATTTTTACTTTTTTGTAATTTATACAGGGCTATATTACAAATCCGGCAGTTCACCCTGCACAATCTAAACAAACGGCTCTAGTGCTTGGATTCCTCCTTTTTCCTTAGAATCTGAACCATCTTCTCGGCAATCCGGATTTCATCCGGGTACAGCAGGCCTGCTGAAATCCATGTTTCGATGGTTTCAACCGGTACATTCAAATCTTCGGTATAGGCTTCCAGGTCGTCCGTGTGACGAAAATCGATTTCCGTTTCCGGAGTTGAAAATGGCTTGACCACCTGTTCAGGTTCCGGTGAACGCGGTTCATCGGTAAGCGTAGGGTCCGGGGAGATGGTCAACAGAACCGGTTCGGCGTGCTGTTTGCGTCGCCCCCATTTCCGTTGTATCCACTCTTTGATTGATTTCAAATTCATCATTTATGTGCCTTGTTTCAATTTGGTAGGTGATGCTCCCGGGATGCATCTGCTGAATTTGATGTAATCCCCTATAGTTCGGACGCACTCCGGTTTGAGCACGTGGTTCCTGTTTTTACAAGGATTTATATGCATTATTTATGCCACGAGACAGGCAGCCCTCTGATAAAATGTCGAGGGACAAGACACGATCCTTACAATCGGGCTCTTTCCGCATCATGGATACCTCTCAACATAAGGATGCTTTTGGAAAACCCAACCGAAAAGGATCTCAACAACCCGCCGAAGCATCCAAGCCGGTTTGCCTCGAGTCCGCAATTATCCGATTATAGCTGTTGCCCCAAATAAGTTCCGTTTGAAAATAGAGTGTCATCAAACCTCCAATCGGAACGGAATTCCGGCAATCCGCATAAGGTCGGTCCCCGTTTGAGGTTGAGGAAGGAATGGTGAAATCTCCGGGTTAGAAGATGATGCCGACATACCCCACCAGGCTGTCGCCCGGGCTTTTATCGTAGCTGGTTGCATAACTTAAACATTCTGCCTCGGTGGCACCCATTGCTTTGCCGGCCGCAATGGCGGTGGCTGCCGCACCGGCACAACAGGCGTTCTGGTGTTTCAGGGCTTCGTCCAGGACCTGCCGGGGGTTGAGGGCCAGCATGGCATCGATAATGCGCCTGTCGTTTTCATCTTTTACCCATTGGACCGCTGCCGGGCCGGATCCCTTGGGCATGAACCCATAGTTACTACCGTAATGGGTCAGGTCCGTGGACCCGATTATTTTAGCCCGCAAACCTTGCTGCTCGGCAAATTCAATTGCCCTTTTGCCAATTTCCAGGGATTCGGTCCGGGGTGGCGCCCCTATCGGCACGATCCCGGCATCCGGAAAGAAATATTTAACAAATGGGAGTTGAAGCTCGATGGTGTTGTCTTGGGTAAAATGGCTGGCTGTTTCTATTTCAAATTCGAACTGACCGGCCAGGGCTTCGGCGCAATCGGTTTCGATGGTCAGATTGCCAAAGGGTGTTTCCCATTCCCCCCCACACGTGATATATGCCGGCGATCTTGGATGAAGATGCATACCGAAAATAAACAGCACATCAGTTGGGGTGCCACCAGAAAGCTGGTGGATCACATTGCATGCAATGGCTCCCGAGAAGTACCAGCCGGCATGGGGAACGATTCCCCCGCTGACGGGTTCACGGGTGCTTTGCTCCATTCCCGGAGTTTCGAGAAATGTGTTAATCTCCGCTTCACATGCCGCAGCCGTTGCGGGATACCAGCTGCCGGCAAACATGGCTCTTCGGATACCCATTGCGACACCTCCTTTGCTGTGGTGATTGCATGTTTTCAGGGGTCGATGGTGGTTTGATAATCTGGTTCTTCTCCAAACTAGTTGGAGAAGAGGTTTACTCGCCTACGGCGGCGCCAAAGGCGACCAGGGATCCAAGGATCCAAGGGTTCAAGGGTTTGTTTTCTAACGATTTACTGAGTGCTTTCAACATTCTTTCAATCTCCGCCTAATGTAATCAGCGGTTGTCCTTCTTCCATAGCCCTCGGCTATGTTGGATGGAATCGACACAACAGATCTTCTGATCTGTGAACTTAAGCCATATCTTTCTTCGTTTGGGAATTTTGCTGTAAATTTATATACTTTTAGGCAGAGACCGTATGACTTTTGCCAGACATTCAGTTCTTTATAGTTCTTAAGCATTTCACTCGAATCTTTGAACCCTTGAATCCTATATGTCACTTCAACGCAAGAGCGATCAATAGCGGTCTGCCGTCAAAACCTGCAACTAATCAGGAGACGATCTAAAAATCTATACGGACAAATGAAATCGCTGTCAAAACCCATTTTGCCTGTAACCGCCGAGCGAATCATGTCTCTGGAGGTTGTGAAAGGAGAATGAGATGCCCATATATGAATACCAGTGCGCGTGTTGCGAGTGTTGTTTTGAAAAACTGATGTTTGCCGGCGACGAGGAACCGGTTGTATGCCCGAGTTGTGGGAGTGATGATGTTCAGCGACAGATAAGTTGTACCAGCTTTTTCGGATCATCCGGAATTGGAAGCTGTGCAAAGGCTCCCAGAGGATTTTCCTGAGCGACGTGACCGACCCGGCCGTGAGCCGGGGTACCATGTCAATTAGCCAACCATCGATTACCCGCCGGTTTGCCAGTCTATTGAAATTCGTGACAAATTCGAAGGAAAACCCTTACTTTTTGGAATCGGATGATTACATTTTCGATGTCCATACGGATGTGAGGATTCCAATTCAAGGAGGTTGCTATGTGGGAGTATACAGACAAGGTGAGGGAACACTTTCTCAATCCCCGTAATGTCGGTGTTATCGATGATGCAGACGCAGTGGGCGAAGTGGGGTCCATGGCGTGCGGGGACGCGCTCAAGTTGATGATCAAGCTCGATGATGATGAACGGATTGTCGATGCGAAGTTTCAAACCTTTGGCTGTGCCAGCGCTATAGCCTCCTCTTCGGCGTTAACAGAAATGATCATTGGAAGGACCCTCGAAGAAGCCGAGCAGATTACAAACGATCATATTGCCGAGTATTTGGGGGGGCTTCCCAAGGAAAAGATGCATTGCTCGGTGATGGGCCGGGATGCGCTCGAACGGGCCATCGCCTGTTACCGGGGTGACCCGGAGACGGAAGTCGAAGGGGAGGTGATCTGTGAATGCTTCGGAGTAACCGATATCCAGATTGAACGGGCGGTTCGGGAAAACAATCTAACGAGCATCGAAGATGTCACCGACTTTGTCAAAGCCGGCGGCGGGTGTGGCAACTGTCATGATAACATCCAGGATATTATCGACCAGGTGCTGGGCCAGGGGCCCCGTATGAAAAAGAAGCCCGCCGTAATGACCAATATTCAAAAGATTAAACTTATTGAAGATGCGCTGTCCCGGGAAGTCCGACCGGAGCTCAAGAAGGACGGTGGCGATATCGAGTTGGTCGATGTGGATGGGGACAGGGTGCTGGTGGCCCTGAGAGGTCGATGCGCCACGTGTTCGGCCTCGGAAGTCACCCTGAAACATTACGTTGAATCCAAGCTCAGGGAGCTGGTCACGCCGGAGCTGGTTGTCGAGGAGGTCTCGTAATGAACACGATTTACATGGACAACAATGCTACAACCCGGGTGGCACCCGAAGTTCTGGAGGAAATGCACCCGTATTTTTCAGATTATTACGGGAACCCCTCCAGCATGCATACGTTCGGCGGGAACGTAGAGCAAAAGCTTAAGGAAGCCCGGGCGAATGTCGCCGCCTTGCTGGGAGCTGAACCCGAGGAAGTCATTTTTACCAGCTGCGGAACGGAAAGCGACAGTACGGCCATTCGGGCGGCTCTCGAATCGTTTCCGGGAAAGCGCCATGTGATTACCTCCAGGGTGGAGCACCCTGCAGTTAAGAATCTGAGTGAGTATCTCTCCAAGAACGGATACCGGGCAACGTTTGTTCCGGTCGACGCAAAGGGCCGTCTTGATCTGGACTATCTGTATGATCACCTTACGGAGGATACGGCGATCATCAGCCTGATGTGGGCCAATAACGAAACCGGGGTGATTTTCCCTGTGGAAGAAGTGGCCGAGGTTGCTGCAGAACGGGAAATTTTGTTCCATACCGACGCGGTGCAGGCGGTCGGAAAGATACCGATCAATCTCAAGCAGAACAACATCGACATGCTCTCCTTGTCTGGTCACAAGCTTCACGGGCCGAAGGGCATCGGCGCTCTTTACATTCGCAAGGGGACCCGGTTTTCTCCATTTCTCATCGGCGGGCATCAAGAAGGAGGACGCCGGGGAGGGACCGAAAACGTGTCTTCTATCATCGGTCTCGGCAGAGCCAGTCGATTTGCTGAAGAACACATGGACGACGAGAATACCCGTGTAAGACAGCTTCGGGACAAGCTGGAATCGGAATTAATGCAGCGGATCCCCAACTCGTTTGTCAACGGCGACACGGAAAGCCGACTACCGAACACGACCAGTATCGCCTTCGAATACGTTGAGGGAGAGTCCATTCTGCTGATGATGGACGGTCATGGAATCTGTGCATCATCCGGATCGGCATGTACTTCGGGATCCCTGGAACCGTCCCATGTTCTACGGGCAATGGGAGTACCCTTTACGGCCGCTCACGGAACGATCCGTTTTAGCCTCAGTCTTTACAACACAGAAGAAGAGATCGATTTTGTTATCGACAAGCTGCCGGGTATTATCGAACGGCTGCGGAATATGTCACCCTTTTGGAAAGATGCACAAAACACCGTTACCAGTTAACTGTTTAAACAGGATGGATGCCCAGCGACGGCATTGACTGCCTAAATTACGCTATGATATCAATCACGACCGGATGCGCCATACCGCGCGATCCGGTCTTTTATTCTTCGATTACCCCTCGAACCCTTTTCTCCAAATATAATGGAGAAAAACCGTGCTTTGGGAAACTATGATCATTCTCCTTAAGGAAAGGTTCTAAATAATCATGTACAAAGTGATGATTCGAGACGGAATGTCCCCCCTTGCCAAGGCGATCCTGGAAGAAACCGATCAGATTGAAGTAATAGTCGACAACGATAAGGCAACCGGAACGCCAGAGGCATTGTCCAGCATTATCGCGGATTTTCACGGTCTGGCGATCCGCAGCGGTACCCGTGTTTCAGAGGCGGTCTTCAATTCGGCCCCCAATCTAAAAGTTATCGGCAGAGCAGGGATCGGTGTGGATAATATCGATGTTCTGGAAGCGACCCGGCGCGGCATTGTCGTTATGAACGCACCCGGTGGCAACACGGTGACCACCGCCGAACATGCCATCACCATGATGCTCTCTTTGGCGCGGAACGTGCCCCAGGCCACAGCTTCCATGCGGCAGGGGCTGTGGGAAAAGAAAAAGCTCGGCGGTGTGGAAATAACCGGGAAAACAATCGGTATCGTTGGTCTGGGGCAGATCGGCCGGGTTGTGGCGGAACGTGCCCGGGGACTGAAGATGAACGTTATCGCGAGCGATCCGTATGTCAGCCAGGACGCCGCGGAACGATTGCACGTGGAACTCGCCGATCTCGACGATCTGCTGGCCCGATCGGATTTTATTACTCTTCACGTGCCCCGCCTGAAGGAAACGAACCACATGATCAACGCCGAGACGCTATCGAAAATGAAACCGGGGGTTCGGCTGATCAACTGTTCCAGGGGGGAGGTCGTTGACCTGGACGCCCTGGCCGCCGCCCTGGACACTGGTCAGGTTGCGGGTGCCGCACTCGATGTCCTTCCGATGGAACCACCCGATCCGAAGTTACCCATTCTGCAGCATCCCAACGTGATCCTGACACCCCATCTGGGGGCCAGCACCGGGGAGGCCCAGGAAAAGGTTGCCGAAATGATCGCACGACAGATCGCCGCCTACCTGGTCGACGGAGTCATCATCAATGCGGTCAATTTCCCGTCCGTGTCGATTGAAGTGATGGAGAAGCTCCGTCCGCATATCGATCTGGCCGAAAAGATGGGTTCTCTGATGGGACAGCTCGTTCGGGGTGTTCACGATGTGACAATCACCTATGGCCGGAGGCTTGCCGACCTGGATACGCGACCCCTGACCCATGCCATTCTCAAAGGCCTGCTCGGTGCCTACACCGATACACCGGTGAATTTCGTCAGCGCACCGTCACTGGCTCGAGAAAAGGGGATCCATGTAAAGGAAACCGTGAACCACGAAAAAGCCGATGATTTTCCAGGTGTCATCAAACTGAAACTGGAAGGGGTCGACGAAGGGCCGGATCAGATTTGGGCCACCATTTTTGAACAGAAGTACCCGCGTATCGTTCGCCTCGGGCAGATATATATGGATGCCATTCCAGAAGGATCGATGATCGTTATTCAGAATATCGACAGGCCCGGGGTGATCGGTAACATCGGCACGACCCTCGGAAAACACGATATCAACATTGGCCGATTTCAGCTCGGACGACGGGGGGATCGAGCCCTGTGCATGGTCAACATCGACACTCCGGCCGGAGAGGATGTGCTGGAGGAGATTCAGGGGTTGCCGAATATGCTTGTCGTGCAGCAAGTCCACCTGTCCTAAAATCGCAAAGCGATTTTAGGACTAGAAAAAAAGAAAATACATGCAAAATGAAAAAGGACACGGCGGGGAACCTGATCTGGTTATCCTTCGTGTCCTTCGTGTGCTTCGTGGTAAAAAATTTACTTTCGCGTTTTCTCGGCCACCTTTTCTTTCAGCCATTCCAGCCAGGGGGTAAAGCCGGCCTTGGTTTTGGCGGAAATCTCGAAAACCGGCATATCCGGATGGACCTGCCGGATGTTTCGGACCGCCAGATCCTTGTCGAAATCAAGATACGGCAGCAAGTCGATCTTGTTCAGTAAGGCGGTCTCGCATTCTCGGAACATCAGAGGATATTTCAGCGGTTTATCCTCCCCTTCGGTCACGCTGAGCACCACCACTCGGCTGTCTTCCCCGATGTCGAACTCCGCAGGGCAAACCAAATTGCCGACGTTTTCCACGATCAATAAATCCAGCTGCTCCAAATCCAGATCGGCGAGTGCCTTTCCGATGACATGCGCGGCCAGATGGCAGTCTCCACCAAATTCATCTGTATTGATCTGGATGACCGGTGTGCCTGCTGCCGAAAGGCGGTCCGCATCATTGGTGGTGCAAATGTCGCCCACGATGACCGCACACCGGATATCCGGAAGAATTTCCCCAAGAGTTTGCTCCAGGGTAGTTGTTTTTCCGGATCCCGGGGAGCTCATGACATTGAGGACAAACACACCCTTTTCATCAAAAAGCCTGCGGTTCTGTTCGGCCATGATGTCATTGGCATCCAACACCCGTCGAACGACTTTGATTTCCCGTGTGCCGCTTCTCCTGGTTTCACTGTCGAAGCCTCCCCTGGGATGGGGATGGGAATGGGGGTGGTTGTGGTGACCATCCTTGTGATGCCGGTGTGCCGGAGGCTTACGATTGTTCAGTTCCATGGCGCGCATCCTCGTCAATGATTTCAATAGATCGGATGTCCAGTTCCCGGCCGGACAGCAGCTCGATACTTCCACTGTTGCATGCGGTACAGCTGAATGCCGGTTGTTCAATAGTCCATTGATGGCCGCAATCCCGACATTGGGCGACCACGGGTATTTCCTCGATCACCAATTCGGCTCCCTGAAGCGGTGTTTTCTCCGAAGCGATGTCGAAACAGAAACGGAGGCTATCCGGTACCACGGCGGCCAGCTTGCCCACCTCCAGATAGACCCGCTCCACCCGGGCCCCGGCATGCTCTGCCGGGATCGATTCTTTCGCGATTTCAATGATTTCCAGGGCGATGCCCATTTCGTGCATGGTGGAGCCTATTCTTCTCTCGAAGACATCACAATTTCCGGAGATCAATGGTATGTGTAACGCCTTCGATAAAAAGTGTTTCGTTTTTGGTATTTGGTGTTTCGGTTCAAGACTCAGCGCAAGGCGACCTGTGTTCTAAACACCAAACACTATTTACTAAACACAGCTTTACACACTTCACCCAGCTCCCCCAAATTCTCGCAAACCGTAATTCCCGCCGCTTTCATGGCCTCGATTTTGGCCTGGGCGGTGCCGCTGCTGCCGCTGATGATCGCCCCGGCGTGTCCCATGCGGCGACCCGGAGGTGCGGTTAGACCGGCGATGAAACCGACTACCGGTTTGGACACATGTTTCGTGATGAACTCAGATGCATCCTCCTCGGCGGTTCCACCGATTTCACCAACCATGACAATACCTTTGGTATCCGGATCCTTTTCGAAAGCATCCAGGCAGTCGATGAAGTTTGTTCCATTCACCGGGTCTCCTCCGATACCGATACAAGTGGTCTGCCCGATGTCCTGGAGAGTCAATTGGTGGACCACCTCATAGGTCAGGGTTCCGGAGCGGGAGACCACGCCAACGGGGCCGCCGGGTTTATGCATGGGCCCCGGCATGATGCCGATTTTGGCTTCCCCCGGAGTGATGATCCCCGGGCAGTTGGGTCCGATCAGACGGGTCGCCTTTCCCTGAAGGTAATTTTTCACCTTCATCATGTCCATGACCGGTATGCCCTCGGTAATGGCCACGATGAGATCCACACCGGCATCGGTTGCCTCCATGATGGCGTCTGCGGCAAACGGCGGCGGGACGAAAATCATACTGCAATTGGCGCCGGTTTCCTGCACGGCCGCTTTTACCGAGTTGAACACCGGGATGTCGTCCATGGCTTGACCGCCCTTTCCGGGTGTCACACCGGCCACAACCTGGGTGCCGTAGGCCACGCACTGACGCGTGTGGAACTGTCCTTCCCGACCCGTAATTCCCTGAACCAGAAGCTTGGTGTTTTTATCTACAAATATACTCATAGCTATCCTCTTTGCAGTTTGTTGCGGCGCAGCCGCTTTTCATAAAATCGCACCGCGATTTTATTATGCTACGATATCCGCTACCTTCGTTGCGGCGTCCTTCAAATCCACGGCAGTATTCAGGTTAAGGCCGGACTCGGCAAGAATTCGCCGGCCCTCCTCCACATTCGTTCCTTCCATGCGGACCACCACGGGCACCTCGATACCGGTTTTCTTAGCGGCCTGTACCACTCCTTCGGCAAGAACATCACAGCGGAGGATACCGCCGAAGATATTAATCAAGATGCCTTTGACATTCTTGTCGCTGAGTATGATCCGGAAGCCGTTTTCAACCATTTCGGCACTGGCTCCGCCGCCGACATCGAGAAAGTTCGCGGGTTCTGCGCCGGCCAGCTTGATGATGTCCATGGTGGCCATGGCCAGTCCGGCACCGTTCACCATATTGCCGACATTGCCGTCGAGGTTGATGTAATTCAGATTGAATTTGGACGCTTCCACTTCCAGGGGATCTTCTTCATCCAAATCCCGATACCCCATTATGTCCTTGTGCCGGAACAGCGCGTTGGAGTCGAAATTGACCTTGGCGTCCAAAGCGATGACCCCGTCTTCGGCGGTCAGCACCAGGGGATTGATTTCCAGCAGGGAGCAGTCGTAATCGACAAACAACTGGTACAGGCGCTGGAGCATCGGAATGAACGCCTTAATGGCCGCCGCCGGAAGATTGAGCCCGAAGGCGGCTTCGCGACAATGAAATCCCTGGATTCCCAGCAGGGGATGTACATATACCTTGATGATTTTTTCTGGGGTTTTGGCGGCAACTTCCTCGATGTCCATGCCCCCGGCCTCACTGGCCATGATCACGATATTGGCGGTGGCCCGGTCGGGTATAATGCTCAGGTAAAGCTCCTTAGCGATGTTGAGGCCCTGTTCGACAAGGACCTTTTTAACCTCTTTGCCTTCAGGCCCGGTCTGGTGGGTGACCAGGTTCATGCCGATGATGTCTCCGGCAATGCTCGTTACCTCACCTTTGGACTGGGCCAGTTTGACTCCCCCGCCCTTTCCACGACCCCCGGCATGAATCTGGGCTTTAACGACAACGGGATAACCACCCAAGGTGTCTGCCAGTGTCTCCGCTTCCTCCGGGGTGAAGGCCACTCCACCGTCGGGGACCGGTATGTTGTATTTCCGAAACAGTTCCTTTGCCTGGTACTCATGGATCTTCATGCGTTTGATCCTCCTCGGCTCTTGTTTAAAAAAAAGGGCGAGAAATTGGCTCGCCCTTTTTAATTATATCTTAAGTAACCTGGTATTAACCGATAACAGCGAGCACATCGTTCTTCCCAACCGAATCGCCGCTGCTATAATTGATGGCGACAACCGTTCCGCTGGCGGGCGACGGAAGTGCATTCTCCATCTTCATGGCTTCCAGGACAACGAGGGTTTCACCTTCACTGACCGTATCGCCGACCTTTTTCTCATAGGAAACGATCATGCCGGGCATGGGCGCGGTTAGCGGGGTGCCGTCGGCCGAAGCTGCCGGCGCGGGAGCCGGTTCCGCCGGTTTTTCTTCTTTAGCAGGGGCTGCAGGCGCGGGCGCTGCCGGTGGGGGTGCCGCTACCGGAGCTGCGGGCATCTGCCCGGCCATGGGCTGCACGTAGCTGACCAGGGGGGCGCCGCCGACTTCATCCACACCCACTTCGTAGTACTCGTTGTCGATGAAGACGTTGAACGTGCGGGTATTTTCACCCTTGGCCGGTGCATCTTTTGCGATCTCGACCAGTTTCCCGGCCTTGGCTTTCTGGACGATCTCATCCTCGGCCTGAACCTCTTCCATGGTCCGCGGCAGAACTTCCTGGGGCGGTTGCTCCTTGCCGTATTTCCACTTGAGGAATTTTTTGCCGGTGACCGGATAGATGGCGTACAGTACCAGGTCGTCCAAATCGACGGCCAGGTCCCCGATTTCCTCTTTGGCTTTGTCCAGCTCCGGCTCCAGGACCTCGGCCGGCCGGCAGGTGATCGGTTCCTCTCCCCGCTCGTACCCCTGGAGGGCTTTTTTCTGGACCTCTTTATCGATGGGGACAGCGGTTTTCCCATACAGACCGTAGCAGAGATCCTTTACCTGGCCGGTGATCATCTTGTACCGTTCGTTTTCATCGTCAAACAGGACGTTGTTGACGGTCTGGATACCGACAATCTGGCTGGTGGGGGTGACCAGCGGGATCTGGCCCAGCTCCTTCCGGACCCGCGGCAGCTCCCGGTAAACGTCGCCGATCTTGTCCAGGGCATCCATTTCCCGCAGCTGGTTTACCAGGTTGGACAGCATCCCGCCCGGAGTTTGATGGAGCAGCACGTTGATGTCGATGATCGACATCTTGCTGTCGTCCAGAATATGCTTGTATTTGGGCATCACTTCCTTTTCAAAGACTTCGTTGATATTGGCCATGAGCTTGATGTCAAAACCCGTGTCTCGATTGGTGCCCAGCAAGGCCATGACCAGCGGCTCGATGGCGGCATGGCTGGTGCGGTAGGCGTAGGGGCTCATGCAGGTGTCGATGATGTCCACGCCGGCTTCGATGGCCTTGAGATGACTCAGGGGGCTCATCCCGGAAGTAAAATGGCTGTGCAGGTTGATCGGGATGCTGACCGCCTCTTTCAGGGCCTTGACGATGGCATAGGCGTCGTAGGGTGCAATCAGTCCGGCCATGTCCTTGACACAGATGGAGTCGGCCCCCATGGCTTCCAGGTCTTTTCCCTTGTTGACGTAGTAATCGATGTTGTAGACCTCGCCACCCAGCCGGGGCTCGGTCATGGTGTAGCAGATGCAGCCCTGGAAGTGCCTGCCGTATTCCTTGATTTTGGGCACAACGGTTTGAAAATTCCGATAATCGTTGAGGGCGTCGAAGGTTCTGAAGACGTCCATACCGTTTTCGCAGGCCCGATCCATGAACGCGTTGGCCACGTCGTCGGCATAGTTGCGGTAGCCGACCAGATTCTGGGCTCGTAGCAGCATTGAAAACGGGGTCTTCTTGAAATACCGCTTCAGGGTCCGGATCCGTTCCCAGGGGTCTTCGTTGAGAAACCGGTGCATGGTGTCGAAGGTGGCACCGCCCCAGGTCTCCACCGCCCAGAAGCCGACCTCATCCATCATTTCGGCAACCGGGATCATGTCCTCGGTTCGGCCACGGGTGGCGAACAGGGACTGGTGGCCGTCGCGAAGCGAGAGGTCCATGATTTTTACCGGGTTTTCCGCCTTCGGCCGGTCCTTGTCATAGTTCATTTCGGTCATTTTAACTTGGTTGTGATCGTTCATGATCCTGTTCTCCTCTTTCACTATATGTTCGAAGATGGCTTGATTATCTGAGTCTGGAGCCCTGAAAGGCTTTCATCTGCATCAGGTTTTGCATCTGCATCATGGACTGCCGCCCGCTGATTCCCCAGCTGTTTACGGGAGCGGCTTGACCCGCAGCGGCTGCCGGCATTTGAGAGGCGGCCATCATCATGGCCTCTTCCTCGGTCTTGATGTAATCGGTAACAGCGGCCGTGATGGCGGCAAGTTTCTTTGCATCTTTCATAGGGATTCCTCATAAATTGGTTAGGAGTTTTGTATTTTGCCCTATGTCCTTTTTAAAGCGGCAACGCCGCGTTTCATAAAATCGCGAAGCGATTTTATTTACATCGGAATATTACCGTGCTTCTTGGGCGGTCTGATCTCCCGCTTGGTACACATAATTTCCAATGCCTCGATGAGCCGGGCCCGGGTGTCCTTGGGCATAATCACGGCGTCGATATATCCGCGGCGGGCCGCCTGGTAAGGATTGGAAAAGAGCTGTTCATATTCTTCGATTTTCTCCTGGCGTTTGGCCGTCGGATCCTCCGCCCCTTTGATCGCTTTGCGATGGATGATGTTGGCCGCTCCGGCGGCACCCATGACGGCGATCTCAGCCGTGGGCCATGCAAAGGCCCAGTCGGCTCCCAGATCTTTTGAGCACATGGCCAGATAGGATCCGCCATAATCTTTTCGGGTGACCAGAAGCAACTTGGGAACGGTGGCCTCCGAATAGCACCATAGCAGTTTGGCCCCGTGGCGGATAATGCCGCCCCACTCCTGATTGCTTCCCGGAAGATATCCGGGGACATCTGCGATGGTCAGCAGGGGAATATTGAACGCATCGCAGAAACGGATGAACCGGGTGGCCTTGTCCGACGCATCGATATCCAGGCATCCGGCCAGCTCGTTCGGCTGGTTGGCGATGATCCCCACGCTGCGTCCGTTGAGCCGTGCCAGGCAGACAACGATGTTCTTGGCAAAGTGCTCGTGGGGCTCATAAAAATCACCATTGTCCACGATGCTGCGGATGACGTCTTTCACGTCGTAAGACTGGTTCGGGTTGTCCGGTATGATGGTGTCCAGTGCCGGATCCGTGCGCCTGGGGTCGTCGCCGGTGTTGACCACCGGTGGGTCTTCCATGTTGTTGGGGGGCAGGAATGAAAGGAGCCGTTTAATACCGGCAATGGCGTCGGCATCATTTTCACAGGCAAAGTGGGCCACGCCGCTCTTTTCATTGTGGGTCATGGCGCCGCCCAGGTCCTCGAACGTAATCTCTTCTCCGGTCACCGATTTGATGACCTCAGGCCCGGTGATGAACATGTAGGAGGTGTTTTTGACCATAAAAATATAGTCGGTCATGGCCGGCGAGTACACCGCGCCTCCGGCGGTGGGCCCCATGATGGCGGAAATCTGCGGAATAACGCCGGATGCCACCGAGTTGCGATAAAAGATCTGACCGTAGCCGGACAGGGCATCGACCGCCTCTTGGATTCGGGCCCCTCCGGAATCGTTGATTCCGACAAAGGGGACACCGGCTTTTAAAGCCAGATCCATCACCTTGCAGATTTTCTTGGAATGCATCTCACCGAGACTGCCGGCTCTGGAGGTAAAATCCTGCGAGAAGGCAAAGACCGGACGTCCCTCCACAAGGCCATGTCCCGTGATGACGCCATCCGAAGGAATCTCGACTTTTTCCATGCCAAAATTGGTGCAGCGGTGCTCCATGAACATATCGACTTCACGGAAGGTGCCCGGATCAAAGAGCATGTTCAACCGCTCCCGAGCGGTCATTTTTCCCTTCTCCTTGTGCTTGGCTACCGCTTTTTCACCACCCATCTGAAGCGCTTTGTCTTCGCGGGCTTTCAGATCCTTTAGCTTTTCTTCCACTATACCCATCGCGGTTTTCCTTTCCCAAGATAAACGCAGTCAATCCCCCAAGGGCATTGAAACGTTGAAAATATAAATAAAATCATTTGGTTGTTCAGTGGACGAAAATAGAAAAACGAATGATTCTAGACCGTCCCACTGTTGTCAAGTAAAAAAAGCAGCTCACTGGCCGTCACTGTAGGCGCGGCGGTCCCGCCTTCCACCTCCCGGAGACATCTCGGCAGATGCTTCTTGATTTCCGGATGGGAGTGGAATCGATCCCGCAGCCCTTCGTGAATGAGATCCCACATCCAGTCCAATGCCTGTGAACGCCGTTTTTCGGCCAGCTCGCCGGTTGCGGTAAGCTTTTTTCTGTGGTCCAGGACCGTCTCCCAGATGGAGCGGATACCGGCCAACGTTTCATCCAGCGAACTGCATGTGAGCACCGGCGGTGACCAGGTCAAGGTGACCGGGCTCAGAAAGTGCAGGGCGGTTTCGTATTGCTTCCGGGCCGCCATGGCCTTTTCGATGTTATCGCCATCGGCTTTATTTACAGCGATGGCATCGGCCAGTTCGATGATGCCTTTTTTGATCCCCTGGATTTCATCACCGGCACCGGCAATCATCAGCACCAGGAAAAAGTCGACCATGGAAGCCACAGCCGTTTCGGATTGCCCCACTCCGACAGTCTCGATGATCATGACATCGAACCCGGCAGCTTCACAGACCAGCATGGTCTCTCGAGTTTTTCGGGCCACACCACCCAGGGTGTTCCCGGATGGCGACGGCCGGATAAAGGCCTTGGGTTCCGTTGAAAGTTTCTCCATCCGGGTTTTATCTGCCAGGATGCTTCCCCCGCTGCGCCGGCTGCTGGGATCGATGGCCAGCACACCGACCCGGTATCCCTCCCCGACCAGCATGGTTCCCAGGCTTTCAATAAACGTGCTTTTCCCCACTCCGGGGACTCCGGTGATCCCGAGGCGAACGGCTTTGCCGGTGTGGGGCAGCAATTCGTCCAGGATCACCTTGGCGGCTTTCTGATGGCCCGGCAAAGCGCTTTCGATCAATGTGATCGTCTTTGCCAGAGCCCGCTTGTTGCCGGCGAGCACCCCATCAATATATGGCTGTGGATCGATGGACATTACGCCTTTTGCTCAAGGGCATTGAGCACCTGGTTTGCCGAATCGGTGATCGGTGTGCCCGGGCCGAACACGCCTACCGCACCGGCGCTGTAGAGCGCATCGTAGTCTTTCGGCGGAATTACGCCGCCGACAACCACTTTGATGTCGTCTCCGCCCTTGTCTTTCAGGGCGCCGACCAACTGTGGTACCAGCGCCTTGTGGCCGGCGGCCAGGCTGGAGACCCCAACCAGATGGACATCGTTTTCGACGGCCATCTGTGCCGCTTCCTCCGGAGTCTGGAACATCGGGCTGAGATCCACATCAAACCCCAGGTCTGCAAATGCGGTGGCAATTACCTTGACGCCCCGGTCGTGTCCGTCCTGTCCCATTTTGGTCAGCAGAATCCGGGGCCGCCTGCCCTCACGGTCCATGAATTGATCGGTCCGTTTCCGGATGGATTGAAAAATTTCACTGTCCGCGTACTCAGCGGCATAAACACCGGAAATGCATTGGGTCGTGGCCACAAACCGGCCGAAGGCTTTTTCCATGGCATCGGATATTTCTCCCACCGTTGCCCTGGCGCGAACTGCCGGCAGACAGGCTTCCAGCAGGTTGCCGCCGCTTTCTGCGGCCGCGGTAAGGTCCTTCAACGCCTGTTGCACCGCCGCGTCATCCCTGCTGGCTTTGATCTCCTTGAGACGCTGCACCTGCTCGTCGCGAACCGCCTCGGATACCTCCAGAACTTCATCCAGAGGCTTTTCCTCGATCTCATATTTGTTGACGCCGACGATCACGTCGAGTCCCTGGTCGATACGAGCCTGCCTTCTGGCAGCAGACTCCTCGATCCGCATCTTGGGCATGCCGGTTTCGATGGCCTTGGCCATGCCGCCCATCTCTTCGACTTCCTGGATGATCTTTCGGGATTCCTTGATGATCTCTCCGGTGAGGGCTTCCACATAGTAAGACCCGCCCAGAGGATCGGCCACATGGCAGATCTGACTTTCTTCCTGAATGAGTATCTGGGTATTTCGTGAAATCCGGGCAGAAAAGTCTGTGGGCAGGCCCACAGCTTCATCAAAGGAATTGGTGTGCAAAGACTGGGTGCCGCCAAGTGCTGCCGCCAACGCTTCAATGGTCGTCCGGATAATGTTGTTGTAGGGATCCTGCTCGGTGAGGCTCCAGCCGGAGGTCTGGACATGGGTCCGGAGCATCAGCGATTTGGGGTTTTTCGGGTTGAACTGGCTCATCAGCTCATGCCACAGAAAGCGGGCCGCACGCAGCATGGCGATTTCCATGAAAAAGTTCATCCCCACACCAAAGAAAAAGGAGAGCCGAGGGGCAAAGGTGTCGATATCCATTCCCGCGTTCAAGGCCGCCCGGGCGTACTCGATACCGTCTGCCAGGGTAAAGGCGCACTGGAGTACAGAGTTGGCCCCGGCCTCCATCATATGATATCCGCTGATGCTGACCGTGTTGAACTTGGGCATGTTTTTGGAACAGAACCCGATGATGTCGGATACAATCCGCATCGAGGGCTCCGGCGGGTATATATACGTGTTCCGCGTGAGGTACTCTTTCAGAATGTCGTTCTGAATCGTACCCATCAACTGCTCATGCGTTACGCCCTGCTCTTCGGCAGCCACGATGTATCCGGCCATGATCGGGAGCACGGCGCCGTTCATGGTCATGGACACCGACATTTTATCCAGGGGTATCTGGTCGAAGAGGATCTTCATGTCTTCGACAGAATCGATGGCCACGCCCGCTTTTCCCACATCTCCCATTACCCGAACGTGGTCCGAATCATAGCCTCTGTGGGTGGCCAGGTCGAAGGCGACCGAAAGCCCTTTCTGACCTGCGGCCAGGTTTCGACGGTAAAATGCGTTCGAATCTTTTGCGGTCGAAAATCCGGCATACTGTCGGATGGTCCAGGGCCTGCCGGCATACATGGTCGCCATGGGGCCTCTGACAAACGGCGCAAATCCGGGAATGGTGTTCACATGCGCCTTGCCTTCGATATCTTCTGCTGTATAAAGCGGTTTAACTCGGATACCCTCGGGAGTGTCCCAGTCCAGATCTTCAAGGGGGCGCCCCCGGAGTTGTTTTGTGGCCAGCTCGATCCATTTCTGTTTGTCCGGATGTTCTGACATGCTGTACTCCTCCAAATTCAGTTAATTGTTTACACTATAGAAGAATGTAACTCTGATCCGTTTTGGTTATCTGTCCGTTCGGGATTTTCCATGGCGCGCCAGACCAGATCGAAAAGCGCATTCGACTGTGCCGTCAAACTTTCCCTCTGACCCCTGGACATCCACATGACAAAGGATCGCTGGACGAATCCCATGATAAAATCCAGCAAGATCCCGGCACGAACATTGGGATTCAAAACACCTTCCCGTTGACCCTCTTTCAGCACCTCTAAAAAAAGGTTCATCATTTTTTTCTGCTCGAAGGTCTCGTCGGCCATCCAGGTCTTCATGGGGATCGTCATGAAGATGATGCGGGGGAGGTAGGAGTGCCTCTCGTAGTAATCGATTTGCAACCAGAAGACTTTTCTGAGCTTTTCTTTAAGATCTTCAATGCCTTGCAAATGATCGATGATGCGCTCCGTGAGTTTTCCAAGCCATACATCCACAAATGCGAACACCAGATGCTCTTTACTGCCGTAATGATTGTAGATGGTGCTGAAACTGATTCCGGCCCTTTTGGCAATTTCACGCATATTGGCCTTGTGAAAATCAGATTCTGAAAAAATCTCTTGTACGGCTGTTTCCAGACGGCTGTAAACTTCCGGTCGCAGCCCGGTAAACTTTGTTACTTCATGCGGTTGTTTGTTGGTTGCAGCGTCCATAGAAAAGTAGTTAACTATTTGTATTTAAGATATAAAACTGTTAACTTCGAAATCTCGACATTGGATGTTGTTTTCCTTGAAAAACAACGTTTCGCCTCACAATAGAATATAACATGCTGTAATTATAGAATATGCGTAAAATTTCGATTGTTTTAGAGAGCTTTTTGGAACAAGGTTACAGTTTGTGGCAGACATGTGGTGCATGTCAAGAGAAAAATGGAGAAAAATATGGGTTCCGGTAATGAGTGTCGGAGTTGACAGATGGGTCTGCTTGGAGTGCGCGTCAGATAAAGTTGTAACTATCAGATTTTATTATGTATGAGTTTGGAATAAACTTGTGTGACAAAATTCTCATTCGGGATAGGAATCATTGTTGAGATGGTTCCGCCAATATACGAAAAGCCCCATGGCCATCAAAATGACACCATAGGGCTTTCAGAAAAAATACGGGCCTATAATCCAAAATAAGGAATGAGCCAATCCTACCCCCTCCCACTGGCTCCCTCCGGTTCGACTTCACTCACCACAAGCCGCCAGGGGAGGGAGAAAATGTAGTCCTCCCCCTTGATGGGGGAGGCGCGGTGGGGATGAAAGAATTGCTGAATACTGTATAGTTTTGTTTATAGGACCGAAAAAATATAAGGTTATCCGGTCATATCACCGATGAAAAGATTTTATGAAATGACTCGATTTAATCCCTCTGGCACAGTTCGACCAGGACGCCGTTGGTCGACTTCGGATGCAGAAAAGCGATTTTGGCTCCACCGGCTCCGATACGCGGCGTTTCATCGATCAATCGGATGCCTTTTTCTTTCAATTCGGCAAGAGCTTCGTCAATGTTCTCCACCCGAAAGGCCACGTGCTGAATTCCCTCACCCTTTTTTTCGATGTATTTGGCCACAGGCCCATCGGGCGCTGTCGATTCCAGTAGTTCCACCTCACTATCTCCCACCGGAAAAAACGCCGTTGTCACTTTCTGCTCGGCAACAGTTTCCGCCCCTTCAAACTCAAGCCCAAGGGTGTCGGCCCAGAATCCCTTTCCGGTTTCGATACTTTTTACCGCGATTCCAAGATGGTCGATTTTCAGTACTTTCATTCCTCTCGTTCCTCCTTGATCATAATATAAGCGTTCATTGTTACATAAATTGCCACTATCAGATGTCATTTGGCCCTGCGGGCCGTCATTTGGGCTTCGCCCGGTCATTAGACCTTCGGTCGTCACTTGGCCCTACGGGCCGTCATTTGGGCTTCGCCCGGTCATTTGACCTTCGGTCGTCACTTGGCCCTACGGGCCGTCATTTCGGGCTTCGCCCGGTCATTAGACCTTCGGTCGTCATTTGGCCCTACGGGTCCTCTTTGTAATTGCTCGATTAGGACTTCCCAATAGATTTTAGATAGTTATTAATTTTAGCGCCGAGAGTTTCAATGGATCGTTCTACTTTCTTATATTCAGCCTCTGAGACAAGATTGCGGTTGTAGGCTTTCATTAGCCAAGTTTTCGTTTCGTACAGCGATCCTCTGGCATAATATCCAAATTGCTTTGCTTCCTTATAATGGTACCTGCCAAAACCTTCGCTGATGTTAGCTGCCACCGAATCAGATGCTTTTACAAGCTGTTTGCCAATCGTGTTTTTCTCAAAGTGGTTCCAAGGGTTCACCAATTGCCACACATTCTCACCAATGTCCATAGCCATCCGGTAAATTGTGAGGTCCTCCAGTTTCATACTTTCTTCCGATATCAATTTATAGTGGGCATAGACACTACGAATGACCATCAATGACGGGCCGTCAGGCCCAAATCACGTTCGCGTAGCGAACCAATGACGGCTGAAATGTCGTTTTATCCAATGGCGAAGTTTTAGAAACTTGGCTTTGGGTTATCTATATCTGTCCATGACCTTTTTAAACCCCGGCATGGCATTGGCGATAGTTGCATCGTCGACACAGTAGGATATGCGGAAGTGGCCTGGACCACCGAATCCGCTGCCGGGGACCACCAGGATCAATTCATTCTGGAGGGCACGAACAAATTCCACGTCATCCGGAATCGGAGTCCTTGGGAAAAGATAAAAGGCTCCCGGCGGCCACTCAAAATCATACCCGCAGTCGGCAAGACCCTCGCAGAGTATTTTCCGTTTCCTGGCATATTCGCCGACATCCACGGTTACGCCCTGCAACTGAGCAACGACCCGTTGCATCAGGGCCGGTGCATTGACAAACCCCAATATTCGATTGGTTAGAGCCATTGCAGATGCCAGCTCCGATTTGTGGGAAGCCTCAGGGTGAATGGCGATATACCCGAGGCGCTCCCCGGCCAGAGAGATATCCTTGGAGTAGGACGCCGCAACAATGGATTCGCTATAAGCCGAAAAGATGCTTGGCACCTCGATGCCGTCATACACAATCTTTCGATAGGGTTCATCGGAAACCAGGTATATGGTGCGGCCTATTTCCTTGCTTCGGGATTCGAGTAATTCTCCCAGGGCCTTCAGGTCTTTTGCCGGATAGATCTGGCCGGTGGGATTATTGGGTGAGTTGATCAAAACGATCTTGGTTTTTGCGGTAATGGCGCCGGAGATGGCGTCCAAATCTAAAGAAAAATCGGCATAGGTCGGTACTGTTTTAAGACTCCCCCCATGGTTGTCCGCGTAAAACGTATATTCAACAAAAAAGGGGGTTGGGGTGAGCACTTCATCTTCCGGATCTAAAAGCGCCTTGAAGATGGTGTTCAGTGCGCCGGCGGCGCCGCACGTCATGATAATGTCATCGCCGGAGAGGGGGACATCATGCTCTGTGGAAAGATGATCGGCCAGGGCCTGACGTACAAACGGATACCCGGTGTTCGGCATATAACCGTGAACGCCCGGTCCGTCGGATTCGATCACTGATTTCAAAACTTCTTGAAACTTTTCCGGGGGCGGCACATTTGGATTGCCCAGACTGAAATCAAAGACCTTTTCAGGTCCATGTTCAGCTTTCAAACGCGCACCCTCTTCAAACATCTTGCGTATCCAGGACGATTTTTCGATAAACGCGTCAATCTTTTTGGCAACAGTCATACGAAGACACCCCTCCTTACCGATTTGAAAGCGCAGTTGATACCCTGATTACATGATTCATCCTATAATTCGTTGTAATACGTTCACAGGCCCGTTAGCCCGGACATTTCATGCATGTGGTTATCCGAAAAGCCCCTGTCGCTGAATACAATGACTATCCTACCACGAAGAACACGACGCACACGAAGTTATCATATTGAATTCGCGGTATTTTTCTTCGTGATCTTCGTGAACTTCGTGGTGAAAATTTCCCGACTGGAGCTTTCCAGATAAGCGTATTCACGCAATGTTCGGGCTATTCTGCCGGAACAACCGACTTCACTTCAGGGATTTCCTGTTTCAGGATACGTTCAATGCCGTTTCGCAGGGTCATCTGGGACATGGGACAACCTGCGCACGCACCCTGGAGCCGAACCGTGACCACACCGTCCTCGATCGACACAAGTTCCACATCACCCCCATCGGCCTGCAGCATCGGACGGATCTTGTTCATAACCGCTTCTACTTTTTCCTTCATCTTCTACCCTTTCTGTTTTTTTGTCATTGCCATTTAGGGATGTTTCTACCGGTCGCCGTTGTCCGAGAGACAACAGGCACCTACCTTGTTTTTCCTTGATGGGCGACATAGTCGCGTTTCATAAAATCGCGAAGCGATTTTATTGGCTTACCATAAGCACCTTTATTCTTGGGAAAAGTCTAAAAATTAGATTTTCCTCAGATTTTTACCCCTCGTTGCCTGTAAAACGCGGCCCTGAAGTCTGGAAAGTGTTCATTTAAGATTGAATCTCGTATCTCTCTGGCCAGGTTCAGATAATAAAACACATTGTGCAGTGTGTTCAAGCGATAGGCCAGGAGCTCTTTGGCCATATACAGGTGGCGAAGATAGGCGCGTGAAAAATTCCGACAGGTGTAACAGCCACACTCTTCATCCACCGGACGACGATCGAATCGGTATTGGGAATTACAGATGTTCATATTGCCTGTGCGGCTGAAGAATTGTCCGTTTCTCGCATTTCGAGTGGGCAGGACGCAATCAAACATGTCTGCCCCCAGTGCCACGAGTTCCACGATATCTTCCGGTGTGCCGACCCCCATGACATAGCGGGGTGTATCATCTGGAAGCGCCGGCAGGGTCACATCGGCCATTTCCAGCATCAGATCTTTTGGCTCGCCCACGCTCAGCCCGCCAACGGCGTAGCCCGGAAACCCAATCGATGTCAGTTGTTCAACAGAGCGCCGCCGGAGATCCGGATACATGCCCCCCTGGACGATACCAAACAGGTTGTTTTCACCGTTGTGTTGAGCCTGCCATTGATTGCGACAGCGATTTGCCCACAGGGTCGTCCGATCGAGAGCCTCAGAGACAGCAGACCTGTCGGCCGGGTAAGGAATACATTGGTCCAAACACATCATGATGTCCGAGCCGAGACAGGCTTGAATATCTACAGCGCCTTCCGGTGAAAGCAAGTGTCGGGAACCGTCGATATGGGACTGAAAGGTGGCCCCATCATTTCCAATGGAGGTTAGTTTCGCCAGGGAAAATATCTGAAATCCACCGCTGTCGGTCAGGATTGGACCCTCCCAGCCCATGAATCGATGCAGCCCGGAGAACTGTTCGATCACCTTGCAACCGGGTCGCAAATACAAATGATAGGTATTGCCCAGGATAATCTGGGCTCCACAGGTCTTCAGATCTTCCGGGGAAAGAGCCTTGACCGTACCCAGCGTCCCGACCGGCATGAACACCGGTGTTTTGATTTTACCATGGCCGGTGTTGAAATGACCCGCACGGGCGCGAGTCTGTTTGCATTGTTTTGTAATGGTGTAGTCGAGCATCTCAATATATTTTAGATTTTGGAATTTGGATTTTGGAATTATCGCATAATGGCACCAGGATGATAGGCCATCATATTGAATTATTGATATTATTAATTTTATGCAATCAGCATGGCATCTCCATAACTGTAGAAGCGGTACCCCCTGTCGACGGCTTCCCGGTAGGCGTTGAGAACGTTCTCTCGACCCGCAAAGGCGGAAACCAGCATAATTAATGTAGATTTGGGCAGATGAAAATTGGTTACCAGCGCATCGACAATATTGAACCGGTAGCCGGGCTAAATAAAGAGGTCGCTCTTGCCTGAGCCGGCATGGATGGCTCCATCGGGAGCCACGGCATATTCCAGTGTACGCACGGATGTGGTGCCGACCGCAACCACCCGGCCTCCGTCTCGTTTCACCTGTGCGATTCGGGATGCGGTGCTTTCGGGGATGTGAAACCATTCACTGTACATTTCATGTTGCCGGATGTCGGGGACCTTGACAGGCAGAAATGTTCCATACCCGACATGAAGTGTGATCCTGGCTGTTTGCAGCCCATTTTTTTCAAGTTTATTCAGAAGGTTATCCGTAAAATGCAGGCCGGCGGTGGGTGCTGCCACAGCTCCTTTCCGGCAAGCATAGACCGTCTGATAGGTGGCTTTATCGTCGTTGTCATCTTCACGTCTGACATAGGGCGGCAACGGCACGTGACCAATGCGGTAGAGAATATCGCTGAAATTTTCCCGGCATTGAAAACGCAATCGGAGGACGCCGTTCCGCTTGTCGAGCACTTCGGCCTCCAATGCGGGGTCAAAAACCAGTATAGAGCCTTGTTTAGGGGAACGTGATGCTCTGACCAGACAGTCTGTCTCGAAGGTGTGGATATCCCTGTTTTGATCTACAGCTGCTGAAAAATCAAGAATCAGGACTTCCACTCGACCCCCGGTTTCTTTGGTGCCGAACAGGCGAGCCGGAACCACTTCCGTGTCATTGACAATCAGAAGGTCGTCCGGTCCGAAGAAGTCTCCAATGCCGTCAAATCGATGGTGGTCGATCCGACCGGTCGTCTTATCCAAAAAGAGAAGCCGGGATTGATCTCGAGGTGAAACCGGACGTTGGGCGATCAGTTCTTCAGGGAGGTCATAGTCGTAGTCATTTACTGAGTACATAATTATTAGCTACTCGGTATCAGGCATTGGGTATTCGATCCTTGATGCTGGATGCTTGATTCTGGATGCTTGGTACGGACTATTAGATTCTGGATTCTGGAAACTGGATCCTTGAAATATGGAATGTGCGAGTACCGGAATCCTTTGATATTCCTTTCAAGCGGCGACGCCGCGCTTCATAAAATCGCATAGCGATTTTATAACCAAACACCAAACACGAAACACTAACTACTGTTTTTCCCAAAATACACCAGCAGCAGTCCTATGCCCATGAGGGCAAAACCAAATTTACGAAGCGAGCTGTCCGGAATTTCCATCACCTTTTGAACCCAGACCTTCATTTTTTCCGGAAACGCAAAATAGGGCAACCCCTCGATGATCATCACCATTCCGATAACGCTAAGAAAATACTTCATAATGCGCCTCGCTCGAAAATGTCGAAATCAAAATGTATAGGCATTCCCCCGTGGCTTTGTCAAAACCAAAAGAAACGGGGGGCTTTAAAGTGAGAGCCCAAAATATGTTCTGATTCACTACTGTCCGGTTTATTTTTCAGAAATCTTGAGAACTATTTGTAATCAAACAAAATATTAACCATTCAGGTTGTTATCGACTTGAATTTACATCGCTCGCCAGTCTATGCCTTTCGCCAACGTCC
>Ga0209780_1000002_pt1 | contig 148267 bp, 141 predicted proteins | sample WorMetexBAHAMAS2_FD_187384 | JGI IMG/M metagenome (GOLD analysis project Ga0209780, IMG submission 187384) | Marine gutless worms symbiont microbial communities from Max Planck institute for Marine Microbiology, Germany - Inanidrilus exumae... | ecosystem: Host-associated > Annelida >...
GTGCCCCACGTAACAACCAAAATGGGCCGTTCTGCGTAAGCTCTAACGCAAAATGTGATCGGTCTCGAAGACAAAAGTATCAAAGAACAAAATTAAACCCAGTCGGGGTCTAATGCGACACAGTCTGCTCCGCAGGAATGACGCATGAAGGATATTCCCCCGTTTCCTTTTTACACACTCCGGTTCTCCAATTTCCTCCGGTGTTCGTTGCCATTCATCCGGTAAAATTAAAATATCCACAATAAATTGATAGGTTAGACCCATCTTCCAATGGTCGATCATGGATCTGGCACACACCTTGCTGTGCTTATTCAGTGCTGGCGGCTGCGGGGTTCGCCATGAACGATGCATATTCAACTCGGGAAAGGAATTTTATAATGAACCGAAAATCATCCATTCTTCTCAGCATTGGGATTTCGGCTGTTCTCATAGCTGCCGCCATATGGTTTCTCTACAACCATACTGCCGGCATGTGGCCCGGGGGCGGCCGCTGGGGCATGGGTTACCATCACATGATGGGAGGCGGCATGGGCATTGTAATGGTCATTTTTTGGGTCGTCCTGATCGGCGCGTTTATCCTGTTGATCTCAGGGGCCGTAAATGGCATCCGCGGCTCCCGGGACAATATCGAAAATCATCCGTCGAAGCCCCTGGAAATCCTTCGGCAGCGCTATGCCCGGGGGGATATCGACAAGGCCGAGTATGAAGAAATGCGTCGGGATTTAAGCAGCTGACAGAGATCTTCGAACGCTAATAGGGGAGGTGCAAGATGACCAACGCAGATCAAAAGCAGAAATATATTGATCCGGTATGCGGCATGTCGGTGAGCCCGGCCACTGCCGCTGCAGAAACCTGCCACAATGGCATCCAGATTTACTTCTGTGCAGAAGCATGCAAGGAGACGTTCGTCGCGAACCCCAACAAGTTTGCCATCGAAAAACGAAAAAGTTTCTGGAAGCGATATCTCGATCGGATCAACAAGGCCACAGGCGGACGCCCGCCGGCGTGTCACTGATGTCACTGATGTTCAGGGAGTTATGAGGCACCATGATGATCAAGCGGTTCCTCAATCAGGGGCTGGCCCGTCTTATGGCCTATTCGCCAGCCTTTTCGAAAATGCTGGTGGCCTCGTTCAAGCCATTGGAGACAGACTCCGTCCCGTGGACTCCGGTCACGCGGACGCTTGAGCAGTCGACCATTGCACTGGTGACCACCGCTGGCGTCCATCATAAACATCAGCCGCCGTTTGACATGACCGACTCCGACGGGGATCCATCGTTTCGAGTCATCGATGCGCAAACCATTGCCGAAGACTATACCATCACCCACGATTACTTTGATCACCGTGATGCCGACCGTGATCTGAATGTTGTCTTTCCCATCACCAGACTGGAAGAGATGCGGAACGCAGGTGTTATCGGAGCCGTCGCAGACAGACACTATTCGTTTATGGGGCATATCGACGGATCCCATGTGAGGACGCTGATCAACCGAACCGCCCCCCGGGTGGCCCGTATGCTGAAACGTGAACGGGTGGACGCCGTCCTGCTGACACCGGCCTGAGGTATCTGCCATCAATCCGTGGGATTGATCCAGCGCACCGTCGAAGCTATTGGTATCCCCACAGTCGGTATTTCCATCAATCGATCCTATACCGAAAAAATAAAACCGCCGAGATCGATTTATCTGCGGTGGCCTTTCGGCCATCCACTGGGAGAGCCCTGCCACACAGACCAGCAACACGCTGTTCTCAACAAGGTTTTTGAATTGCTGTATACCGCAACAACACCCGGCGAAATCATCGATGTCGGATGGCGGTGGCGTCGGGAAGTCTATCCACCTGTCTTCGGGTTAAACGCTTCCCAGGCTAAATGCGGTGTATTGCCGCAGGTCAACCCGGGCGCCCTTCGCTCATCCTCCTCTTCCGGACCTTAATTCAACTGCAAATATACTTCAAAGCAAACGGGTAATTATTACACGGTTGTTTTACTCCCGTTTGACATGTGTTACCCGATTACACACTCCCAGCTGCACCCATCAAACATCCTAACTCGCTGTAGTTATGCGATATACACTCGATTATTGATTCTGGCACAGGGTTTGCTCAAACGTAGTACCATTATGGGAAAGGAAAAGACCATGAATCCAATGATTACAGAAAATCTCCAAGTCTATCTGCGACGATTGATTGGGACGCATTTACCTCCGAAGGCGATAGAGGATGAAAAGAGTCGTGAAGACATCTCATCGCCGGGAAAACCTTCCAGAATGAACAGCCCGGAGAAAAAGCGCAAAGGAAACCGGCCATGAATCTACCCGCGGCATATGGACATTGGCAGTTGGTGGTGGTCAACACGATCATTATTATAGTGTTCGCATTCAGCTTTTTCCGCCCGCGCACACGGAGGGACTGGCGCACCTTTGGAGGATTCAGTGCCTTTATCGTGGCACTTTTCACCGAGATGTACGGTTTTCCGTTGACTATCTACCTGTTGTCGGGCTGGCTGACCCGGCAGTTTCCCGGAATCGATTGGTTCTCGCATGACTCGAGTCATCTACTCCAGACCATTCTCGGGTGGAGCGGTAATGCTCACGTCGGGCCGTTGCATCTGATCAGCAATGTTCTGCTGGTTGGAGGATTACTTCTTCTGGCGGCGGCCTGGCGTGTGCTCTACAGGTCCCAGAGCAGAGGCGTGTTGGCCAGCAGCGGACCCTATGCCCACATTCGGCATCCGCAATACGTGGCGTTTATTGCCATAATGGCCGGGTTTCTGATCCAGTGGCCGACACTGCCGACTCTGATCATGTTTCCCGTTCTGGTTTATATCTATGTACGGCTTGCCCGGCGAGAGGAGAGAGAAGCGGTTGAAATGCTGGGTGAGGCCTACATCCGATACGCCAAACAGGTACCACCCTTTTTCCCACGGTTATTTCGGAGCACACCGACAATTAAACCTTCGGACAGTGAAGGAGGATCCTCATGACCCGGAAGAAAGACACAGAAAATCGACTTCTCTCGAAGGACTGCTGCGGAAACACCGGCGCATCAGAAAATTCTCTGAAGACCCACTCGGGAATCTCCGGCGTTGAGCGCGCAGCCGAAGTAAAGTTTTTGATATTCGGCATGCACTGTGGATCCTGCGCCGACAAGGTTCGCGCCGCTTTGCTGAACGTCGCGGGGGTGTCCGGCGCCGATGTGAATTTGCGCCGTACATCTGCTCGGGTCAGCTATGATCCTCTGCAGACCGACTTGGCCGCATTACGAGCCGTGATCGATACAGCCGGGTACTCTGCGGAGCCCTGGAGAGAGCAGGCCACATCAGCGGAAACACCACCGGTGGCCCAGTGGTGGAAACGCCCCTTTGGCTGGGGTGCGGTCACGGTAATGGCTGTGATCGCATTCTATCTGAGTCTGATCACATTGACATCGAATTGGTCGAACACTGTTTACCAATTTAGTGAATACGGGGGGTGGATCATCACATTGGCGTTGGGTTTGGGGATGCAGGTGGGATTGTTCACCCACATGCGAAAGGTGATGCGTGAGATCCGGATGAAAGATGCCGCCTCCGGCATGGCCGTTTCCGGCGGCATGTCCGGCGTGGCCATGGCCATCTGCTGCTCGCATTACCTGGCAGCTATACTGCCCGCCATCGGTCTCCCATTTCTTTCCGGCGCAGTGGCCGGTTTGGTTGAATATCAAACTGTGTTTTTTGCCTTCGGGGTTATATCCAACCTGCTTGGAATTGCCTATCTGATCCGCTTGATGGCGAAGAACGGTGTGTTTGTCTATGGATTCGCTCATTCGTGAAGCCGTTGGATTTATCTCTATCCAAAAAGGAGATCAAGCCATGAAAACATTTAAGAACTCTATCGTAACGGCTGGTTTAGCGATTGCACTAATCCTGTTTGGAATAGCAATACCGGCCCTGGCATATGAAAAACTGACCCACAGCGGCAACGGTGTTCGAGTCACCGTAAAACCCGTCACCCTGGCGCCTTCCCAGAAGGTCAAGTTCGAGCTGCGTATGAACACCCACTCGGTCGAACTGGATCAGGATTTTACGGCTGTGTCGGAACTGCGTGATGACCAGGGCCGTAGCTATCGACCGGATCGGTGGAAAGGATCTCCCCCGGGCGGCCACCACCGGAAGGGAGTTCTCTTCTTCCCGGCGCTGGAGAAACCGGTGAAATCGGTCACGCTGATCATTCGTGATCTGGCCGATACTCCGGAAACCACGTTCAAATGGGAAGTTAAACCATAACAGGGTGTTGTCGAGGAAGACAGAAAACTCGACAATGCCATGGGAGGCAGTCATGTCACAGTATACCTATAAAGTTCCAAACATCTCGTGCGGCCATTGCGTTGCAGCGGTATCCAAAGCGTTAAATGACATTTCCGGCGTTCAGCAGGTCACGGGTGATCCGCTGGCGAAGACAATTACCGTTGACGCGAAACCACCAGCAACCGGAGAGCTGATTCGGACCAAACTGAATGAAATCGGATATCCGGCAGTGTCCTAAATCATACCAATGATCTTCTTAACCTTAACCATGGAAAGGAGGCGGCCGTGAGCGAACAGAGCATTACTCTGCCGGTAACCGGCATGACGTGCGCCAATTGCGCCGCCAATATTGAACGCGGTTTGAACAAATTGACTGGAATCCAAAAAGCCGCCGTTAATTTTGCCTCGGAGAAAGCAACGGTTCAATTTGACTCCGGTCAGCTGGCCGTCGACGAGGTAGTGGAGGGCATCCGTCGCGCCGGTTACGGTGTGGTTACGAATCACTTGGAATTGCCGGTCACCGGCATGACCTGTGCCAGTTGTGCAGCCAACATCGAACAGGCCCTGAATAAAAAGGTGGGTGGTGTCCTCCAGGCATCCGTAAACTTTGCCACCGAACGTGCTGCTGTTGACTACCTGCCGGATATCGCGAGCATCGAGGATATTGTCGCTGCGATAGAAAAAGCCGGGTACGGCGCCATCACCCCGGATGAAGCACCAGACCTTGAAGATGCGGAGCAGCAGGCCCGGCAGGCGGAAATCAGTGACCAGACCCGGAAATTTATTGTCGGGGTTATCTTCTCTCTGCCGCTTTTTATTCTGAGCATGCTGCGGGACTTCAACCTCATCGGTCCCTGGGGCCACGCCCCATGGGTCAACTGGTTCTTTCTTTTGCTGGCAACGCCGGTGCAGTTCTACACCGGATGGGATTATTATGTCGGCGGCTTAAAGAGTCTGCGTAACCGGAGCGCCAACATGGACGTGCTGATTGCTCTGGGCTCGTCGGTTGCGTACTTCTATTCCACGGCGGTCCTGGTATTCCCCGGCATAGGACAGCATGTCTACTTCGAAACCGCAGCGGTCATCATCACCCTGATCAAACTGGGCAAGCTGCTGGAGGCCCGTACCAAGGGCAAGACCGGCAGTGCCATACGAAAGCTCATCGGCTTGCAGCCGAAAACAGCATTCATTCTCGAAGGAAGCCAGGAAAAGGAAATCCCTCTCTCCCGGGTGAAAAAAGAGATGATTGTGGTGGTGCGCCCCGGAGAGCGCATTCCTGTGGACGGCACAGTGGTTCAGGGGCGATCGGCCGTAGATGAATCCATGCTCACCGGAGAGCCCTTGCCTGTGGATAAAACCGTGAACGACACGGTGGTCGGCGGCACCATTAATGGTGAAGGACTGCTCAAATTCCGGGCCACCCGGGTGGGGCAGGAAACCGCGTTGGCCCAGATTATCCGGCTGGTCCAGGAAGCACAGGGCAGCAAGGCGCCGATCCAGGCGCTGGCCGACCGCGTGTCGGCGGTGTTTGTTCCCGTGGTCATCCTTATCGCCCTGGTCGCTTTCGGCGTGTGGTGGGGGGTCACGGGAGAGTTCGTCCCATCCATGATCCGGCTGGTGGCGGTACTGGTGATCGCCTGCCCGTGCGCCCTGGGCCTGGCGACACCCACGGCGATCATGGCGGGCACGGGAAAAGGCGCCGAAAACGGCATTCTTTTCAAACGTGCTGAGGCCCTGGAGAACTCCACGAAACTGGATACCATCGTGCTGGACAAGACCGGCACCATCACCGAGGGAAAACCCACCCTTGCTGATGTGGTTGCGTTAGACGGTGATGCCCTGACGGAAAACGAGCTTCTGGCCCTGGCGGCCTCGGTCGAGCAAGGATCCGAACATCCGCTGGGTAAGGCGGTCGTCCGGGAAGCCAGGGAACGGAACATCACGATGAAGGACCTGAACAACTTTCTCTCCCATGGCGGCTTCGGTGTCGAGGGGATGATATCCGGACATCACATTCGGGTGGGTAAGCCAAAATGGTTTGACAGTTCATTTTTGATGTCCACTGACGGTCATATCGAGCGGTTGCAGGCGGAAGGTAAAACCGTCATGGTGATCGCCCGGAATGGCCGAGCAGCCGGACTCCTTGCCGTATCCGACCGGATCAAATCCGATTCCAAGGAAGCCATAGACAGTTTGCATCGTCAGCGGATCAAGGTGGTCATGCTCACAGGGGATAATGTCCAGACGGCAAAGACCATTGCCGACCAGGTCGATATCGATGACATCCATGCCGAGGTGCGCCCGGACGAAAAGTCTTTGAAGGTAAAGGAAATAATGGATGACGGCCGAAAAGTCGGCATGGTGGGGGACGGCATCAACGATGCGCCGGCTCTTGCCCAGGCCGATGTCGGCATGGCTATCGGAACCGGCACCGATGTAGCCATTGAAACCGCCGATGTGATTCTGTCCAGCGGTAGTCTCACAGGAATCCCCCGTACGATCGCCATCAGCCGAAGGACCATGCGCACGGTGCGACAAAATCTGTTTCTGGCTTTTGTCTACAACGTAACCCTGATTCCGGTGGCGGCCGGTGTGCTGGCAGCATTTGAATTTGTTCCCATGATGCTGCGCCAGCTTCATCCGATACTGGCAGCCCTGGCCATGGCCTTGAGCAGTATTTCGGTCGTCACCAACAGCTTGAGGCTCTACCGGGCAAAAATTGAATAACGTGCCGAGCCGGGAGAAGCGTAGACTACATGGCTTGCGGTTCTGCAGCATTGGGCTGCAAGGGTCGGTCGCCGCAGGCTTTCTAAACAAGGAGATGTTATGAAAATCAATAAAAAAGTAACGCACGGGTTGCTGATGGCGGCTTGCTGTGCGGCAATGCTGGCAGTTGTCCTGGCAGTGGCCACCACCTCGAGCGGCGGTTGGGGCGTGTATTTGCTGCTTCTGCTGTGCCCGGCCATGCATTTGCTGATGCATCGCAGCGGGCACGGGCACAAAACGCCGAAAGGGGAGCCGCCGGCACCGGCGGCAGCGCTGACTGCCGACAATCGGGCGGACAACTCAGGATAAGAACAGACATCGACAGGAGGGACCATGGCCGAGCATATTGGCATCGTCATCAAGGCAGAAGCGGGTAGATATGCACAGGTCGTCACGGATCGCAAAGGCGCCTGCGGAGGATGTCAGTCGAACCCCAGCGGGTGCCGGAGCTGCCTGGCAAGCGCGAAAATGGAAAGCCGCGTGGCCAACCCCGTGGGTGCGGAACCCGGCGATCTGGTTAAAGTGCACCTGTCATCGGCGAATCTGTTCACTGGTGCCGCCATTATGTATATCATGCCCGTTGTGGGACTGCTGCTCGGCGCCATTTCGGGCGTGTGGGCGGCGAATGCTGTGGGCCAGGACGAGATGTCCTATTCTATAGTAGGGGCCTTCGCCGGCCTGGGTATCGGGTTTGCCGGAGTCATCGCCCTGGATCGAAATCCGCGGGTCCGTCGAAGAGTCATGCCGACCATCACGTCGATTGTAGAACCACGGGTTGGTACCCCGAATTTTCAAAAGGTATCCTGCTGCGGGTAGCATGGGGGCCTCTGACAAGGGGTTGAGAGTTACTCACCCGAATTTTCTCCAGTGAGCGTTGATATGAAACGCTGATGCATTGAAAGGAGTTCTCGCCGAGGATCGGTCAACAGGGTTGCAGCTATGTATTAGGAGAAGAAATATGAAAGCTCCACTGTATGAACACCGACGGTTCTGAAACGAGGAAAGCACAAGTCTGGTTCGGGGTAACCGCAACAGTTACCATAGGCCCTGGCTTCCTGCATAAGGCGGAGGTCGGCGGTATCGTAATGCCCCACCCCCCACTGGCCAATTGGCTGTTGAGGTTAGGGTTACCTGAAAGTCTGAACCGCGATTTGAGCTTTTCCCATGAGTTCGCACACTTTCGGACAGCCCCCGCATTATTGCTCTACATGATGGTACTCTTCGTCCTTTTCTATGCAACAGGGCACGCCGATGGGGCAAAGATTCTCTTTCTGCTTATCAGCGGCCTCGCTGCGTGGGAAATCATGTGCGAAGGCCTTGTGATTTTCGAAGGGGCAGCCGCGTACCGCAAGGCCTACGATGGGGTGTCCGGAATTCCACGGCTTCTCTTCTGGGCCACAGCGGGGGTGTTTACGGCCTCCGGATGGATGGTCGTGCTGTACAGATGATTGATAGAAAAGAAATGAACCGAGATCTTCTTATACTGTTGAGTTGCTTGTTTGTGGTCATGACCGGATATGGGGTAACGCTTTCGGTACTACCCTTTCACATAGAAAGAATGGCACTGAGCGAAGGAGTCGCCGCCGATCAGGCAACGATTCATGTCGGCGCGTTAACCGGCCTCTTTGCCCTGATGCAGTTCTTTTTCGCACCATTATGGTGCAAGCTGTCTGACCGATTCGGGCGGCGTTCTGTGCTTGTGATAGGGATGCTGGGGTTTGCGTTGGCCAATTTTTTGTTTGGATTAAGTGCGAGTCTGTGGATGCTGTATTTGAGCAGAGCGCTCGGGGGAAGCCTGTCGGCAGCGATTCTTCCGGTTTCTGCGGCCTTTGTTGCAGATTTGACACTTGATTCACGGCGCGGCAAAGGAATGGCCTGGATGGGCAGCGCTGCAGGCTTAGGGGTGATGGTCGGTCCGGCATTCGGGGGGTGGCTTGCCGGGGTGAATTTTTCTCGACTGCTCCAATTTGGATATTTTATCTTTGATTCCTTTTCGGTACCCTTTTTTGCTGCCGGATTGCTCGCCCTCCTGGCTCTGGCCGCCGTCATTATCTGGTTACGGGAACCGCAAACCCTGAAGACTGACAGGACTGGCCTCCCATTGAAAAACATGCTTCGAGAAATAATGATGCAGGAATCTTTTCAGATACTGCTTTATTTTTCGTTCCTCGTTCAATTTGCAATGTCCCTTTTCGAAGGAACCTTCGCACTTCACGCAGACAAGGTAATGGGGTTCGGCCCCTCGCAAATGGGGCTTGTTTTAATGGTATGCGGTCTGGTTATGGCGGTCGTTCAAGGTGGAGTGATTTCCTGGTTTATCGATGGCATGCGCGAAAGATGGCTCATAGCGACGGGGGTTGTCCTCATGGGGACCTCGCTGATCCTTCTCATGATACCAACGGCCATGACTTTCGTGTTGATGCTTACCGCTGTATTCGCGTTCGGTATGGCATTGCCATTACCGGTTCTTCCCGCAATGGCGAGCCGGCACTCGGTCTCGAATGCAGGAGCCGTTTTGGGAGTGCAAAACTCTGTCAACAGTTTAGGTCAGGCATTGGGCCCCGTGGCAGGAGGATTACTGTTTACGCTGTCTGTTCACCTTCCATATCTGCTAGTCGGGATACTGCTGCTGGGGTCTTTTGCATTGATCGAAAACCCTAAGTGGAGAATCACAGGGGAATCGATTAAAGTAACCCAATGAAGTTCTACATCATTTTGAAGATAAGCTGGGCAGCTGGCAGCATCAACGTGTGGTCCTCGGACCTTGTCTCGCAGCCGGGTAATCTTCCATCAGAGGACCTGATATCTTCGAGGGGACTGCTGGAATTGATCAGAAAAGTTGCTGCTTGCTCATTTCATCGGTTGAGGTCTTCCCTTAGACGACCGTGTAATTTTTACCCGATTAGACTTTCCTTCGATTCCACGTGTGCAAAAAGGCAACTTCGTACGCATGAATCTGCTGTCATCTGTGGACGGGCAAGGTGTAATGCTCTACCAAAACAGATGCGCCGGGACCGCCACAGGCTGCCGCTAAAAGCCTTGCTGGCTGGATGTGATGTGAAGCGAAAATTTTTCTGATAATTCAGATAAAGGAAAGCAGACAGTTCAAGTAAAGGCATTGTTTTTGCAGATGGTTATCCGGGAGATCATAACGGATAGTAGTTTTCCAGGCAAATATCGGCGATAACCCGCAGTAAGGAAGTATTTCCATGGCGGAACATTTCGAATGTGTCAGCGAGATTGAGCTGGACGGATCAGACCGAGTCGGTGCCGAACGAACCTGCGCAAGCTGTGGTTAGCATGGGTGCCTGTCCAAAAGAGAAAGGTCTCGAAGCCGATAAGCTGTTCGTTGATTGTGGTGGTTACACCCACATCGGGCAGAGAGGACACAATCAGGACAACCTGCTCACAGCATACACGCCGGAGAAGCTAAACGACGGCGGGCGCCTTTTTGCCGTTGCCGACGGCATGGGTGGTCATCCCGGTGGAGATCTCGCCAGCCGGATGGCTTGCGAGGGGTTGAATCACTATTATGAGCAACAATTGCATCCAAATAGAAACCTAACCCAGCTGGATGTTAGTCGCCAATTGGCTGAGGCAATCGTGCGCGTTGATCGGGCCATACGACTGAGGGGATTTAGCGACAGCAGGCTGGAGGATATGGGCACTACCCTCTCTTGTCTTGTCCTTACCGATACCCACAGCGTGATCGCCCATGTCGGAGACAGCCGGATTTACCGCCTTCGCAAAGGCCACTTAAGCTGTCTGACGGTTGACCACACCTTTGTTCAGGATATGATTTTCGAAGGCGAGGTCGATCCGGCCCAAGCTCATCTGCATCCCCTTCGTCATATGCTGACGCGCGCCGTGGGTACGGGAGAACCGCTGGAATTCGTAGACGCCCGAGTCGATGATCTGAAGGCAGATGATTGTTTTTTGTTGTGCACCGATGGATTGTACAACGCGGTTGACGAAAACTGGATATTCGATTCGCTTGCGAATCAACACTCTGCATCAGACTCGGCAACGGAACTGATCCACAGGGCATTGAAAGGTGGGGCCGGAGACAACATTACAGCGGTGGTTGTGAAAATGCACAGGGTTGACGACTTATGCCGAAACGCGAAGCCATGAAACCAACAATGACATCAGATACTACATCCGCAAGAACTCTGTTTGATACCGGTAGCGTGATCGACGACAAATGGGTTCTCATCGAGAACGTCGGAAAAGGCGGCATGGGGGAGGTCTATCGAGCCCACCAGCTCAATCTCAACCGCGACGTCGCTCTGAAGGTGATTTCGGAAGAAATCTTGCAGGACTTCGAAGAGAATCCGGAAGAAGTCGCCAACGCCATGAAACGTCTCCAGATAGAGGTCCAGACAATGGCGCAGGTGCGTCACCCGAACGTACTGCAAATTTACGATTATGGCTCGGTGAGCACCCAGCGGCAGGGTGTTTCCAAGCCGGTGCAGTATATCGCCATGGAATACGTGCCGGGGAACACCTTTCGACACACCATGTCCGAAGAGGGTTTCGATGACGAAACCGAACTGCTCATCGAATGGATGGAGCGCTATTTTTTCCCGGTTCTGGACGGGCTCGAAGCCATCCATGCCCATGACATTGTTCATCGGGATGTTAAGCCTGAAAACATTCTTATGGATGGAGACACCCCCAAAATTGCCGACTTTGGACTGGCCAGATCGCCAAAACTGAAAGCCGTCTCCAACTCCTGGGACGTGAAAGGAACCATGCCCTACATGGCGCCGGAACAATTTGCGGAATTCCGCAGGGCCAAAGTCCCCGCGGACATCTACTCGCTCGGTAAAATTCTCTATGAAGCCATAAGCGGCAAGCTGGATTCCAAGACCGTACCTTTCAAATCAGTCGGCCTGGAGAATCCGGATACGGATTTTCTGAAAGCCATGGACGACATCGTCCGCAAGGCCACCGATGAGAATCACCGTAAACGTTACCAGTCCGTTTTCGAACTGCGGCAGGCGCTGATGAAGGCGCTGACACTCCGGCGAGAAGAAAAAAAGCGGCCGCAACACCCCGGATACGTCACCTGGCTGTGGGTTGGGATCGTTTTGGTGCTCATCTCCGTAGGCGGCATGACAATATATCATTTGGTGGAGAGCGGTGCTTCGAATTCGGCGAGCATTGCAAACCATAATGCATCGAATGAACAGCCGAATCCTGCGATTCCGGCTTTCGACAAACTGCAACCGACGCTGATCACCCGGGACGGACTTGAGATGATTTTGGTGCAGGGCCCGAACAGGGATTTGTTATTGTACGCGGACCCGTCGCTGGTGACCTTTCATCATTTTGCGGAATTTTTAAACGAGGTAAGCGATTCCTTAACGGTGAATGACGGCGTCGTAAAAAGCAATGACGATATATGGATTTATTTGGGTGACGGCGGCGCTGAATCCGACCAGATTGTGTTCCAGCATTCGCGGTTTCATCTGCGCCAGGCGGAGTGGGCCCCGAAACCAGTGACCCGGGTGACCTGGCTGGGTGCACAGGCCTATGCCCGTCATTACGGAAAACGCCTGCCGACCTATGAGGAGTGGCAGATTTTGAAGGAACAGTTTCCCGTCGTGTCGAATCTCGTCTCGAAGGATGCCGGAGAACCGATGCATACCCATATGGGAAAGGGCGACCTCTCATCAAATGATAGCCGTACGTCTCATGAACAGTTGATCGTCAACGAATGGATTTCTGCAAAAAAATCGGATTTGTCTCCGGACAGCCGTGTCGTTGAGTTGTTTGCTGAGGGTGCAGATAAGAGCCCAACCAAGCGTTATCCCTGGGAAGGGTTCGATGACGTCGGTTTCCGAACTGTTTTGGGTGTCGACGTCACTGCCTCTGACGGATAGAAATCATCAGTCACCCCAAAACATGTCAATCCCTTCAATAAAGGATGGATGCTTTAGGTAGAGGAAAAGATCATGAAGCCAAAAATACAGATTCTTAAATTTATCCAAAAAGCGTATGCCGATGCATCTCAGCCCAATGGTCCCGAGGTCGGCAAAGAACCTGGAAACCAATCTGCCCGGAATGAAATCATTCAAGAGCTGTTTGAAGGGATGAGCACCGGCACCGCTCGTATCATTATCGAACAGGAAGTCAGCCGCCACATAGAAGATGAGTTCAATATAGAGCAGGTAGAAAATGAAGGCCGGTATTATATCGCGACAATCGTTCGTCCTGATGGAAGTACCATTCAACGGCTGCTGGTAGATAAACAGACGGGCCGTGTTCGCATGATTGGCCGTTGAGCTGTTTTTGATCGGGGGATGAATTCACGACCTGATAACACCTCGGCTGTTCTTGTCCGTCCCGGAGAAGCCCTTGCGAGTCTTCTGAATTTTACAGGATCGATATTCTCGACGGTATGATGTTCGCCGCAGTTTCTGGAGTTGAAGCCGCGAGGATGCTTCCGGGGGTATGGGGTAGCCAAATTCGCCGAGGCATCGACGATCGTGTAATTTTCACACGGAAACATTGGCCCTTCGTTCTCAAACCTGGTATTTTTTAGACGGCGCCTTTTCACCTGGCACGTTAACCGCCCCCCCCCACTGAGCCCAGAAAATCCTATTTATAATATAAATAACGTAATATCAGTATGTTATAATTTTGGACCACTACGCATGGCACATTGTGGCATGATCAATGCTTTTTTCGGGTACAGCGTGATTCCACTATGAAGGGAGATATCCAATGAAAAAGACTACCTTAATAATGATTGTGTCATTTGTAGCGCTTTTCCTGGCCGGCCTCATGGCCGCATATGCAGCGGAGCGGCCGCTTCATGCAGGACCGAAGCTTGCTATGATGGGCGGAAGCGGCGGGGGGCACATGATGGACGGTCAAGGCAATGGCGACATGCAGCCGGGCGGCAGCATGGGCGGAAGTCGCGGTCAGAGTCACGGTCGAGACCGTTCTTCCGGCGGGACCGGTTTCAAAGATCAGGGAAGTTCGTACCGAGAAAGCGAGTACCAGGCCCTTAAAGATGAATTGCATTTAGAGAGGAGAGAGCTTTCCGAAATGATCCGCAGCAAAACCGCGGATCCGGACGAAATCGACCGGAAAATAGGGCGGATCGAACAACTGGAACGGCGATTGGACGCCATCCGATAGTGGCATCGGTTGGTAGAGTACTGCAAGAACTGCAGCAATGGAAAGAAAGCTTGGTCCGAGCATGCCTACTCTGCCCACTTTCAAAAGCGATCCTGAACATGAGCAAGTATGAGATTGGCAAACGTTTGACGCTGCATGTTTGCTTAGGCGCTGTTTTCGGATACGCTGTATTGCATCCGGCTTCGGTAGTAGTCCACAGCATTACAGAGGGAAAGAATGCTGCAATTGCAGTATCGTTTGTTTCAGCGTTCTTCTGGGAACACGCTCAAATGGCGATTTATTTTACAATTATCGGAGCGGGTTTCGGGCTATTGAACGGCTTGAATACGCACCGGCAAGCCATGCTTCACTCGAAAATTAAGCTGCTGTCCATTACCGATGATCTCACCGGATTATATAACAGGCGATTTGCACTGCAGAGCATCGTCCGGGAGATCCAGCGGGCGGAGCGCTATGACAACCCCCTGTCTCTGATGATGATCGACATCGACTGTTTCAAACAGTACAATGATACCTACGGGCATCCAGCCGGAGATCGGCTTCTTCAGCAGTTTTCCGAGCGCCTGATAGGAATGGCGAGAAAAACCGATATCGTCACGCGTTATGGAGGCGAGGAATTCATGATTCTTATGCCCAACACCGAAATTACCATGGCGGTTCATTTAGCCGAACGCATCCGAAAAGATATCGAAACCTTCTCTTTTGAACTGGGAGAATCCCGGGCTGAAGGCAAGGTCACTGTCAGTATCGGCTGTTCGCATTTCGACTCATTCTGCCGCCAGTCAGATGTTCAGGACATCATCCGAGCAGCCGATGAATGCCTCTATCGGGCAAAAAGTGACGGACGTAACCGAATCTGCCATTGAACAGCGCTTTGACGGAGGCATTACAGAAGTTTGCTTCAACGCCACGGCCCTAGGATTTTCAGACCGAGATCGTAGCCTTCAGTATCGTGCTGACCCGATTCTTCACACCATCTGACCTGACCGATCCCATACATCCTGTTGAGCGGACAACGACTATCACCGTCTGTCCGGCTATCCTCCCACGGCCCGGTCGCCCGGACCATCAATATGGAACCAATTTTTTGGGGAATTCTGGACTTCAGACGCATTCCTGCATCGCTGAAATCCATGATCTGTGAACTGTGAAACACTGATCTGGCGAAAACTGCAAACTGAGCACCGCAATCGCATGTAAACCGATTCTCTTTTCTTTTTTCCGTGAATGTTAGCATTATTGGTCTTACACGAAGCTCTCTGCCGCTTTCATTATGCTCCATTGTTGTTCCCTTTCCAGACCGAATTGGTTTCGGCGTAGCCGTAACAGGCCCTTGTAAGAAGAATCGGCGGTTTCCGATGGGCCTTGACCTTGTGCAGCTATCTGACTCTCTTGGAAGACACCTGGTATTCTTCCGGTTTCAAATCGATGATATTTTCGTTCTCCCGGTCTTGTGAGAGTTGTTCCTTTTTTCCGTGGTCCGGAATACGGTGATGTGAGTCATGATCCGAATGCCCTCCGCAACACCCCGCACCACCGTTTTTCGAAAGCAGAAAGTACATTACGATCCCTAAAATGAGCAGTAGTCCTAATCCGTTCATGGTTTCCTCTCTATGGGTCCGCTGGCAGGAGGCTGCGCAGAGCAGGTTCTGTTCGGACGCAGCCGCAACCTGTTAAGCGTAGATACGGGAAGGAGAATCCGGGTCCTTCCGTTAGTGGCACCTGAGCGGTTTGCCGCCGGTCGTCTTGTTGAGCCGGTCCAGATACCGTCCCCAGATGCCCTTTTTCTTCGATACGGGCGTTCGTTTGGAGTCCGGACGGTGTTTGTGAAGCTCCTGAAATGCCTTCATGCAGGTCTCGTCACAGAAATAATACTTCCGGCCAAGGTAGTCGGTCACAAGTTTCGTGTTGGGGTTTTTTACTTCCATCCCGCATACAGGATCGACTGGTATTTTTTTGTTTCTCTGAGTCGATTGTCTGTCGCAGCAATGCATTCTGCACCTCCGTGATCTTTGGGTAATTGGAACAAGTCGTTATGATTTAAACGCAAAGTTTATGCCGCTCGGCCGACAAGTTGTATAACAGGCCGACAACACATGTAATTTTTTTATGTAACCGCCTATAAATCGGAAGGGCTGCTTCCCCGGGGGAAGATAATTTGTGTTTTTTTTACCCGGTCCATTCCCCCAGGGCGGTGCATATGTTTCATAATTACACGGTAGGTTATTCAGGAAAGCAGCCTTTCAGAGTGGATGTCCGAACCAGCGATCGTTAGATGTACCCTTTGGGCGTATGCATCGCTCTGCCTTGCTTTATGCCTGGATATACCAGGGGAATTAGAATCGTATAGGGGACCGGAAACAGATCAGATGAAGAAATGAACGAGATCTTGGAGTTTGGCTATACGTGCAGTGGATTGGCATGATGCACAAGATTGGCCTGCCGCACCACAAGCGTCTTCACCGCAAACAGTTTCAGATCCTGTACTGAAGCAACGTTATTCAAAATGGATAGGTCGATGAGGGATTGAATGGCACGATATTGGTCATATCAGGTGAGCGGGTTGTACTTTGACCCACTTTGAAGACTATCCGGGATTGTTTTGTACCATTGCCACAATCTGGAGCACGAAGACATGGGCATGATGCGTAACTACTATATCCAAGGGTAGCGAGATACCCCAAAGATATTGTTTCAGGGCAAATCGAGGAACGAGGGGAGCCTCATCGCTCCTGACTATCCACGCCATACAACCGCAGCGGTGATAAAACGCCCTTTACTTCGGCGTAGAACTTTCTGGCGATGCCCACTCGACAATCCATGAGGCGGAACAGAGATTCTGACACGACAATCTCATCGGCGTTGGCCTGGGCTTGAATGCGTTGCGTCAGGTTTACTTCGGCCCCGACGATGCCATATTTGGTGCGCTGGTATGAACCGATATTGCCAACCACCACGTCACCGGCGTTCAAACCGATACCAACGGTAATTTCGGGAAGGTTTTCCTTAAGCAGAACGGAGTTCAAGTCGGTCATCTGGGTCTTCATTTCACTGGCGCAGCGAAAGGCCCTGCAGGCGGTTTCCGTTATGGCCTCACCTATGGGTTCAAAAAACACCAGAAGGCCATCTCCAATAAAATCGACAATGATGCCGTCATGGCGATGGGTTGTAGTGATCATCGCCGAAAAGTAGTGGTTCAGCATACGAATGACGGCATCCGGTTCAAGATCCTGGGTCAATGAAGTGAATCCCCGGATGTCGGACATTAGGACCACAACTTCCCGTTTGGTCCCGCCAATGCTGGTAAACTCTTGCCGGCTAAGCAGTTTGTGGGCGATCTCGGGATCAACATAGCGGCCGAAGGTGTTGCTGATCAGATCGCGTTCCTTCAGCCCCTCCACCATATGATTGTAGTTGTCAATCAACTGTCCGATCTCGTCCTCTGAACGAATCTCAATCGGTGGCCCATACTCCCCGCGAGAAACAGCTTCGGCGGATTGTGACAGGGTGCGTATGGGCGAGACGATGTGCGACGCGTTTGCCCGGATGACGACCAGTAGCAAGATTGAAAAAACCGTCCACCCGGCAAAAAAGTAGTTGCGGAATCGAATGATGGGTTCAAGAATTTTGTCGCCGGAAGCGAACGTGACTACCGTCCATGGCACCTGCTGCAGTCTGAAAAAACCTGCGACCATCTCGGGTGTTTGTCCAGCTCCCAGTACGGTTCCCGAAGTCTCGCCAAGCATTTCACGAACCTGTAATTCAGCAAAATCGCCCGTTTCCCCCAATCGCTCATGAGGACCTTCGGTGATCTCGGTATGCACCAGATAACGTCCGGTATCATCCACGATGCCGGCCACATGACTTTGCCACCAACCTAACGAAATGATATCGGCAATCAGGTAGTCGAATCTCACTACAGCTTCCAGACGGCCTACGGTTTTTTCCTGCTCATCTAGCAGTAGTGACACAAGCGAAACGGTCTCCATCCCGAGGGTCGCATCGTGTCTTGGTGGGGTGACCCTGGAGAAGACACCCCGGTGAAATTGCATGTTTCTATAACCATGGCTGCGTCGGTTATCCCGTCCAGCACCTCTGGACATTTTGGAACGATCAACTCGGGTTGAAGATTCATCAGGGTGAAATTCTACGCGGCTGACCCCTTCTATGGCCTCCAGTTGCTGGATAATCCACTGACGAGAATATCGACCTTCTTCGATCAGGCCGCTCCTGTTAAACATTTCAATATACTCCATTGGACGGCCCAGTCTCATGTCAATACGGTGGGCCGCACGTTCAAGCTGTAGGACAGCCTTTTCTCGCCACTCGCTGAGCAGGACCTTGCGAGCATAGTAAAATCCGGCGACTCCGCCGGCCAGAAGAATGAGGGTTGCCGGCAGCATTAACAGCAGGATCAGACGTTTCTGCAGACTATTTACTTTCAGCAGTTTTAACACCCGTGAGCCTCAAGTCTATCTTAGGTTGCCGTAACATTACCTATAATTGTACTGGTTTCGCGCGCTGGCAATCGAAATAAGTCAAGTCCGCTGTGCCCTAGACAAATTCACCCTGGTTGGGGCCGCACGCTAAAATAATTCCCAAGAAATGTTCCTACTCAACGTGCCTGGATCGGGTAATTTTTACACCGATTCAGGGGTCAGCTTTGTATCCGTATAATTTTTACCCACAGAAGATATCCTTCATAGATGTCGCCAGCCTGCCGGTGCAGTAAATTAATCAGTGAGATAACAATAGGTTATAAGTTTTTCGACCAGCCGCACGTTATTTGGCACGCCGCTTGCTCTTCTCCTGGTGCAGATGAACATGAATCCAAACAACTTAATTAAAGGAGGTTATTCGAAATGCGCACCTTAAGAAACGTGATCCTGGCCATTGCTGCTGTTGCACTCATCGGATTTGGAGTAAACGCGTTTGCCCACGGCGGCAGGGGCGGCGGGGGTCATTATGGACCGGGTATGCATCACTACGGCTATTATGACAGGGGATATGGCGATCAATTGAGTTCCGACGAGTACAAAGCCTTCGAAGAGAAGCGGGATGCCTTTATGAAGGAAACCCAGGATTTGCGAGCCAGTCTGTACGAGAAAGAACGCGAGCTGCAAAACGAGCTGGCCAAGGACGACCCGGATGCGGCCAAAGCGTCCCGGCTCCAGAAAGACGTGTCCAAGCTGGAGTCGAAACTCGATCAGAAACGCATCAATCACATGGTTGAAATGAGAAAGCTGAATCCCAATACCGGTCGTGGATATTACCGAGGCGGCCCAATGATGGGGAGAGGCTCCATGATGGGCTATGGTAACTATGGCGGAGACCCCTGCTGGCGGTAAGGGCAGCGGAGCAACTCCAATTCGATTTCCAACGGGGTGGTCACATTTGGCCGCCCCGCTTCATTTTCCCGCCACGTCTTCCCGGAAGCGGTTATCTTATGGAGTTAAAGCCGAACATGCCTCTCCGGATAATTTCCTCGGCCACCACTTTGGGGACGCTCTTCTCCCAGTCGCCCCCTCCCTTTTGGATTTGCCGGAGAATGTCCTCCGGCCAAATATGCATGTTGGCATCGTTGTACCGCTCCACCGGGAGAATCATGTTGTTGGCCTGTAAATAATAGTAAAAGTACTTTAAGGTTTCGGGAACGGGAAAAGTTTCCGTGGTAATGATCTGCTCAGGATCGTCCGGGCTGATCATGGGGTAGACAAACAGCAGGGTTTCCCGGTCAAAAAGTGAGGCAAAGGCACCGAGGATGCCGCCTGCGAAGCCTTTGTAATACGCCTCGTCAAAGAGCGTGGTCAGGTTTGGGAGCCCCAGCACAAAGGCCACTTTCCCTCTCGTGTAGCGGCCCAGGTAGGCCCGCACCCGGAAAAAACGGAGATAGTTGGAGACGATGACAGGGTATTCGAGCAGATTCATACAGTCCACTCGATCCAGAATGTCCCGCATGTCAAAAGTGCCCTGCTTTCGCATCTCCGCAATGGAAATCTCCGGGACGGCCATGGCCGTCTGTTCGCCTACATCGGGGGTGCGCAGGAAGATCTCCATGCCGCTGTTCATCATGTCGACACTGACGTTAGTTACCGGTTTGAACATGCTGCGCATGACCATCAGATCCCGCTTGTAAAACAGCTCGGATGGATGCACCAGTGTTTTTCGATCCGAGGCAAAGACCACCGCATCGGACAGCTGCATCTCTACCAGTTTCAAAGCCATCAACCGATTGTCCACATCTTCGAAATACATACCCGTGAAACGGATCAGATCGATCTCCAGTCGGCCCCATTCCAGATTGTCTCCCATGGATCCGATGAGTTTGTCGATGTCGGCGTAATGATAAAAGGCCCCGTAGATCAGATTGACACCCAGGATCCCGATGGCTTCCTGCTGCATCAAATTGCTTTCATCAAGCATTCTCACATGCATGAGGATCTCGCTGGCCTCGGCCCCCGGATAAAGCTGTAGCTTGATTCCCAGCCAGCCGTGACACTCCCCCCGCTGGCTGTAGCTCTTGGCGGTAATCGTGTCGGCAAAGGCAAAATAGGTGGATTTTTTCGGGCGTTTATCTCCGACCCGTTGCAGCACCAGCCGGAACTCCTTGTCGAGCATCTTTTTGACCCGGCTCTCACTGACATACCGTTTGTCCTGCTCTTCGCCGTAAATGGCATCACTGAAATCCATATCGTATGCGGAAATGGTTTTGGCGATAGTTCCTGCGGCACCTCCGGCCCGAAAGAAAAACCGGGACACCTACTGTCCGGCCCCGATCTCGGCAATGGTGCCGTATTTGTCCTGATCCATGTTAAAAGAAAACGCCTTTTGCAAGGTGGACATGGGTTCGTCAGCCATGGGGAATCTCCGCTATGATGGTTTGATCCAGCCTATGAATGAACACTACTCAAGACTATAATTTAACATGAGTCAGTTGGCAACGATGCCGACAGGATGATGATCGATTTCCCTGGAATCCGGCTCGCAGTTAGAAACAGACCTGGTGATTCTTTACGGGTATAACGTCAAACATATCAGCGGTGGGTTCAAGACGTTTTCTCTCCACGAAAGCAGCAAATACCTGGGGTGATCGGTGCTCGTTTGAAATTGCCCTGTGGATCGTTGAGCACGAAGGTCGTCTGCCCGAATACACGTTTTCGATTCCGGGGCTGAGATGATATTGCCGTTTTGGACTGGTTGTTGTAACTTTCAATGATCCACGGCAATGCTTACCAAAAGTACCGCACAGCGACCCATCGATATTTTGGTCCACCAAAGTTGTGATGACGTTATGGTGTTTGCCTCTCACTATCCCCCTCCGATTGCGGTCAAAGAATCTCATAACCTATGCAACGCCTTGAATTATTGCCGTTTAATATAGATTGGTATATTATCTTTTCCAACATAAACGTTTACAATGACGACTGGCCCATCAGACAGAACTGTGGAGGTTCCCGCTTGAATATCTCCGTCATCCTGGCTCATCCTGACGATCAGAGTTTCAATCACGCCATCGCGCAAACGGCGGCGGAACGTTTAATTCAGAATGGACACGATATTTTTTTCCATGATCTTTATGCGGAAGCCTTCGATCCGCTGCTGTTGACGTCGGAAATCCCGACCAAAGCCGCTCTGCCCCCGGATATCGCCCGGCACTGCGAAGAGATCCGTTCTGCAGATGGTATCATCGTGGTTCACCCAAATTGGTGGGGGCAACCTCCTGCCATTTTGAAGGGATGGGTGGATCGTGTCATCAGACCCGAGGTGGCGTATAAGTTTCTCGAAGGAGACAAGGGGGAAGGGATACCCGTCGGTCTCCTCAAGGCTCAGGCAGCCATTGTGTTCAATACCTCCAATACTCCTCCGGAGCGGGAGCAGGAGGTTTTCGGAGATCCCCTGCAGCTTCTCTGGAAGAACTGCATCTTCGATCTCTGCGGTGTACCTGCTTTTTGCCGGGAGATGTTTACCGTTATCGTGACGATTTCCCCTGAGCAGCGTCAGGGGTGGTTGAAACGGGTGGAAGAAATTATGGATGAATACTTCCCTGCCTGACCTTCCGCCCGAACATTGCATGAAATCTTTTCAGTGCAATAAGCGGGTTAGGGGAGGTCACCTGCAAATGGACACTTATGCTAACTTTGCTGAATTGGAAAAACATGAGCAGGAGGGAAAGGATTATCTGATAGTGTATCGTAAGGCGGATTCCAAATTCGGCATTTTGGCGCCCCATGGGGGTGGCATTGAGCCGGGAACGTCCACCATTGCGGACGCCATTGCCGGGGTCAACCATACGTTCTATACCTTCAAGGGGATTAAACGGACGGGTAATCGAGTATTGCACTTGACCAGTGCCCGGTTCGATGAGCCCATCGGTATACAGACATCGAGGAATGCACGTGTTGTGGTCACCGTTCACGGCTGTGTCGACAAAGGTGACGTCGTTTTTGTCGGGGGCAAACATCAACCCCTGAAAGTTAAGATGGCAGAAGCACTCCGGAGGGGGGGATTCCATGTGGAAAACAGTGAGGCCCCGGGTCTTCGTGGGATCAGCTCCGTCAACATCTGCAACCGATGTCAGAGCGGGCAGGGTATTCAACTGGAACTTTCAAGAGGATTACGGGAACGGATGATCCATCACTTGTATTCCCGCTCTTTTAGAAAGAAGACGGATGCTTTTGATCATTTTGTGGTGGCGGTGAGAAGCGTTCTAAAATAAGCAAACAATGAATGACGATCATGGTAAATGAAAGCATCAGCCGGCGTTTAGAAAACCTGGTTCAGCTATCCGTATCATTGGGTGCCAGCGATGCTCAATGGATCGCCTCGGGTGACATTGTTGTTGAAGACCGTCTGGCGCAGTATTGCCGGGAGCCCCGATGTGAACATTACGGACTTTCACCGAGTTGTCCTCCCCATGTCTCCGGTCCGACGGAGTTTCGTAAACTGCAGAAAGCCCTCAACGATGCCATCGTCGTTAGAATCGTTGTGCCGGCGGCTTCGCTTTTCTCCGATGAAAAAAGGGAAATCATGAGATTGCTTCATGAAATTGTCGCCGGAATCGAGAGGGAAGCCAAATTAATGGGGTATGGCGGATCTATTGCATTTGCCGGAGGATCTTGCAAAAATATATTCTGTCATAGTCATTTGGAGTGTCGGAGATTAAAGAAAAACGGAGAATGCCGTTACCCGGATGAAGCCCGACCGTCCATGTCCGGGTTCGGTATCAATGTTTCCGAATTGATGAACACCTGCGGGTGGCCGAACGATATCAGAGTTCGTAAAACCGACGCAAACGAAGGGTCGATGAGTTGGGTGGCCGGGCTGGTTTTAGTCGGGTGACGGAAGGCTGGATGTGACGATCCCGGTTCCCAGCAAGCCCTGTCATGGCCTCCCAGCAAATCTGCCCATAGCATCAGAGGTTAAAAAGGAATCATGGACATTGCGCTTGTAGAAATAGAAACACCCGAACAGCGGGAACAGGCCTTTGAGCTCCTGAAAGAATTATCGCCGCAGATCAATAAGACGGATTTCATGGCTTCGCTAGACCATCAACTCATGCAAAACCATAAGCTGTTTGGTCTGACCGCCTCGGGGAGGCTGGTCTCGGTTGCGGCAGTGTGGCTCTTGATGACCGGACTGATGGAAAAAATCATATGGATCTACGGCTTCGTGACCACGGAACCGATGCGTTCGAAGGGTTATGGGAAAAAGCTCCTGCAGGAAATCGAGCGCTATGCCGAAGAAGAAAAGTTCCATGAAATCCGGGTTCACACCCACCGGGAATTGGCCCGTCATTTCTGGGAGGACACGGTCGATTTCGAATGGTTTTCCGGGGTGCTCAGGAAACAAGTGAATTCCTAGGTGATCTTTGATGTTTCGGAACTCATGGCTGCTCGGAACATTTTCATTTTATCTCCGAACTAGGATCTCTCCATTGTGGATAGTCAAGCGAACCTTGTCATCGGATACCCCGGACATGATCTGATTTTGGAAGATATCGTCAGGGCCGACAACTGTTATCTCTATGATTCCAACGGAAAGAGATATGTCGATCTGGAGTCCGGGGTATGGTGCACCTCGATTGGCCACGGAAATCCTGAAGTCGTTCACGCCATAGCAGAGCAATTGTCACGGATTACCCATACCGGGTTCGGATATTCGGCTCCAGTGGTTGAACGGGCCGCCCGCGAAATCCTATTCCTGTTTGGATTCGATGAGGGCCGGTGTGTGTTTCTCTGTTCCGGGAGCGAAGCGGTTGAGTATGGCGTCCGGACAGCGCAGTCAGTGATCCGGGAGCCGGTACTAATGACCATGGCGGATTCATATTTTGGTGCTTATGGATCTGCCCACCAAAGACAGGCGGATGAATGGTTTTGCTTTGATTGGACGACCTGTGCCACATGCCCTTATGACCAGGACTGCTCTGACGAGTGTCGGCACTGGGCTGCTATCCCGTTCCCCGATATCGGCGGATTTCTTTTCGAACCCGGCAGTTCCTCAGGCCTGGTGCGTTTCCCTCCGGAAAAGCTGATTCAAAACATCGTTGCCAGAATCAGGGAGAAAAGCGGTCTGTTGCTCGTCAACGAAGTGACAACCGGGATCGGCAGGACCGGCTTATGGTTTGGCTACCAACACTACGGCATATCCCCGGATATTGTTGCTATCGGTAAAGGGATCGGCAATGGGTACCCCGTCAGTGCGACAGTCTTTGGGCCAACCGTCGTTAACATGCTGGAAGGCCGACAGATAAAGTACGGGCAATCCCACCAGAACGATCCTCTTGGGGCCGCCGTGGCGCGTCGAGTTGTCAACGTCATCAGAGAAGAACAGCTGATCGAAAGAAGCCGCGTCGTGTCGGCCGCGCTCGTTTCAGGGTTGGAACGCATCCTGGAGCGCACCGGCCGGATCAAGGATATACGCTCCCGGGGCTTGATGATCGCCGTTGAGGTCTCGGACAGTCCGGACTGCCCGTTTACGGCCCGGATTCATCGGGAACTGGTAGACAAGGGTTTTATCCTGGGGCGTCGACCGGGCATCAATGTCCTGAGGCTTGATCCCAGTCTTACGATTGGCAAAGATGATATCGATGAATTTCTCGAGGTTTTCGAGAACGTTCTGATCGGTCTCGAAGATTCGGAAGCCAGACCGTGACCGTTGCTTCCGTCAAACCGAAGTGCTGGCCCCAGTGGATGCTTTTCACTGCATTTCTGCTAACCGTACCGGTGCCGTTTTTTATGTTGGTGGTGGGCGGTATCGTACCTCTGGTCTATATTCTATTTTTTTCGATCCAGGGTCTTGTAGTGGCCATCCCAAAATTTACCGCCGAGGGATTTTGGATGCTGGGTATTCTCTGGGCCCATGTGGCGATTCTGGGAGGGCTTCTCTATCTGGCTGCGTGGGGAATCTCCTGGATGGTGTTCAAAATCCTGCCGGAACGATTCGCTCTTTTACTTCTCATTAGCCTTGTCGTTTTTTTAGGTGTCGCTTCAACCCAGAAAATATATCGGATGCCGGGCCATAACAGTTCCCCTCCTGCGAATATCACCCAAGTTATGAAAGGCCTGGTGAACTAATTCGAAGAGTCCACGACACTATCCCGGACATTGCAACGTTCGGGCTAGGTAACCTCGAAGAAGGCCCCGCTTTTTTTCAATGAGTAACAACGCTGGGTGCCGGATCAAGTCCGGCATGACGATGATCTCAAGCGGGCCTACGAAAAATTAGAGTTGAGTCTATTCGGACGTTGCCGGTTCGGACGCTCCCGTACGCGCGATGGCGTGGCCATGGGCAAACTCCCATCGCTTGTCCATAAAGTACAGAATCGGCACCGTCATTCGGGAAAAGAGCAGCGATGCGACTTCCCCTGCCATCAGGGAGATGGCCAGGCCCTGAAAAATGGGATCGAACAGGATCACCGAAGCGCCGACGACCACCGCTGCTGCGGTCAGCATCATGGGGCGGAAGCGGACCGCACCGGCATCGATGACCGCCTGCTCCAGGGGCATGCCTTCTTCGAGCCGCAATTCGATAAAATCCACTAGAATGATAGAGTTCCGGACCACGATGCCGGCCCCGGCGATAAAGCCGATCATGGAGGTTGCCGTGAAAAACGCTCCCATGGCCCAGTGGGCCGGCAAAATGCCGATCAACGAAAAGGGGATGGCCACCATGATGACCATGGGCGTGGAAAAGGATTGGAACCACCCCACCACGAGCACGAAGATCAAAACGAGTACGACACCGAAGGCGATACCGAGATCCCGAAACACCTCGTAGGTAATGTGCCATTCACCGTCCCATTTCATGGCCAGACGACGGTCACTGTTTGGGATGTTCGCCGTGAGTTGGGCAATCCGATAACCCTCCGGAAGATCAATGGCATCGATTTATTTCTGCATTTCCAAAATCGCGTAGACCGGGCTTTCTTTCACACCGGCGACATCCCCGATCACATAGACCACCGGCATCAGGTTTTTATGATAAATGCTGCGCTCGATCTCGGTTCGGCGGGTAGTGACCAGGCTCGACAGCGGCACCAGACTTCCGTCGGGAGCTTTAACCTTGATGGCTTCCAGACGCTGGGTTCCGGCCCGATCCGCCAACGGCATCCGGAGTATGATCGGTACATCTTCTTTTTCCAGGGGTTGATGGAGGAGGCCGACCTGACGTCCTTTCAGCGCCAATTCCAGGGTTCGGGCGACATGGGCGACAGTAATCCCGTGCAGGGCGGCCTTTTCACGGTCGATTTCCATATGCATCCGGTGATGATCCTCTTCCATGTACCAGTCCACATCGACCACGCCGGGGGTCTCTTCGAAAATCCTCATGACCTGCCGGGCGATCTCCTGCTGCCGGTCATAATCCGGGCCATAAATTTCAGCCACCAGGGTCGACAGGACCGGTGGGCCGGGCGGTACCTCCGCCACCTTGATGCGGGCGCCATAGGAGTCAGCGATCCGTTTCAATTCCGGCCGAAGCCGTTTGGCAATATCGTGGCTTTGTTCACTCCGGTGCCCCTTTTCCACCAGATTGACCTGGATGTCGGCCATGTGGGATCCCTGCCGGAGATAGTAATGCCGCACCAGTCCGTTAAAATTAAACGGGCCGGACGTGCCGACATACAACTGATAATCGGTCACCTCATTGACGGTTCTTAAGTATTCTCCCATCTCCAACGCCGTTCCGGCGGTCTGTTCGAGGGTGGCCGACTCCGGCATGTCGATGATCACCTGCAGTTCGCTTTTATTGTCGAACGGAAGCATCTTCACCTTGACCAGTCCCACGCCGACCATGGCCATGGAGACGAGGAGAAGCGCCACCACGCCCGCCAGAAAGATCCAGCGCCATAGCGGCCGTTCAATCAGCGGTGTCATCACCTTTCAATACAGGCGGGTACTCCAGTCCTCGATGTCGTGGTTTTCCCCCCCATGCCCGTTTTCGTGGTCTTTGAGCAGCCAGAGCGCTGCCCAGGGCGTCACCATAAACGCCACCACCAGAGAGAACACCATGGCGGCCGAGGCACCCACCGGGATCGGCCGCATATAGGGCCCCATCAGACCTCCCACAAAAGCCATGGGGAGAATGGCGGCAATGACGGTCAGGGTTGCCAGGATGGTTGGGTTACCGACTTCGTCGACGGCCTTGATGGCCACGTCCATGCGGGGGCGTCCCTGGTTTTGCGGAAGTCTGAAATGGCGCACCATGTTTTCCACCACTACGATGGCGTCGTCGACGAGAATACCGATGGAAAAAATCAGGGCAAAGAGTGTAATCCGGTTCAATGTATACCCGTACAGGTAGAACACCGCCAATGTCAGGGCCAGGGTGACCGGAATGGCCAGAGCAACCACCCCGGATTCCCGTCGGCCCAGGGCAAACCAGATCAAAAGGGTCACGGACACTACCGCGATGGCCATATGAAACAGCAGTTCATCGGATTTTTCCTTTGCTGTTTCGCCATAGTGCCGGGTGACGGTCATGTGGATGTTGTCCGGGATGATACTGCCTCTGATATCTTCGACCCGCTCGAGAACACGCTCGGCCACGGTGATAGCGTTGGTTCCCTTCCGTTTGGCGATGGTAAGGGTCACCGCCGGAACCGCACTTCCGGGGGCTGCCTCATCATGAATCCCCTTGTGGCTGTGGGCGGGACCGGTCCCGAAAAAGACATACTGATCCGGTTCCCGGGGCCCATCCGCAAGGGTGGCCACATCTCTCAGATACACCGGCCGTTCATCGTGAATGCCGACCACCACTCGTTCCAGATCACCCATATCCCGCAGAAAGCCACCGGTCTGTACTTTGACCTCTCCTTCACTGGATGGATAGGATCCGGTTTCACTTTCCATATTGGCGGTCGCCAGCATCGCGCTGATTTGCTCCGGGTCCAGCGCAAACGCCCCCAGGCGAACGGGGTCAAGGTGCACGTCGGCCTGACGGTAGTTCCCCCCAATCAGGGTGGTAATTGAGACATTCTTTTCACGCTTGACGACATTTTCCACCTCGGCGGCAAGTCGTCGTAAAAGATAATGATCCGCATCTTCGGCCCAGAAGGTCAGTGCCAGTATCGGTACATCGTCAATGTATCTCGGTTTGATCAAGGGCGGCGAAGCGGCCCAGGGGATTCGGTCGAAATGGGCCATGAGTTTGGACTGGAGTCGGACGATCGATTTTTCCTCATCCTGCCCCACATAAAATCGCACAATGGCCATGGACATGCCGGGGCTGGACGTGGAATACACATACTCCACACCCGGAATTTCCCATAGCAGTTTTTCCATGGGACGGGTGATGCGCTCTTCCACCTCTTTGGCACTGGCCCCGGGCATCTGAACGAAGATGTCGACCATGGGCACAATAATCTGCGGCTCTTCTTCCCGGGGAAGGGCAATGACTGCCGCAATTCCCAAAAGGATAGAAGAGATAATCACCAGTGGCGTGAGTTTCGAATTGATAAACGCCTTGGCCAGCGTTCCGGCGATACCGATACTTCGGTTCATGATGCTGCCTCCACACGCGCACCGTCAACCATTGTTGGGGGTGGGGATACGACAAAGTGATCCCCGTCTTTCAGGCCGGATAGGACTTCTACGGAATCGCCAAAGGTTTTGCCGATCCGGATGAGCCGGAAACGGGCGATCTGTTCACCATCGACCAGGTAGATGCCGGTGAGTTGCCCGCGCTGAAGCACGGCCGTGGTCGGAATGAGCAGCATTCCGGATTCGCCGACCGGAATCGCCACCCTGGCGAACATTCCGGATCGAACGGACGGATCTTCCGGAAGAGCGACTTTTACCTGGAACGAACGGATCCGTTCATCCGCCGTCGGGACAATACGGCCCACCCGGCCTTCAACGGCTTTGTTATCGAGGGAGGGTATGAGCACCAAAACGCTTTGATCCAGGTGCACGGTGTCAATATGCTCCTCGGGCAACACCAGTTCCGCACAGTAGACGCCCTCTTTCTCCATGCCGAAAAATGGGGTTCCCGGAGACGCCAGATCCCCCACATTAATCATCTTGGCAGCAATTTTGCCGTCATAGGGGGCCCGCACCGTGGCGTCTTTTTTACTGACCCGGGCAGCGGCCACCCCCGCATTTGCCTGCTGAATCCGATGCCCCGCAGCCTCGAGGAGAGCCGAGGTCTGGGTCAGCGTCGCCTTGGCCTGGCGATATTTGGTCTCAACTTCGTCAAACTCCTGCTGGGAGGCAGACTTGTCCTGCAGTAGCTTCAAATATCTATCGTAGGTCCCCTTCGCCAGCTTAACGGCGGCCAATGAGGACTCCCGAGCCGATCGTGCCGATGCCTCCGCTCGCTGGGCTTCGGCAAGCGCCGCCTCGGCCTGTCGAAGATGGGCCGTCACCTGACGCTGGTCCAACTCGAGGAGAATGTCCCCCTCGCGGACCAGGTCCCCTTCCTGAACGTTGACCTTCTTGACCGTGCCCATCAATTTGCTTCCGATGGTACTGGCTATTCTTGGGGTAATCGTGCCGACGGCATCATAGATGAAAGGCTGGGTCTGGAATCGTGCCACGGCCACCGGCGCCTGAATCGTAATCGATTGGCCCTTTGGAGAATGACCCGGTTCGATCTTGTCACTGCAACCAAACAGCAGTAGAGCGGAAAGCAGACCCAGCCCCACTACGGTTATCGTCCTCGATTTCATTCGCCATACCGTCATCTTTATATACTGCTCCGTCATTCGTCTCTCTCCCTCTGGGTGCTGGATATTGCTGCCCTATCGATCGGAAGGTTCGCTTATAGATTGCTGTCCGATGTTTCGCGTTATGGTTCTGTCATGTCTCGACAGGTCAAGAGCTTATTGAGATCATTCGGTTACAGAGCCGGGCACGCGTTTTCAGCTTCGAATCGGGGAAATGCGGTTCAGAGCTTCGCGGGCCAGCCGGGCGATGGTGATCGTAATCAGACGCATATCCGTATAAAGCGTGATTGTGGTTTCGTCCCGGGTCAGACCTTCGAGAAGGGGGGCCGCCGTTTCATCGGCCAGCGGGGCCAAGGCCCATGCGGAAAGGCCTTGATGATATGGATCTTCGGATGTTAGAAATGGCTGGAACGTCGGGGCGGCGACACGCATGTATTCGGGGTAGACATGGCCGAGCCGGCCCAATCCCCACAACACTCCCCGTTGGAGCACCGGGTGCTCCAGATAATTGGCTTCTTCCCGGATATAGGACACCAGAATGCAGCCGAATTCGCAGGCAAGATCGTGGCTGCGGGCCATAATGTCCCCCATGGCCTCCGGCGATCCCCACCCGATGCCCCCGGACTCGTCGTTGAGAGTCCACATCAGGCGCCGCATGATGACGCGTGCGGATTCCATTTCGGTGTCTGCTAGAGCGGCGGTAATGACGCCCATGGCGGTAACGGCGCGCCAACGGATCAGGGGTTCCCGGTTGTGGAAGAAGGAAAACAGCGGATTAATGGCCCGACGGGGATGCGGTTCTTTGAGATAATCCAGATTCTCTGTGAACTCATCGGATTGAAGAAACCGAAAAAGTCTCTTTTTTAATGCCCGGGTCGATTCCTTCTGGATAGCAGTCATTTTACATCTTTGCGGTCACAGGAAGGCACCAAATCTTTATGGTTGGAATATTCAAGTTCCGTCGTAAAATCTCGCAGCGATTTTACCTAGAAGCTAATGATCTCGAACCCGGCATCTCGGTAATGGGCTATTCCGGGGTGTCCCGCCATGTCGTCCAGCAGCGTCAGACCCTGGGCCTCGGCGGCTTTCAGAGTTTCCATTTTCTGCGAGCAAGCTCTGCAGGCACCTTCGATGAGCCCTGCGGCCTTGGCCTTGTTCCAGAGTTGATGCAGGGGATTTTCGGACTTCTCCAATTCCGGTATCAACTTGGTGGCCGCGCCTTCGATGACGGTCTTGACCTCGTAACCCTTTTCATGCATGTCCAGGGCATTGAGCAGGACATGGATGAAACACATGGGATCGCCATTAAATACAAACAACGCCATCTTTTTCATACGTGATTTCTCCGATTTCCGTTGATCCGTGGGCCCGTGGGCCCGCTTGTCCTGAGCGAGCGAAGTGAGTCGAAGGGTTCGCCCGTCTGCCCGTTGGTCGGTTTGCCGGATAGTCTGCTTGTCCGGGACTTCTGCACGGCTTTGAAGAAGGTGACTAAAGTTTTCTTTTATTGTTGTTATCTATCGGAATAACATCGCTCGCGATGTTATTCCCAGAGGATACAATCCTCCGGACAATACTTCATCGCTTCTTCCACTTCGGTTTCCGAAAATTCCGCATCTTCGATCACCTCGACAAATCCCGCATCATTGAGGCGGAAGATTTCCGGATACGCTTCCACACAACTCAGGCACTGGTTGCACTGGCTCAGGTCTATAAATGGCCGTTTCATGTGTGTCTCTTAAATACGGCCGGTTTACCGCGGTATTCATTCGGCAGACCGGCCGGGTGGGTTATCCGATTTTTTCTACCACGGCCGCGCCGATGGCCTTTCCAAAATCGACACAGGCATCAATCCCCGCGCCATCCGGAACGTACTGGATCTTCATTCCAGGTTCGATCATGTCGAATTTCAAGGCCTCCAGCTCCCCTTGAATCAGTTTGACCGATTCGCCGCTCCATCCATAGGAACCGAATGCCGCGCCGATCTTGTTTTTTGGCTTCAAGCCTTTCATATAGCTCAGAAAGTCGCTGACGGTCGGAAACAGCCAATTGTTCAACGTCGGCGAACCGACCACCACGGCCCCGGCGTCCATAACCTCGGTCATGATATCGCTGCGATGCCATTTCTTCAGGGTCATGGGTCGGGCATCGACTCCTGTCTCATGGAGACCTGCCGCTATGGCATCTGCCATCTTTTCGGTGCTGTGCCACATGGAGTCATAGACCACCACGGCTTTCCGCTTACTTTCCTGCCGGCTCCACCGGCCGTAGGCTTCGATGATTTTCCCCGGATCGGACCGCCAAAAGACACCGTGATCCGGGCAGATCATGTCGATCTCAAGCCCCATGCCCTGCACTTTTTCCACGAGCTTCATGATCAGCGGGGCATAGAGCAACAAGATGTTGGCGAAGTATTTTTTCGCGTGGGGCATGATCGCCTCGCCGATTTCGTCGTCAAAGGCTTCGAATCCGGCGTAGTGCTGGCCGAAACCGTCACTTGAGAACAGAATTTTCTTCTCCTTGGCGTAGGTGAACATGCTGTCCGGCCAGTGCACCATACGGGTCTCGAGAAACGACAACGTGTTTTTGCCAAGATTTAACTCGTCTCCTGATCCCACCGGCTGGTAGTTGTAGTTACCCGAAAAATGCCGGGCCAGGTTTTTGGCTCCCATTTTGGAGCAATACAAGGGTTTGTCTTCCCCAATCCGGTGCATGATCCGCGGCAAGCCGCCAGAGTGATCCATTTCTGTGTGGTTGCTGATCACCATATCGATTTTTCGTGGATCCACGACTCGAGATATGTTGGAGATCAGTTCGTCACAGAACTCACTTTTCACCGTATCGATCAGGGCAATCTTTTCGTCCATCACCAGGAAGGCATTGTAGGTAGTGCCAAACGGCGTCGAATAGCCGTGAAAATCGCTGATATTCCAATCCTTGGCACCGACATCGTAAATGTTCTCTGCAATTTCTAGAATGGTCATCTTTTTCGCCTTTACTTTATGGATCGTTGTTCCAAACGAATGGATGCCCTTTTTATCAGCGGATAAAAAGGGCATCCTGATACACCACATTAAGCATCGGGAGAGGTTTTTCTACTCTTTTTCGAAATCGTCCTTTCCAGCACCACAGATCGGACACTCCCAATCATCGGGGATATCATCAAACGAGGTGCCGGGATCAACGCCGCTGTCCGGGTCGCCCTGGGCGGGATCATAAATGTAGCCGCAAATTGTGCAAACGTATGTGTCCATTCCGGTTCTCCTTTTTTTTTAATAATGCCGTGATCCGGCTGCCATCAATTGGTTGCTTTCCAGTGTCCGTGCAGATTGCAATATTCCCGGGCGGTGACTTGGGCGGCATCCACACAAAAGACCGCCTCCGGTGCTTCGCCGGGGTTGAGATATTTCCGGTAGGATTTGCCGTCCGCTATCAATTCGACCCATTCGATGTAGTGTTTATCTTCCATGGGGTGTGGGACGTCGCCCACTTTCACTTTGTAGCCGGCTTCCACTTTTTCGATGACCGGAACATGCTTTTCCTTGGCTGCGTCAACCGTGTTTTCGGTCATCAACACCATTGACTCACCGCAACAGACCAGTTCGCCCCCGCCCCCGTGAAGCACTTCCACGATGTTGCCACAGGCTTCGCATTTGTAAACCTCAAGCCGTTCTGCCATTGATTCCTCCTTTCACTGTTCGGTTTATTTAAATTTGTTCGGTTTGGTGATTGTAATCGTCGCCATCTCGGTATTGCGCTTCCCCCGTCCAGACGATGGCAACAGCATCCGTTGTATGGGGTCATGTTTGTTTCTTGCCATCGGCAACAACGATTGAATGCAAAATTGGGTTGGGGAACTCTCAGGGGTGGAAATGCATATAGTGCTATTTAAACAGTCGCTTTATAAAAGTAAACCTTAAATCTTCAGTTTCCCTGAAACAGTGTTGTATCAGGGATATCCGACCCTGATGTCGACCCGATGGAGCCCCTGCGGTGCTCGGTGCAGTTCTTAAGTCGGGTCCCCGGTTGTTGAATTATTTCTCCCCACATCTCCCATAGTTTATAACAATTTTTGTGCCATCTGTTGCTCGAGGTTGGATATTTATTTTTAAATAATAATTTTAGGAAGTTAAGAGACACCACGATAGATCCGGGGAGTTCAGGGGAGTGTCAATGGCCCCTGTTCGAGACAGACTGTCTCACATTGTATTTTGAGACATTGATTTTGCTTTCCGACCGGAGTGACGAGTTGTTCAACCTATTGTAATCTTATGGAAAATATTTTTTTCAGGGATCTGGAACGGTTTTTGTAGTTCCATATGGCGGCCATTTCTTGGGGACTCGGATATCCTTGAAATGACGAGATGAAATTGATAATGAAGACAACACCTTTCGAATCAATCCAGGGCAGCACAGGCCCCGACGAACCTCATCATGCCCGGGATTTACCGACACCCTTAGATGCAACGCTCAGAATTCTAACATTGCCGCACCATGAATGAACTGACCATTAAAAAAGGATACTCGCTGAACCTTGCGGGCGAGCCATCGCCGGATCTCGAACAACTGGATCGTCCTAGGCGGGTCGGCCTCGTGCCGGAACGGATACCCTTTATCAAGCCCCGGCTTCAGGTGGGCGTGGGGGATCCGGTCAGGATCGGATCTGTCCTGTTCATCGACAAGCGCCGGCCGGAGATCAAATTCCTGTCTCCGGGAGGCGGAACCATCGAAGAAATCAACTTTGGCCCCCGGAGGGTGATTCGCGAAATCGTCATTGAACTTGACGCAGAGGAAGCATTCGAAACGTATCCTAAGCTCGAAACCACCGAAATCGATGCGATCGATCGCCTGGATCTAATCACCATGATCGCCAAGGGCGGTCTGTGGCCGTTGATCCGCGAGCTGCCCTACCGGGACATTGCTCAAATGGATGCGATGCCGCCAGCGATTCTGGTCGGTATGGACGCCAAGGAGCCGTTTCAGGCAAATCCCGAATCGTATCTCAAGGGCAACGTCGATTTGTTTCGATCGGGCCTCAACATTCTGCAGAAACTGGCCGGGGACAATCCGGTCCATGTCTTTACCAGTCCCCGGCAGGATTATGTCCGGAAGACACTCGGAGGTGACATTACCCACCTGGTCAGCGGCCCGTACCCGGCGGATGATCCCGGCGTGTTGTTATACCACACCAAACGATCGCCATCGGAAAACCGGGCTTGGTTTGTTCAGGGGCAGGACGTTCTGATGTTGGCGAGATTGTTTGCCTCTGGGCGATATCCCACGGAACGTATCGTGGCCGTCGCCGGGAGCGCGGCCGGTCGGCGCCGGCATTGTCGAACGCGACTCGGGGTGCCGCTTTCGCATTTGGCTCCGGAGCCCAAGCATAACGGAGATATCCGGTACACCATCGGCGGTCTGTTCCGAGGTTACAGATCTTCCCCCTCGAGCTTTCTCGGGTTCTACGAAACGGTGTTGAATCTTGTTCCGGAGGGCAACGTCTCCGGCGAGCTGCTTGCACTGTTTCGACCCGGTTTTATGAAACCGACGTTCTCCAGAGCGTTTACATCCCGACTTCATCACCAGGCGCTGACCATCGACTGCAATGTCCATGGAGGGGACCGGGCGTGCATTGCGTGCAGTTACTGCACTTATGTGTGTCCGGTGGATATTCTACCCCAATTCACCTACAAGGCCATACTTTCCGGGGAGGTGGAGGAAGCGCTCTCCCACGGGCTGCTGGATTGTGTGGAGTGCGGACTCTGCTCTTTTGTGTGCCCGTCCAAGATCGATCTGTTGGAGACCCTTAAACAGGCCAAAACTGACTTTTACATCGAACAGGCACGCTCATGAAATCGGTTGAACGGCTTTTCATTTCCACCCGGAAACTCTTTGAAGCCGGGGGGCGTTTCGAGAAATTTTACCCGGTATATGAATCCATCGAATCGGTCTTTTTCGGTTCGCCCCGGGTCACCCATACCGCTCCCAACATTCGGGACAGCCTCGACATCAAGCGTTTCATGATGATTGTTATCGTGGCGCTGCTGCCACATTATGCCTTCGGGGTATACAATGTCGGGTACCAGTCCCATCTGGCCTCGGGCCTTTCGACGGACTTCCTGCCGGTCATCCTCACCGGGCTAAAGGCCGTGGTGCCGATCGTCCTTGTGGTGTACGCGGTCGGGTTCTTCTGGGAGGCCCTTTTCTCGGTGGTCCGGAAGCATGAAATCAGCGAAGGGCTGTTTGTCAGTTGTGCCCTGTTTCCTTTGACATTGGCCCCGACCGTTCCACTCTGGCAGGCGGCGCTGGGGATATCCTTCGGCATTGTCATCGGAAAGGAGATCTTCGGCGGCACCGGCCGGAATTTTTTAAATCCGGCCCTGGCGGGTCGGGCCTTTCTCTATTTTGCCTACCCTGCGCAAAATTCAGGTGACGCGGTCTGGACCCTTTTGAGCGGCTCCCGCACCGTCCCCGTAGACGGGTTTTCCGGTGCCACGCCGTTATCCCTGGCAGCGATTACCGAGCGGGGTGCAGACATCCACGGGGTGATGGCCGACGCCGGGTTTACCCCGATCCAACTATTCCTGGGAACGTACCCCGGCACTATCGGTGGGACCGCCACCATCCTGAGTATTGTCGGCGTGCTCTTTCTGATTATCTTAGGCATTGTCAACTATCGGATCGTTGCCGGATGTGTTCTGGGGTTGATCACCACAGCGGTCTTCGTCAACCTTGTGGCAACCGAAAACTCGATGCCCTACATGCATCTGAATCCGTTATACCATCTGATTATCGGCGGTGCGATGTTCGGATTTGCCTATATGGCCACCGATCCGGTTTCCTCGGCCCACATGCAGGGCGCCCGGTGGGTTTTCGGTTTCTTATGCGGCGCCCTAACGGTGCTGATCCGGGTCTTCAACCCGGCATTTCCCGAAGGGGCCGGGCTGGCCATTTTGTTCATGAATCTGTTTGCGCCCCTGCTGGATCACATCGAGATCAAACTGAGACTCAAAAAGCGAGTGCCCAATGTCGGATAGGATGAAATCCCTGCTGTTTGCCGCCATTCTCTGTTTGGTCTGCAGCATTCTATTGACCACGGCTTCGGCCGGCCTGCAGCGGTTTCAGGAACGGAATGTTCTCATCGACAAGCAGAAGAACATTCTTAAAGCGGTGGGCCTGGTTGAGGAGGGAAAACGCTATACCCCCGGGGATATCGAAACCCTTTTCCAGGAGAACATCAAGCAGCTCTGGGTCAATCAGGAGGGATCGCTGATTGACGGGGCCAAACGCGGAGAGGCGGACGTTCCGGTCTACATCCAAACCGATGGCCGAGACATTGCGGCCTATATCCTGCCGATCGATTCCCGAGGGCTTTGGGGCCGTATCAAAGGGTATCTCGCCATCGAGAATGACGGGTCCACGGTGGTTGGCTTTACGGTGTACAAGCACTCTGAGACGCCCGGTCTTGGCGGTGAAATCGAAAAAGCCTGGTTTCAGAAAAACTGGGTCGGGAAGAAGATCGTCGACCAGGGAGGCGATCTGGTTTCGGTGGGCATCGCCAAAGGAAAAGTGGAAGATGCCGTCCCTCAAGACAAGCGCGAGCACTACGTGGATGGGATTAGCGGCGCTACGCTGACCGGCCTTTATCTGACCGACGGCATCAAGGAAATCCTGGAAGATTACGAACCGGTGTCCATCAAATTTCGGAAGAAACGTGTCAAGGGATCTTCCGGACCTCAAGGGCTCTCTCTTCAATAGGGAAAGACAATGAACGGAACCACCGCGAGCCCATTAGCGGCAATTCGAAAAAGCAAGTCCTACAAAGAGATCGTAAAGGCGCTCTGGCTGTCCAACTCGATCTCCAAACAAATTCTCGGCATATGCTCTGCCTTGGCCGTTACCGTCCAGCTAAAAAACGCACTTGTGATGAGCGTGGCGCTGACATTCGTGGTCGCCTTCTCCAGTATGATCATTTCAGCCATCCGGACGGTTATCCCCAGAAACATCCGGATTATCGCGGAAGTGGCCATTATCGCCACCCTGGTCATTATCGCCGACGAAACCCTCAAAGCCTTCATGTACGATGTCAGCAAGCAGCTTTCCGTATTTGTCGGCCTGATCATCACCAATTGCATCGTTCTCGGCCGGGCCGAAGGATATGCCCTGTCCAATCCGCCCTTCCGCTCGTTCATGGACGGGATCGCCAACGGGATCGGATACAGCTCGGTGCTGATCGGCGTCGCCTTTATCCGGGAGCTTCTGGGGGCCGGTAAAATCTTCGGCTACCAGGTGGTGCCGGAATCCTTTTACGCCGCAGGTTATGAAAACATGGGGCTGATGCTTTTAGCGCCGGGCGCGTTTATTGTCATCGGACTTTTCGTCTGGCTCGAGCATACGATCCTTAAAGAGAATTAATCGAAGCATTCATGAACTGCACAGAACCGATATGGAAAATCTGATTAGCCTGGCCGTGAATTCGGTCTTTGTCGGCAACATACTGCTGGCCTACTTCTTGGGGATGTGTTCGTTTTTGGCCATTTCCAAGAATATGACAACCGCCTTCGGGCTGGGAGTGGCGGTTATTTTCGTCCTGACCCTGACAACGCCGGTAAACTGGGCAGTGTATCATTTCCTGTTGGCGCCGGGGGCACTGGGATGGGCCGGCCTGCCGAACCTGAATCTCAGTTTCCTGAAATTGGTCCTGTTTATTGCGACCATTGCCGCTCTGGTCCAGGTGGTGGAGATGATTATCGACCGATATTCACCGGCCCTGTACGCGGCACTGGGTGTTTTTCTGCCGCTGATTACCGTCAACTGCGCCATTCTCGGGGCATCCCTATTCATGGTGGAACGCAATTACACCTTCACTGAATCGGTGGTCTACGGCGTCGGCTCCGGTGTGGGATGGGCCCTTGCGATTATTTCCATGGCGGCCATTCAGATCAAGCTTCGGTACGCGGATGTTCCTGAGGGGCTTCAGGGATTTGCCATCAACATGATTACCACCGGTCTGATGGCCATCGGATTTATGCTGTTTGCAGGAATTTCACTGTAGTCGTTTTATGAATTGGAGATCCGAAGATTTAGGCATTTTAGTGCATTTTAGGCAATTTAGGCATTCATGATGTTCGAGAGAAATCTTTTTTCAGTTAACTTGATTATTGAGAGTATCGGGACGAAGAGTTGATAGAGATTTACCTGGCCAGTCTTGTCGTGTTCTTTGGGGTCGTCATGATCCTGGTGGTCGCATTGCTTCTTGTGGAAGCAAAGGTGGTGATCAAAGGGGAGCGCACCATCGTTATCAACGATGACGCCGAAAAGAGCATCCACTCGCCCACAGGTGCCACCCTGTTGTCAGCACTCACCCAGAATGACATCCTGCTGCCATCCGCATGCGGCGGAAAGGGGAGCTGCGGGCTCTGCAAGTGCAAGGTCGAGGAAGGAGGGCGGGATATCCTGCCGACCGAACTGGCCCATCTGAGTCGGAACGAACGACTGGGCCAGATTCGCCTGACCTGCCAGCTCAAAGTCAAGGAAGACATGAGCATCCGGATACCGGATGAGATCTTCAACATCAAGAAATACGATGCTACGGTGGTATCCAATGAAAACGTGGCATCGTTTATCAAGGAACTCCGGATGAAGTTGGACGAGGGGCAGCATCTGGATTTCGAAACCGGATCCTATGTCCAGATCGATATCCCCGAGTACGAGCGATCCTACCGGGAGATTCATGTGGGCGAGACCTATAAAAAGGTTTGGGATCGGTTCGATTTTTGGGGATTGAAGGCCAGAACGGATATGCCGGTATACCGGGCCTATTCCATGGCCAATTATCCGGCAGAGGACGAACTTCGGTTCACCATCCGGATTGCCACCCCGCCCCCCGGAGAGACTGAAATTCCGCCGGGGGTGGCGTCGTCTTACCTCTTCACCTTAAAGCCCGGCGATCGGGTGAGCCTGGCCGGTCCCTATGGAGATTTTTTCGTTCAAGACACGGGCAAAGAAATGTGCTTCATCGGCGGCGGCGCCGGAATGGCCCCGCTCCGGGCCCATATTTTCCACCAACTGTTGACGGTTGGTACCGGACGGAAAATTACATTCTGGTATGGGGCCCGTTCTCGGGTGGAGCTCTTCTACGAAGACGAATTCGAGGAGTTGGAACGGTCTTTCGATAATTTCAGTTTTCACGTGGCCATGTCCGATCCACAGCCCGAGGACAATTGGGAGGGATATGTCGGATTCATCCACCAAGTGGCGTTGGACGAATACCTGGAAGACCATCCGGATCCCACTGAAATTGAATACTACCTTTGCGGACCGCCCATGATGATGGAAGCCGTCAAGCGGACGTTGGATGATTTGGGGGTGGAGCCGGAGATGATTGCATTTGACGATTTCGGCGGCTGATCAGAATTGGTTTCAAAACCTCCCCTCATGTCCGATATCTTTGTTGACCCCTCCACCAGCACGATCTACTATCACAAAAGCGTTCATCCGTTCATAGGGTAAACCATCCGCCGCAGAGGAAAATGATAACAAAGGAGTATGACCATGACACTACCAGATGAATTCAAGGCGTTGGTCGTCAGGGAGACCGAAGACAAGAAATTTGCCCGTTCGGTGGAAACAAGGACAATCGATGACCTTCCGGAAGGGGATGTCGTTGTGCAGGTCCTGTATTCGTCGCTCAATTATAAGGACGTTTTGTCAGCCACCGGAAACAGGGGGGTGACGCGAAACTATCCGCACACTCCCGGTATCGATGCTGTCGGAACCGTTGCAGACAGCTCCGATGATGCCTTCAAACCCGGAGATAGCGTCATCGTCACCTCTTACGACCTTGGCATGAACACATCCGGAGGATTCGGCCAGTACATCCGGGTACCTTCGGGATGGGTTGTTCCTCAGCCCGACGGCCTCACTGCAGCCGAGGCCATGGTATACGGCACCGCCGGATTTACCGCCGCCATGTCGGTCTGGGAACTGGTCGAAAGCGGCGTGACTCCCGAAGCCGGCAGGATCCTTGTATCCGGGGCAACCGGGGGGGTCGGCAGTATCGCCGTATCCATTTTATCCAAGCTGGGATACCCGGTGACGGCAGTCAACGGAGTGATTGACGAGACCGACTACTTGAAACGGATTGGTGCCGCAGAGGTGATCTCCATCGAAGACGCCACAGACACCAGCGGACGTCCCCTGCTGAAAGCACAATGGGCCGGCGCCATCGACACCGTGGGGGGGGATATACTGGCGACAACCATTAAGTCGACACACCCCTGGGGCGCGGTGACCTGCTGTGGAAATGTGGCCTCCCCGGACTTGCCGTTGAATGTCTACCCCTTTATTCTCCGCGGTGTTCAGTTAATCGGGATTGACTCCCAGAACTGCCCCATGCCGAAAAGAACGAAAATCTGGGAAAAGATTGCGTCCGACTGGAAGATCGATTGGCTTGAAAAAATTACGACTGAAGCTCCCTTTGCCGAACTCAACGACAAGATTGAGCTGATGCTCCAGGGTAAGCATGTGGGCCGCACGATTATAAAGGTGACCGACTAATTCCATCCTGAGTATGGCTTATAGTAAATGTCATATTTTTGACAATCGCTATAAACTGTGGGGCTCGCACGGACATAGCACTGCAATGCCGGTAAAACTGCAGGGGGAATTCTCGGTGTGTATCAAGCGATAGAGGTCAGAAGGGATTGAACCCGCTGTTCGATATCGTCCCGGATCCGGCGAAAGACTTCCAGATCGTCTTCCGACGGTGGAGCGATATCCCAGACGTCTTCGGTCTTGCTCGATTCAGGGTCTCCTTCTCCACCGGCGAATTGTATGATCCGGTCCGCCTTTGCGGATGGATTCAATCCGTAGGGTCGTAAAAAAGCCATGTCGACACCTCTCTCACGCATGACCTTTCCGACCATCGGATGGATGCGTTGGGCCGGCTCATTGCCCCCGCTTTCCGCATCGATCTGATCCCCGGCTATATAATTCGCAAATGCGGCGGCCATCTGGCTGCGGCAGGCGTTCTGGTGACCGGCAAACAGAACTTTCTTTCGTTTTACCAGGGGGCCCACCAGCCTCTGAACCGCTTCCCGAACGTCCTCCTTCATGGTGGGGTGTTTCGCCATGTCTCCTTGATGTTCCACCCCGCGATAGGTGAGGCTCCCGCCATGGCCGGCATCGACGGCATCGAAAAAATACTTCATCGTCAGATCGAGGCCTTCGAAAAGTTGCTTCCCGCGGGTGGCAGCTACGGAGAGATAAAAGCCCTGACGGATCTTGCTTTTCGGGTCGGATATCTTGAGACGGTATTTTCTGGCCCACAGCGTCTGGGACCGGTCGATGAGGGCTTTTAACTGAGCCGTTGCGTTGTAGAAAAAGATGGGTGTCGCCGGGATGATGACATCGGCTTCGCGAAGCAGAGAATAGACATCGGTCTTCATGTCATCATCGATTGGGCAGAAGCCTTTCTTCTCGCAGACGATGAGTTCCCTGCAGGGCAGGATGTTCTTTGTGTTGACGTCGACCAAACGGGTCCTCGCTCCCAACTTCTCTGCTTCTTTTAAAAAAGTCGACAGAAGATAACCGCTGTTACTCTTTTTCCGCGGGCTGCCGTTGATACCCAATACAAGCATGGTAGGCTCCTTCGATTGATCGAAAATGTTGGGAGAGCAGTTTCTCCTGGAGAAATAAATGCCTTAAATGCCTAAAATGAGCTAAAATGCCTAAAATTTTGAAACAGGAAAAACCCCAACGTTATTCATTTAAGGCAATTTAGGCATTTCGAAAAGCAGTACGTGAGCATTTCAATTTCCGGAACAACGCCGATATTGAGTGTGAGGTGTTATGTAGAAACCGCTTTTAGCCGGAGTGGCATTTGGTACAGGTGGTGGGCCCGCTCTTTTCACCCGCCTTTTTCATCTGCCGGTGACACTTGGTGCAGAGTTTGTTCATGACATGCTTTTTCTTGAGCTTGCCTTCGGCTTTCAACGACTCGATGCTGCCCTTTTTCTGGGGAAACACATCATGACAGGTCTTGCAATCGCCCAAGTTGTCTTGATGGAGACGATGGGGAAACGGCACCTCCCCCTTTTTGCCCCCATAAAGGGAAATGTCCGCAGGGCCCTTGTCCTGGTCTGCGGCAATGATCATGGAACTCCATCCAAATCCTAACACGATGAAAAAAGCTGAGATAACGATCCATTTCGAGTTCATCAAGAAAGCTCCAGTTCTATCCGATGATCGATACCCTACCCGGAAACACCGAACCGGAAGCCCTGTACGGGTCATCCGGTTCGGTACAATTGGACTCTCTTAATAGGCGTGATCGTCCAGCAAGTCCATGAGCGTCACCTTGTCCGAGAACTTCTTGTATGCCCAGATCTGATAGGCAAGCACCACCGGCAGGAACAGGACCACCACGATCAGCATGATCTTCAATGTCAGCGGACTCGACGAAGCATTAAACGCCGTGAGACTATAGGTATCGCGAAGGCTCGATGGAAAGAGGTTCGGGAAAAGCCCCACCACGCCAAAGAAAGTCGCTCCAACAATCGCTGCAGCCGATGAGAACCATGCCTTGAAATAGGCTTCCTTCGCCAGAAAGATCCGGATCCCCAGCAGCCCGGCAACCGCCAGCAGTATCACAAGGAACAGGGCAGGTGATTTGAGATAATTGTCAAACAGGTTGGTCGCGAACCAGCTGGCAACCAGGAAGACAACGGCCAGGCCCAGTTCCACCGGCCATAGCTTGCGTGCCGTGGCCGCAGCCCGCGCCTGGAGACTGCCTTCGGTTCGGATACACAGCCACAACGCGCCGTGCACGGTAAACAGCGCCACAAACAGCACCCCTCCCAACAACCCATAGGGGTTCAACAACGTCAGCAGATTCCCCTGGAGGATGCCGTTCCGATCGATGGGAAGACCCTGGAAAATATTCGCAAATGCCACTCCAAAGAGCAGGGCGGGCAGGAAACTTCCCAGAAAGATCGTGGTGTCCCAGATTTTCCGCCAGCGGGGGCTGTCTATTTTTCCGCGAAACTCAAATGACACCCCGCGGACGATGAGCGCGAAAAGAATCAGCATGAGAGCCGTGTAAAGAGAAGAGAACATCACGGAATACACCAGCGGAAATGCCGCAAACGTAACGCCCCCGGCGGTGATCAGCCATACCTGGTTGCCGTCCCACAAAGGCCCTTTTGCGTTGATCATCAACCGTTTGTCTTCCTCGGATTTACCGAGGAATGGATAGAGGGTGCCGATTCCAAAATCAAATCCGTCCGTCATGAAAAACACGGCCCAGAGAAGACCCCAGAGAAAAAACCATATCGATTGCAGTACCATTTATTTATACTCCCAATTGAGTTCGAGTCCTGTTCTCACCGATGCCAAAACGATATCTAGGCACCGGCTTCGGCGGCGCCGAGTTCACTTCCTGTTTCTGCCTCTTCCTCTTTGGGGCCCTTTTTCGCGTTTTTGATGATCAGGTAAAACCCGGATGCTCCCAGGAGCCCGTAAAGGAGAATAAAGCCGACCAGCGTCGTAAAGACCTGGATCGTCGCGATGGGTGAAACGCCGTCTGCGGTGCGCTGTAGGCCGTAGACGATCCATGGTTGGCGGCCCAGCTCGGTAACCAGCCATCCGAGCTGGATGGCTAGATAGGGCAACGGGATGGCCAACACCATGACCTTTAGAAATAGTGGGCTTTCAAGCAACTTGTTCCGTCGGAACCATCCCCAGAACGTCAGCAAAATAAACGCCACGCCGAGACCGACCATTCCTTTGAACGCATAGGAAACGATGAGTACGGGGGGGCGATCCTCAGGTGGAAAATCCCTCAAACCGGGGATTTCAGCATTCACGTCGTGTCTCACCAGAAAACTGAGGAGGCCGGGGATTCTACCAATTTCGATGGAGTTCCGTTCATTTTCCGGATCCGGCCAGGTGAACAGGACCACCGGCGCACGGGTTTGGGTCTCCCACAGGGATTCCATGGCGGCCAGCTTGGTGGGTTGCTTCTCTGCCACCACCACACCGTTCAGGTCGCCCAGAATGAATACCACCAGTGAGAAAATGAGACCGAAGCCAAGTCCGATGCGAAACGACTTGGTGAAAAATTCGACGTGCCGTTTTTTCAGGAGATGGTACGCGCTGACGCCCATGACAAAAAAGGCGGCCAACACATAAGCGGCGCTGACGGTGTGGATGAATTTAACGATGGCAAACTTCTGAAACACCACCTGGGCGAAATCCACCAGTTCGGCTCGGCCGTCACGCATGGTAAATCCGACCGGGCTCTGCATCCAGGCGTTGGCGATCAGAATCCAGACGGCGGAAAAGTTGGAACCGATGGCGACCATCCACGCCACTGTTGCGTGGGCTTTCTTGGACAGCTTTTTCCAACCGAATATCCAGATACCGATAAATGTCGATTCCAAGAAGAAGGCGAGGGTGGCTTCGATGGCCAGCAGGGAGCCGAAGATATCGCCGACATAGGCCGAATATTGAGACCAGTTGGTCCCGAACTGGAATTCGAGGGTAATACCAGTCACCACACCCACGGCGAAATTGATCAGAAACAACTTGCCGAAGAACTTGGTCATTCGAAGGTAGGCTTCATCCCCCGTCCGGACATACTTGGTTTCCATCCATGCGACCAGGACGGATAGACCCAGGGTCAGGGGGACAAATAGAAAGTGAAACATTGTCGTGGCTGCAAACTGAAGACGGGAGAGCAGCAGAACATCCATGAAAATCTCCTTTATCTATCTTTTCCTTTCCGGCTGCCGGATGGTCGGCAAGGGGTGACGTTCAAGGGACGCACGGAAGGCGGGTCGGGAGGAATCGTCACCGAATGGGTACGGGGCCAAACTCACTTCGGCCCCGAGCCATTGTGGTCCAGCATCAGGCGCCGGCGTCCAGAGTGCATTGGGTAAAATCAATTTGCTTTTTACACCCCGGGCAGTTGCGGGGTTTATCGAACTCATCCGAGAAGATCTCGACTTCTTCGCCGCAATCGGGGCATTTACACTTAAATGACTGAAGATTTTTGAATTGTTGAAAACCCGGGCAATGCTGCGGTGTCGTCATAACTGACCTCCTTTGGGCTGATTTTCAGCTGTCATTAACGGGCGGTTATGGGTTCAGTTTTTTGGCAATTTCCCGACCATAGTCCTGAGCCATTTGGATGCCACCGCCAAGGGAACTCGACTTTAGCCGTAGGGGACCACCCACCATGTCCATCTTGAAAATGTGCTGCATGGTTTCAAAAATACGGTCCGGAGCCTCGCCGCTCCATCCGAAGGCACCAAAGGCCGCGCCGATCTTGCCTTCCAGGGCCGCTTTTTCAGCCATGAAGAGCAGGGTTTTCATCCCCTGCATCATGTCCCCATGATAGGTCGCCGATCCAAACGCGACCGCATCGTATCCATGAAAATCCTGTTCGCTCGTTATCTCCTTGGCTTCCTTGACCTCAGCGTCAACGAGGAAAAACCGGAGTCCTTCGGCAATCAAGTTGCCTATTTTGGCGGTTTCACCGGTACGCGTGGCGTAAACAATCAGTGCTTTCGGCATCATTTTTCTCCTAACCGTTTCCCACGGCGGATGTGGCTCAGTGGATTCTGCCTACTCTTTGGGCTTCGACGCGATTCGAGAGTCCATGCCCTCGGCCGTGCAGTCCGGCGTGTAACAGGTGGCGTCGAGAAATTCACATTTTTCCTTGCATGACGGGCAGGTATCCGGCGGTGCATCCTTTTCAAATGTGTATCCACAATTTCCACATTTCCAACTCGGCATGTTCATCACCTCCTTTGGAACAATTCGATATCGGCGGTTTCAGTGTCCATTCCATGAAATGCTGCTGCCGATTGTGACCATAGCGTCAAACATTGGTTTCATCAAGGTCAATATTCGGTCGTGTCGTCTTGCCACCAGCCTTTTCGCTGGTGCGCTTTCCGCTCCTCTTCGGCAAGTTTACGAAGCTTGAAAGCGGCATCCCTGAGAACCCCATAAAGGACCCCGCAGCCGACATCTTCGCGGGCGGCATCACCGGCATCTGCCAGTTGAATCATTTTATCCGTCAGTTCCAGAGTTTTCCGGATGTTTTGGTTGCACGGTTTCACCGGTTCATCCATTATCTGATGTGCGAAGGTGGCGTTGACCAATTTTTGAACGAGTGTGTTTAAAACTAATCAAAATTTGTGCCACAGATTCCACTCTTACCGAAAACGTTAATATAAACATATAATTCATATGGTTATGATAGTTTGGGGTGGGCACTGATTCATCTATCCGAGGATATCGCCTCGTGTTTCGACACAGGATGAAGGCCGGCGCCTCGATCCTGTGGCCTTTAAATTACTTTAATCTTCTAAATTTATTGGGAAATATGTCCTGCGCAGCGTCTCGAATTACCATTTGAGACACTCCTGTCTCGCAAGACAAACTCCGGGAAAGGTATTGATGAGGCCCCATTTTTTCGATACCGATAATCGGGCATTCCATCCATCTCCAATGTCGTCTCTCTGGGATCTACCATGCATGCTGCAATTTCTGTTATTATCCCGGTCTATCAGGAATCATCGATGATAAACCACACCCTGGCGTCTTTATTGGCGCTGCCTGGTGCAGCCGATTGTGAAATTCTGGTGGTGGACGGAGAACCTTCCGAAAGTACCCTCCGCTCCATTGAACATGACACGGTCCGGAAAGTCCGATCCGCCAAAGGGCGCGCAATTCAAATGAACGAGGGCTCCAGACGCGCCGCCGGGGACATTCTCCTCTTTCTACATGCCGATACAACTCTGCCTGAAAATGCGTTAGAATGTATCTTCACCGCACTCGAGGCCGAAGATGTGGTCGGCGGCGCCTTCACGTTGAGCATTGACTCGCCGCGGAAGGTGTTTCGCATCATCGAGGCTGCCACAAACTGGCGCAACCGTCTGTTGCGCGTGCCCTACGGGGACCAGGCGATTTTCCTCGACAGAACGTTTTTCAAGCGGCTCGGCGGATACAGCGATCTTCCGTTGATGGAAGATGTGGAGCTGATGCAACGGGTACGACGAACAGGGGCACAGATTCAGGTCTTGAAGGATAGGGTGAAAACGTCACCCCGTCGATGGGACGCTGAAGGGATTGTGATCGGCACTCTGAGAAACTGGCTGATCCGATCCTTGTTTGCCGTCGGTGTGTCTCCCCAACAGCTGGTCAAATTCTATCCGTCCTAGTTTGCCGCATGCAGGGCCCACACGGTACGCGGACATTGGGTTTGGCTGACGATGGAAACATGTCATGCCGCGCGGTTTTTCGTTGACGATAGCCGTTCTACGGTTATCTTATCTCTAAATCGTTTCATGGGATCTTTCACGAATAACTCCAAAACCACACCATTGTTTCTAAACCTCCCGGCCTGAGCCGGCTTCCCGAAGTCTTCGTGTCCACGCGAAGACCATCGTGTTGATTAGGTTTCACCAGTATGACAGCTGAGGCTGCGGCAGCCGGGACAACTTTTTAAGAGAGGAGGGCTGACATGGATGAACGGCCAAATGTGGTGACCATCGGAGGCGATCCGTTGACCCTCGTGGGAAACGATCCGGCCCTTGGACAACCGGCTCCGGATATAACGCTGGTTGACAACGATCTTGCTCTCTATACGCTTTCAAGCGTGAAAGGGAAGGTGTGTGTGGTATCAGCGGTGCCGTCCCTGGACACGCCGACATGCGACATGGAAACGCGCCGATTCAACACCGAGGCCGCAGCGCTGGGAGATGATGTCGTTTTCCTGACGGTCAGCATGGATCTGCCCTTTGCCCAGAAACGGTGGTGCGGGGCCGCCGGTGTCGATCGCGTCGTAACGCTGTCCGACTATCGGGAAGGCGCCTTCGGAGACGCATACGGGGTGATGATCAAAGGGATGCGCCTGCTGGCCCGGGCCATCTTCATAATCGATCGTGAAGGGATCCTCCGTTACAAACAGATCGTTTCTGAAATCGCCGAGGAACCGGACTATGAAGAGATTCTCGACACGGTGCGAAACCTTCTATAAACATATTGCGCCGTGGCCCGAAAGACCGCGGGCTGCACAAAACACTTTCCATATGCGGCGAATTCTTCTATGTTCGGTATGAGCTTGGGGTTCCTCCCGTTGAATATACATAGTCATACATTGATGTGTGTCAATCTGCTAATGGAAGGAGTTGGTGATGAGTTTTGAATCCTACGAGGAAATTATCCGGTTTGCGATAGACAAGGAAAAAGAGGCGGCCGAATTTTACGCAGAATGCGCCGAAAAAGAGTCGTTCGCCGGAGCGAAGAAATCGCTGGAAGATATGTCCAAAGAAGAACGGAAGCACCAGCACATGCTGGAAAATCTGGATGAAAACCGAGAGGCTCTCAAAGACTACAAGTATGAGTGGATTCCGGACATCAAACGCAGCAACTACATGACCGAGCTCACATACGAAAAGGGCATGAGTTACGTCGATATTCTTCGGCTGGCCATGAAGCGGGAGGAAATCGCCCTGGCGCTCTACAATGAACTGCTTCGCAAGGCCGAAAAAGATTCCCACAAGGATGTCTTCAAGCTGCTGTGCCAGGAGGAAGCCAAGCACAAGCTGTTTTTGGAAACCCTGTACGATGACTTTATGGCAGAGCAGGGTGACTAGCCGGTACAGCACACAACATCTTACCAGGTAGAGAACCTCCTTGGAGGCGCCATTGGGGCAAACCGATGTGTGGTTTTACCTGCCCTCGCCTTTGACAAGGGGGCCTGAAATCCCAATATCACCCCACATGGCGAATGCCCAGTTCTCGGTTCTCATCGATCCGGATGACCGAACGATTCGGATCGACGAGAACGGGACAGGTAACGTTATTTCCGATTTCTCCACACCCCATCGACAATAACCGAGAAGCGCCATACTGTTGTGCTGATAAGAATCAGATGAACGAACTCCGCATCGAAAAGCTGCGTGTCCATCATGTCGGACCGATCGATTTGGCGGTTTCGTCTGATGAATGCGTCGGCATCAGCGGCCCATCCGGCTCCGGAAAGACCCTGCTTTTGAGAGCAGTTGCCGACATGATTCCCCATGAAGGTACCGTCTCTCTGAACGGTCAGGCGAATCTGGAGATGAACGGTTCCCAGTGGCGACAGCGCGTGGGGCTTCTCCCATCTGAAAGCGCCTGGTGGTATGACACGGTCGGCCCTCATTTTGCGTCAATGGAGAAACATGCACTCGAGTTTCTGGGGTTCCCGCCTGATGTGGCCGACTGGGACATTCGCCGGCTGTCCAGTGGGGAGCGACAGCGTTTGGCACTTCTACGGCTTCTGTCAAATCACCCCGACGTGCTGCTTCTGGATGAGCCGACAGCCAATCTGGATCCCCAAAGCAGTGAACGGGTGGAACTGTTTATTGATCGTTTTCGCCGTCGTCACGCCTGTTCCATTATATGGATCAGCCACCAGGCAGCCCAGCTTGCCCGCGTTGCCGGGAAACACTACCGGCTGGAAAACGGCCGGCTGATCCCGACCCGGAGGTCAGCCTAGTGCAGGTGATTCCTCTGTCCCCACTGGATTTGAGTATTGCGGCGGGATTGGTCGTGGCGTTATCGTGGCTGTCGCTGCGGATGGATCTCGGCCTCTCGGGTCGGCTGCTTATGGCCGGCTTTCGCACCACGGTTCAGCTGCTGTTGATCGGGCTGGTTCTGCGGTCCATCTTTACCCATGTGCACCTGGGATGGATTTCTCTGATGGCCCTGGTGATGCTCGCGGTTGCCGGCCGGGAGGTCATGCAACGGCAGCGTCGCCGGTTTAGCGGATGGTTCGGCTTCGGGGCAGGCACCCTGTCCATGTGCGTGTCTTCTTTCTCAATCACCGTCCTGGCGCTGACCGTCATTATCGACATCCGACCCTGGTATGAACCCCGATATGCGGTACCCCTGCTGGGAATGATGTTGGGCAATACCATGAACGGCATTGCCATCGGGCTGGATCGGCTGACGCAGACCACATGGGAGCAACGTTCGGAGGTGGAAGGGCGGCTGATGCTGGGTCAGAACTGGTCGGCGGCGATTTCAGACATCCGGAAGGAAAGTATTCGCAGCGGGTTGATTCCGATTATTAACGCCATGAGTATTGCCGGCCTGGTCAGTCTTCCGGGTATGATGACCGGGCAGATTCTGGGCGGAAGTCCACCCATGGAAGCCGTCAAATATCAGATACTGATCATGTTCCTGATAGCCGGTGGCACCGGGTTTGGAACTTCCCTTGCCATATGGCTCGGCTCACGAAGGCTTTTCGACGAGCGGGATCGGCTACGACTGGAGAGGTTGAAGCATTAACAGCCCCATGGGAAAGCCGGTATTACATCGGCTTTAGCGTGACCCGTGATTTTTTCACAAAAGCGACCGGGTTGTAAGACATCTTCGCTTTTCTCAACCCCTCATTTCCCAGGTCCTGTTCACGGTTTACATAGGTGTATCCGTTCCCGGATGTTTCAAGGAACATTTGGTTGATGGCCTGATACACACCCTTATATCCATGGCTGCCTTTTTCGAAATGGATGACCAGGGTATCTTCAGTGAGTCTCTCGGCGATGGTATAGGCAATGAGGGTGCCGTCCACCAAAAGGGCGCCGCCGAGGAGCCCGTCCAGATGGTCCCAGTTGCGAAGTACCCGTGCAATGGCACGGTTTTCGGCTATTAGGGTTTCCGAGGCTTCGCAATCTCGCCAAGTACACCAGTCTTGCTGCATCTCGCAGGCCAGTTTAATGATTTCGGAATCGAAGACCCGGTACTGAAAATCGTACTTTTTTCGAAACTGGTTGAGAAGATTTTTCTTTTTGTGAAAGCGGTTTCCTTTCAGCTCGATGAGTTCTTGAACCGCATACCGATAATCCTACTGACCGCGGGATTCGTGAATCTCGACACGGCCGTCCAGGGTTTGAGCCCACCTTTCCGCCAGGGGTTCCGGCACCCGGATGAATTGCGCACCCCGGGGAAATCTATCCTTCAACAACGGTTCCCAGTCCACGTTTTCCCATGGGCCGACGGGAGCCCAATACACTGGTTCGGGCGTCCCCTGCCGAATCCACACGAGACTGTCTTGCCAATTCCAGGTCAGTTGATATTCATCCGACCAGCTCCAGAGATTGACGAAGCTGTAGTCCGAGGCATCACATCCGGACGTTTCCAGCTGTCGATTGTATTCGTTTTGCTGTTCCAGCTCGATTTTTTGATAATTCATTGGTATACAACCTGTCCGACCTGTTCTCAATTTCAGCAAACTCTCAGAGTTTGCATCGTGTCATAACGTTAGAGCCATATAAAAGCAAATGGTTTCAAGCGTACCTGTGCTTCGACAAACTCTGGGAGAGGTCGCAATCCGACAACAATCCTTACACACGAAGGGAGTTTGCCATGATCATGGCGTTTCAGGGCCGAATGCCGAAAATTGGTCGGCGGGTGTACATCGCCCCCACGGCGATGATTATCGGAGACGTAGAAATCGCGGATGGGGCGAGCATATGGTTTGGTGCCGTGTTGAGAGGTGATATGGCTTCAATCCGGGTCGGCAGTGACACCAACATTCAGGACAACTGCACCGTGCATGTCGATTACAACAAGCCGGCCATCATCGGGGATCGGGTAACGGTGGGGCACAACGCCGTCATCCATGGGTGCACCATAGAAGAGGAGTGTTTGATCGGCATCAATGCGGTAGTACTCAATGATGCACAGATCCGCACGGGATCGGTGGTGGCCGCTGCCGCCGTGGTTCGCGAGGGCCAGGTAGTGGGTCCCCACCACCTCGTGGCCGGTACGCCGGCCGTTCTGAAACGGGAGATACCCGAAACGGCCATGGAGCGGATTACCCAGCCGGTTCAAAACTATCTAGACAATATGCAGAAGTATTTGGAGGATGAACGGAAAAACAGCTAACCCGAAATTACCTGAAAATTTCGGGTTGGCCTGTTGGAGTGATGGAGTACCGGAGTGATGGAGGGCTGGAGCGATGGAGGGCTGGAGCGATGGAGTACTGGAGTAATGGAATTGCGATGTCCTGAACCGGAAATATCCAGTACTCCACCACTCCAGTACTCCGTTGTTATTATGAGCCTTCTTCCGGCTTGATCCAATAGGGATTGATCAGATCTTCAAAAATACTCATGGCGGCCTCGGATCCCTGGCCCGCGGCCGTCACGATCTGCTTGTAGCCGCCTTCCACGTCGCCGGCTGAGTAAATGCCGGGAATGGTTGAACGATGGTTTTCATCCTTCCGGATAAATCCATCCTCGGTCAGTTCCACGCCCAGTTTCTCAGCCAGTGCCACGGCCGGTTCGTAACCGATGGCGATGAACACCCCGTCGATGGGCAGGGTCGATGTCTCACCGGTTTGATTATTCAGCAGAAGTACTTCGGTGACCCGTTCTTCTCCGTTGATTTCTATGACTTCCGTGTTCCACAGGATCGGCACCCGGTTCTCCGTGAGGTTTTTCACCAGAAACTCCTGGGCGCGCAGGGAATCCCGTCGATGCACCAGGGTGACGTCGATCCCGATATTCTTCAGGTACAGGGCCTCGGTAGCGGCGCTGTTGCCTCCGCCGACCACGATCAGTTTTTTGCCCTGAAACAGCATCCCGTCACACGTGGCGCAATAGCTGACACCCCGGCCGGACAGGCGGGATTCACCGGGCACGCCAAGGTGGCGGTGGGATGCGCCCGTGGCGAGAAGAATGGTCTTTGTCAGAAAACGTCGCCGACTGGTTTTGACTTCGAAGGGCGATCCAATCTTGATGTCAATGACTTCCTCACCGGGAAAAATGGTGGTGTATTCGAGGGCATGGGTCACCATAATATCGACCAGGGTTTTACCGCCGACCTGGGTCAATCCGGGATAGTTTTCGACAGTGGGTGTTAATGCCACCTGACCACCCAACGCCCCTTTTTCGATGACGGCGGCATTCAGCCCGCTTCTGGCGGCGTAAATACCCGCGGTCAATCCGGCCGGACCGCCGCCGACGATAACCAGATCCACTTCTACCAATTCGGACTCGATCTCGGGAATAAACACGGTTTGAGGTTCCAGTTTTTCCAGGGAGGCCATCAAGAGTTCTTCGGTCTGGGCTCCCATGCCGATCAGCGCTTCATTGGCGAACGCCTGGGGAACACTGTGGGCGGCGTATTGATCCGCCAGATCCGGACGGCATTGAATATCGATCAGCTCCAGGGAGATCAAATCCGGGCGTTCAATGGCCGCTTTGATGGCATTGACCGCCTGCTGGGGACAATACGGACATGTTGGACTGACAAACACTTTAACCTGCCGCGATTCCTGGATTTTGCTGAGCACCTGCACAGACTGTTCGCTCAGGCTGCTCTTTCCGAGCCCCAAGTAAATTAGGAGCTCCAGAAACGTTCGCCCTTCCTCGCCCAGCGGACCGCCATACCACCGGATGTTGTATTTGTCCGGCTCAAAGAGCAATACGGGTCCGGCATCCACGTTCCATTTCCGAGCCAGTTCATGATCTACGGCATATTCCCGAAAAATAATTTTGGACGTCAGGTCACGGAATGCCCGTACCGCCTGGCGTATGCTCTGGCTGAACACATCGTCCAATCCCGGGTTTGAGAACAGGAATAAATGAATGTCATTGGGCAGTTTTTTGAAGATCTCCCCAATCTGATTGGCATAATCCGGCTGCGGCTGGGGCGCTCCGGGGGGGATTTGCCCCTGTTGATTGTATTCCAACATCTGCAACTCCTTGTTTGTTTTACCAAAGCTGCGGATCTCGCCTCAGACCCGTCAGGCGTTTTAAAATGAGCGACATTGTCGCGTTTCATAAAATCGTGGTGCGATGTTATTAGGAGTCTAAAACCGGGATTTGGTTACAGATCTCACATTTTTTGTCGTATCTTTCGAAGACCAGGGGATATGGGATTGTCTGCGCACTCCGGACAGAGACCGATGAATTCCAGCCGGTGACCCAGAATGTGGTAACCGGTGGTTCCGTCCACCTCGCGGTCAATCGTGGCCAGGGGTGGAAACGGAGCATCCACAATGCTATCGCAGCAAATACAGCGAATGTGGTAGTGTTCTGTTGGATTGCCGTCAAAGCGCTTGAGCGTGCCACCAAACTCCATTTTTTGAATTTCACCCAGTTCCGAAAGCATCTCCAGGTTCCGATAGACGGTGCCCAGGCTGATTCTCGGAAGCCGCCGACGAACCATTTCATACACTTCGTCGGCACTGGGGTGGGTGTCTACCCCACGCAACGCTTCCAGGATGACCTTCCGCTGGGGTGTCATCCGCGGCTTTTTTCCCAAATCCAAACTGCGCGTCTCCTTATCGATCGTCCAGGGGCACGAAGGAACACTCGTCAGGGCCGCAATAATCGCCTACGTATTCCGATTCCGGGCGGTATAGCATGGGTTTGGGCGCCGCATCGGCAAACTGTTCTTCCAGCACATGGGTGGTCCATCCGGCCACCCGGGATATGGCGAATACCGGAGAGAAAAAATCAACCGGTATGCCCATGGCATAGTACAGTGATGCGCTGTAGAAGTCGACGTTAACAAAAATATCCGTCCCTTTTCGATCTTTGAAGGCGGCCTTGCCCACTTTTTCCAGGCGCTTGGACATATCGTACCATTGCGGCTGCCCAACGCGCTCCCCCATCTTCTGGGACATGGGCGCAAGAATGTGGGCGCGCGGGTCATCCGTCTTATAAACGGCATGACCGAGGCCCATGATCTTTTTGCCCTCATCAAGGATCGTGTTGACATAGTTCTCCACCGCATCCGGGCTGCCGATGTCGAGAAGCATCTCCATCACCCGGACATTCGCACCGCCGTGGAGATCACCGGACAGTGAACCAATGGCTGCAGTGACCGCCGCGTACATGTGCGCCCGGGTGGAGGCGACTTCACGGGCGGCGAATGTCGACGCGTTAAACGAGTGCTCCGCGTGGAGGACCAGGCAGACGTCCATGAAGCGCGCCAGTTCGTCATCCGGCCTTTCTCCTGTCAACATGTAGAGGAAATTGGCCGCATGACCCAGGGCAGGATCCGGGGCCACCGGCTCCTTGCCGTTTCGGATCCGATCCCAGGCCGCCAGCACTGTGGCCATTTTAGCGATCAACCGGATGGCCATCTCCATGGAGACCTCACGCGAACTGATCCGGATGTCCGGATCATGATTGGCCAGCATGGCGGTTGCGGCCTGAAGGATGTCCATCGGCAGGGAATCGGCGGGACGGGTCTTTAACGCCGCGATGACCTCCGGAGGTATATCGCGTACGGCCACCAGCTGCTCATTGAACGATTTCAATTCGTCGTCATTGGGTAATTTTTCGAACAGGAGCAGGTAGGAGACCTCTTCGAAAGTGGCGCTTTCGGCGAGATCCTGCACCAGGTAACCCCGGTATATGAGCTTGCCCTCTGTCCCTCGAACATCACTGATCCGGGTACTGGCAATGCTAATTCCCCGAAGGCCGGTATTCAACATCGGTTTGCATTCCTCCATATAACACCTCACTTACCATTTGGTCATGCACGCCCGAAGGGCTGACTGACGTTTGGGATATAATTACATAAGTTCACGGTGCTTCCACCTAGAAATAAAACGGAGATCTGGCTGCGCCGCTCAAAATGCCATTTTGTCCGAGGGGCGCCTCTCCGGCACGTAGTCATGGGGAATCCGGTTTTCATTCCAGTCCCGGGAGACGTACAGATTACAATAGCAGCTGCCGAATTCCTTGACATCGGGCTCCCGGTAGACACACGGACAGATGATGTCTTTGTCCTTATCCCGTTCGCCCGACGCCAATCGGCAGGGGCACACCATATAGCCGTAGCGCTCTTTGTTGGTGATCAACGCTTCAAGGAGCTCATCGACGCGTTCACGATCAACATTGAAATAATACCCTTTGGGCTCCTGGACTTTTCTCAGCATGTCGTACAGCTTTTGGGCATCCATTACAGACCCAGCGCCTCCTTTATTTCCTTTTCTTTATAGCCGACCACAACTTTTTCTCCGATAATAATCGTTGGAAAACTGCATCGAGGATTGAATTTTTTGATATCATCAAGGATCGCTTTTCGCTCTGGACCTTTCAAAAGATCTACATCGATGAATTCATATTTAATGGTGCATTCGCCCAGAAATTTTTTCGTGGCTTTACAATGGCTGCAGGTGCTGAGGGAGTAAATCGTAACCGGAGGGTTGGCCATGCTGTCCGTCCTTTCATGTAAATTTGTATTCTGAAACAAACTAATCGACGCTCCCAGCCCTGTCAATCGAATTTTGACCCTTAAAGCGGGCGGGAAATAACTTTAACTACTTAAATTCGTTATTTAAATTGGCCACTTCGAGAAACGCCAGGGTTCTTGGGGCGACGGATCTGTCCGAAGCGTTTCGACGGATAAATCCTTTCAGATCGGCGACGTCATCAATGTCCGTCCAGCGGGGCTGCAATTTGATGCACAGCCGATTGGCCTTTGCGATGGCCAATGTCTCATCCAGCACCCGCGGTGTACCCCATGCCACGGCATCGAACAACGCCGGGCAAAACGTTTCCTTTCGGAAGCCGATGAGATAATATCCGCCATCGGTCGCCGGACCGATTACGGCGTCGGCGGACCGCAGATCCGAGAACGCGTTTCTGATGTAACGACCCGGCAGATCCGGCGAATCACTGCCGACGAGGATCGCCTTCCGGAATCCATCGGAAAAGACCGTTTGAAATGCCGCCGCCATTCGCAGACCCAGGTGGGAACCTTCCTGGGGCATCATGTCGTACCGACGGGGAAGCCATCGACGAAAGACGGATCCGGCATCGGCCGGGGTGTGGCATAGGATCACCGGCCACCCCAGGCCATCCAACATCTCCAGCAGATCCAAGATAAAACAGCGATACAACCCGAGCACGATCTGCTCATCGAGCGTTATTGCCAGCCGGGTTTTTACCCTGCCGAGCAACGGGGCACGGACAAATACGAGAATGACGCGCTGGTCCGGTGCATCCATGTCAGGGATTGAGCTTCTTTAGCTCCCGGGCACATACACCCAGGTCTGGCCGGACATTGATGTCCGAGACCTCGATAAACTGGATCATCCCTTGCTTATCGATGATGAAAATGGCCCGTTCACTAACGCCGCTGCTGCGAAGGACGCCGAACTTCTCGGCCACCGCGCCATGGGGCCAGAAATCGGAAAGTACCGGAAACCAGAGTTTGCCCATCTGTTTGGTCCAGGCATACAGGGTGGGGATGTTATCAACGGTAATGCCAAGGAGGATGGCGTCGTTTTCCGCAAACAGGTCCTGCACGATATTGTATCCTGGCCATTGGTCCGAGCATACCGGGGTCCAGGCCGCCGGGACAAACGAGATGACTACGTTTTTCTTTCCCCGGAACTGGCTCAGTGTCACCGGATCTCCACCCACCGACGGCAGCGTAAAATCCGGAGCCATGTCGCCGACACTCACGTTCAGACGGCTGTCGACCGGTTTGAGTTTTCCAGGGTTGTAGATATTTGCTTTCAAATCCGCGGACGCCCCGTACGCATTTCCGGCGCCAATGAGAGCGAGCGTGACGACCATGATGACGGGCCATTGCTTCATAGTAACCTCCCTTACCATTGCCGTTCCGATCGGGTTTCCCGGACGTTGGAATGGTTTTTCAGTCTGCAGCCCCGCCCTTTAAGTGGGATTTGTTCAAGAGGGCATCCAGAAAGGTCTTGGCGTCTTTGGCGCCCCCGAGTCTGGAATAAAATATACGATCCGTACCATCCTCGTTCAGGCGCACCCCTATGAAATAAGGGGTTCGAACCTCGCCGATCTGTTTATGAATCGTGTAGTCACCATCCGGAAACAAGGGAAAGGGGATATTGTAGTACTTTTTAAAATGGGCCACCTCATACGGGGAATTGCCGACTCCGATTCCGATTAACTTCACTTTTCCTTTCAATTCCGGATCGTTTTCGATGCGCTTGTAGAACTCGTTTAAAGTGGGGGCCTCCCGCTGACAATGCGGTCAGTACATGCTAAATATTTCCACCACCACCACCTCAGCATCGATTTGAGGTATCTCGAATGTCCCCCCTCCGGAGAGACCCAGGTAGTTTAAGACGGACGGCTCCTCGGGCATCGGCAACACAATTTCGGGAAGGCGACCGCCAACGGCCAGCGGATTTGCGTGAACCGGATAGGCGGCAGCCGTCAGGGCCAGGGCCAACAGACATCCGATCAGACGTTGTCGTGTCATCGGTATTCCCTCCTCAGGTGAAATAAGTATCCGGTCTCGATATTTTCCCTTGACAGGAATTTCGGTTTTAAATAATGTTATTAATAATCATTACTAATATCAACAGTCAACCCTATCTCAGAAACACCGCCCGACATGGTGGACCTCATTTTTCACAAACCGGCATCCTTTATTATCGAGATCTCGATCCCGATCTCTTTTAACCATGCCATTGTTGATCGATTATTTCATACCCTAACACAAGCAAATTAAAACCCTTAAGGAGGACTCTATGCCAGAAAAGAAAATTGCCCCTAAAAAGAAGAAAGAAATTAACATTCGGGATCTCACCACCTGCGAGGCCACCATCCAGATGCTGGAAAAGGCCAAAGTGGACGGGGTGGAAACCGCCTGGAATCGGGCCGGCTCTATGAAGGCTTGCCCCATCGGTGCGGACTCGGCCTGCTGCAAGCACTGTTCCATGGGGCCCTGTCGGCTCAATGCCAAAGACCCCTACGGCAAGGTCGGCGTGTGCGGTGCCACCATCGATACGATTCAGGCCCGGAACTTCGCCCGTATGGTCGCTGCCGGCGGTGCTGCCCATACGGACCACGGCATGAGCATGCTGGACCTGTTCCGGGAGGTGGTCAACGGAAACATTACCGAGTACCAGATCAAAGATCCGGTGAAACTGGAAGAGGTGGCACGGTCCATCGGTATCGAAACGGTAGATCGCTCCATGGATGACATTGCCAAAGATCTTTATGAAGAACTCGAGCGGACCTACACCCAGGTGGAAGGTGAAATCCCCTTTGCCAAGCGCGTTCCTGAAAAAACTCTTGAGACCTGGCGCAAGTACGGCATCGTTCCCCGGGGCGCCATGCGCGAAATCATGGAACTGATGCACCGGACTCACATGGGCGTGGATCAGGATTATAACAACATCGTCAAACAGTGCAGCCGGACCGCTCTTTCCGACGGCTGGGGCGGCTCCATGGTCGCCACCGAGATTTCCGATATTCTCTTCGGTACCCCGTCTCCCGTCGCCATCGAGGTGAACATGGGCGTTCTGAAAGAAGATCAGGTCAACATTATTGTTCACGGCCACGAACCGAATCTGTTCGAGTCGATGATTGAGTCCTGCAACGATCCTTCCCTGATCGAGGCCGCAAAGGAAGCCGGTGCAGCGGGTATCAACTTGTGCGGCATGTGCTGCAGCGGGGCTGAGGTGCTGGTCCGTCATGCGATTCCCCATGCCGGCAACTTCATGTCCACCGAAGCGGTTCTGGTGACCGGTGCGGTAGACGCCATGTGTGTCGATGTGCAGTGCATCAAACAGGGTCTGGCCAAGGTCGCCGACTGCTACAAAACGCCGCTCATCACCACCAACCCGAGATGTCATATCGAGGGGGCGACCCACATTCAGTTCGAGGAACATGAACCCAAAGAGTGCACCGACGAAGTGGTGATCAAGGCGATCTCACGCTTCAAGAACCGCACGGCCCGCGTGGAAATTCCCCAGAGGAAAGACATCGGTGTCCACGGGTTCTCCTACGAGTACATTAATTATATGCTCGGCGGCACCTTCCGGGGCTCCTTCACCCCGCTCAACGACAACATCATCAACGGCCGGATCCGCGGTGTGGCCGGTGTCGTGGGCTGTACCAATCCCCGGGTCAAACAGGATTATGTCCATGTGGAGCTGGTCAAGGAACTGATCAAACATGACGTACTGGTACTCCAGACTGGATGCTCCCAGATTGCCCTGGCCAAAGCCGGGCTCACCACGCCCGAAGCGGCCCACCTGGCCGGACCGGGTCTCCGGGAAGTCTGTGAAACCGTCGGCATGCCGCCGGTTCTCGGCATCGGTTCCTGCGTTGACAACAGCCGGATCCTGATTGCTGCATCCGAGATGGTTCGGGTCGGCGGTCTGGGTGACAGCATTGCCGATCTTCCCGCGGCCGGGGCTGCTCCCGAATGGATGAGTGAAAAAGCCATCTGTATCGGGCAGTACTTTGTGGCCTCCGGTGTGTTCACGGTGTTTGGTGCGACGTACCCCATCGTCGAAGGCACCAAATGGCATGAACTGCTCTTCGACGGTCTGGAGGAGCAAGGCTTCGGGAAATGGGGCTTTGCGGTAGATCCCTATGAGATGGCCAAAATGATGATCGCGCACATCGACAAGAAGCGGGCCGCACTCGGTATTGACAAGGCCCGGGAGAGGGTCCTGATGGATATGGAATCCCGACGCGAAATGTCTGCCTAATCGCACCGCTGATTTCGGCTGCCTCTGATGGTCGAGGCGGGACACTCAAAACTAGAAAGGGCTTCCCGATTCGGGAAGCCCTTTTTTTATTTAAGAATGACAGATACCCCAAGACATAAAAGATGCACAAAGCACCACGAAGCGCACCAGTCGTCATCCCACGAAGCGGGACTATGACTCGGCAAGCGAAGTCCACGAAGAAGGAACCGGAAAGAGAAATGTACTAAAAACATTGCATCGCAATGTTTTTAGAAGGGGAGCCCCTTGGTGACATCCGGATAGGCGTTTATGAAACGGTACAGGGTGGCTCTGCCGACGCCCAGGAGCTTGGCCGCTTTGGCCTTGTTGCCTCCGGTTTTCCGAATGGCATCCCGAACGGACGCCACATCCAGCTTTCTGGATGGGCCCCTTTGGGCACTCCGCTTGGCGACGCTGTGCAGCTCCATGGGTAGATGCTCCGGACGGATGACCCGCCCCTTGCATTTGACGATGGAAAACTGGACGGCATTCTGCAACTCCCGGACATTGCCCGGCCAGTGATAATCCATCAACAGTGAGAGCGCCGCTTTTGACAGCTGGAAATGATTTCGGCCGTGACGGTCGGCATCCAACCTCAAAAAATGTTCGGCCAAGAGCGGGATGTCGGTTTTCCGCTCCCGCAACGGGGGCAATTGGATCGGCACCACATTCAGGCGGTAGAAGAGGTCATCCCGGAACCGGTTCCCCTGGACCTCTGATTTCAGATCCTTGTTGGTGGCACTGATGACCCGAACATTTACGGATTGGGTCCGTTCACCCCCCACCTTTTCAAAGGTACCTTCCTGAAGAAATCGGAGCAGCTTCACCTGCATGGGTTTGGACAGCTCAGAAATTTCATCGAGAAAGACAGTGCCGCCATCCGCCAGCTCAAAGCGTCCCTTCTTGTCCCGGATCGCGCCGGAAAAGGCACCTTTGACATGACCGAACAGTTCGCTCTCGATAAGACCTTCTGGCAGGGCGCCGCAGTTGATCGGCACGAACGGCGCGCCTCCGCGTCGGCTTTCATTATGAATGGCAGCGGCCACCAACTCTTTTCCGGTGCCGGTTTCGCCGGATATGTGCACCGGGAAGTCATAGGCGGCCAGATCACGAATCTGTTGAAAAATATTCAGAATTTTGCGGTCCTGCCCGATGATATTGGAAAAGCTGGTCAGCTCCTGGGCCCGGAGTTGGCAACTGAGCAGATCGGTGACGTCCCTGAAGGACGTGAGCACCCCGAAAACATCCCTGTTTTCATCTTCGATGGCGCTGACCGTCATCTCCAGCCGACGGGTTTCTCCACCCTTGGTGATAATGTTGATGGCGTATTCGGAATGTTCGGCGATAGCCGGACGCTCGTTACAGAAAGCACATCGCTCTCCGCAGAACGGTGTGCCGAAGGCCGCATGGCAATCTCTTCCCAACACCTCATCCCGGGAGTAGCCGGTAATCTGTTCCGCTTCCCGGTTGAAGAAAAAAATCCGGCGTTCGAGATCGTGGGCAATAAGCCCTTCCTTGAGATTATCCAGAATACGCTCCAGATTGGTTTGACTACTCCAAATTTTTTCCAGTGTTGGATCCGGCATGGGTTGCGATTTCCACCTTTATAACGAAGCCCCGGGGAATTTACTGAATCGGATATCCGATTTGATTTGGCAAGTCAATCATCCGAGATCAATCCTGGCGTTCAATCGATGGCGGAGCTTGATCCGTTTCATATCGATTTGAACATCAAATGCCACAACCTGAACGCCCTTTTGAACAGCCTGCTTTAACTCCCGGGCGTACCCCGGATCGATGTGGGCGGCCGGTCGGAAGCGTTTGGCGTCCATACGCTGGACCAAATAGAACATGGCGCACCGGTGTCCCTCCATGGTGAGCCGCTGAAGTTCTTCGAGATGCTTCCGCCCGCGTGAGGTGACCGCATCCGGGAACAGGGCCGTCCCGTTCTCCACCAGGGTGCAGTTTTTTATCTCGATAAAGCAATGGTCGCCTCGGCCTTTGCGAAGAACAAGATCGATCCTTGAACCATGACCGACGCTGACTTCGGACTGAATCTGCTCATATGCCTTGAATCCATGGATCGCTCGATGCCGTAGCGCTTCGAACACCAGTCGATTTGGGACCGCTGTGTTGATGCCAACCAGGGAGCTCGGCATATGGATCAGCTCCCAGGTGAATTTCAGCTTGCGTTCGGGACGATCATGAACGGAGAGATAGACCTTCCGACCCGGTTCGTTGCACCCTTCCATGCTGCCGGTATTCGGACAATGGGCCGTTACCTCTCGGCCGTCATCCAAGCGGACATCGGCCAGAAATCGGCGGTACCGACGGACCAATCGGCCTTTGACAAGGGGGGGCCATGGCAAACCGTCAAAGGGGGCTTTGTTGGGATTTATACAGTCCGCCTTCATAGGAAACGATGTTCGATCAGATCGGCCAGAGCGGGGATATCTTCCAGATTAAAACGGGCTACGCCCAGGTCAAGATCCGTATCAGTGACCAGGGCAACGAGGGTTTCGTCATCGCGGCAAAGGGGCTGCCGGGTACGGGCGGCCCGAACAATTTCGATTTTTGGATACCGACCGGTTTTGAATCCCTCCGTGATGACCAGATCCACATCCGTGAGGAAGGGGGTCAGCTTGTCCAAAGAGTCGCAGCCGCTGGTTTTCATGACGGCAAGACCGTCCGGTGCGGCAACAATCACCGTATCGGCGCCGGCCTCTTTATGACGCCAACTGTCTTTTCCTTTATGATCCATGGTGAACCCGTGATGGGCGTGTTTGATGACACCGATCCGGTGACCCCTTCGCTTGAGTTCAGGAACCAGCTTCTCAATCAACGTTGTCTTTCCGGAATTTGATTTTCCGACGATGGAAATAATGGGTGGCATATTCGTTTTACCGGTGTTCCTAGGGGTTAAACCATAAATGAAAAGCCTCTTCCAACAGGTAGACCGTTCAGAAGCAGGAATGTCGCGCAATCGTCGGAATCGGTATCGGGTTCGGCATCGGTATCGACGATGAGGGTGGCCATCTTGTCTCGATTCCGATTCCGATAGCGACCCCGACCGCGAACATCTCTACATCTGACTTCCAGAATATGGGGCTCTACGTTTAGAACTCTCTAGATCCAAACAAATCTTATTTATAGGGATCCCTTTCGAATGTCAGCATGTCCGTTATCTGTCCCGCTAACCAGAGCGATGTTTTCCAGTATGGCATACAAGACGCGCTAGCGGATGTCACGCCTTAAGCTGTGTTCATGATCATTTCAGATCAGATCGGATAGTCAAACTGCTCTGCCGGAAGTACCGGATCCCGTAAGAGAAGTTCAATGGCCTCTACTGCCGTTGCAGATGCCTCCGGAAACACCCGGGCCAGGGACCGGACATGTCGCAGATTGTCAGCGGTCCGGAGAATCAGCATGGCCAGGTTTCCCTCTTCCATTTCAGAGATGCGGGTCACCTGCTCCCATGGATCTCCGGCGGCCCAGGCGTACACCGTCAATGCCGGCCGGAGAAACAGGGGCCTCACCTCAAACCCCCGATCGATCATCAAGCGGGCAAAGGATCGGAGTTTCCGCTTGACACCTAAAAACGCGTTCCGGAGCCGTTTGGGAACCTGTTTTTTTTCGATCCGATCGTCCACTTCCCGTTCGTTGACAAACGCACCGATGATGGCCGCCAATAGAACCGGATTCCTGTCGGGAAACACATTCCGGCGGAACCCCTCTGCGACCATCAATGGTTGATCGATACGCAGTTGAGACGCCCAGATGCCGTCTGCGGTCAGCCGGTCGTCTTCGTTGACATACCCGGTTTCTTTCAAAAACCCGAGATGCTTTAGAAAATCCTCCCACAGCATGTCCCGGTGATCCAGATTTCGCCGCTTTCTTCTTTTTTGGTGCCGCTTCAAGTACGCCGCAAAGGACTTCTCCAGTAGTTCCTGGACCTGTTCGGGGGTGTGGGATAACAGCAGATTCAGCACCATGGAAAAGTTGATCCGGATCTGGCTGACCACGTCCGACGGCGGCATTCCGTTCAGTCGCCCGACGTAGGGAATGTCCATGAAGCGGCCCGGAATAGCCACGGCGAATCCGATCCGGTCCATCCCCCGGCGTCCGGCCCGCCCGGTCATGGTACTCGGTGGGTGTCAGGGGGAGAAACTCCCGACCGTTGAAGCGGTCCGAGTTGAGGAATAGGACCGTCCGGGCCGGGAAATTCACACCGGCCGCCACTGTGGAGGTAGCAAATACGGCATCCAGCAAGCCTTCGGTCATCAGATTTTCGATGATCAGCTTCCAGGCTGGAAGTTGACCGCTGTGGTGGGAACCGACGGCAAGGTGTTCCAGATGCCACCGTTGCCGGTGCCGACCGACGTGGGGGCTGAGGGACACGAGCTCATCGATCCGGTTCCCCAGCTGGGTTTTTCGATCCCCTTCCGGGAGGTTGCGTTCCCGGCACAGTTCCAGTGCCCCATCGCAATCGGCACGGGATTTCAGAAAAAAGATCGCCGGCAGCAGGTCGTAGCGCTGGAGAACCCGCAGGATGTCCCCAAAGGGCGGCAGCCGGTGGGGGGCGGAGAATTGCAGGGGACGCCGGCTGTTGAGATAGGCGCGCACCTTTTTATAAAGTTTCCGTTTTTTTCGGGAGCCCTCCTGAACCGTCAACGGGAACAGCGTCCCCGAGGGATGTAAAAACAGGGAGTAGAGGGGGACCGGCCGGCGGTGTTCTTCAACGATCCGGCAATCCCGTTTGCGGATGGATTTCAGCCAGCCGGCGATCTGGGATGCATTCCCGACGGTCGCTGACAGCAACAGCATGGGAATCCGCTCCGGCAGATAGATCATGATTTCTTCCCATACCACACCGCGGTCTGCATCGCCGAGATAATGGGCCTCATCCAGAACCACGAAATCCGTGGCCAGGTCTTCCCCATGGTGCATGGCGTCGTAGAGCTGGTTTCGAAGAATTTCGGTAGTTCCGACAATGACCGGAGCATCCGGATTCTCTTTTCGATCCCCGGTGAGAATGCCCACCGAATCTTTGCCGAAGTACGCTGAAAATTCCGTGTACTTGGCATTGGACAGGGCTTTCAACGGTGAGGCGTACCAGGACTGGCCGCCCTGGTCCAGGATGTTGCGGATGGCCTCCAGGGCAATCCAGGTTTTACCGGATCCGGTGGGTGCTGTAACCAGACAGTCGGACCGTCCCACAGCCTCCAGGGCGCGGATCTGGAACGGATCCGGCGTGAAGGGGCGTGTTTCCGGCGTGCCGATTTCAGCAAAGATACGCCGGAGTCGACGATCGGCGCCGGGTCGGATGTTCCGGGGGATCGGCTTCCTGCGACGGCGCGGTTTGTGTCGGGACGTCTGTTTTCGATACATGAACAATGACGGCGTGGCCAGCCGTTACAGCTTTGCAATCATGTCGGCCACTTGAGTCTTGGCCGTGGAATCCACATCAAAAGGCGACACCCCGTCCAGGTCCGCCTCGATCAGGGCGTCGTCGTAGGGGAGAAACCCGAGAAACTCCAGGTCATTGAGATGGGTTCGCAGAAATTCTTCATCCTTTGCGCTTCGGATTTTGTTTCCCACGACACTCACCGCGTTGAGATTGATTTCCGAAGCGAGCTTTCGGATGTGTTCGGCGGTATCGATGCTCCGGCGTCCCGGTTCGACCACTACGATCAGTTTGTCCACCGCTTTGGCCGTTGCCCGGCCCAGATGTTCAATACCGGCCTCCATGTCCATGACCACCACCTCGTCCCGGGCCAGCACGATGTGCATGACCAGCGACTTGAGCAGCGTGCTTTCCGGGCAGATGCATCCGGCGCCGCCCTTTTTGACACCGCCCAGCCGCATCAGCTTGATGTTGTCCATTTTCGCGGACAACGCGTCGGGCAGATCGTCCACCTTGGGGTTGAGCTTGAAAAAGCCGCCCATGGAGCCGGGTTTGGCTTCGGTCCGCTCGAAAATCAATTCTTTCATCTCAGAGATGGGCGTAATTTCATCGGCCCCCGGAATGCCCAGGGCCGCCGCCAGATTGGCATCCGGATCCGCGTCGATGGCCAGAACATGTTTTCCGTTGTTGCTGAGATTTCGGATGAGAAGGGATGAAAACGTGGTTTTACCGACGCCGCCCTTACCGCTGATGGCCAGTTTCATGGAGATTCCTTTCGGTTCGGTTAGTCCGTGTGCCCGTTAGCCCGTTGGCCCGCCTGCCCGGCGTAGCCCGAAGGGCGAAGACGGGTTGGCCCGTTTCAGGCCACCGGGGATGTGCACAGTTTCGGCATGTAACATAACACACAATGGGTGCGGAGCAAGGGGAGGGTACCTGGATACTGGATACTGGATGCTGGGATACTGGATACTGGATACTGGTTAGAAACAGGGACCATAGGTAACACTTTATAATCAAGGCCATGGAGGTGAACTCTACGGTCTGGAAGAATGTGTTGCCTATGGACGAACGATTTCGATTTGCCCATGCGCCCGTGCGCCGCTTTTGCGCGTTTGCTCATCGGACGAAGTTATCCAGCATCAAGCATCCAGCATCCAGTATCCAGCCCGACGGAGTCGGGCGAGCATCCAGTTACGGCCAGAACGGGTCGTTGGTGATTTCAAAATCCCCGGGCCGCCGGAATCCCAGGTTGATTTCAGAAATCTGTACGGTCTGGACACCGACACCGGTGGCTTCGGTGAATCCAAACAGGAAGGTGTTCAATTCGTTGTGATCGGCGGCGCACAGCTCCACGGTCTGCACCAGGTGCGGCTCCTGGGCCGCGTAGTCAATCCGGACATCCTCGAAGTAGGTGTTGCGGATATCGGTGCAGCTTGAATCGCCGCACTGGCGGATCCACATCTTCCAGGTGTATTCGTACTTATTGCGGGAGTTGACCGAGGTGGACCGGTGGATCTCGGTGCGCACCGCCCAGGGAAGGTTGCCGTCGCTGTTGAGCCAGTTGTCCGTGGATGACAGGCTGGCCTGCACCGTGGCCGGAAGATCTTCGGTGGTAAAATACCGGCTTTGGATGTTCTGGGGAAAGCAGGTGGGCTCAAACGCCAGTACGTCGCCATTGGTGGCCCCCATGTAAACTGTGCCGTCCGACCCCTGGCCCGGGGAAGCAGAGTATTTCCAGCCGCTCCAGGTGTAGGAGCCGGCGTCCGGGTCGGTGACCGAAATATTGGCACCCAGGGCGTACTTGCCCAGCAGGCGCCCTTCCGTGTCCACCGCATACAGGTGGGCGTCCTGGGATCCGAAGTATATGGCGCCGTCATTGCCTACCAACGGCTCTCCACGGACGTCGCCGGCGGCCTGGAAGGCCCATTTCTGGGTGCCGTCCGGATTGACGGCATACAAAAAATTATCGTCGTTTCCGATATAGATGGTTCCATCCGGCCCGATGGCCGGCTTGGAAACGGGATTGGTCCAGGGAAAATCAAACCGCCATTTCTGGGTGCCGTTCGGGTTGAAGGCATACAGAAATCCTTCACCGGCGTCGCCATTGTTTCCAATGTAGACGGTGCCATAATCCGGGTCCCCGCTGATCAGGTTCACCGTGGGCGAGGAAAAACCCGGCGCCGCCGTGCCACTGACACCGGTAAACTGGATGGGGGACCAGGATTTTTCCGTTCCGTCCAGGTGGAATGCATGCAATACAGCGTTGTCCGTGGTGTACATGGAGGCGAAATAGACCGCATCGTTGGCTTCGTCGACAGCGGGAGTGGCATCCACCTGATAATGGGGTGCAGATGCCGACGGTTTGGCGACGGGCCAGCCGGACAGGGCAGTGGCACTGCCACTGGAGCTTGAATCCACCCCGTAAAAAAAGCCATCGTTAACCCAGGTGCCCGCGTAGACATTGCCGCTGCTGTCTACAACCGGTTGGGAGCGCACGTTGCTGTTGGTGCTCATCCACCATTTGTAACTCGAGGCTTGGGTATGGTTGGTCCAATTGTCGTTGGGATCCAGGGCGAAAATCTCGCCGCCGCCGGACGAGTCGGTCCCCCCATAAACGGTGCCGTCGGAGCCGACCGTCGGTGAGGCATAGATGTCGCCGCCGCTGTCAAACCGATCTTTTTCGGTGCCGTCCGGATTGATGGCATAAAGCCTGTCATCCCGGGAGCCGATATAAATGGTCCCATCGGGTGCGATGGCCGGTTTGGTGAGAATGGCGGCCGAGGGATTGGTAAACGTCCATTTCAGCTTCAGCCCGGCGTTGTCGGACCCGTCGGCGACACTGTGGTAGTTGTCATCGTTCTTGTCGGCGGTATCGGTACCCCAGTAGACGTACTGGAGAACATCCCGGTGGTTCCAGCCGACCTCGTTGGGGTCGTTCCGGCTGGGGTCATTGGTATAGGTGTCGAATTCCAAGGCCATTTTGGGCGGATCGATGCCGTTGACCCCGACTCCGGCGTAGCCGAGATATTCTCCGGCCCCTCCGGAGGAGTTGGCATCGTTGTCGAAGGCATTGACGATAGAGAACGTAAACCCGTCGCCGGTGCCGTTGTAGTCGACGATAAAAAAAGAACGGATCCCGGTATTGAACTCGCACACGCCGGCGGTGCAGACATCGAATCCGCCGGCGGTGACGGTGCCGCTGAACCAGACCGCGCCGTAGGTGCTGGCCGCGTTGTTGCCCAGTGTTATGGTGCCCGTGGTCACATCCACATCCACCGCATCCGGGGCCGATTCCACCGGTGTGGCCATGTCCGGGATCATTTCGTCCGACGGGATATCAGCGGGCAGATCCATGGCCGGCGGCGGCACCACCTGGGGGGTGCTGATGTTCTGTAAAAAGTCCATGGCCAGATCGTCCGCCCCGCCGAAAGCGGTGCTGCCGGACGAGGCCGTGACGCTGATGTGATGGTTCCGCTCGGCCAAAATGATCTGATCGTCCTGGGAGACCACCAGGTCCTGGGAGATGCTTTTCAGCTTCAGATCAGTACCATCAAACGCCATTTCTTCGTAATAAAAGAGCGTCTTGTCAGCCAATGCGCTCTGTGCGTAAAAGGCCCCGTTCCGCTCGGGAAAGTATACGGCGGCCTCGTCGTCGACGATGAGATCCGAGCCGCCTGTCACGGTGAAATCCGTCCCGTAAGAGTTGTCGGCCTGGACACTCAGCAGGACCTTCTGGTTCTGATCGACCGTGAAATCGTCGGCAAGTGCGATTACCAGCGGGTCGGCGCTCATGTCCGGCTGGCTGTTCACCATCGAGAAAAAATTGCCATTGGCCGCACCGGCGAAAATAATAGAATCCCGCAGCTCCTCCAGGTTGACCATCCATGCATTCGCCGGGATGGTGAACCCCTCCGGGACTTCGCCTTCCGGGATGTTCAGGCTGATATTACCGGAAGCAATGTTGTAATCGGCCGCAGACCGGAACCATTTGCCAAAGAGATTCAGGTCAAAGGTGCCGGCATCATCGATGGTATAGGTGGTGGCATTGAGCCGGCTGATCACGGACCGTCGATACCCGTCGTTCCGGAGTTCGCTGATGGCGTACCGCATCCCGGATTCGGCAAGGGACCGGGCCTGTCGCCCCTCGTTGGGGACCGCCTTGGTCATGCGTTCCGCGGAGGTGTACATGGAGATCACCGCCGACCCGAGGAGGCCGAAGATCAGCATGACCACCAGGATGTACAAGAAGGCGCTGCCGGTGTCCGTTGCCGGATGAAAAGGGTTCAGCAACGACAAAAAGCGTTGTTTAAGTTTGTCGAATGCACGGTGGTTTCGCATGGGTCATGCTCCAGATCGGTGCTTCCCGGCTGTGATCATGTGCCCGGCTTGGGCACCATGTTCCTTGGAAACACCCGGACGCTGAATGCCGGCATGGCACTGACGGTAAAGCTGATGTCGATGTAGGCAACCTCATCGCTGCCGTCGTTGTCCATGTCGGCGTAGTTCGCGCTCAATTGGGGGTTAGTCACATCCCCCATGAGCAGGTAGTCGGTGGTGTTGACCACCAGGTAAAGGTTGCCGTTCTTAAACTCGAGCTTCCGGGTTCCAGGAAGATTCACGTCATCGCTGGTATAGGTGATCGACGTGTTCAGTACGGGTAGGTTCGGCAGTCCGTTTTCGCTGATGGATCGGAGTTCCAGCGCCATCCGGTTCACTGCCACCTCGGCCCGAAACGCGGCCTCAACCGCATCGCGGGTCAGAAAAAAATTCTGTACACCGCTGACCAGAAACACCGCGGAAAATGATGCGATGATCCCGACCAGGATCAGCGACACGACAATTTCAATGAGCGTGAACCCGTCCTTGCTAAGGCTCAGGCGAAGCGGTCGATGGAGCGGCATCATCCATTGCATCCGGCCGCCTCCTGCCAGCGGAAAAGACTCCGGATGGGTTCCCCGGCCGGCTGGTGCGTGTACAGCCGGCCCGGTGATATCTCGCCCCTGTGGTCGTCCGATGCTCATGAATACCTGCTCCATCCGTTAAAATCGGCTGATCGGATCGTCGGCCCGGACCCGGCTTTCGGAAAGCAGCACCGTCAAACTATGCCCCTCTCCCTGGACCGTCACTTTCAGTGTTTCGCTTTCTGCCGGAGAAGGCGATACCTCCGCGCCTCCGGCGGTGAAGTCCGTATAATTCCGGGTGATCGTGACAGCGGTTCCATACGCATTGGTGTCGATATTTGTCACGATGGTGGCCAGGGCCGTGGCCGGCGCGGAGTTCACGGCCTGCACGTAATCGGAAATAATGTGCTCTATAACGCCTTTGGCGGTGGCCTCGCCCCGAACCACGTTGACGGAATCGGCAACGCTGGTCAGAGCGGTTCCGGAAAACTGAACCATCAACGATCCTAAAATGGTAGCCACCACAATCGTGACGATAATTTCCAATAAAGAAAACCCTGCGTTCCGATGGTTCTGTGTTGCGGTCATTGGATGTACCCTGTTTCGGCGGTAATTTGTATCTGGTCGGATCCGAAGGCGATGTCCAGTGTTGAAAGTCCCTGGGCCACCAGGGTGCGGATTTCGTTGGGCCCGCTCACATGGGTATAGGGCATGCCGTACTGGTCAAAGTACACGGTAAAGGCTCCCACCGAGAAGTGGACTTGGGACGGGTCGTCCGAAGACGCGTTGACCGTCTGGTCCTCCTCTCCGGGAAGATATACGATGTTCGCCGACTGGGACGGCTCGGTGGCATCGTTGGGATTGGTTGTTTTAAACAGCCAGTACAGTGTCCCATCGCATCGGATGCCCCAGATGCTGTTGTTCTGTTTGATGGCCATGGTCTGCGCGAACCGGATGTGGTTCTTCAAACGGTCGAGACGTGCGGGTTCCCGAATCGTATCGATATCGATCATCCGCTCGATAATCACGGCCGTCAGGATCGTCATCACCAGCAGAACGGCGACGATCTCGATCAGGGTAAAGCCGTCCCGGTTTCCCGGGTTTCGAATCCATTGAAAGCCATTCATTCTAGACTTCATAATTCAAAATTTATACCAAAGATTCCGTTTTTTCTCAATAAATCGCCCTGTCCGATCAACGTCACCGATGCTGTTGCCGGGATTCTCCGGAATTTGAGCTTGAAAGCGCCATAGGATTCAGCTTGCCGTACAAACATGCGGACACCGGCTATAATACCTTCCATCGGAATTTATTTTTGGCAATTGCTATTGAAATTCCCTGTCCAACCTACCGCGAATCGTTACCCTCTGTGGTCTTTCATGGGTTAAATTTTCCGCCGCGCCGGAAATGAAGTCGGCAATGGGGATATATGTGGGTGGAACGACAATTTTGTAGGGACAAAAATGGCTTTTTCGACCATCATCGCTTCCATTTTATGGAGGTGTTTGAAATTGGAGAGGCCAACGTCGGTATCTGGAGGGTCGGTCGGGAGAGAAAAATGGAGGGGTCAGGGGTTCTCGCTGGCAATCTGCTTCAACTCCTCCAGAGAATTCATGAATAAATCATACAGCTCGGCATCAAAATGGGATCCGCGGCCCTCGGCCATAATTTCCAGCACTTCCTTCTCGGGCAGGGCCTTTCGATATACTCTGTCATTGCTCAGGGCGTCGTAAACATCCACCAGGGCGACGATTCGCGCCGATTCGGGAATCTCTTCGCCTTTGAGGCCGTTGGGATACCCGCTGCCGTCCCATTTTTCGTGATGATTCTGGGCAATTTCACAGGCCAGTTGGATCATCGGAAATTCGGAGTCTTTTAAAATATCTCCTCCGATCGCCGCATGGGTTTTGATAATTTCATATTCTTCGGGGGTCAGACGCCCTTTTTTTCTTAAGATCATATCCGGCACCCCGATTTTACCGATGTCGTGCATCGGTGCTGCCAGAAGAAGATCCTCAAGCCGTTTAGGGGACCAGCCGCCCCGTTTTTCGGCAAGTTTTGCACTGAACAGCGCAATACGGCGCACGTGACCTCCGGTCTCCTCATCCCGGGATTCCAGGGCCGATAGGAGGCGATAAATGGTCTCTTCCTGGGTCTTCCGAATGATCCGTGTCTGTCGGCGGACGATTTTTTCCAGCCCTTCACCATATTCCCGCAGGGTCCGCTCCAGTCGGACGGTGCGTTCACCGACGCTGACCCGGGCGCGCAACTCGTCCGGATCGAACGGCTTGACCATGTAGTCATCGACACCGGCATCGGAAAGTCCTGTGATCTTGTCTTCCTTCTCCCCTTTGGAGGTGAGCAGCATGATGTACACATAGGCTTTATTACTGGAATGGCCGCGCAGGTGTCGTGCCAGTTCAACGCCGTCCATTTCCGGCATCATCCAGTCGGTGATCACCATATCGATGGATTCATTCAGATAGGCTTCATAGGCCTCCTTGCCGTTTTCCGTGGGTATGACCCGGTGACCCCATTTTTCCATAAAGTGCTGAAGCCGCTTTCGGGTGATGGCTTCGTCTTCGGCGATCAATATATTCACGGCGATCCCTCCTTAACCATTTGGGACAGCTGGGTCTCGAGTTGTCGGACCTGAGATTCCAATTGTTCGATTTCTTTTGGGGCCGATGTCAAATCGCCCTCCCGACCCATCTGCTCCAAACTTAATGCTGTTTTCGCCGCGGTCTTTGCGCGGAAGTTGCCCAGCATTCCTTTCAGGGCATGGGCGCTGCGCTCCAGATCTTTATCGTTCCCGCCTTCCACCGCCTGTTGGATGCCCTGGAGCATCGAGGGATATTCGCTGATGAACAGCTCAATCGATGACGTTAAAAACTCCCAGTCATTGTCGAATGCCTCCAGCACGGCGGCCGGCACAAAGGGGTCCACTGGCTCCGATGTCGACTCCCGTGTGGACTCCGACGTGGACTCAGTCGGTTTTGACGCTGTTGGCATTTCTGGCGGCGGCTCAGCGTCCGGTTCAGCGGCCGCCGCACCCTTCGCCACTTTGTGAGGCAGCAGCGCCCGAAGGGATTGCAGCAACTTGTCCGGAGAAATCGGTTTGGAAACATAATCATCCATGCCGGACTGGATGCATCGTTCTCGATCCTCTTTCATGGCATGCGCCGTCATGGCAATAATGGGGATATGCCGCCCGCTGCCCGTTTCGAAATCCCGGATGGCCCGGGTGGCGGAGAGTCCGTCCATCTCCGGCATCTGAACATCCATAAACACCACATCGAAATCCTGTTTGGTAATCCGGTCCAGCGCCAAGAGACCATTTTCTACGATGACGGGCCGGTGTCCCCATTTGGACAGCAGGCGTGTGATGAATTTTTGGTTGAAGGGGGTGTCCTCGGCCACCAGGATATCCAATGGTGCCAGTCCCGGGCCCGTTTCAGCGGTCGGTTTGGCCGAGTCCGCATCACTTTCGAGTCGGGGTCGACCGAGCGCGATTTGAATGGCAGACAGGAGATCCGAAGGACGGATCGGCTTGTTGATGGTCGCTGCGGCCCCCAGGCTGTGGTAGTCTGCCCGACTTTGGCGATGGCCCCCGGAGAGCATGAGCACCACCTTGGGACTGGGTTCCTGCTGAGATTTCAGCCAGTGAAGCAGTTCCGACCCACCCTGTCCGGGCATGTCCGCGTCTACAATCAGCAGTTGGATGTCCGATTCGCTGTTCAACATCATTCTGGCGTTCTCGACACTGGGGGCGCTCGAGGGCGCCATGCGCCAATGTTCGAGCATTTCACAGATAATCTGACAGGTGGTTGCCGTATCGTCCACGACCAGTGTCTTCATACCCTCGAAATCTTCGGGCAGCGTGACCTCGGCGGCGTCGGCGGATTCGGGCTGCAGCGCCAGGCGCGCAATAAAATGGAATTCGCTGCCTTTTCCAAGGGCACTCTCCACCCAGATGCGACCTTCCATCAGCTCCGCCAGTTGTTTGTAGACGGCCAGGCCAAGGCCTGTTCCTCCAAATCGGCGTGTGGTGCTGCCGTCGGCCTGTTGAAATGCACTGAAAATGGTTTCGTGTTTGTCTTCGGGAATTCCGATACCGGTGTCCTTTACGGAAAACTCCAGAGCGGTATCCGTCTCTCCGCTGTCGGCTTGGGACACCGTGACCACGACTTCTCCCTCGCTGGTAAATTTAATGGCGTTGCCAATCAGGTTGAGAAGGATCTGTCGCAGTCGTGTGGGATCGCCAACCAGTAGGTCCGGGCACTCCGGCCGTACCCAGTAGGCCAGCTCCAGGCCTTTTTGATGGGCATTGGGAGCCATAATTTTCAGTGTTTCACCAAGAAAATCCCGGAGACCGAATTGAACCTCTTCCAACTCGAGCCTGCCGGCTTCGATCTTGGAAAAGTCGAGCACATCGTTGATCAGTGCCAGCAAGGAATAGGACAAGGAGCGTATGATGGAAAGATCCTCGTGATGGTCCGGCGAAAGCTCAGTTTCCCCCAAGAGCTCCGCCAGACCGATGATGGCATTCAAGGGGGTGCGGATCTCGTGGCTCATGTTGGCTAGAAATTCGCTCTTGGAACGATTGGCGGCTTCGGCGGCCATTTTGGCATATTGGAGTGCTTCGGCCTGCTTCCGGCGGGTGACATCTCGGAGAATACCCCGAAATCCAGTCGGATTTTCCTTCGCATCCTGGATCAGGGACACGGAGGCTTCGATCACGCGTTCGCTGTTTTCCTGGCTCCATAAACGGCAGTCCAAAATTTCTTGCGATTCCCCGGTCTCCATGACCTTTTCCAGGATCTGGGAGATGTCCAGCTGGGAGTCCGGCGCCAGGGCATGTCGGATATTCATCTGGTCAATCATTTCCGGAGAGGTCTTCAGAATTCTGGGAAGGGCGTCGTTAAAGAAGGTAAACCGTCCACCCAGGTCCAGCTCGTAATACCCGTCCTCAATGCTCTGGAGTATCGTCCGGTAGCGCGCCTCACTCTCCTGCAGGCGGGATTCGACTTCCTTCCGCTTGTTCATGGTGAATTGGGCATGGGACCCAAAAATCATGAAAAAACAGAGGGCCAGAAGCCGGGTGGCGATTTCATTGATATCAGAACCAATGAAACTGCTGGTAAACGTGCCTTCGCCGCTGAGAAGAAACTGCAGCATGGAATCGAGCAACCAGTATACAATCGCCAACCCCACGCCGAAAAAAAGCATGGTGTCGTCAAGAAAGCTGGCGGCCTTGCGTTTAACCTGCATACCAGATCTCCTTTTAAACCGCGGACAGTTCAATGATGGCCTGAAAGGTTTCTAACAGAGGACCTCTGTGGCCCAATCACATCGATGGCACCCGCTGGGGGTGACCGGCAGACATCACAAACGGTGGTGAAATGATTGTCATTTTTCATGCAATCTGCGGGCCAGGTGGACGCCCGGTGATCCAGAATTTTCCTGGACGATCCCACGCCTTCCCCGAAGGTACCCCCATTTTGAGGATCATCCAACCGAAGATCGGTCGGGTCAAAACAGGATTAGCCACATTTTGGCAATTTGCTTCATTTGAGCCGGTGGACTAGTGACCTGACCGGGGATCGATCCGGCCACGGAAGCGGGGCATCTCCGACCCAGGGCACCAGTGGCGGGCTGTATAAAAACATGATAAGATACAGCCGTTTGTTATTATAACAAAAAATTGTTCGTGTGCCGAGGCAAAATGAAATTCGAAGCTACCGACGGGTTCGATCTGCACTGGCCCCGTTCATCTGAAGCGCTTCGCCATCGAGGGTTCGCGCTGATGGGTCTGCTCGTTGCCCTGTTGTTGATCTATTCAAACAGTTTTTTCGCTGAATTTCATCTGGACGATTTCGGTAACATCGTCGACAACGTCAATATTCAGGGTGACGGTCTGGACTGGAAGGAGCTGAGCCGGAGCTTCTATGGCAGCGACTTCAGCCGGGAACGCATCGAACGGCCCTTGGTGTTTTTCACCTTTGCCCTGAACTACAGGCTCCATGAGCTCGACCCCCTCGGGTATCATCTCGTCAACTTTCTTTTACATTATGCTGCTTCGGTGGTGCTCTATCTTCTGTTGATCCATTGTCTTCGGCTCCCGGCGCTTGGGGGCCGATACACCGATACGGCCCCGGGAATTGCACTGCTGGCCGCATTTATGTAGGCCATCCATCCCATCAACGTTACTTCCGTGACCTATGTTGTCCAGAGGATGTCCGTGATGGCCGGGTTGTTTTATTTTCTGGCCATGCTCTTTTTCGCCAAGGCCCGCACTGCCAAATCCCGAAAACAAGCGCTTTTATTTGGCGGATTGTGCCTGGTTTCCGGGCTGTTGGCGATTTTCAGCAAGGAAAATGCCGTTACCTTGCCGATCACCCTTGCCTTGATGGAAATCCTGCTGATCCGGGGATGGCGTCGGCCCGTCCGGATGGGCAAGGCGTTATGGGGCCTGCTCGGACTGGCGGTGTTACTGGCCGTGCTGCTGTGGCAGAGCCAGGGGGCCCAGCTCCTGGCCGGGTACCACGTCCGCCCGTTTACAATTTCCGAGCGACTGCTGACACAACCTCGCGTATGGTTTTTTTACATGGGGCTGCTGCTTTATCCGACCCCGGATCGGATGACGCTGCTCTACGACTTCGAAATATCCCGAGGGCTTCTGTCTCCCTGGACGACCCTGCCGGCCATGATCATCCTTGCAGGGTCTGCGGCACTGGCCATTCGGGGAGCACGAAAACGGCCTTTGGTGGCCTTCTCGGTGTTGTTCTTCCTGTTGAACCATCTCATCGAGGGATCCGTCATTCCATTGGAGATGGTGTTTGAACACCGAAATTACCTGCCGGCGGCCTTTTTCTTCGTCCCGGTGGTCATAATTGTCATCGATTTCCTGGATTACTTTTCCTATCGACCGTTGCTTCAGCATCTGGGGGCAGCGGCGGTTGTTATTGTCCTGATTGCCAATGGGCACACCACCTATGATCGAAATGAGGTCTTCCAAACCGAGCTGTCCCTTTGGGAAGACAACGCCCGTAAGTCAGAGCATCTTCACAGGCCCCATCATAATCTGTCCAAAGCCTACGTGTTGGCAGGCCGGTACCCGGAAGCCCTCCTGGAAATGGAACTGGCCCTAAGGGCCCGGGCGGGAGGACGAACCCATCAGAAATACATGACACACTATAATTTCGGGCTGTATTACCTGATGACCAATGATCTAGAAAACGCATTGACGCACTTCCAGCGATCGCTTCAATATGAACCGGGCAATACCGCGGCATTGAATTACATCGCCCGCATCCGACTTATTGAAGATCGGCTCCCGGAAGCGGTGGACATGATCACCCGGGCCATCCGTGGCAATCCCTCAGTGGCCGACTACCGGCACACTCTGGCCTTGATCGCGTTGCGTCTCGGGAAGCCGGATCGGGCCATTGAGGAGGCGGTTAAATCGGGTGACATGATCGGTGACCGGGGAAATTCGGAATTCGTATTGGGAGAGGCCCTTCGCCATAAGGGGAGATTGAATCAGGCCAGGGTACATTTTGAACGCTATCGGACGCTTTACCCGGCCCACCTGTCGGCTCAGTTGGCACTCATCGAAATTTATTATCTGACCCATCAGGACAGGATGCTTCAACGGTCGGTTCGGGACCTGATAGAGACCATGGGAGACAGGGCCCTTCAGGATGTACTGGATGAATACGATCTAAAACACAATTCCATTGATAAATCTCGGATAGACACCATCGCCCGTGCGATTCGCCAGGCCCTATGCGATCCTGCCCAACTGGCGAAGCGATCGGAGATGATGCGCCTTTCAGAACAGAACCGCCATTAGAATTTGGCTTGGGGGAGGCTGAACGTGGCATCATAGATGCGATACCTTGCGGGTGACGTCTCCTGGGCAGGGTACTTGACTTTGACGTCGATCTGGGTCGCACCGATCAGCCATTCCGTCACCTCAAAGTCATACCCAAGATCCACGCCGATGTTGGTGGAGGCCAGACTAATCGATGGCCAGGTCTTTCCGATCAGCAGCTGCTTTGCCACATACTGATGGATCCGGGTTTCCAATTCTCCAAAGGCGATCTGAACGGTTTTTTCCCTGGCCCGGGCTTGAAGATCGAAATATTTAGGAACCGCCACCGCCGCCAGCGCACCGAGGATAACCAGGATCAGAATGACTTCGATGAGGGTGAATCCCTCTTGGGAGGTATGAGTTGCGCGCTTGAAGGAACACCTGCCGTTTCTCTTCCGGCGAATGAGCGAAAGATCTCTTTGCAGGACCTGATTGTATATGGTGCGAGCAGGTCCCCTTGCCGCCCCCCTCTCTTTTCCACGTCCAGCTATGCCATGGATCTGAAAAACATTCAAGCAGCAGGACCGAAAGGGGGCAATGGAATTGCCCGCCTCTCGTTCCTGCTGCCGATTTGCCTGAAAATGGAAGATGCATCGCCAGATACCGATGCGTCAGGTGACTATTGGAATATCGGCAATTTCAGCGTATGGTTCTGGGTCGTCGGGTTGGGGTCTGTTGCCGGATAGGTGATGTTAAACGACACCTGGGTGTCCCCGGCGTTCCAGGTCCAGAGGGAAATCAAGAAGTCGGGCCCGATGTTGGTACCGACATCATCTGAATTGAATGTGATTTGGCCTTTGGTATCCCCCTGCAGCAACCGGCTTGCAAAATGTTGATTGATCCGAACTTTAATTTCAGAAAGAGCGGTATAAATTGCCTTTTCCCTTGCCTTGGTCTGCAGATCAAAGTACTTGGGTACCGCCACGGCGGCAAGGATCCCCAATATCACCAGAACCGCGATAATTTCGATTAGCGTGAAGCCTTCCTCGTTTCTCAGAAATTTTTTCTTTTTCATGATGCACCTGCCATTCTTTTGTAAGATTCGTTGCGTATCCGGCTTGGTTAAGGTTTACGCCGAATTCCAGTGTTCTGAGCGCGTTAGACCGCATAGAGCGTGCCAGACATGGCTACGATCTCCACAAATAAGGCAAGACTAAAAATATTTATTTAGATATTATATAGTTATAACTATCACTCAAATTGCGTGGATCTGAAATCAACAAAATCTAAGGTGGCAAAAGGGGCGTTTACTCCAATAATTGTTGGCCATTCACCAATTTATGTCGGAAATTGCAAAAAATGTTGGGTGTGAATGAAAACTCAACGATAAGAATAGGATAGTCTAAATTAAAGGGGTGCTGACAGCAACTCACGGAGATCATGTAATTTCCGCCTTCAGCGCTGAGATGTCAATTTCCAGCTTCTTGATGCGATGCCACAAACTGCGTTCCTTGATGCCGAGCATCTTGGCGGCCTTCACCTGAACGCCATTACAGTGTTTGAGTGCCTCGAGAATCATCTGTTTCTCGAGTTCCCGTAGATGCTCGTCCGAATTTTTCCCAGAGGATGCATGTGCCAGTGGGAGGTCCGGGCCTTTCCAATCCTGGGTCATATGGACCGGCAGATGAACCGGTTCAATCGCCGACCCTGCCATGACGGCCGCTGCCTCCACAACGTTTTGAAGCTCACGGACATTTCCGGGCCAGGTATAGGATGACAGTATCTGCATGGTTTCCGGGGATGGCTGCAGCTCCTCTTTCCCAAGCCGTTGTAAAAACTCGCTAACAAGGGCAGGAACGTCTTCCTGGCGGTTCCTGAGGGGAGGCAGTTGAATGGTAAAGACATTGAGCCGGTAAAACAGATCCTGGCGGAAGGTTCCCTCTTCGACCATCCGGGACAGATCCTTGTTCGTGGCCGCAATAAACCGGACATCGACGATGATCGATCGGATACCGCCGACCCGTTCAAATCGGGACTCCTGCAGGACACGCAGCAGTTTGGCCTGGGTTTCAAGGGGCATATCCCCAATTTCATCCAGAAAAACAGTCCCGCCGTCAGCGGTTTCAAATTTACCCAGCTTTCGACTTTCAGCACCGGTAAACGCACCTTTTTCATGGCCAAAGAGTTCACTTTCCAGAAGGTTCTCCGGAATCGCGGCACAATTGATCGCCACGAACGGCTTGGTCGTCCTGCGGCTGTGCTCGTGGATGCTTTGAGCGATCAACTCCTTGCCGGTTCCGGTTTCCCCGACGATCAGTACGGTGGCATCGGTGCCCGCCACCTTTACGATCTGGTTCAGCACACTCCGGATGGGTCGGCTTTGACCGACGATCTGTGGAAATAATTTCTGGGAATCTACCTTGCTCAACAACTCGGTGACGGTCTCGAGAACCACGTTGAAACGACCCATATCGTCTTTACGGGCAGCCGATATGTTCGGCGTCGTCTCCAACTGGCTGAGAATTCCAAGTTCCTCGGTCTTCCGGACGAATCGCTCCACCGGTCCCAGCAGCAGTTTGGCAATAATCAATCCCAGTCCAAAGGTGATGAATGCCATGGAGACCCCAAAAATCATCACAGCCCGCTGGGGCTCGATATCCCGTTTGAAAAAGTATTCGGTAAGGTTGTGGGATCCGATAATCGAAAGGAGGGCTATACCGGCGAAAATGATCGGAATGATGACATACAGACTGATCTGGAACCGGATATCTTTCATCACTTAACCATCTGCGTGAGGTCCCACATGGGCAGAAAGATGGCGAGGGCAAAAAAGCCAACCACTGCGGCCAGCCCGACGGTCAACAACGGACCGATGGCATCGGACAGCTTTTTCATTTCGTATTCAAGCTCATCGTCATAGTGCTTGGCAATCTCATTGAGCATATCCTCAAGATTGCCGGCCTCTTCACCGATGGAGATCATGTTGATGACCAGTGGTGGAAAATAACGAGATGATTTTAGCGGGTTGGCAATACCCCGGCCCTGCTCGAGCCGCTCGTTGATTTGATCCAATTCTCTGGCGATGGCAACATTGCTGATCGTACCGTGCAGGATGGTCATGGCTTCCATGACCGTCACCCCGCTGGACTGGAGGATCGAAAAAATACTGGCGAACCGGGACATGGCAGCCTTGATGAGCAGCGGCCCGATGATCGGCACACGCATGAGAAGGCGATATGTCGTCAATTTCCCCATATCGCTTCGAAGGTAGTAGTAGGTCCCCACGATCAGAGCGATCATTGCACCGACCAATATGTACCAGTATTGGGCCCCGGTAAAATACAGCCACATGCAAATCTTGGTCGGCAGCGGAAGTTCAATCCCGGCACTCTTGAATACACCGGCGAACTTCGGGACCACCACGGTGAGCAGGACGAAAAACGCTATGAAAAGAAAGGAGATGACCAGAATGGGATATTGCAAGGCCGATTTAATGTCCGATCGGATTTTGTTTTCATGTTCCGTGATATAGATTAGACGGTCGAGAATTTCCGGGAGAGCCCCACTGGCCTCACCGGCCTGGACCATGCTGCAGTACAGTTTGGAAAAGGCCTTCGGGTGTTTCCGAAACGCATCATAGAGGCTGGAACCCTCACGGATGTCCTGGGAGATCCGTGTAATAATCGCCCGCAGTTTCAGATTGTCGGTCTGATTTTCAAGCACTTCGAGGATTTTGGTGATGGGGACACCGGCCGTCAGTAGAGTCCTGAGCTGCTTGGTAAAGAGGGTTAGCTCGTTGGGTTTGATCACCGACAGCCGCATTCGAATTTTGGTCCAATTGATCGCGAAGGCCGCCTCACTCTTTTGGGTGACATTGGCCGGAACATAGCCCTGGGCGATGAGCATGTTGTTGGCGATGTCCACCGTATCGGCGTCGATCTCTCCGGAGACAAGGTTTCCGCTCTGATTAATTGCCTGGTAGGAGAATTTGGGCATAACAAACTCGATGGATCCGTTGAGACAGTTTCATGATTCGGTCGGGTTCCCGGAGGTCCAATCGGAATCAGGTCATGACCGCCGAGGTGGCTTCTTCCAGGGTGGTGATCCCGCGTTTGACCTTTTCAGCAGCATCTTCCTTCAGGGTCTTCAGAATACCGGCTTCCCGGGCCGCTGCTGAGATTTCTTGAGCGGAACGCCTTTTGAGAATCATGTCCTGAATCATTTCGGTAATGACCATGACCTCATAGATACCGGTACGTCCTTTGTACCCTTTGTCCAGACAATTGAAGCACCCCTCGCTATGGACGAAGTCTCCGGTTTCGTCTTTGTCAAATCCCCAGAGTTCAAGGGCTGCCTGTGGCGGCGTGTAAGGCCGTTTGCAGTACGAGCAGACCCGTCGCACCAGCCGCTGGGCGACGGAAACCAACATCACCGACGAAACCAGAAACGGCTCGATTCCCATGTCGATAAAGCGGGTAATGGCCCCGGCGGAGTCATTGGTATGTACCGTACTCAACACACGGTGACCCGTCAGGGCGGATTGAACGGCAATGGATGCGGTCTCCGGGTCACGGATCTCCCCGACCATGATGACATCCGGATCCTGCCGCATTATGGATCGCAGACCACTGGCAAAGGTCATTCCCGCCTTCCGGTTCAGCTGGATTTGACGCACTTTTTCCATCCGGTATTCCACCGGGTCTTCCAGGGTAATGATATTGATATCCGGCTGGTTGATTTTCTTTAGAATCGAGTACAGCGTGGTACTTTTCCCGCTTCCTGTGGGGCCGGTGCTGAGAATCATGCCGTAGGGCTTGTGCACCATGGTTTCCAGTTTTTCGCGGTCTTCTTCCACCATGCCCAGTTTCTCCAGAGAAAAGACGCCGGCGCTGGTATCGAGGAGGCGGAGCACCACGTTTTCACCGTAAATGGTCGGCAATGTGGAAGCCCGGATATTGATTTCCTTATTATCCATCCGGACCGTAAACCGGCCGTCTTGGGGAACCCGGGACATGGCAATATCCATGTTGGCAAGGATTTTGAGCCGTGAAATGATCGGAAGAATCATCGCCTTGGGGGGGGGCGGGCACCTCGTGGAGAATACCGTCCACCCGGAACCGGACCTGGACATATTCCTTTTCGGGGCTGATGTGAACGTCACTGGAGCCTTCCCGAACGGCCTGGGCGAGAATCGAGTTCACCAGCCGAACAATCGGCGCTTCCTCGGCCATATCGTGAAGCGAGCTCACTTCCAGTTCTTCTGTCGGCTCCGCGCCGGCTTCGTCGGGACGCTCGACACTCATGTCTTCAAGCACCCCGCCGATGTCCGTGTACGTCCCATATATGCTGGACAGCATGCTGTTGTATTCCTGTTCCGAGCAGATCACCGCTTCGACTTCCAAATTGGTATGAATCTCGATGGCGTCCATGGCATTGATATCGGTCGGATCCACCATGGCGATGGTCAACAGGAATTGGGTCTTGTCAAGGGGCACGATCTGATACTTCTGTGCCATCTCCAGGGGCACCACGTCGGTCAGACGGACATCCAGGGGGTACAGATCGGTACGGTATTTTTTAATGGACAGTTGTTTGGAGATGAGCTCGGTCACCTGGGAATTGCTGACCAGTCCCTGTTGAATCACATACTGGCCCAGTTTAATGTTGGCGCGCTTATGCCCGATGATGGCCTGCTTGAGCTGGTCCTCCGTGATGAGCCCCGCTTCAATTAACATTTCTCCAAGCCGTTTCCGCTGGGGCAAGGGTTTCCCGACGGAGGGGCCAAAAAAGGCGCCGGTACTGGGTTTGCTCTCTGCCATCACATCCTCGGAGATCGATAGGGATTCGCATAAAAAATGGTACCCGGAGCCCATCCCGACACCAGCTCCGGGGCGAAGCCGATGACTCGGTTGATCTGGTCGCTTTGGGCCCGGGCGGAGATTTCATCCGGATGAACGCTTGTCAGCAACACGGAAAAGGAAAGGCCGTTTCGATGATCCCAATGGGGGAGAACGCGGATCGGCGGGGCCTCCGGGGGATGTTTCCGAAGCATGTCCACAGCGGTTTCGAGTGTCTTGGTTTCAGCCAATCGCACCCAGACCCGCGGTTCGTCCATCAGTCGAACCCGGGCGGGAATGGCCGGTACGAGAATCTGGTCGCCGACCTCTACCCGGTCCGGATCATGGATGTGTGGATTCGCTTGTTGAACCCTTCGCAGATATCGAGGATCGTGGCTTCCGTATACCTTTTCGACCAGACGCCACAGGGTTTCCCGGTTTCCCAGAGTCACCCGGCCAAGGATATCCGGCGGAGCGATTTCAGCGGCTGACAGCCAGCCGTTGGCCGAGGTTGACGGTGGCGTCTGTTCCGAAATCTCCGGGACGTCGGTGGCGTCGATGGAGTCGGTACTCGGAGAACCGGCAACTTCCGTTTTTACGTCCGATCCGTCCACATCGGCGGTTACGGGCCGGGCTGCCATGGCCCTGTTCGAGCGGTCATCGCCGGGGCTGGCTACCGGTGGCGGATGGCCATCGACCGGAGGCCTTACGGCCGGTTCCCCTGCTTGGTTGGAAATGGAGGCGACCTGCGCTTCCGGTTCGGGGGTGACTGAGGTCAGTGTCCCGAAAATGTTCCAGGCCCCGATCACCGCCAATAACAGCATCGCTGCGCCGGCCGGGAGCCACCAGCCCAGACGGCCGGCTCGCTGGTCTCGCCGGGCGCAAGAACGGACCAGGGCCCACCCGGCACGGGTTCGGTTTTGAATAATCACGGCCAGCAGGCACTGATGGCACAGATGAACGATTTTACGCGGATATCCTCCGGTCGCCAAATAAATGCCGTACAGGGCCGGAAAGGAAAACAGGTCCGATTCGCCGTGGGTGGCCCTGGACTGGTTGATCCGAAATCGGATCATTTGCCGGGTATCCCTGAAATTCATGGGCCCCAGCCGGTGCAGCAAATTGATCCGGTCCGCAAAATTGGTATGGGCGTCCAAGGTCTGCTGAAATTCAGTTTGAGCAAAAATAGCGATTTGCAGGAGTTTATATTCGTTGGTTTCGTAATTGAGGAATTCTCGCAATAGTTCAAGACATTCCCGGGGGAGTTTTTGTCCCTCATCGATGATCAACACAACGGTGCGGTTTTCATCGACTCCTTTTCGGAACAGAATCTTTTTGACGGTCTCCTTAAGTTGCCACGGGCTTGCCGAAGGATCCGGCCGGGACCCGCTGAGCATTTCCGAAACAGCACTCAAAAACTCTTCCGAGCTGGCGATATCCGGGTCCAGGATCAGATGGGTTTCGATATCCGTAGCGTCTGAAAACCGACGAATCAGCTGTCGGCACAGGGTGGTCTTTCCGGTTCCGACCTCTCCGATCACCACATTGAGCCCTCGGCGCAGACGCAGCGCCAGTTCCAGCTTCTGGAGACACGCCTGATGCTGTGCGGATTGGAAAAAGAAGTCCGGGTCCGGGGAGTTGGAAAAAGGTTCCCGATTTAATTTCAGTATGTTGAAGTAATCCATGGTACGGACACCTGTGAGAACCGTTAACGCATGTCTCTAACGGGTAAAATCCGGGGGGTGATAAAAATCAACAGCTCCTGCTTGTCCTGCTCTGTGGCGGTACCCTTGAACAGCCACCCCAGCAAGGGGATTTCCTTAAGCCCGGGGACCCCTTCTTCGCCGTTGGCCTTGGTCTCTTCGATCAGTCCGCCGATAACGGTGGTCTGGCCGTCGAACACAATCACGTTGGTTTCCGCTCTTCGGGTAATGATCGTGGGCTGCCCCCTGACCTCCCGGGAAAAATCCGGCTGGTCTTTGGTGACTTTGATATTCAGCTTCAGGGTCTTTCCTTCGATGATGTGGGGGGTGACTTCGAGCCGGAGAACCGCATCTTTATATTCTATCTTGACTTCCTTGTCCTCGACGGTCTGGAACGGAATCTGCGTTCCAGCTTCGATCATGGCCACCTGGTTGTCCTGGGTGGTAATCGACGGGCTGGACAGAATGTTGAGCAGCGCCTGGGTTTCAAGGGCCTCCAGCTGCAGTTGAAGGATATCGCTCCCCTGCTGGCCAATGATGCCGATGGCCAATCCCCGTTGATTGCCCGTTCCGGCCGCCACTCCGGTAGCCGGGAGATTGACCATGAAGCCGGAAGCGGCACTTTCCGCCACCGTCGGCGAACCGATCAACCCGGGGGTCAACCCCGATGCATTGGAGGCGTCCGGGACAACAAAGTAATTACCCTGTTCGCTCAGTCCGCCCCAGCGGACACCTATTTCCCGGGTGGCCGCCTTGGTGGACTGGACGATATGTGATTCTATCTGGACCTGAGGCGTGGGCCGGTCGAGTTCCTCGATCAGCGGAATCATCCGCCTCAAATCATCCGGTATGGCGGAGATGATTAAGGAATTGGTATGCTCATCAACCAGCACCGAGCCGATGGGCTTTTCTTCCGCTTCCTTGGTCAGGAACCTTTCGAGATTTGCCCTGAGCTGGGCGGCATTGGCGTAATCGATTTTGATCACCTGGGTGATCAAGCGATCGGTCAGTTCGAGCTCTCTTTTTTTCGCCCGGATCTTTTTTTCGGTTTCCAGTTTTTTCAGATTCTGGTTTCGGTCTTCCAACGTGACGATCCGAAGAATGTTTCCATCGATTTCATAAGACAGCCCCTGGGCCTGGAGAATGCTTAAAAAGACCTGTTCCCAGGGCGCTTTGTCCACATCGATATTGACGCGACCCGCTAACCCCTCGTTAATGATGATATCCTGCCCGGCGGCTCTGGCCAGGGCCCGAAGCAGCACCGACACCTCTGTGTTGTGCATCTTCAGGGAGATCATCTGCTGGGGCAACTCGTGTTGGCCGGTTTCAGCATCCAGGGCCGGAGATATGGTGATTTTTGCCGTATCCTCGGATTTGATGGATCGCTTCCGGGGGGCCGGAGAATAGCCGCGGGACTGCTCCGCCGTGACTTTCCACTTTTCAAAAAAGGGATCTTTTTTCTTCGGAGAGCTGGTCTGGCACCCCACCGTTGCCAGGGCCATCAGCCCGAGGATGATCACAACGGATAAGATGCAGCGCTGCGGGTATGTTGTCGTCATATAGACCCCTGTTTATTTTTTAGGGGATTGTAAATTACTTTCGTTACGGACAAATTCCTCCAAGGGAACTGCCCGTATATCGTCTGAATCCAGCCAACGCAGTTCCACATGGGATGGGTAGACCGCCTTTAGCGTATACCCGGTGATGTCAAGCGCATCTCCCGCTTCGTATTCCCTGCCGTTTATGATGGCCAGACGCCGATCGCCTAGCTCGATAAAACCGGAAAACACCAGCGGTACATCCGGCTCCGGCACGGTTGCCGACAGCTTTTCCGGGGCCCTGTTTTGTTCCAGGGTCACCTTCAAAAACGGATTTCCGGCCCACGGTTGAGCCGCTGCGGCAATCGTAAACTCCTCCGTCTTGTTCAGCGAAAATCTCGGCAATTCCGCAAGAACCCCCAATACAAAATCGTCCACTTCCTGGAGCGACTGCATCGGCGCTACCTGGCGCGTGGATTCAGAAGATGGCATGAGCAGGGTATAGCCTCCGTATAAAACCACAAGCGCCATCGCGATGAGGATGCCTTTCTCCCGTTTAGACATGGCGTTCCCGGTGTCGATTCATCCGCTTACTCCTGATTCAGCCAAAGCGTGAGACCAAACCGGAGCTGGTGGGATGCCTCCATTGTCTGAAGTTTAAAATCATCCATATGCTGGAGATACGGTACCCCACCGAGTTTCACCAGCAGATCGCGAAACTCTTCCATGCCCCCGCTGAAGACCGCCCGTACTTTAAGAAATTTTGACCCCTGCAAAATTGTTTGCATATCCGGGACGATGGTTTCCACCTGTAATTGACTTTCCGCGGCCAATTCTCGGAGCATGACGGTTGCCTGATCCGTGTTTCCGCGCGACAATTTTGTCGTTTCCGGGAGCGGCAGAAGCTCTGGTGACTTCTCTCTGGAGGCTTTCAGGAGCTTTACAAAAATAGGAAACAGTTTTTGTTGTCGTTCCAGCTCGATCTCGACCCGCTCTATCTCCCGCTCGGTTTCGGTCATGGAAAAGAACGCGGGGACTATTGCAATACCCACAAACAGGGCTATGGCCAGGCCGAAGATGGCCGGCTTCGCAAACTTTGTAGCAAGCAGATTTCGTACCAGAATCGCCATAGATTACGATCCGAATGCGGAGGGATTGCCAAATTGTAGCGTCCCGTATCCTGGTTGATGCGGTTTTATCCCGCCGGTTGTCATTATCGGGGACGATGTTGTCCCCGTTGGAATCAGATGATCCGTAAATGAGCTGTAAACCGTAACGCGTTCTTGTCCTCTATCTCCACAAACGAACGCCGCTTGATGCTGAAGCTGCTGAAAAGTGGAGATTTTTCAAGTTTTACCAGGTACTCGGCCAGGGCAGACTCGGGGGTGCGTCGATCCCCAAATACCACCCCTTCCATAATAAGCTTCGGTGGCTCGTCCGATTTTTCAACCACCCCCAGGCGGATGTCCAGTTTGAGCAGACGGATGTCGGCGGGTGTCAGTCGGGTGATTTCGTTAATCACGGCCATCCCCTGGTAACGTTTCCCCACCCGTTTGAGTTTTGCCTGTCTGCTCCTCACCTGTTTGAGCAGTTCCCTGATCATCGCCTCCGTGACCCGTGGACTGGTGGAATCCAGCTCGCGGTTCAGACCCTCCAGTTCGGTGGTCTTCTGATCGATGATGGTGGTCTGCCAGATAAAAACCGCCAGACACAGCGCAGATGCGAGAAGCAGCCCGATGTAAATCACCGAACTGATCCGGCGGGCGGTTTCTGCCTTACCCTTTTCTTTATAGGTGTGAAGGAAATTCGGGGTTCGATCGTTCCGTGACAGCGCCAGACCGACGGCCGGTAGATACGACTCCCGTTCGGTGACGCTGGGAGGGGGTGAAATGCCGTCGTCTAGGGCCGACGCGGCCCCCATGGGATCAAATACATCCAAGTCGATGCCCAGAAATTGACTGATGGTATTCACCAGCAGCATCTGCCCGTTAATCGGCCCTGAAATGAACACCTTGTCCACTCCGACAGAGTCAAACTTCAACGAAAAATGACGTAACGTCCGATCTACCTGTCGGATCAGCCGCTGCAGGGCCGGGAGTATCATCTGATAGATATCGTTATCCGAAAACGTTTGCCCCGGGTCCAGGTCCTCAAACGCCGGGTGGTGAATGAAACCAAAAAAGATGCGACGTGCCTCTTCCAACCCCTCCAACTCCTGACGGTCCAGTTCCTTCATCTCCGGTTCGGACACTTCTTCACCGGCGCCTTCCATCTCGACGTTTGTCTCTTCCGACATTTGCTGGCGGATGGCTTCGATCATGCTGTTCATGCCGGCTTTGATACCGCGTGACAGCACCAGATTGTGATTGGAGAAGATATCGATTCTGGACCAATCCCTTCCGATATATAAACTGCAAACATTCTCGCTTTCGACGGGGATCCATTGGTTGCGCAGGAGGTTCTGTAACAGGAATGGCACGATGGAAATACCGGTCAACGTAAATCCACTGCGGGCAAACACTTGTTTTATCTCATCTACTTCCTGGCGTGGGGCGGTGTAGGCCAACACTTCAAATTTCGGCACCCCGTCTTCGAGGGTCTCCCCCAGAAAGTCAAAATCGAACACGGTATCGGTCTCGGAAAAGTTGACTTCCTTTTTGAAAGTCCAAAACACCGTATTGGCGATTTGCCGTTTGGGTACTTTGGGAATTTTCAGATATCGCAACTCCACCCGGGCGGAAGAAATCGAACTCCAGATTTCCGGGAACTTCGTGCCCCGGGTAAACTCGTAGAGCGTTCGTTTTAGAAATGAAGGGAAGTCGGGATGCTGAGGGTTGAGATCCGGTGGATATGATACCAACCGATAGTCCACCAGTTCCTGGGTGTTACCCGATGTCTGGTAGACTTTTACTAGCTTGACATCCGTGTAGCCTAAACTGACTCCGATAGTGGCTGGACGCCGGATTTTCAACATCTTTCCAAACCGTGTCGACAGGTCGGATAAACCGGCGGCCACAGGTTGGGCGGCCTCGGGGGGGGGACCCTCGCTAGGCTGCTTGCCTCGGATCAGATCTAGTAATTTTTCGGTTGAGGAGATCGTATCCGTTTTTGCCAAAATGGCTCCCTCGGGTTCATTGGGTCTGCTCCGAATGGCAGGAGCAGTCTCTCGGATGCCCTTTAAATTGGCCCATTCAAAACCCTAATTTATCCTAAATTGGCATGAATTGTCAAGAAATAAGGCAGGTTACGGGTGGCTTTGCCCGGAATGGAGATGCGAGATCAATCCTTATGCCGTTCTACTGAGGTCCATACAGCCATAACCTACTTAGATTTCAAGCAAAACAAACATCCATGATTTGACAACAGAGGGCGAAATCGGTTATATTTTCAATAAAATTAATTATTTCAGTTTATGTTTCACGAACCGCTCGAACCCATCCAGCCACCCAAACACAGGATCGCGCATGCCGACCTCCCGGGTGAGTGACCATGCGGAGCTATGTCCGATTTTGGATGTCCGATCGTAATCGATTAACAACATGACCAGCATTCATACTTCTTCTCCAGATGCGTCTCTCGCGCGAAAGGTTATCTCCGGAGGCGCATGGATCCTCTCTGCCCGAGTGCTTAATCGCGGTCTGGGTCTCCTCCGAACGCTTATCCTTGCAAGGCTTCTTTCCCCCATGGATTTCGGAATACTGGGTATCGCGTTGGTAACGATTTCCGGGATGGAAGCCTTATCACAGATGGGCTTCAACGCAGCGCTTATCCAGAGAAAAGAAAATGCAGAGCAATTTCTGGATACGGCCTGGACCGTTGCCATCCTTCGGGGGGTGGTGCTTTTTACCATTCTTTTTTTCAGTTCTCCTTGGATCGCCGATTTCTTCGAATCCCCTCAAGCCAAGGCCGTGATACAAGTGGTTTCCGTTACGGTGCTTCTATCTGGTTTTCAGAATGTCGGCATAATTTTTTTCACGAAGCAATTGGATTTCAAGAAGCTGATTATCTTTGAGCTCTCCGGGACCCTGGCAGAGATTCTGGTTGCCGTTCCCTTGGCAATTATGCTGCGCAATGTCTGGGCACTAGTGTGGGGCTTCGTGGCCGCGAATTGTTGTCGATTAGTGCTGTCTTTCATACTTCATGCTTATCGGCCGACGATTCATTTCGATTCTCGTCAATTCCGAGTGTTGTTCGGCTATGGACGGTGGGTTCTGGGATCCGGCATTCTCGTGTTTCTTGTCACCCAGGGAGACGATATCTTTGTGGGCAAAGTCCTCGGTGTCACGGCCCTGGGATTTTACCAGATTGCCTACCTCATCGCGAACATGCCCACCACTGAAATCACCAAGGTGCTGTTTTCAATAACCTTCCCAGCATATTCCAAATTGCAGGACGATGCCGTACGGCTGCGAGAGGGCTTTCTGAAGGTACTAAAAGTAAACGTTTTCATCGCGGCGCCTGTTGCCGGCGGAATATTTGCACTGGCCTCGGAACTGGTCGAGGTATGCCTCGGAGAAAAATGGATGCCGATCGTCTTACCGTTGAAAATACTAATTATTGCCGGATTTGCTAGGGCAGTTTCGGCATCAACAGGTTCTCTATTCTATGGCATCGGCAAACCTAGAATAGATACTGGTTGGCAGGTCACACGATTAATCGTATTGGCCATTTCAATCTACCCATTGGCTATGGGGTTTGGATTGCTTGGGGTCTCGATCAGTGTCTTCTTAAGCGTACTGATATCAGGAATTGGTTTCAATTTTTCAGCGATAAAGAACACCGGGTGCGGATTCAGAAGGTACGGCAAAGCAATCTTTGTCCCCATTCTAACCACCTTTATTATGGTATGCATCATTGGTTTTTTGAGAGATCGGATTCAATTTTCGAGTATAACCGAATTACTTTTCTTGATCGGCGTCGGGGCTATAAGTTACGGGGTATTTGCGAGCGTTTTCGATAAGCTCTTTCACTATGGTATAGGCAAGATCGTGAGAGAGCAGATAATGCAATGACTCCAAATAGATTCCCAGCACGAACGCAGACGTTCTTGCTCTGCATCTCACCGCATGTCATAATGGCAAACAACTGATTTACAACTGAAGAATGAACGAACCTCATGGTTTCTCGCCACTATTTCGAATTTGACTACGACAGTAAGCAAAGATTCTGCAGTTATTGGCATCAAATTAATGAAATTCTCTCCCTGAGGCCCAGGGGCGTCCTTGAAGTCGGAATCGGAAACGGCTTTGTTTCGAATTATTTAAAGAATAAGGGCATTCAACTGGTTAGTCTGGATGTGGATACCGGCCTAAATCCGGATGTGAACGGCTCTGTGTTGGCCACCCCTTTTCAGGATAATGCATTTGATGTCGTTTTTTGTTGTCAGGTATTAGAGCACCTGCCATACAGCTATTTTGGGAAAGCCCTCCAAGAACTCCATCGAGTATCGACAAAGCGGGTGGTTTTATCACTCCCTGATGTGACCACAGTTTACAGAGTGAATGTTGAGTTGCCCCGGATAAATCCAATCAAACGGCTTATTCCGCATCCATTTCCACGCCCACCCCGGAGAGTGTTTGATGATGAGCATTACTGGGAGATTGGGATGGTCGGTTATCCGTTGAAAAAAATTCAAGTAACTTTGCGGGAAAGCGGTTTAAAGGTAATAAACACTTACCGCGTCTTTGAATTTATTTACCATCGGTTCTTTGTGCTCGAGAAAATAAATCACAGACCATCCAGATGAAGCCATTCGCTCTCGTTAATTTATCAAAGGAACACTGGAACAACCCGAGACGGGCCCGTAAACAGCTTCTATATAGTGCTTTGTTGAAGAACCCGGAAGTCGAAAGAATGCTGTATGTCGATCCGCATCGGAAGCCTTGGCAGTCACCTGTGGACGCATCTTCCTCTTCGCCAGACATAAAAATTTGGCAAGGAACGTTGATTTTTCCCGGCGAAAGAATTCCTCTCATTCGGTCCATCAATCGCAGATTATTATCCAAATCTTTAGTTAAAAGAATGAAGGCTTCATCTCATTGGCACATTTTTTTTTACCACCCATGGGATGTGCCCCTGGTCACATGCTTGTCAACGCGAGGAGAAATATTTTTTGATTGGACCGAAGATTGGGCTGTTTATCACGACATAGCCGCCATGAAACACGCACAGCGACATGCAGTGAAATTAGCATCCGGGGTTATCACTGTTTCGGAAAAGCTTTATAAAAGGGCTGTTAACATCAGAGGTGCCGACAAGCATGTGCTATTTCTTCCCAACGCCTCCGCTTGGCAGCATGCTGGTGGTAATTTGAAAATTGAGAAGATATCATCCATCCCCAAGCCACGGGTCGGATATGTCGGACATGTTGGTGGGTGGCTTGATCTGGATTTAGTTACAAAGTTGGCCAAGTTGAGACCCAATTGGCATTGGATTATGGTTGGCCATGTCTCTGAAACTGCACGGGAACGGCTGCTTGGCTACAGCAATATCCACTTGCTCGGCCAGGTGCCTTATAGCAACTTGCCAGGCTATATGGCACGGTGCCAAGTATTGGCCGCACTTTATCAAGAAAACTTTGATGGTGATGCCACAAAGCTATATGATTATCTTACGATCGGTTCACCGATCGTGAGCACCGATGTGGAAACCGCCCGTCGATTGATTCCTCACGTTCGAATTGCCAATGGAGTACAATCCTGGATTGATCTACTGGAAGCGGCTTTGAAGGAAAACGATCTCAAGTTGAAGCGGGCACGACAGGAGGAGAGCCTGAATCATACTTGGGATCATCGCGCATCTGTCTTGCTTGGCTGGATCAAAGGTTTCCAGAAATCCCGGGGCGTGACTGATTAATTCATCCTACTGTGACTCGGCATAAATCGCTGTTCGTCTTTTCGGAGGGTCCTCGCTCTCTATGCCACACCTGAACTCCACTCACACACAACCGTTTGATATCAGTGTCGTTGTACCATTTTTTAATGCGGAGGAGACTCTATCTCTGTGCATCGATGGGTTGATGGCCCAGAGTTATACGTCTTTCGAGGTAATATTGATCGATAATAACTCGAGCGATCGGTCAACCACTATCGCCAAGGATACCTGCAGAGCGTTTCCCGACAGATTCAGGTATATCCGCGAAGTAAAACAGGGTGCCGCCAGCGCACGAAACTCAGGTGTTCGACATGCCAGTGGGGGCATTATTTGTTTCACGGACGCGGATTGCATTCCGGATTCTGACTGGCTGGCCGGACTCATCACGCCCTTCGAAAACCCAAAGATCGGAGCGGTTGCCGGTAGACTGGTAGGCTATGGGGCCGATACACTGTTTGATAAGTTTCATTTCCTGTTCACCCTCAAAGGACTTCCCAAATCCGAGCAGTTCGATGAATTTTTGGTGGCTCGGGGTGGATTCCCCACAGCGAATCTGGCGGTCCGCAAGGATATCTTCGAGCAAATTGACGGCTTTGATGAGACTCTGAGGATTGTTGGAGAAGATTACGATTTGTGCGCCCGTATTTACCTGGCCGGGTATGCCATACAGTATACGACCGATGCCGTTACCCGTCATAAGCACCGGGCCGATTTGAGAGCCACATGGCGACAGGCCGCTCAATACGGGTTCGCGCATGCCATTCTGCTCGCCAGATACTTCAAGCGACTGATGATCATCGATTTGCCACGGTACTCGTATATTTCCAGGAGATGGCCGCTACGGATGTGGCTCAATCTAGCCAGTGCGGATAAGAAAGTGTTGGCGATTACGGGGATTTCGATCTTTTTCCCTCTCTTCTTCCTTGTTTTGGCAGCATACTTGATCTTTTTGTCGATGGATATAGGGAGACGTTTGTCGCTCCATGGAATCACCGCTTGTTTCCGGGAAAAATGCCTTCTGGTATTGCTTCTGTTGGTAAAGTCTTTTGCCATGACAATAGGAAGACTATCCGGTTCGATAAAATATAAAGTGTTTTGCTTTTAGGGCAGAGCGCCCGCCCCACATCATCCAAATTTATTGTTTTCTCTCTATGGAAATGTCTTCATGTGCGTCTAAGCTCTAACGGCAGCTTTTCACACATCATCCACCAACCAAAATCTACGAAGGAAACGGACATTTCTGACGGTAATTCCTGGTACGATCTGAGGTCGTCCACCGATTGGGACGCCATGGTCGGAATCGTTGGGCGCTTTCGTTCGAACGAGCTCGGTCTCTCTGACAAAGCTGCAGAAAGGATCTAACCTCGGCAATGGAACTCAAAGATTCCGTCTCCGTATTGATCTGTTCAAAAGACCGGCGTAAATCCCTCGAACGTTTGGTTACGGCTCTCCGGAAGCAATACACGGGGCGGATTCAGCGCATCGTCGTTGTCGAGGAAACCGATCACCCCTGGCCCATCGAGGGAACCCAATATGTTGCCCACCCTGTGGCCAATCGAGGCATTCCGTTCGCCAGGAACTTGGCCTTAGAACATGCTACAGGAGACATCATTGTTTTCGTGGATGACGATTGCGAGTTGACCGACGGCTGGCTGAGGAAGCTTACTCGACCCATAGTTGAAGACGCCACCATCGTCGGCTCCCAGGGAGGCGTGACGGTACCGAGGACATCGAATGCCATCGGCTGGGCAGAAAGCCTTTTGGGCGTTCCCGGGGGTGGCATTACACGTGTCATCAAAGCAAACGGGGAGATCCATCCAACCAGGGAAATATCCACCCTGAATTGCGCCTATCGACGTTCAGTGGTGGAAGACATCGGCGGATTTGAGAGAGAACTTAAAATTACTGGAGAGGATTATTTGCTCGCAAAGCAGGCCTGTGAATACGGGACATGTGTTTTTATTCCCGAGGCACTGGTCTTCCACGAACCCCGTGGCGCCCTTAGATCAATCTGGAAATGGTTTGTCCGGAGAGGTCGGGCTGAGGTCGATGTTCTGCGAACCGGGAAGCAAAACGACATGACATGGTGGTCTGTTCTCCGAAGCTCGTTCCTAATTAAGCTGCTGGCGGTCGTCTTGATAGGTGCGCTCATCCCCCATGGATATCTTTTTACCGTTACTATCTTGTGCCTACTGTATCCTGGTGTTCAATATGCTCGATCTCTCCCATATTGGCGTGCAAGCCGAGCTCCACTGAGTGCGCTGATTGTCCTGCCGGCAGTGAAATTTGTCATGGATGTGGCCATGGATGTCGGTAGAGTTCGGGGGGCGTTGTTTGACCGTTGATCTGCTTGCCATATCCAATCATGCCGATATGCTCGGCGGTGGGGAATACTCCTTTCTCGACCTGGTGTCGTCGCTGAAGAAGGTGCGACGTGTCGTGGCCCTAACCCCAGGGCATGGAGAACTCTACGATCAACTCCGGGGCAGATCCGTTCAAACCGTTGTTTCAACGTTGGCGCCGATACGGCCATGGCTTGTTAGCCAGATGGTTTCCGATCTTTACCGGATGGTTCGCTTTTGTCGCCATCATCGGGTTGGCCTTGTCTATGCCAACGGATCTCGGGCCGCATTTTATGGGGGTATTGCTTCTTGGATACGTGGCATTCCCATGGTGTGGCACTGCCGGATTGCGGATCGGGATCAGCGACTGGATCCTGTCCTGCTGCGGGTGAGTTCCAGAATCATAGCGAACAGCCAGGCCACAGCCAGCCGCTTTTCAACACGCTTCCAACCGAAAGTTCGCGTGGTATACAATGGCATCCGACTGTCACGTTTCTTATCGGTTGATGACGTCCAGGCGCCGTCGACCACAAAGGATCGTCGCGTTATCATTTCTGTGGCGCGAATTTCTAGACAAAAAAGGCATGATGTCACCCTATCCGCGTTTGAGTCGATTGCACTTTCTGATTCATCTCTGCACCTTTTTCTTATTGGTGGGAAAGATCGGCATGACACCGACTGGTGGGAGTTCCTGAGAAAGCGTTCCAAAGAATCGGTGTTACGTGATCGAATTCATTGGGTCGGTCATGTCGACGATGTCAGGCCTTGGTATCGTGCAGCTGAGTTGATGATTTTCCCCTCGGAAAAGGAATCCTTTGGTAGAGTGGTGGTCGAAGCCATGGCAAGCGGGGTGCCCGTTGTTGCCGCTCGTAGCGGAGGGCTCCCGGAGATTATAACCCATGGCGAGGACGGATTTTTGTTCTCCCCCGGGAGTGCTGATCAGCTGGTTGACTATGTCCGCATTTTACTGGCTGAGGCCAAGACCAGGCATCGCATCGCCCGTGCGGCTCAGGATCGTTCACGTGATTTCAGCCTGGAACAACACGTCCTACAGGTAAGCCACGTCTTCGATGAGATCATTTAGGGCTCGGATCATATGTCATGAGAACGAATTTTCTGGTGATCTGTCGGCAGCGAAAGCCCGTTATCTGATTGTCAGATACTACAATTCAACGTGAGCAGAACCGTGGGCACCAGAGTGAAGGCCCCCTCACCGGGTAAAGCAAAACCACATCCGAATACGGTGAACCGGTCTGGTCTCTTAAGATGTTGAGTTTTAACCGGAGGTACCATGCCCAAAAAAAAAGCGCTTATCACCGGAATTACCGGTCAGGACGGCAGTTATCTATCGGAACTGCTCTTAGAAAAGGGATACGAGGTCCACGGAATCGTCCGCCGGGTTGCTTTGGAACATCCGGAATCGCGCATGTGGCGAATCAGAGGTAACCTCGAGCGGATCCATATCCACAGTGCGTCAATGGAAAGTTACGCCAGTCTTTTCAATATCATTTCAGATCTCAAACCGGACGAGTGCTATCATCTGGCGGCCCAGAGTTTCGTTTCCTACTCTTTTGAGGACGAGTTTTCGACGATCAACACCAACCTAAACGGAACGCACTACGTACTGTCAGCCCTGAAACGGCAGGCGCCGGGATGCCGATTTTATTTTGCCGGATCCAGCGAGATGTTCGGCAAGGTAGCGGAAACGCCCCAGAATGAACATACCCCCTTCCACCCCCGCTCCCCTTACGGCATATCCAAAATGGCAGGATTCGAACTGACTCGGAACTATCGGGAGGCATACGACATGTACGCCCTGTCCGGCATTCTGTTCAATCATGAGTCACCCCGTCGAGGAGCCGAATTCGTCACCCGAAAGATCTCGTCTGCAGCTGCCAAAATCAAGCTGGGGCTCGAGTCTCAAGTCCGCCTTGGCAACCTGGAAGCCCGGCGTGATTGGGGGCATGCCAAGGATTACGTCCGTGCCATGTGGCTGATGCTTCAACAGGACATGCCGGATGATTACGTCGTCGCCTCAGGCAAATCCCACTCGGTGGAAGAATTTCTCGAGGTCGCCTTTGAGTACGTCGGGATAGATTACCGTCAGCATCTGGTGATCGACGAACAGCTCTATCGCCCTTCGGAAGTAAATGTGCTGCAGGGAGACGCATCAAAAGCCTGTCAGCAGCTGGGTTGGGAGCCGGAAATTTCCTTCGATGAGATGGTCCGGGAAATGGTCGACAGCGATCTGACTTGGTACACTAGATAATGTACAGCTCACCGGGTCTGCGAAAAACAGCGCCCAAACGGGTACTTTTTTTAGCCGATGTTTCTCTGTTCGAGCCCTCCAGTGGCGCCGAACAGGTGCTCTATCAGGAGGCGACCGGGCTTAGTGCCAGCGGCATGGACGTCTTCGCCATCACCCGAGCCACCAGCGGGGATCGGGTACTTGAAATTAGAGACGGACGCATTCGGGAATTCCGCTACTCCGCTGATCCCGAAAAGCCGCTGTCGTTTTTCATGGCCCTGCTGCGGCACCCCCCTGCGCTGTTCAATCGGCTGCAGCATAATCAACCATTTGATATCGTGGTTTGCCACCAGCCCTATACCGCCTTTTCTCTCCTGATCCATCGCCGGCTCATTAGACTTCCCATGATATACGAGTTTCACTCCCCAAGCCACGAAGAATACCTGCTTTCGGTTGGATCATCGATTGGCACGTTTCACAGATTTCAGGCCGGTGCCCGTCGACGTCTGGAAGGATATTGCATCCGTAAAGCAGATCGGATTGTAGTCCTCAGCAAGTATACTAAGGATATGGCGATTCGATATCATGGTGTTTCTCCGGGCAGGATCTCCATCATACCCGGCGGAGCGGATGTATCCCGCTTTCAAATTCCGACTGAACCACGGGACCAACTCAAGCATGAATTGGGGTTGCCCGAGGGCCGCATCCATCTGCTGACGGTGCGCAACTTGGAGCAGCGGATGGGTATTGAAACGCTGATTGAAGCCATACGTCGATTGAACCATAACGAACCAGTGTATCATCTGACCATCGGTGGCAGCGGTCCTCTGGAAGACCGCTTAGAGCGTCTTATCCTGCGTCTCGGACTGGGGGATCAGGTGTCTCTAATCGGATTCATTCCGTCCGAAGAATTGCCCCGCTATTATGCCGCGGTCGACTACTTTATCCTCCCCACAGCCCATCTTGAAGGGTTCGGTCTGGTGACCCCTGAGGCGATGGCATGCGGTACCCCTGTGCTCGGAACGCCCGTTGGTGGAACCCGGGAAATCCTTTACGGATTTGATGCTGATCTACTGTTCTCCGGAACTACTGCAGATGACATCGCCATGGGCATCGATCGCACCATCCGCCGTTATCAAAATGATCAAAACGGCTACCAAGCCTTGCGGGATTCCTGTCGTTCCTACGTAGAAGCTCACTACACGTGGGAAAACCACGTGGCAGGGCTTCGGGATCACATCATCGCCTGTTGCGAAGCGGCTCCGGGAAAAGGTGCCAACACCGTTCCTGACGGGGATATCCAGTGATCAAGGTCTTGCATGTGATCACCCGTATGGACATGGGCGGATCGGCTCAGAATACGATGATGACCTGCCTTGAATTGGCCAGGAAGTACGACACTCTGCTGGCCTTCGGTCCGTCTTCCGAATCTCGGATGACCGTCGAGGAGAAAATCTCCGTAAGAAAAGAGATTAAGGAATTTCAATCCCGGGGCGGGCAAGTCGTGGTGATACCGCATCTTATCCGCCGGATTGCCCCGATCCGGGATGCCGCCTCGTTTGGACGAATATTTCGTCTGATACGCAAAGAAAAGCCCCACATCGTCCATACCCACACATCAAAGGCGGGTCTTCTGGGCCGATGGGCAGCATGGCTTGCCGGCGCTCCCGTGATTGTTCATACCCCTCACGGCCATGTCTTTTATGGCCATTTCGGTCCTTACTGGGCCAAACTGTTTCTTCTACTGGAGCGGCTGTGCGACCGGGTCACGGACCATCTCATCTGCCTGACTCGAGGAGAACCCCGTGACTATGTGAAATTTTCCGTGGCCCGTCCCTGGAAAACGAGCGTCATACACAGCGGTGTGGATCTCCAGCGCTATACAACACCGAAGGTGGATCCAACGGTTATGCGAGGCAGTCTTGGCATCGAAGACGGGACGCTGGTCGTGGGCTCCATCGGCTGGTTGTTGCCCATCAAGGCTCCGGAGGTCTTGCTGGAAGCCATGGGATCTGTCTGGGAGAGCCAACCGGACATCAAACTCCTCTTTGTCGGCAAAGGTGATCTCGAGGATTCGTTGAAGGCGACGGTGCAGCACATGAACGTCGCCGATCGGGTTCGGTTTTTAGGGTGGCGAGATGATATCCCCGATTTGATGCACTCCTTTGATATATTTGTTCTGCCCTCACGAAATGAAGGGATGGGGCGCGTGATCGTCGAGGCCATGGCAGCCGGGCTGCCGGTTGTGGCCAGTCGAACCGGGGGCTTGCCGGATCTGGTGACCGATGGCCACAACGGTTTTCTGGTTCCTCCCGGAAATGCCGTGACTCTGGGGCAGGCTATCCAAAATTTGTGTAACAATCCTGATCTTCGGAAACGGATGGGTGAAGCGGGGAGGCGGCGGGCGGAGAATTTCAGCCTACAACGGATGGTCCATAAACTGGATGCGCTATACGCCCGCCTTCTATGCTAAATCCGATCGACCTTCATCGCACAACGCCCTTTCCCGCCGTCCCCGGGGCAGACCTCAATTGTGTTTCGATGGTTTTTATAATATATATTACTGGAGTCATTGGAAATTTTGATATCCCTAGATCTGAAATGAAACGAACGCGCTTTCTCTACCATAAACTTCGGACGTTATCTGCGCCTGCTTGAAGATCATGATCGTGGCCATCCATCAACCCCAGTTCATGCCGTGGCTCGGTTATTTCGACAAGATCGATAAAGCCGATGTGTTCTGCTTTCTGGACAACGTGCAATATAAAAAAAACGAATGGCAAAATCGTAATCGACTCAAGACGGCCCAGGGAATGCAATGGCTGACGGTACCGGTCCGGTTCCGGTTTCCCCAGATGATCAATGAGGTGGAAATAAACAACAGCGAAAATTGGCGGCGGAAGCACCTGCAGGCCCTACATACCAATTACCGGAAGGCTCCCTATTTCAACGCCTATATCCAGGTGTTCGAAGATATGTACTCGAGAGATTGGAGGTACCTGTCCGATCTGAACATATTCGCCACAACGCAGTTAATGACGGCGTTGGGCCTGGAGCAAACCCGGACCGTTCGTGCTTCTGAACTCACCCTGAGCCGGGATCCAACCCAGCGATTGATCGACATTTGCCGCGTCTTTGGCGGGGATGTGTATCTCGCCGGACAGGGAGGCGCATCCTACATGGCGATGGAACAATTCGAAGGCACCGGCATCGATGTGGTATTCCAGGATTTCCGGCATCCGTCCTATGAGCAGCTGTATGGAGAGTTCCTGTCTCATCTTTCCTCCCTAGATCTGTTGTTCTGCTGCGGGCCCGATAGTCTTAACATCATTCGTCATGACAATCCCCCGATTCGCCGATAAGGGGGCAGCTGGGAAATTGCGGAAAGGGCTTTTATGAAACTTATGAAAATTCTGGCCATCGGCGCTCATCCGGATGACATCGAGTTTGGATGCGGCGGCACCCTGTATAAATACACCACCAAAGGACACCAGGCCCATCTCATGATCATGACCAAAGGGGATCAAGGTGGAGACCCGGAGGTTCGGAAGAAGGAACAGAAAGACTCCCAAGCGATTCTCGGAATTGATCGGATTTACTGGAGTGACTATCACGATACCAAACTGGTGATTGACAAGGAAATGATCAATAAAATTGAAGCGGTGATCGCCGACGTAAATCCCGATTTCATCTTGACCCATTTTCCCTATGACACCCACCAGGATCACCGCCACTTGGCCCAGGCGACCATTTCGGCCACCCGTTACATTCAAAATGTCATGTTCTTCGAGGGCCCGACAACCCAGAATTTTACGCCGAATGTGTATGTCGACATATCGGTCGCTTTGGAAACGAAAATAGCAGCGTTGACGGCCCACCAATCACAAATCGAAAAAACAAATATCGAAGACATGTCGATTATTGAACTGGCCCGATCCACGGCAAACTTTCGCGGGATCCAGGGCCGGGTCAAATATGCCGAAGCGTTCTCTTCCCTGCGGCTGTTTATCAATATTTAATGCGATCCACGCTACCCCCGATATGAATATCCCCCATTCCAGGCCCAGCCTCACCATCGAGGAGGCGGAGGCCGTCGATTCGGTCATCTTTTCCGGGCAGATCGCCCAGGGCCCTGTCACAGCGAATTTCGAGCAGACACTGGCAGGCCGTATCGGCCGATCTCAGGCGATAGGAACCGCTTCCGGTACGGCGGCCCTGCATCTGGTTCTGATGGCCATGTCGGTCGGCAGCGGCGATGAGGTGATGATCCCGTCCTATGTGTGCACTGCGCTTCTCAATGCCGTTCATTATGTCGGGGCCAAAGCCATTATCACCGACATTGACCCGGCCTCCGGAAATATGGATCCGGTGGATGCGCGGAAACGGTTGACGCGCCGTACCCGGGCCATCATCGTGCCTCACATGTTCGGCTGTCCGGGGGCGATAGAAGATCTGATGGAGCTTGGAGTGCCCATTATCGAAGATTGCGCCCAGGCCATCGGAGCGACTTACGACAACCGGCCGGTCGGCAGTTTCGGCCACGCGGCGGTGTTTTCATTTTACGCCACGAAGGTCATGACCACGGGTGAGGGCGGTATGGTGCTTACCGACTCGGCGGAACTGGCCGATCGGATCCGCGACCTCCGGGACTATGACAAACGCCCGTCCTATCGCCTTCGATATAATTATAAATTGACGGATATGCAGGCAGCCATGGGGTTGGCGCAGCTTGCCAGACTCGATGATTTCATACGTCGACGGAAGGCTTTGGCCGCTGAGTACCGGGCGGCATTCACGGGAACCGGTCTTCGTCTTCCAACGGAAAATAAGGGGCACATATACTACCGTTTCGTCATGGGGGTGCCTGGTGGCCCTGTTCAGTGGATCCGGCAACTCGCTTCTGGTGGTATCCGCTGTGCCCGCCCCGTGGATCCACCTTTGGATGTGCTCCTGGGTAAAGAAGATTGCCCGAATGCCCAGGCGGCCTGGCAACAACACGTGTCAATTCCCATTTATCCCTCACTGACCACCGCTGAAAGGGATCGGGTCATCGAAGCAATTCAGAACCAAATGGAGTCCCACAGTTAGCCCGTACTTTGATGATTATGGGACGCGACCTATGAACGAGGGAGGATGTTCCCAGAAAATAAAATGACGAGCGGTTTCTTCCATAGTCGATCCGAACGCAATGCCTATGTGTTCATGGCGATTCTGTTTGTCCTGCTTTTGATGCCCCCCATGCGTCGGTTGTTTACCGACATCGGCTTGCGTTGGCTCTACATTTTTGCAGTTGCCATGGCGCTATCCTATACGCTGACGCCCATGGTCCGCTGGTTTGCCAACAGGGCAGGGATTGTCGACACACCGGATGCCCGAAAAATCCATGACCATGCAACCCCGCTGCTCGGTGGAGCGGCGGTGTTCATTGCGTTTGCCGTTTCCATCATCGCCAACGATATTTATTCGGACAAACTGGAAGTGATCCTGACCGCATCTCTGGCTTTATTCGTCGCCGGGGTGCTCGATGACAGCCGGGAAATCCCTGCCTGGATAAAACTCGTCGTCCAGATATGCTGTTCGGTGTGGGTTATCGGAAACGGAATCGTGTTGAGCGTGTTGCCGACGGACCTCGGGATGTTGTCGGAAGCAGCAAACATGGTACTGACATTATTATGGATCGTGGGGATTACCAATGCCATGAATTTTTTCGATGGCATGGACGGCCTCGCCTCAGGTCTTGGCACTTTAATTGCTTTTTTTCTCGGGGTTGTCGCCTTTCAGACCCACCAGCCGTTCCTGGGATGGGTAGCAGTGGCGGTCATGGGGAGCTGTTTGGGATTTATGCCGTACAACTTGAGAGTCAACGGAAAGGCGACCATCTTCCTCGGAGATGGGGGCAGTACCGTGATTGGATTCATTTTGGCGTGCGTCGCGGTGTACGGCGACTGGGCCGAACACAATCCGATCGGCGCATTGGTATCTCCACTGCTGATTCTCTGGATTCTAACCTTCGACATGGTACACATTACCCTTGATCGAATCATTACCGGCAAGGTTCGGACATTTCGGGAATGGATTGATTACGTGGGCCAGGATCACCTCCATCACCGTCTATCCCATGCACTGGGGGGACCGAAGCGGAGCGTGATGTTTATTTTTTTCCTGAGTTTTTGTCTGGGTACGAGCGCGGTTGTACTTCGGGATGCGCGACCGATTGACGCCATGCTGCTTCTGCTGCAGGCGACCATTCTCGTTGTTCTCATCACCATCCTGGAAAGACGCGGCCGGGCCATAAGCGCCGCCGCGGTTCAGGACCGGATGGAGGACACCTCGATCAATGAACGGATACCTGAATTGGGCGTACCGTCGGGTGTGGATACCCAACCCGACAAAAAGATCACCCCCCCTGATGCAGCACCTTACGGCGGCGGATTTTCGAAGCGTTCCGGTGGGGATCCGATGGCCGGCCTTCGGATCCCAAACCATGGCCGACGCGGGAGGAATCGAACAATATATCAGCAGTTTAACCCCAACATATTGTGATTAATTTTTCTTGACACACAAGATAAAACCCTTTTATACTTTCCGCACTGCAGCGTGTGCGGAGCTATCGTGATCTCTGCACCATAGGGGCTTGATCAAGGGACATGGTAAAATTCATCGATCTGGAGCATCTTGTCTCCGAAAAAAAGGCGGATGACGGTCCGGCCGGGCTGAAACAAAAGCCTGGCGATTCAGCCACCCACTTCCGACGGATGGAGGCGGATCCGGATCTTGATTTGCCCGATTTGACGGTCGCCCTCGACGACCAAAACGACCTCTACTCCGAAGGTCTTTCCTATGTAATCCAGGTATTTGCCGCCATCCGGAAGCGGAAACGATTCGCTCTGGATCCAGGTTTCCGGATCATTCGTCAAATTGTTCAGTCCCAGTCCGCCCGGCACTCTCTTTTTGTTAAAGCCATCCACCAGGACGATATCCGTAGCTACCTGGTCCAAAAATCCGTCAACGTGAGCCTGTTTGCGATGTTGATGGGCGAAATGCTCGGATACGATCCGGACCAGCAAGTGGAAATCGGTATGGCGGGCCTTCTCCATGAAATCGGTATGGGCCTGATACCCGAAAATTTATTATTCAAGGCCGGTCCACTGACGCAACCGGAGGTTGAGGTCGTCCGGCAGCACTCGGAATTCGGATATCAAATTCTGAAAATCCATAGCGAGCAGTGCCCGTATCTGGCGGAAGTCGCCCTGCAGGTGCACGAAAGAATTGATGGATCCGGTTACCCGCAAGGACTCCGGGGTGAGGAGATCCACGAGTACGCACAAATTATCGGATTGGCAGATATCTACGATGCGCTTTGCCACTCGCGGCCCTATAGAGACAGATTCCACCATTTTTATGCCATCAAAGAGATCATCAAAACCTGCAAAGTGTCCTTTCAAAGGAAACACCTGAAGGCGCTGCTCCATACGGTTTCCATTTTTCCCCTCTCCACTCTCGTGCGCCTGAACTCCAACGCCATCGGTCGCGTGATTCAGACTTTTCCGGACTGCCCCATGCGCCCGCGGCTTCGGATCGAGTTCGATTCCCAGGGACGGAAGGTGCTTTCCGAGAGGGTCGTTCATCTTCCGGATAATCCGCTCCTGTATATCGTAGACAGTGTGTCCGAAGACGATATCCGCGTGCTCGGCAACGACACCGTGGAGGTGGTTCGTCCCCAAGAGCCCCCCCCGAACCGTATCCGGAAATGCCATCGGAAGATTCGGTGGACCCGTCCATGGATATAGAGACGGAGCCCGAACCACCGACAGCCCTCCCCTCGAGACGACCGCCCAGGAAACGGACCGGATGGCTCAAACGGGCTCTCGGCCTGGGAGCTCTGGCTCTTGTGCTGGCCGGCGCGTTCTGGCAATGGTACCGGCCGGTGGAGAAGGTGTCGTTGGACAGAGAGGTTGTTAAACCGATACCCCGCAAAGCCCCTTCCAGGGCTGCCGCCATACCGCCTGCGGAGGTCGTCTCCAAACGGGAAACAGCTATTGTCCCTCTGGTGAACAAGGTGTCACCGGATTCCGTCGCCGGGAAGGTCCGGCCGGTGGCAGACCTGCCCAGACCCGCCCCTCAGATGCCTGCACGAATCAACGCCTCGACCACAGGCGATACGTCCCCGATGAAGGCACGTTCAGCCAGTGAAGTATCCACCACAATCGGGGAGTCGTCAGATCTTCATAAGGCCCCCCCACCCAAGACGAAGACCGGCACGGCAGATGTCAGAACGGAGTATCCGTATTCCATATTGCTGGCATCCTTCCGTTCCCTGGTTTTGGCCGAAAAAGCACTCTCCAACTACCAGCGGAAAGGGTTTCCGGTATATCGGGTGACGGTCAATTTGGGAGAGGATGGCATATGGCACCGGCTCTTTGCCGGTTATTTTGAACATTTTCAGGATGCGGAGGATTTCATTGAGGAACGGCGACTGGATGGAGCGCTCGTCAAACGGACGCGGTTTGCCGCCAGGCTCGGCATGTTTCAGTCGACAGCGGTCGTGAGCAAAATGTTGGGTCCGCTAAAGGAAAAAGGTTTTTCTCCCTATATCATCGATGACGATACACAACACCGGCTGCTGGTCGGTGCGTTTTATACGGAAGAGGGCGCCGTGCAGCAGGTCGCCGAACTGGCCAATAGCGGATTTCTCGGAAAGGTCGTGGAGCGGTAGATTGATTTCCCCTTCAGACGGCGGGTTCACAGTGCAGGAGACGGTATGTATTTAAAATATTGGGGTTTTCAACTACCGCCCTTTGAAAACGTACCGAATCGTGACATATTTTTTCGATCCTCCCAGCATGAAGAAGCGCTGATGCGCTTGCTTTACGCCGTAAAGAATCGGAAAGGTGCCGCCATGCTGACCGGAGAGGTGGGCTCCGGAAAGACCACCATTAGCAAAGTGCTTAAGGACAGCCTCTCATCGGATCGGTACAGTGTGAAAACCCTCATCAACCCTGCCTTGAATCCCCTCGACCTGATCCGTGCCATTCTCTTCTGCCTGGGCGAGAGCAGTGACAGCGACTCCAAATTTACCCTCCTGAGCCGGCTTCAAGAACGTCTTGCCAGCAATGCCGAGCAAGGATTGCATACCATCCTGATCATCGATGAGGCGCATCTGATTCCGGGACGAACCAGCCTGGAAGAGTTGCGGATGCTTTTGAACATGCAGTCCGAAAATCAGTTTCTCATTACGTTGATCATCGTCGGGCAGCCCCTTTTGCTCGAGAACATTACCGCCCTGCAGCCGTTGAGAGAACGGATTGCGGTAAAGTATCATCTCAAACCCCTCGATCTCAAGGACACGGTACGATACATCCTGTTTCGTCTAAAATCCGCCGGTGCCGAAAGAGGCATATTCACCAAAGAAGCGATGTTTCCACTCTTTGAGTATACGGGTGGGATTCCGCTTCGGATCAACAACCTGTGTGACCGGAGCCTGCTGATCGGTCTGTTGAGAAAAGCCAAGGGTATCAATACGGCCATTGTGAACGAAGCCATTGAGGATATACAATAGCAGACATGACTGACCGACATCGAAAACCCGCCATTGGAGAACAAGGATCCCGCATACCCCGTGCAAGGTTGTGGCTGCTGTTAGGGATCGTCGGACTTTTGGCCTTTGGGTGCTATGGAACGGCCCCCCCCAAACCACCCATGCCATCTGGAGCAAAAACACCGACAGAGGTCGCCGCCATCCCTCAAGGGTTGCCGACGGGAGGAAAATTCAAGGCGGTGTGCGTCGCCGACCTGGACGATGACGGTGTGCTGGATATCGCCGGTGGGACGACGGTTCCGGGCGCCGTCGCCATCTGGTACGGCAAGGCACCCGGGAAATTCGACACCATGGTCACCGTACCGGTCCGTGGGGATGTCATGGACATCGCAGCCGGAGACGTGGATTCCGACGGTCTCCAGGATCTGCTGGTTTCCGTACAACGGGAGAACTTTAGAATTTTTGTGGTCGGCCAACAACCCGGCCGGAAATGGACCGTTTACGAGGGCCCATCCTCGACCCAGTTCTACCGGGGCATCGAGATTGTCGATGTCAACAATGACGGGAACGTCGATCTAGCGGCCGCCAATCGGACTTCCGAGAGCGTCAGCGGCATACAGATGTGGCTTGGTGACGGCAAAGGGGGGTGGATCACCGAACTCGGCCCGACCCGGCAGGGTATGTACATGGATGTGGCGATCGCCGATTTCAATGAAGATGGATTTGCAGATATTGTGGGCGCCGGATGGGGTGTTGGCGCGTCATTGAATATGTGGCTCGGCGATGGGACGGGCGGCTGGTCATCCGTCTTGAAACTCGCCGAGGGCAGTTATTATGGAATCACGATTGACGATCTGAACAATGACGGTCATCCCGACATCCTTGCCAGCACCTATCGGGCCGGATTCAACATTTTCTTTGGAAAAGGCAACGGACGGTTTCGATTTTTCTCCATTCCCGAAGATACCGGCAGCTATCACACCATCCTGGCAATGGACATCGACGGAGACGGCTTTAAAGATATTGCTGCCGGTTCACTGGAGAACAAGGGGCTTCGGGCGTGGCTGTTTGACGGTATTGACAGGTTTGCCACCATTTCTGAATTTTTTCCGGAGCGGGGATTTTATTATGCCATGGCCAATGACGACCTGGATGGTGACGGCCTTGCCGATCTAACCACCGCGGCCTTTGGGGATGGTATCAAAGTCTGGCTCAGCGCTCGGTCCGGGGGCCTGACCCGTGGCGAGTTTAAAGCCGGCCGGTTGACGGTTCAGCAGACGCCCATGGACCAGGATATTATTCGAGAGAATGCGGTATTTACCACCGTCGCCGGGATTGACGAATATAAAATCGGTCCGAGGGATGTCCTGGAAATTACCTTCTGGCAGGGCACTGCGGGCACCCGGGAGGAACTCACCGTCCGGCCGGATGGAAAAATTTCGTTTGGCTATGTTGAAGACCTGTATGTCCGCGGCCTGACGGCGAGGCAACTCGACGGAGTCCTCACGGAACGTCTCCAGGAGTTCATTCGCAATCCCCGAATCGATGTCCGGGTCACGGAGTACGCCAGCAAATACGTGACCATCCTTGGGGCGGTGGGGACCCATACTGGCAAGGGTCCGGGTCGATACGAGCTGACCGGCAAATCCCGGGTCGTTCAAATGCTCGCCGAGGCCGGTGGCCCGCTCCGGGATGCCAATTTAAGAGATGTGCGCATCACCCGTAAGAATCGCCAAGTGGTGCGGGCCAACCTTTATAAGGCGCTGACCCAGGGCGATCTTACCCAGGACATTGTGCTCGATGACGGGGACACCATATATATTCCCGTTGTCACCCGAGCGTCCAATCGGGTGTATGTGTTTGGTGAAGTTGAAAAACCGGGGGTCTATCCGTTTTTGGAAGATGAAATGCGCATCGCGGATGCCATTGCGATGGCCGGCGGGGAAACGGTGTTTGCCAAACGTGAGCACGTGAAGGTCGTTCGAGGGGATATCAATAATCCCCAGGTGATTTCCGTGGATCTTAAAGCTCTGACCCAAGGCGGCGATCAAACGCAGAATATCGCCCTGGCCAACGGCGATCTGGTCTATGTCCCGCGTAGTGTTGTCGGGGACATCAACCGGTTCGTACAACAGGTCACCCCGCTGTTTCGTCTGATTATCTTCCCGGCCCAGACGATCAACGAATACGGCCGGGCAAGCGATTATCTCCGCGGGGACCAGACCAATTTTCCATGATGATAAAAGGGGTGTTTCCGTTACAGGAGAACTCGGCCTGATTAAGGCCTACAGCTAGGACGCCGATTATGGCCCAATATGATGTCGACCTGAGAGATTACTGGCGAATTTTCCGGAAACGGAAAGCCATTGTGTTCCTGATGGTCTTCCTGGCGGGCGTTTCCAGTTACGGGTTCGCCAAACTGAAGGAACCGGTGCCCCTTTATGAAGCGACCGCTGCAGTCAAAATCGACCGACATACCAACATCACCGATTTTCTGAGCGGGGGCTTCTGGACCCAGGCGGAAACCCTGACCACCCAAGCCTTTATCATCACCAGTTTTCCGGTGCTCATTAAGGCGGCCCAGGAACTGGAATGGTTGTCTAAGGACCTGACTCCTGATGAAGTCCAAAACTCAACCGCCGCCATGGCCGTGATAGACCGCCTTAGAGGGATGAGTTCCGCCGAACCGGAGCCGGGCACCAATATTGTCAATATTTTGGTTGTTGGCAGTGACCCTTTCGAGTCGGAAAAAACGGCCAACGCGTTTGCGAGAGCCTTCCGAGTCTTTAACATCGAGCAAAAAAACAAGCAGATCATTGAAACCAAGAAATTTATCGAGCGCCAGCTAACGGTTTGATCCCGGCAGCTGAAACGGGCCGAGGAAAATCTTCGAACCTTTGAAGAATCCAACAAGCTGATATCCTTGGATGCCCAAACCGCCGCATTGATCAATCGCATCACCGCGCTGGAAACGGAGCTCGATCGGCTCAAGCGGAATCGACATGAGATTCAGGAATTGCGCAGCAGCGTCAGCCGTGCCGAACAATCTTCCGAGGATGTGCAAACGCGGTTTTCCCCGGCGGTCAAGGGCTCGCCCGTAGAAACCCTGGGAATTCAGCTCAGGGAACTGGTGTTAAAGCGTCAGGACCTGCTGTTCGAGTTTACGGAAAAGCACCCGAAAGTCCTGGAAATCAACGGACAGATCAGCAATATCCTTCGGGAAATAAGAAACGAACTCGATACCCTGCTATTCAGGCTTGAAACCCAGGAATCGGGTATCCGGGAGCGGCTGGAGGCGTTAATCGCCGAGAACCAGGGCATTCCCAAAAAGGCCCTGGAGCTTGCCCGGTTGCAGCGGGAATGAAGCATCCAGACGGATCTCTACTCCCAGCTCAAGGCTCGATACCAGGAAACCCAGATCAAGGCATCGGGGCAGATCGAGGAAGTTACCATTATCCGACCGGCGACGCTTCCCCAAAGCCCGATCAATATTCCCTCCAAGGCCATGATCATTATGACCGGTCTTGTCATGGGGCTGATTCTCGGCATTGTGTTCACCTTTATTGCAGAGACCCTCGACACCTCCATTGGCACCATCGAAGACGTGGAAAATCTCTTGAACATTCCGGTACTGGGGGTGATCCCTTTCTGGGAAAAAGAGGAAGGCGGTAGACGGTATGGCCGGTCTGCAAGGTATCAGGACCTGGTTGCCCATTTCGATCCGAAATCTTTGGCGGCAGAGGCCTTTCGCTCTTTGAGAACCAACCTGCAGTTCATCAGCATCGACCGCAGCGGCAAGTCTTTTCTCCTTACAAGCTCGTTTGTTCAGGAAGGAAAGACAGCGAACGTCGTCAACCTGGCGTTGAGCATGGCCCAGGCCGGGGACAAGGTGCTCTTGGTGGAAGGGGATTTAAGAAAGCCCCTGGTCCACAAGATGTTCGGGATCGACAAATCTCCCGGTTTGACCGATTATGTTCTCGGAAATTACAATTGGCGGGACATTACGCTAACCATCACCGATGTGATGCTGGGAGAATACCAAATCGAAGATATCCTGCGCACGCCCGGCTTGGACAATTTGAACATCATGACCGCCGGGACGAATCCCCCCAATCCATCTGAAATTCTCCGATCTCCGCGGTTCAAAGCGGTTCTGGCCGAGGCCTATGAAGAGTACGATTTCATTTTCGTCGATGCACCCCCGGTCTTGCCGGTGGCCGATGCCACGGAGATCGCGACACTCGTCGATGGGGTGATTCTCGTCTACAAAGTCGGCGCCATTGCCCGGGGTATCCTGAACCGTGCGAAACTGACACTGGACAACGTCAATGCCAAGGTCCTGGGGGTGATTCTCAATAACGTCAAACCAGAGATGGGGCCGGATTACTTCAAATACCATGCCCATTACTATTATGGCCCTCCATCGGGGACGGAAGGGGAATCCGTGCTGTTCGGGGGGAAAATAGTCCGCTACATCCTAATTGCCCTGGCTATCGCATTAATACTGCTGGGAGTATTTTGGAACGATCTCTTCACTGGCCCTCCATAATGTACTGAAAATGACAACGCGTCCATTTGGTCGATTGTTTCGAAACCGATTTCCCACCCATTGGACGGCATCACATCATGCTGTTAATTAGACTCGCTGTTTTTGCCTTCCTTATAGTCGCAGTGGCACTGACCACCGGATTGGTGGCTTCACAGTATCCCCCTGTTATTCTGCTTTCGGTCCTGGCGGTACTGGTCGTATTTACGCTGGCCTTTCTCAACACCGAAGCCGGTCTGTATATTCTCATTTTTTCCATGCTGCTTTCTCCAGAGTTCGTTATCGGAGGCATTGGAGGGGGGGCGGCTCTGGGGAGAGGCGTGACCATCCGGCTGGATGATTTACTTCTGGTCATTATCGGTTTCAGCTGGTTCACCAAGAACGCCATTCACAAGGAACTGGGGCTCTTCGTCAGAACTCCGCTGAACAGACCCATTTTTTTCTATGTCATCGCTTGCCTCGTAGCGACCGGTTTCGGAATCATTGCCGGACGGGTTCAACCAAAGACGGGATTTTTCTTTGTCTTAAAGTACTTCGAATACTTCATCGTCTTTTTTATGGTGGCCAATCACCTTGAAACCACCCGGCAGCTAAAGCGGTTTCTATTTTGCATGTTCCTCACATGTCTTGTGGTAAGTATCATCGGGATACTACAAATTCCGGGGGGCGGCCGGGTCAGTGCGCCCTTCGAAGGAGAAACAGGAGAACCCAACACCTTCGGCGGGTACCTTGTGCTCATGGCGGCGTTGGCTGCCGGTATTCTTTCGACCACCTCGGACGAAAGAATCCGATGGTTTTTAGGTCTGGTTCTTCTATTTATCCTACCACCACTTTTGTTTACCGAGTCACGGTCATCTTATCTGGCTGCCGTCCCTGCCGCTTTAATGTTTGGTCTTCTGGCGAATCGGAAGGTTATCGTGCTCGGACTTCTTCTAGTCGGTCTCCTGGCGAGTCCGATCCTTCTGCCGACGAATGTGATCGAGCGCATTACGTATACCTATAAGCAGAGATATCATCCCGGCCAGCATGTTGAAATTGCCGGCGTCCGGTTGGACACATCCTTATCGGCCCGAATCAGAAGTTGGCAGTATGGGTTGGCGGGTTGGACCAACAATCCCATTCTGGGTTATGGCGTCACCGGATTTGCATTCATGGATGCACAGTTTCCCAGGGTGCTGGTAGAGACCGGGGTTGTAGGGCTCATCGCATTCTTTTACGTTCTGTATTCTATTTTCAGATTGGCATTCAACAACTTGAAACGTGTCTCGGATCCGTTCAACCGGGGGCTAATAAAGGGATTCCTTGCCGGATACATCGGGCTCCTGTTCCACGCCATCGGTGCCAACACGTTCATCATCGTACGGATCATGGAGCCATTCTGGTTTGTGGCCGGCATGATAGCGGTTCTTCCCGAAATTGAGGCAAATGAGCGGATGGGGGAGCCGGTGGCAGACGATTATCCACGTGTAACAATAGACCGGCGCACCCTTCCGGTTTCATTCGGAGGCCGCCGGTTACTTCCGTAAACACTACAGCCGGATTATACAGGGCGTCCGATCGGGTCGGGCGCCCTTTTTTTGTATTACAGCCCGGTTCGTTTATTTGTTATTGAACGTTGCATATTGCACATCGTCGAAACTGCCCAGAATCTACATTAACGCCTCGGTAGTGTTTTGTTTCAGCTAATCGCTGAAAAGATTTCATGCAATATTCGGGATAGACGGATTCCATCTCGCGGGTGATGAACACCCGGCACTTCCGTTGTCGGGCGGTTGACGTTCCTTCTGCAGGATTTAGGTTTGATCTACTGAACAGCATCTTAACGAAGACAATGGACATGGACATCCCCGCACTTCCTGAAATTCTGGCCCCGGCAGGAAGCCGCTCGTCCTTTCTGGCCGCCATGGCTGCCGGCGCAGATGCGGTGTACTGTGGTTTGAAGCAGTACTCGGCCCGAATGGCGGCTAAAAACTTCCGGATGAAAGACCTGTCAAACCTACGCGCCGCCGCAGCAGGACGGGGTGCCCGCGTGTACATTGCCCTGAACACACTGGTCAAACCGGGTGAATTGGCCGACATGGGGCAGACCCTGCGGCGTTTACACCGGGAGGTCGCCCCGGATGCCCTGATCGTGCAGGATCTGGCCGTTACGGCTCTGGCCCGGCAGGTCGGATTTCGTGGGGAGATCCACTTGTCGACGTTGGCCAATGTGAGCTTCTCCGCCGCGCTTAAACATGTGTCACAGAATCCAGGGGTGGACCGCGTGGTGTTGCCCCGGGAACTGTCCATCGACGAGATTCAGACCATGGCTCGGGCATGTCCGGATACGCTGGGACTCGAGGTCTTTGTGCACGGCGCACTCTGCTACGCGGTCTCCGGCCGCTGTTACTGGAGCAGTTACCTGGGCGGGAAAAGCGGACTCCGGGGCCGTTGTGTGCAGCCCTGCAGAAGACGGTACACCCAACAAGGACACAAAGGGCGTTTTTTTTCCTGCCAGGACTTGAGCATCGATGTGTTGGCTAAAGTGCTTCGCCAGGTCGATAAGATTCATGCCTGGAAGATCGAGGGCCGAAAAAAAGGACCCCATTATGTCTATCACACCGTTCAGGCGTACCGGCTTCTCCGGGATCATGGACACGATGCCCAGGCCAAGAAGGAGGCTAATGAGTTGCTTTCCCAAGCCCTGGGACGAAGGAAGTCCCACTATAATTTTCTCCCACAGCGTCCTCAAAATCCGGTACCCGAAGATGGTGAGACCGGTTCCGGGCTGCGTATCGGCGTTCTGAAAGGAAAGAGCGACCAGCCCGCTCTGGTTCCCAACCAGGCCCTTTTCCCCGGCGACACGCTGCGCATCGGATATGAAGATGATCCCGGCTATCGGATTTACCGGGTTCCCAAATCGGTGCCCAAGGGAGGACGGCTAGTTCTCCCGAAGTCTTCCGGTAGGCACTCCCCCCGGCGGACGCCGGTCTTCTTGATCGATCGACGGCAGAACTGGCTGGTAGAGGCGATGGCGGCTGTAGAACCAACCGCCGCGTCTTCACACAGATTGTCCCGAGCAACGTCCCGACACCAGATTCGTCTCCCGCGCCGGAGGCGACAAAAATCACCCAACATCGGGGATGTCCACATCTACCGCCGACCGATCCGGAAAAGGACCGATGGATCGGCCGGGCTTTGGTTATCTCCGGAACGGGCGCCATCCCGTGGGAGGATGGATACGGCGGCGTCCTGGTATTGCCTCCCACCGGTGATCTGGCCCGAAGACGAGGATCGGGTGGTCACAACGATTCGGAAGGTGCTCCGCGCCGGGGGCCGACGATTTATCCTGAATGCACCCTGGCAGGCCGCGTTCTTCAACAAGCAGCGCGGCGTGACGTTATGGGCCGGTCCGTTCTGCAATGTATCCAACCCTTTGGCCGTGGACCGGATGGGGTCCATGGGGTTTTCCGGAGTCATTCCCGGTCCGGAGCTGGGAAGTACCGATTATTTTTCCCTGGCCCGGGAAACTCCCCTTCCTCTGGGAATCCTGATATACGGAAACTGGCCCCTGTGCCTGTCCCGCGTCCGGTCGCCCCTGATTCACGAAGAGCGCCCGTTCAGCAGCCCGCGGGGGGAGGATGCCTGGAGTACCCGGTATGACACCACCTACTGGATGTATCCCAATTGGCGGATTGATCTGCGGAAAATGAAACCAAAGCTGCAACGGGCCGGGTACTCTATGTTTCTACATTTGCATGAGCCGGTGCCGAAGCATATAAGACTCAAACAGCGGCCCGGAAAGTGGAATTGGACGATCGGTCTCTCCTGAGCGACTGCACCCGGTTTTGGCGTTGACGCACACGGGCGTCATCCTGAATCAAACGTCCAACCTCAATAGAGCATGAACGCGGTGATCCGAATAGCTCCAGTTCGCTGAATGATGGGTTTGTCGCACCACATATCATTTACAGTTAGGAAAGCCATGAAAGAACTTCCGTTTAACCAGGCTCTGGTGACCGGCGGTGCCGGATTCATCGGCTCCCATCTGGTGGACGCCCTGATCAGCGCCGGCTGCCAAGTGACCGTGCTGGACAATCTGAGCACGGGTCATCTCCGTAATCTCGATGGGACCAGAGAGCGCATCACGTTTGTGGAGGGGGACATTCGGGATGAGGATCTGGTCAAGGATCTGAGTTCAGGGTGTCAGATGGTCTTTCATCTGGCCGCCGTGGTATCGGTACCCGAGACGGTCGAGGATCCTATCGGATCGGCCGGGATCAATGAGATCGGGACACTGACGGTGCTGAATGCCGCGCGGCTGAACGGCATCAAACGGGTGATCCTGTCCAGTTCTTGCGCCGTATACGGTGACGGACCGGAGCTTCCCAAACAGGAGACGCTGCCCCCAACGCCCCGGAGCCCCTACGCCCTTCAAAAGCTAACCGGTGAATGGTATGCGGCGCTGTTTGATGAGCTGTACGGTCTGGATACCGTCTGTCTTCGATACTTCAATGTCTTCGGGCCGCGCCAGGATCCGGCTTCGCCGTATTCCGGTGTCATCTCCATTTTCATGAACCGGGCGAGCCTGGGAGAGACTCCGGTAATTTACGGAGACGGCCAGCAATACCGGGACTTCGTGTTTGTCAAAGATGTGGTGGCGGCCAATCTGTTGGCTGCATCGATCGAGTCGGCCAGGGGAAAGGTATTGAACATCGGCACCGGCCGGTATGTACAGATTCGACGGCTTTGGGAGATGGTTCAGGCGATCTCCGGATGCCGGATCTCCCCGGAGCTTCGTTCGGAACGACCGGGTGATATCCGCGAATCCGTTGCTGACATCGGACAAGCAAGATCAACACTGGGGTTTGAGCCGCGTTATGGGTTCGAAAAAGGACTCAAACTGACCTATGACTGGTACCGCCATAGCCCGGGATAAAGGGCGCTGATCGTGTTAGGGTCGGGCACCGTTTTCCATGGGATCTGCAACAAACGAGGATTATCGGCATACTGGGAAAGGATAGACACATGTTCCATGCGGACATCCGAATGGCAACGGCCAGTCTTTCGGTGCAAATGGCCCGAGGCCCCGACATCGTCGATATTACCCATCAGCTGCTTCATCTGGTGACCCAGGCCGGCATCACCGAAGGAGACCTTTCGGCGACCATGATCGGGTCGACCGGGTCGCTGACCACGATTGAATTCGAACCGGGGGTGGTTGAGGACCTGAAAGCGGCGGTGAACCGGATGGCCCCGCCTGGACTGGATTATGCCCATGAACAGGCGTGGCATGACGGTAACGGTCACAGCCATGTCCAGGCCGCATTGATGGGGCCTTCGATCAGCCTGCCGGTAAGGAAGGGCGTGCTTCGCCTGGGCACTTGGCAACAGGTGGTAGCCATCAATCATGATAACCGGCCGAGAAACCGACCGGTGGAGGTGACGATTATCGGAATGGCTGCCGATTCGCCGTAAGACCGTGTTGCGGTATCGCCGTGGCCGGTTGCCGCCCCATGCATATATCACACCACGAAGCACACGAAGAACGCGACGAAACCCTTGGTCCATCGGCTTCGTGGGCCTCGTGGTGAATCATCAACGCTGAAGTTCCCCGAACAACCGAATTATTTTTCTTTCTCTATGTCTGACTTCAGTTGTGCTTCTAGGTCTGCCCATAAACTCTTTTTCTTTTCTTTCTGCTCTGCCTTTATGGACGCAATTTTTTCGGCCATCCCTTTTTGCGAGTCTTGAAACTTTTTCACCTCTTCGGCCAGCGCCGGTGCTTGGGCTTCCTCTGCCATATCCTCCAAGGCCGTATGATTTCGAACAAAGAGTTTGGATCCGAACGCACCTTCGATCATTTCCACCACACCCCGCTCGTGCAGGCGACGGCACATGAGATGGCCTTGTTCCACCGATAGGGACAAGCAGTGGCAGACATCCTGGATAGAGGGGGGCACCTTCTTTTGGTGTTCCAGCACCCGGATCGCAGCGACGATCAGGTGTCCGCTCGAGTAAAGATCTTCTCCAGACATAACTCCTCCCAAGCCCGTTTCAGGGCCGGTGCAGGGTCTCTGAACGATGTGGCGAGCAGCTTGACTTGCCGGTGTTTCGATGGCAAAACCCGTGCTGCTTTTCTTGACACGAAGATGCAAGCAGAGTAACATCTGGCGCCGATTAGTCAAGGGGCAGGCACCTGCCGATGCGCATCCAACCCATAAATATTGTTCGGATTTTGCGGTTTGTTCGGCACCGCCCGGATAAATCACAATCCCGTCCAACCAGCGGGAGGCAATCATGACGGAAATTATCGATGTTCGGGCAAGGGAAGTACTCGATTCCAGGGGAAACCCGACTGTGGAAGCCGACGTGTATCTGGCCAGCGGGGTGGTGGGACGGGCCACGGTACCTTCCGGTGCCTCCACGGGCAAGCGCGAGGCGCTGGAATTGAGGGATAAGCGATCCAAACGGTATGGGAGAAAGGGGGTTCGCAAAGCGGTTCAGAACATCGTCGAAGGGATCGCACCGGCGGTCATCGGGTTGGACGCTGCAGATCAGACCTTTTTGGATCATACCATGATTTCCCTAGATGGTACCGCAAACAAAGCCAAGTTGGGCGCCAATGCGATTCTTGCCGTCTCTATGGCAGCCGTACGGGCGGCCAGTGCTGCATACGGGCTGCCGCTGTATCAATATATCGGCGGTATCCGGTCCAACTGTCTCCCGGTACCGATGATGAATATCGTCAATGGGGGTGCCCATGCCGCCAATAACCTCGATATCCAGGAGTTCATGATTGTCCCCATGGGAGCCAAAACATTGGCTGAAGCGGTCCGGATGGGAGCGGAAACATTCCATACCCTGAAAAGCATTTTGAAAAAGAAAGGGCTCAATACAGCGGTCGGCGATGAAGGGGGGTTCGCGCCGGATCTGGAGTCGAATGAGGCGGCCATTCAATTTATCATGGATGCCATCACAGCATCCGGTTACACACCGGGGTCCGATATCGGAATTGCCCTGGATTCCGCGGCCAGCGAGTTCTACCGCAAAGGCAAATATCACTTGAAATCGGAGGGAAAGCGGCTTTCGCCGGCTCGGATGATCGACTACTATGAGAATCTGGTGGATACCTATCCCATTCTGTCTATTGAGGACGGCCTTGCCGAGCAGGACTGGGACAACTGGGCCTTGATGACGGACCGTCTGGGCGGATCCATTCAAATCGTCGGCGATGATATTTTTGTGACCAATCCAAAGATTTTCAGAAAGGGCATCGAGGAAGGTATCGCCAATTCCATACTCATTAAACTCAATCAGATCGGAACGGTCACCGAGACCTTGGAAGCCATCGACATGGCCAAACAATCCGGCTATACAACGGTGATTTCCCACCGGTCCGGCGAAACCGAAGACGCGTTCATCGCGGATTTGGCGGTCGGGGTCAACGCGGGCCAGATCAAGACCGGATCCCTGTCTCGGTCCGACCGGATTGCCAAATATAACCAACTGATCCGCATTGAGGAAGAACTTGGCGGAACCGCCCGGTTTTCGGATGAAATATTCATTGCTGGTTGATACGGTGGTTCGACAGATTCGATTCATTGGCTTGATGTGGGTGCTCTGTGCCGGCGGTTTTTTGCCGGCACACGCATATGTCCTGGACGCCGCCCAAATTCTGGACCGAACGGTAAAGGCCATTGGCAGCTCGGGCGCAGCGATTGTCCACCAGTCGCTGGTACTTCACGCCGCTGCCGGTGAAGGAGAGGCGCCCCAGGTGTCCGAGACGATCCGTTATCTCTTCCCGGGACGCTTCCGCTCCGACATTCAAACGGACACCGTGCACAGGATTCAGGTCTGGTCCTACGGTGACCGGGTGACGGTCATCAACGACCAGATCCCCGCCGAAGGGGAAGAATGGTTCGACCGGTACAAGGATCTGATGCTGTATCAGAGTGTGGCCTCCATGGAAGCCTTACTTCAGGAGGCCGGGGTCAACACATCCGTTTCCAGCTTTGGCAGGTTCGAGGGGCGCCTGGCCTATGTCATCGGCGCGCAATACCCGGATGATTCCGTCCCTCAACTCTGGATCGATAAAGAGACCTTTGTGCCGTTTCGATGGATTCTCTCCGGACGGGATCCGGACCTGATACGAAATTTGCGGGAGATCCGATACCAGGGTTGGCATAAATCCGGCGGCACCTGGTATCCGTTGCGCATCGCCTTCTTGGCCGATGACATTCTGGTTCGTGAAATCCAAATTGACCGGGTCCAGCCCCAGCCCACGCTGCCGGAAGAGCAATTTGATGTGCCGCGTCTTCGCTGGACCTATCAACGCCCGACGGCAGAGGCCGGGGACGCCAAAGGGGGAGATGCTGAAGAGGTTCAGCGGACCATCGAGGATTTCAAGCGGATCTACGAACCTTAATCCGATCCGTTTATGACCGATACGGATGAACCTTCGACTTGTTTCGGCATCCGGTATGGCGCATCAAACACATTGTTGCAAGGGGTTCATCCCGGCTGGTATGATATAGATTCCAACTTAACTCTCATCTCTATTAAGGGGTAAGCATGGCGAACGAAACAAAATTCATCTTTACCACCGGCGGCGTCCTATCGTCACTGGGAAAAGGACTGGCATCCGCCGCCATTGGCGCGCTTCTGGAAAGCCGAGGGCTGTCTGTAACGCTGCAAAAACTGGATCCTTACATTAACGTGGACCCGGGGACCATGAACCCCTTTCAGCATGGTGAGGTGTTTGTGACCGACGATGGCTCGGAAACCGACCTGGACCTGGGCCACTACGAACGGTTTACGTCCGCCAAGCTGGGCAAAGACAATAATTTCACCACCGGAAAGATCTATCATTCGGTCATCACCAAAGAACGCAGAGGGGATTATCTCGGTGGGACGGTACAGGTGATTCCCCACATCACCGATGAAATCAAAAACAGCATCAAACTTGCCGCCAATGGTGTCGACGTCGTCATCGTCGAGATCGGCGGCACCATCGGGGATATCGAAAGTCTTCCGTTCCTCGAGGCGATCCGCCAGTTTCGCACCGATGTGGGCAAGGAAAACTCCATCTACATTCACTTGACCCTCGTGCCGTTCATCGGAACCGCGGGAGAACTAAAGACCAAACCGACCCAGCACAGTGTCAAAGAACTCCGGAGTATCGGCATCCAACCGGATATCCTCCTGTGTCGCACCGATCGGTATCTGTCCGAAGATATCAAATCCAAAATCGCCCTTTTCTGCAACGTGGGTGTGGATGCGGTCATCACCGCCAAAGATGTGGATTGCATTTATGAGGTGCCGTTGATTTTTCATAAAGAAGGCCTCGACGAGAAGATCGTCCAGTTGCTCAACATCTGGACCCGCAAACCGGTGTTGGCCGAATGGGAAGAACTGGTGGAGAAGATTAATGCGCCGAAGCATACCGTCACCATTGCCATTGTCGGGAAATACACCGATCTAACCGAGTCCTATAAAAGCCTCAACGAGGCCCTGAGCCATGGCGGCATTCCCAACAATTGCCGGGTCGAACTCTCCTTTGTCGATTCAGAGACCGTGGACGAAAATACTTGCAGCGACAAGCTGCTCAAGGCGGATGGCATTCTCGTTCCGGGCGGGTTCGGTTCCCGCGGGGTCGAGGGGAAAATTTGTGCGGCCCGCTATGCCCGGGAGCATGGCGTCCCGTACTTTGGCATCTGTCTTGGAATGCAGATTGCCGTCATCGAATTTGCCCGGCATGTGGCCGGTCTGGACGGTGCGCACAGTTCCGAGTTCGATTCAGGCACTCCCCATCCGGTGATCTATCTGATGACGGAATGGTATGACGACAGGACCGGTAGGGTCGAGCACCGGGATGCCATGACAGACAAGGGGGGCTCCATGAGACTTGGAGCCTACCCCTGCCGCGTGACTCCCGAAACAAAAGCCGAGCAGGCCTACAGGGTCGGGGATATCTCCGAACGCCACCGGCACCGTTACGAATTTAACACGGCCTACAAGGAGAAGCTCGAACAGCATGGCCTGACATTCAGCGGCATTTCGCCCAGCGGCGAACTGGTGGAAATTGTCGAGCTAAAAGAGCATCCCTGGTTTTTGGGTTGCCAGTTCCATCCGGAATTCAAGTCCAGGCCCCGTAATCCCCACCCCCTGTTTCGGGAGTTTATCCGAGCCGCGCTAGAGCGCTCGCGGAAGGCATCCTAACCCGGACATGGAATGAACGTGGTTATCCAGAAAGCACAAGTTCGCTGAATAACGAGTTTTGCGGGTAAAATGCCGGGTTCCCAGGTGGCGTCCACTCTTCTAGAGCAGTTGCCATAAATGTGTTGCGAACTCCGGCAGACGTTATGGAATCGTATTGGAATTCTGGAACGCTCGATATCCGCACGTTACCATGCCATCGATCATAGATTCCAATTTTTCAAGCTCGGGATCGCCTCATAATCGGTCGTGTCACATTTTATCGGGGTGATGGAAATAAAATTCTGGCTCAGGGCTGTCTCATCGATAGACGGGTCCGGATGTTCATGCAAGCCGTCGCACCCCTGCCAATAATAGGCGAGATTCCGCGGATCCACCCGTTTGTCCACATATTCCGGAAACAGTTTGGTACCATGTCGGCTGATACGCACGCCGGACATAGCCTCCAGGGGCATATCGGGAATGTTGACGTTTAAAAACGTCCCTATCGGAAGACCCTCCTGAGATACCCGTCCGATTAGATTCAGGATAAACCGGGCCGCGTCGTCGTAGTGTTTCACATTGGGTCCGGGCATGGATACGGCGATCGCTGGAAATCCATATATGGCCGCTTCTTTAGCGGCATAAACCGTGCCGGAGTAATTAATGTTCACCCCGACATTGGCACCCGGATTAATCCCTGAAATGACCATGTCCGGTGGGCGCTCCATAATTTCCAGGACGGCGAGCTTGATACAATCGGCGGGTGTTCCACTGACCGCATAGCCGGGCATTCCGCCATTGAGCTGGACCGGAACGGCTCTGAGCGGTTGATGGAGCGTAATGCCGTGGCCCACCGCGCTTCTTTCGCGGTCCGGTGCCATCACCGTGACCGAATGATGTGTTGCGAATTGCCGATACAGCGCGTGCAGCCCCTCGGCATGGATTCCATCGTCGTTTGTCAATAATAGATGCATCGATATCCGCTTCTCATAGGTTGGTTGGGAGGTGGCCGCCCGGGGCCCCCAATTCTCGTCATTCTATTGCCGGTGGCCGACTATATACAATTCTTTTCGGCGTTCATGCAACCACGGCTCGCACCCCATGGGAGGAGCGCTGTTGACTTTTCACGCCATATCATTCAAAAATAAGAAAATTTTATTCGGATTCAATGTGTTAGGTCGATTGGCCGGTGCTTGGATCACCAATCCGCTATCGAGTAAGCCACTACCCTGGGGACGCCGAAACGTTTGAAGTTCTGGAATCCCATATCCGTGCTTAAGCGCATCCATCCGGATCCCGTTCTCCCCTTTTCTTCCTGCCGACGAAGGTGCCTCCCGTGGGGCGAGACCGCCCGTTTCGTCCTTGTCTGGAGCCTGATGTTGATCATCTTCCCCTGTCATGGGGTTTCCAATGACAACCTGCTGGAGACCACCGACGATTCGGTGCCTTGGAACCTGCTGGCCGATGAAATCCTGTATGATGAGACAGCCGACCGATATGTCGCCAAGGGCAATGTCATCGTCTCGAAAGGAACTCTGAAGATATCCGCAGACCAAATCCGTTTTGACCATCGTCAAATGACCATCGAGGCCCGGGGCAATGTCACCATGTCTTCGGGCGATGATACCCTGCACGCATCCCGGGTGACCATGGATTTGAACCGGGAGGTCGGCACCCTCCATGATGCCAGCATCTTCTTTTCCCAGCAGCATTTTTACATTCGGGGACGGAAAATCGAGAAAACCGGGACGGCCACCTATGCGGCCGAAAGGGCCTCCGCCACCACCTGTGACGGCGAACGACCGGCCTGGAAGATCACCGGCCGGAAACTCAACGTGACGCTGGAAGGCTATGGCAAGGCCAAACACGCGACCTTCCGGGTGAAGAATGTCCCCATCCTCTGGGCACCCTATCTGGTGTTTCCGGTCAAAACGAACCGCCAGAGCGGCTTTTTAACGCCCCAGTTCGGAATCTCGGAGCGCAAAGGGTACCAAGTGGCACTGCCTTACTTTTGGGCCATCCGGGACAACATGGATGCCACGATTTACCCGGATTTAATGACCGAAAGGGGTTTGAAGATCGGCGGTGAGTACCGGTATGTGCTCTCGTCCCGAACCAGGGGTGCCGTCATGCTGGATTATCTGGATGACCGACGGGTCGATGACGGCCAGGGCGATAACAGCCAGAAGTGGGGCTACACCGACGACGACGTGCTTAGACCAAATTCGGACCGGTATTGGTTCCGGATGAAGCACGACCAGCCCCTTCCGGGACAGTGGAAGGGCCGACTGGATCTGGATATTGTGAGCGACCAGGATTACCTCCAGGAATTCAAAACCGGATACAGCGGTTTCGAGGACACCCGCTCGTATTTCAGGGATACCTACAGCCGGGACATCAACGACTTTACCAATCCGGTCCGCACCAACCAGCTGAACGTCAACCGCATCTGGCCGCGGCACAGCCTTAACGCCGAGATGCGCTGGAACGACGATTCCAGACTGCGCTCCCTGGATCAACCGGATGAAACCCTCCAGCGGCTGCCCTTCGTTCTGTTCGACGGGTCCAGACAGCCGCTGTTTCGCCAGGCGATTTACTGGGATTTTCAGTCTAGTTTCAACAATTTCCACCGTAATTCCGGGGACCGAGGGCAACGCATTGACCTGTTTCCACGCTTTTACTATCCCTACCGGGTGAAAAATATTATGACCATTGAACCGTCGGTGGGCTTGCGGGAAACCGCCTGGACCATCAACGAGTATGCCCCCGGGACAACGGATAAAAACAATGCGTTTCACCGGGAGTCATTCGACTTCCGACTGGACGCATCCACGGATATCTCCCGTGTGTATCCGGTTCGCTTGGGACCCACGGACAGGCTTCGACACCTGGCCAGGTTTCAGGCGGTATACGACTATGTGCCGGATCAAGATCAAGGGGAGCTGCCCTTGTTTGACGAGATTGATCGGATCGAAAAGGTCAACCAGATTACCTACGCCTGGACCAATACGCTGACCAGCCGAAGCCTCCCCAGGGTTAAAGAAGAGACGCCGTCAAGCAATTTTCTGTATAGCGATGTCCTGCGGTTGCAGTTTACCCAAAGTTACGACATTAACACGGGCATCTCCGGTGATCCGGAACCCTTTTCACCCATCGACACGTTGCTGGAATTGAATCTGACCAGCTATTTGACGCTCCGGGCGGACACCCGGTTTTCCGTTTACGGCAAGGGCTTCACCGGTCACAATCTTTCCGGAACGGCTCAAACCCGGCGGGGCGATCGGCTGTACCTGGAGTATCTGTATTCACGGGATGAAGCGGAAACCGTCACCACAGAATTACTGGTGCCCCTTTTCAACCGGGTGGCCTTTCTGGGCGAATACGAACAGAACCTGCTCAACGACACGAACATCAAGACCGGCCTTGGCGTTCAATACCGGGCCCAATGCTGGTCCATCATTGTCCGTTATGTTGAAGAGGCCGATGCACCCAGCGTGACCTTCGAGATCAGCCTGACCGGTCTCGGGGGCATCACCAGCGGTGTCGGCCTGCCCCAGTGAATCTCGATCTTCCAGTTGATTCACGAGTGCCGAGTTGATAAAACGGCTCCGTGGAACCGGCTGGCGAATGGACGGTCGTTCCATCTGCCGAAGCTCTCGGCGCTATTGGACGCCGGATAACAACGACAACAAGGACAGCCCCATGATCATCGTCAAAACACCTCTCCGGCTCAGCTTTGTCGGTGGCGGATCCGACATGAAAAAATTTTACGATCATCGTGACGGGATGGTTGTCTCCACCACCATCGACAAATATGTCTATGCCATTGTCAAAGAGCGCTTCGACAATATGATCTACATCAACTACTCCCGCAAGGAATGTGTGGAGCAGGTGGACACCATTCAGCACGATTTGGTCCGGGAGGCCATGAGGATTACCGGAGTGGATAACGGCATTGAAATTACAACGCTGGCCGATATCCCGTCGTCCGGATCCGGACTGGGCAGTTCAAGCTCCATTACGGTGGCCCTGCTTCATTCCCTGTATGCCTTCCAGAATACCCTGGTGACGGCCGAACAGCTGGCCATGGAGGCATGCCGAATCGAAATCGATATTCTGGGCAAACCCATTGGACGTCAGGATCAATATGCGGCGGCGTATGGCGGGATCAATAAATTTATCTTTTCCAAAGGGGATACCACACGGCGTGTCCCTGTGGAGATGGCCAATGCCCAGAAACGTAAGTTCGCTTCTTCCCTGCTTCTGTATTACACCGGAATTACACGGAGCGCTGATGCTATTCTAAGTCGACAACGGTCGAATCTGGCCGATCAAGACAAATTCAACGGGATGTGCCGAATGGTCGATTTGGTCGACCCGTTCATCGAGAGCATGCGTCGGGGGAACATCACCGGTTGCGGAGCGCTGCTGGAAGAAAACTGGAATCTGAAACAGACCATGGCCTCCGGGATTTCAAATTCCCAGATTCACGATATGTATGATCGTGCCACATCCGCCGGCGCCCTGGCCGGTAAGGTGGCCGGTGCGGGCGGCGGCGGATTTTTGCTGCTGATGGTACCCCGGGAACGGCAGAATGCAGTTTTCGAGGCCTTGAAAGATTATCGCGAATTGCCGTTCATGTTGGAGGACAGCGGCAGCAAGGTGATTTTCGACGACCGGTCCTATCCGAGTAAATAATACCCACCGCCTAACGCCACAGGAGGGACCCATTGCGCATCCTGATCACCGGCGGCGCCGGATTCATCGGATCCCACACGGCCGATGCCCTAATTGAACAGGGGCATTCCGTTCGGATTCTGGATAACCTTCAGGAGACGGTACATCCCAAAGGGATGCCCGATTATCTCAATCCGGAAGCCGAGTTTATCCACGGGGACGTCCGGGATAAGCGGTCCTGGGAGAAGGCCCTGGACGGCATGGAGGCGGTCTACCACCTGGCCGCCCATCAGGATTACCTGACTGATTTTTCGACGTTTTTTCATGTGAACAGTGTGTCCACGGCCATGCTGTATGAAGTGCTGGTCGAACAGGCCCCACAAGCAAACGTGGAAAAAGTGATCGTGGCCGCAAGCCAGGCCGTTATGGGGGAAGGGCGTTACAAGTGTCCACAATGTTATGAACGCGAGTCCCGGTTTATCTATCCCGACATCCGCCTGGAGGCACAGCTGTCCCAGGGCCGTTGGGATCATCGTTGCCCGGCATGTCAGGAGATCCTGTCGTGGTTGCCTTCCGACGAACGGGTAGCCAACCCCTGCAACCAATACGCCATTTCCAAGTTTTCCCAGGAACAGATCGCCCTGCAGCTCGGCAAACGGTACAGCATTCCGACCACCGTCATGCGATACTCCATCGTTCAGGGCCCCCGGCAGTCGTTCTATAACGCCTATTCAGGCGCCATGCGCATTTTTGCGCTGTCGTTGATGTTCGATCGACCCCCCATCATTTACGAAGATGGTCACCAAATCCGTGATTATGTGAACATCGCCGATGTGGTCGACGCCAATATCCTGGTTCTAAAACACCCGAATGCCGCCTACCGCATGTTTAATGTGGGGGGCGGCAAACCCTGGACCGTCCTCGATTTTTACGATACCATGGCGAACATAACGGGCAAATCAGTGAGCCCCATGATCGCCGGCTATTACCGGTATGGCGACACACGTCATATCGTATCCGACATTCGGCGGCTGGGTCGACTCGGATGGAAACCCTCCCGGGATGTTCGGGACAGTATCCGCCAGTACTGGGACTACCTGCATCATCAGAAGGACCTGGAGGACATTCTGGCTTATGCTGAAACCCATATGAAGCAACTTAAGGTGATCCGGCAGGCCGGCGATCCGGTGTGAAGGGGCTGCCGGGACCGCGAAATAACCGGCAACGGCGGCTCCCCCGGCCATCTTGTGGAAGACAACAGCACTTTTCTGACATTTGAAGGTTTGGTCGTAAATCATGGATAAATTTGAACGATCCTGGTACGTACTGCACACCAAAAGCAGGTTTGAGAATGTTGTCAACGACGGGCTGGTCAAGAAGTCATTCGAGGTATTTCTACCCAAGATCAAAGTACCCAGTCGCCGGAGGGATCGAAAAGCCATGATCCGGATCCCGCTATTTCCGGGATATGTGTTTGTCAAAACGGATCTAAACCCTGTAGAACACTTGGAAATCGTGAAAACCGCCGGTGCCGTCAAGCTCATCGGCACCAAGGAAAGCCCGGTTCCGGTCCCCGATCAAACGGTAGACTCGCTAAAAATCATGGTGGCCACGGACCACCCGGTGGACACCGGCACCCGGCTTCGAAAAGGTGATCCTGTTCTCGTGGTGGCCGGTCCGTTTGCCGGGGTGCGGGGCTCCTTCGTGCGCTATCAAGGGCGGGGCCGGGTGCTGGTGGACATCGAAGCGCTCGGTCAATACGCCGGGGTGGAGGTCCAGGAAGAAGACATCGAGATTCTGCCCCAAGTTCTGGCATAACTACTTGACTTTCAATAAAGTTTTGTTATATAAAGTTATCCTATGGACACTGCCAACACCGGGTTTTTGAAGGACTACCCGGCCGGCTTCCGGTCAGATAGGAGGGCTTATGAACAAACTTGAAATCATCGCCGCCTTGAAGGAGGAGGCCGGCATATCCAAGACCGAAGCGGCGAAGGTCATACAGATTTTTTTTGATAATATGGCCGACGCCATGGCACGCGGAAAACGGGTGGAGATCCGAGGCTTGTGCAGCTTCTACGTCAAGGACTACCGCAGTTACATCGGCAGAAACCCGAAAACGGGCGAGAAGGTGCTGATCAAGCCGAAGCGATTGCCTTTTTATAAATCAGGAAAGGAATTAAGGGAACGGGTCAACTATTAGAGTTGTGCCTGGATTTGGATCGATAAGGGATCAACAGCGGGCGGTTCGGCTGTTAACAGCGTTCCTCACACAGGGAAACATCCCCCACGCCTTGCTTTTTACCGGCTTGGATGGCGTGGGTAAACGGACAGCGGCCATGGCTTTCGCGATGGCCTGCAACTGCACGTCTCAATCCTCTGCACGCCTATCTTCCACGCAAGACTCGCGTGGACCGGTGGATGCTTGCGGGATTTGTTCGTCCTGCAGGAAAATCGCCGCCGACACCCATCCGGATGTGGTTCATGTCACGCCCAAAGGGTCGTTGATCCGAATCGAGCAAATTCGGGACCTTGTGCACACATTGTCCATGAAACCCTATGAAGCGGTGTTTCGGACAGCCATTGTGTCACATGCGCATGCCATGACCCAGGAGGCAGGAAACGCGCTGCTGAAAACCCTCGAAGAACCGCCGGCCCAAACACTGTTGATATTGACCGCCTCGGGACGCTCGGACGTGCTGCCGACCATCGTCTCCCGATGCCAGCATATGGCGTTTCGACCGATTTCCAAGGAATCGCTAACCACCTTACTGGTGGAACAACACGGGATAGACGCGGGGGACGCAGCGACGTTGGCCGCCATGTCCCTGGGGAGCATCAAAAAGGCCCTGGCCATGCACCGCAACGGGTGGATCCGCCGTCGGAGCTGGCTGATACAGCAGGTGGAATCTCCGGATTTTCATTCCATCGCGCGGAATCTGGCGTTTGCCCGGCAGCTTTCCGAAGACAAAGACAGCATTGACGACACCTTGGAGATCCTGAAATCCTGGTTCAGGGACATCGCCGTTTGGCCGTACCACCCGGACCGGATTGTAAACAGCGATCTTGCGGACCGGGTCCAAGCCGCTGGGCGCCGACAACACCCGGCGGAGACCCAACGCAAGTTAACCGCCATTGAGACTGCGCAGAAACTGCTCCGGGCCAACACCAACCCAAGGGTGACCCTGGAAGTGCTGGCGCTGGAGCTGTCCCAACCCGACGCATAACGGGGATCCTTTCCTGGGTGAAGGAACCCGGATCGGAAGTGAACATCATGACCAAAGTTGTAGGCATTCGGTTTAAACCGACAGGAAAAATATACGATTTCGATCCCGGCGCATTTGTACTGAAGTCCGGGGACCGTGTGATTGTAGAGACTGAAAAAGGGCTCGGCTTCGGAAGCGTGGCGCTACCGCCGCGATCTCTGGATGACAACACGGACAGTCGCCCACAGAAAAAGGTATACCGATTAGCCACTGAGCAGGATTTCAAACAGCAGGAAAAAAATTGCCAAACCGAGGAGGTCGCCCACGAGTATTGTCTCGAGTGCATACGAGAACTCGATCTGGAGATGAATCTCTTCTCGGTGGAAAGCACCTTTGATGCCAGCCGTTTGACCTTTTTCTTCACAGCGGAAGGACGGGTCGATTTCCGGCAGCTGGTCAAAATGCTGGTTAAGAAATTTCGAACCCGAATCGAAATGCGACAGGTGGGCATCCGAAATCAGGCGAAAATGTGCGGCGGTCTGGGACGATGCGGCCGCGTGCTGTGCTGCTCGACTTTCATCGACAAATTCGAACCGGTATCGATCCGTATGGCCAAAGAGCAGAACCTGTCACTGAATCCGACAAAGATCTCCGGTCTTTGCGGCCGGCTCATGTGTTGTTTGAATTACGAAAATGCAACCTATCAGAAGCTGAAGGAAAACTACCCCAAAGTGGGGACAAGGGTGGAGACCGGTGAAGGACCCGGTAAGATCGTCCGCCTCAACGTGATTTGCAGCCGCGTCTCCATCAAGCTTGAAAACGGGGCCATCGTCGAAAAGGAGTTGAACCAGATCACGGTTGCCAAGGAGAATACCCGGAAATGAGCGGAAGGTTTTATATCACCACACCGATCTATTACGTCAATGCAAGACCCCATCTGGGGCATGCATACACCACGATCCTGGCCGACGTAGTGTCCCGGTACCATCGCATGAAAGGGGATGACACTTACTTTTTGACCGGCACCGACGAGCACGGCGATAAAATCGTTCAGGCTGCTGAAAAGGAGGATATGACGCCACGGGCCTATGTGGACAAGATTAGCGGTCTTTTCAGAGATCTCTGGCCCGAACTGCAGATCCGATACGATCAATTTATCCGGACCACCGATCCATCCCATAAGGCGGTCGTCAAAGACATTCTCCAGCGGATTTATGATGCCGGAGATATCTATTTCAGTGAATATGAAGGACTCTATTGCTTTGGCTGCGAGCGCTTTTACACGGATCGGGAACTGGTGGACGGAAAATGCCCGGACCATGAAGTCGCACCGGAGGCCATCAAGGAGTCAAACTACTTTTTTAGAATGAGTCGATATCAGCAATGGTTGATCGATCATATTCAGCAGCACCCGGATTTCATTCGCCCCGAACGGTATAAAAATGAAGTGCTGGCATTCCTTCGGGAGCCTCTCGAAGACCTTTGCATTTCCCGCCCGAAATCTCGACTCCAGTGGGGGATCACCCTCCCGTTCGATGAAAACTACGTCACCTACGTCTGGTTCGATGCGTTGGTAAACTACGTGTCGGCCCTTGGGTACCCCGCAGGCGACCGGTACGACCGGTTCTGGCCGGTGGCCCAACACATCGTGGCCAAAGATATACTCAAGCCCCACGGTATTTACTGGCCGACCATGCTCAAAGCCGCCGGAATCCCGTTGTACAACCACCTGAACGTTCACGGGTACTGGAATGTGGCCGAGAGCAAGATGTCGAAAAGCCTCGGTAACGTTGTGGAACCTCTCGAATTGAAAAACAAGTATGGACTCGACGCATTTCGATTTTTTTTAATGCGGGATATGGTTTTCGGGCTGGATTCCAGTTTCAGCGAAGACGCTCTGGTGGGCCGTATCAATGCAGACCTCGCCAACGATCTGGGAAATCTGTTTTCCCGGGTCATTGCCATGGCGCGTAAATATTTCGATGGTGTGGTCCCGAAACCGACGGGCGAGGCCGGATCCGATTTCGACCTGAACCTGAAGCAAGCGGCTGCGGAATGCCTTGAACAATACCGGCGTTCTATGGATAATTTCCAGTTTCATAAGGCCATGATGGCGGTCTGGACGTTGATCGGCCACATGAACAAATACGTGGATGTCACCGCGCCATGGGAATTGGCCAAGCAATCCGCGGCCCGTAATGAACTGGAAACCGTGATCTACAATTTGTTGGAGGGGCTCCGTATTGTGTCCGGGCTGATCCATCCGATCATGCCGGATACGGCTGCCAAGATGCAGCAGCACCTGGGGCAGGATCCGGATGCTCCGTTTTTTCTCATGGATACCCTTTCGAGATGGGGAACCCTTCCAGAGGGCACCCGGCTCCCCAAAGCGGTTGCTCTCTTTCCGCGGGTCGAACCGCCACCGGATGCCGTTCCGGCGCCCGACACCGCCGGCGCGTTGGATATCAAGCCGGAAATTGACATGGAGACCTTGCAGCGGATGGACCTTCGGGTCGCGACCATTATCCGGGCGGAACCGATACCCCGGGCCAAAAAGCTGCTAAAGCTTGAAGTGGACATGGGGGAACGGCGAACCATCGTCGCCGGTATTTCCGGCAGCTATCGACCGGAAGACCTGGAAGGGAAGCAAGTGGTGGTGGTGGCCAACCTAAGACCAGCCAAGTTGATGGGAACACTTTCCAATGGAATGGTGTTGGCAGCTGTGGGAGACGCCGACCTGAGTCTGGTCACTGTCGATCGCGCGATAGATCCCGGAACCCCCGTACAATAAACCGTCGGGGAAAGACCCGGCAAGTATACGGATTATCATATTGCACCATGCCAAAGGCTTATGGATATCGGAACCGGATCGGGTAGGCACTCTGGACGTTATTCAAACCGACCCAGCTGGCGGGATTATCAGGCGCATCTAAAAAAGACCGGCGTCGGTGGCGGCCGGGACAGACATGTCCTGCTATATTTGACGATCGCGGTTGCGGTCTCCATGCTGGTCTGGGCGCTTGGAGGGTTTACCTGGCTGGGCACGTATTGGGGTCCTCCACCTCCGCCGGATGCCGACCTGAACCCGGTGGAGTCAAACCTTCGTCCACAAATAGACAAACGTGCCATACAGACGGTATTAAACAGCAGCACGCTGTTGAATTCGGAGGCTAACCGGCTGGATCTGGTCATCGACAACCGCCCGGTCGTTGTCGATACCAGCCTGGATGTGGCCCTGCAGCGGTTTCTTTTGGGTAAGCTGAACCCATCCACATCGAAATACATTGGAATCGTGGCCATGGAGCCTTCTTCCGGACAGATTGTATCCATGGTCGGTTACGACAAAGCGCGGAGTTCAGAGAATCTGTGCACGGAGCACCTCTTTCCGGCGGCGAGCGTGTTCAAGATCGTTACGGCATCAGCGGTGATTGAGGCCTGTGGGCTTTCCCCGCGCTCGACCCTGACGTACAACGGGCGAAATCATACGTTGTATAAATCCCAGCTAAAGGAGCAGAAAAACCGTTGGACCACCCGAACGACCCTTGAAAAATCGTTTGCCCAGTCCATCAACCCGGTTTTCGGGAAAATCGGCATCCATTATCTGGGACAGGATCTGCTCGCAAAATACGCTAAGGAATTCGGATTCAACCGGGAGATTCCGTTTGAGATTCCGATCCAGACCAGCTATTTCCGAATCAGCAGCGATCCCTATCATTGGGCCGAGGTGGCCAGCGGGTTTAACCGGGAGACCCTAATTTCTATTGTCCATGGCGCCATGATGGCCGCCGTCATCGCCAATGGGGGAATACTTCTGGAGCCTACGGTGGTTCAGCGTGTGACCGACGTCGACGGGCGTGTGATTTACAAAAGCCGTCCCACGGTGATCCGGAAGGTGATCTCTCCGGAAGCCTCCCAGGAGATGGCGGATCTCATGACCGCGACGATCCGTTACGGAACATCGCGAAAGGCCTTTCGGAAGCATCGCAAGGACAAGATCTTGTCAAAATTGACCATCGGCGGTAAAACCGGATCCATTGACAACAGCAGTCATGACGCCCGGATCGACTGGTTTGTCGGATTTGCCCGGGAGCGGGACGGTGAGCATCAACTGGCGGTATCGGTGGTCGTCTCCCACGAAAAGTATATCGGAATCCGGGCTGCCGAATATGCCCGCATGGCGATTCGGCAGTACTTCAACAATGTTGAGGTCTCCCGAAGGCAAGCGGCAGGTCCACCGTCCGGGTAGTCGAATGCGTTGGCGTGACACGAACGCCATGTTATCTGTTCCATGGTCCCCCAGATCGGGATAGACATTTCTGTTTTTTGTGACGGAACAACAGACTCAGATGAATAGGGAAAGGAGTCACCCATGCCGGGCTTTGAAGTTTTCGGAGACGAGGAACGAAAAGAAGTCCAGGATGTTTTGGACACGGGGGTTCTATTCCGTTACGGGTTCGATGGGGCCCGCAACGATCACTGGAAGGCGAAAACATTCGAGGCCGAATTATCCCGATATCTGCCGGTGGCTTATTGTCACCTGTGTTCCAGCGGTACCGCCGCCGTCAGCCTTGCCCTGGCGGCTTGCGGAATCGGTGCCGGAGACGAGGTGATTGTGCCGCCGTTTACATTTATTGCCACGGTCGAAGGGGTTCTGATGGCTGGCGCAGTGCCCGTTTTTGCCGATATTGATCGAACCCTGTGCCTTTCTCCGGAAGGGATTGCCAGACAGGTGACGCCACGAACACGGGCGGTGATGCCGGTACATATGTGCGGTTCCATGGCGCGGATTGATAAGATTGTGGAAGTGTGTCGTGAGCACCGGTTGACGCTTATCGAGGACGCCTGCCAGGCGCTGGGTGCGACGTTTCAGGGCAAGGCGGTGGGTACTTTCGGAAGCATGGGCTGTTTTTCCTTCGATCCGGTAAAGACCATCACGTGCGGGGAAGGTGGCGCAGTCGTGACAGATGACGGCGAGTTATACCAGAATGCGGATCGCTTTGCCGACCACGGGCATGATCACATCGGCAATGACCGGGGGCTTGAAGGACATCCGATCCTAGGTACAAATTACCGGATCAGTGAACTGAACGCCGCCGTGGGGCTGGCCCAGCTTCGCAAACTGGACCGGATTCTCGAGATCCAGAGACGGAACAAAGATCGCATCAAAGACGGCCTCAACCATCTCTCCGGTATCGAATTTCGGGAAGTTCCGGATCCGACGGGGGATTCGGCAACCTTCTTATCCTTTTTTCTCCCCGATGGGGACAGTGCCCGGAAAGCAACTACAAAACTGGCCGACGCCGGCGTTGACGGCTGCTTTTACTGGTATGATAACAACTGGCATTATCTGAGACAGTGGCATCACCTGAAGGCCATGCAGACGGCCGCCGAACTGCCGGTGGTCCGCTATGACCATTTCCCCGACTATGGCGCGGTGACGCTGCCAGCATCAGACGCCATGATGTCGCGCACCATTTCCATGCAGATCAAGCTCTCCTGGACGGAAGCGGAGGTGTCGGAGCGGATTGATCAAATGGCTCATGTCCTGAAACCGTTTTAACCGTTGTGCGGTGACGGCGGAAGACGAAGCAGGATCGCCACCACAGAAAAAAAGGAATAGAGACGATGTTTCGCAACTTTAAAGTGGTCCCCAGGGTAATCTTCGGAAGGGGAAGTTTGGCTCAGCTCGGCGAGATTTTGGAGGCACAGCGCGGTGCGTCGGATCAATTCATGACATTTCTCGTGGATGATGTGTTCATGGATCGCGACTGGCCGAACCGGTTACCGTTGTTGGATGGTGATCTTCTGCTATGGGTGAATGTGGACGACGAACCGAAAACGGCTTATGTCGACCAGTTGACCTCCCAGGTTCATACCCATCCCGGCCGGCCGGCAGGTGTCATCGGTATCGGCGGCGGCAGTACCATGGATCTTGCCAAGGCGGTATCTCTGATGCTCACCAATCCAGGTTCGTCTGCGGATTACCAGGGATGGGACCTGATTCAGAATCGGGCGGTTTACCATGTCGGTATCCCAACCCTCTCCGGTACCGGGGCCGAAGTGTCCCGGACAACGGTGTTGACCGGTCCCGAAAAAAAACTCGGGATTAATTCGGACTTTACCGTCTTCGATCAGATCGTCCTGGATCCCGAACTGACGGCCGGGGCACCCACGGATCAACGCTTCTATACCGGCATGGATTGCTATATCCACTGTGTGGAGTCCCTGTGGGGAACGTTTCTGAATGCCTTTAGCGAGGCCTTCGGAGAGAAGGCCATGGCCATGTGCCGGGAGGTGTTTCTCGAGGATCCACCGGATGCGGACGACAAGCTGATGATGGCCTCGTATTTCGGCGGTATGAGTATCGCTTACTCCCAGGTGGGTATCTGTCATGCCCTCTCCTATGGGCTTTCCTATGTCCTGGGTATGCACCATGGGATCGGCAACTGCGTTGCCTTCGATTATCTGGACGAATTTTATCCCGAAGGGGTTGCCGAGTTTCGAGACATGCTGAAAAAGCAGCAGATTTCTCTCCCGAGAGGTCTGGTTGCGGATCTGGAGGCCGTAGATTTGGAGAAAATGGTGGATGTTGCCCTGGTATTGGAGCCGTTGTGGGAGAATGCGCTGGGACCGGATTGGCGGGAACGGATGCCACGGGAGCGGATCCGGGATCTCTACCATCGGATGTAAGGGCCTAAACACGGATGAGAAAGCAGGTTATGAATAGACCGGTTGAAACCCATCCCTGGACGAAACAGATGCTCCGGCTGCTATTGCCGGGGATCGCTCACCTCCTCCAACAGGCCGCCGGCGCCGCTGTCCATATCCGGCGTTTGGGTCTTTATTCGGTGCATGTCGGACGGCATCTTTCCACCGTGCCCAACGGGAGCATCGTGCTCTTTCCCTGCCATCGGGCGGTAGTGTGTTGCGGCATAGCGGGACTGGTCGCCGTCAAACATCCGGCGGCGGGGTCGAAGCCGGTGGATTTGGGGTCGATCGCAATATGTTTGGGCCAGATCGAGAACGGCGGGTTGGCGACATTGGATGATCCACCGTCGGATCTTGAGGGATCCTATCTTGGCGGACGCGTCCCCGTTGAGACCCTGTTTCGCTCTATCAAGGCGTTAAAAGAGGAACAGCCGTTTCAAGAGATCTTTAACAGTGAAGCCCTCAAATCGGATCTCCAAGAAGTCGCCGAACGTATCCGGAAGATCTGTGCCACCGAGGAATCTCTCCTGGCGGCGGGTATTGGTCGCCTTGATGCGAGCAGCGTCGATACCATTTCCCCACGGATTGAAATACTGAAAGATGCCCACTGGTGCATCCACTCGGAAATCATCGGCAATATCGGGAAAGTTGAACATTTGATGGGGGCTGCCGGTGCTTCAGGAACCCCGGAGGCCTGGACCTTTTTGCGACAGATCAATACCGTCCTGAACAGCATTGAGCGGTTGGAAGTTCGGGGAAGAGATTCGGCGGGCTTGTCGCTGATGATGGTATTGGAGCATCCCGCCTATGAGCGGTTCATGTCCGCACTGGATCGGGACCACCTGGAAGATACCTTGAAAGACCGGATGCAGCAGGATGTACTGGTCAACGGCAGTGTCGGGATTCGCAACATCGAAGAAAACGGCATCCTCCGTCACTCCGTGGCCATAACTTACAAAGTGGCGGCGGAGATCGGCAGTCTCGGAGATAATCCCTATTTTTTAAGAAATCAGATTCGAGAAGATCCTATCCTGCATCGGCTGCTGACCGTTCCACGGCAACATGCCACTGTTCTTTGCCACACCCGCTGGGCGTCTGTGGGTGCCATCAGCGAAGCCAACTGCCATCCCGTCGACAACGGGACCATTGGATCCGGGCCCCGACAGGACGCGATGATCCATGTCTGCTTGAATGGGGATATCGACAACTATTTAGAGCTGAGGCAGGCCCTGGAGGCCGAGGGCATCACGCTGCACCAGGACATCACCACGGACACCAAACTGATTCCCCTTCAGATCGAGAAATACCTTCGCCAGGGGAAATCGGTGGAAGGCGCCTTCCGCTGCGCCGTGAACGACTTCGAAGGATCCCATGCCATCGGCATGCATACGGATCTGGCACCCGGAAAACTGTTTCTGGCCCAGAAGGGGAGCGGCCAAACCATTTTTGTCGGACTGTCCGAGGACCATTTCATGGCCACATCCGAAGTCTATGGGCTGGTTGAAGAAACCTCCCGGTTTATTAAAATGGACGGTGAGACCGTGGTCGAGGGGGTGGCCGGGCAGACCCAGGGCCAGATTCTCATTCTCGATCAGGAGGCCAAAGCGACACCTGAAGGGATTGCGGCCTGCTACTACGATAAAACGCCACTTCGATTGACATCCGAACATATCAAGCAAACCGAAATCACTTCCCGGGATATCGATCGCCAGGGGTATCCCCACTATTTTCTCAAAGAGATTTCCGAAGCCCCGCGATCTGTCGAGAAGACCTTGCTGAATCGGTGGAAGATCAGCGGAGGGGATACGCCCTATGCGGAGATCCGTCTCGATGCCGTGGTATTTCCCGAGTCCTTACGGGATGACGTGGTTAACGAACGCATCCGCCGTATCTTTTTCATCGGACAGGGTACCGCCGGTGTGGCGGCCCTGGCCTGTGCCGACATCCTGAATTACTACCTGGATGATCCGGCGCTGCACAGCAGTGCCATGAAAGCTTCTGAATTGTCCGGCTTCCGGTTGGGGCAAGCCGGAACCGATAACATGGCCGACGCCCTGGTGATCGCCATCAGTCAATCCGGCACCACCACCGACACGAATCGGACCGTCGATATGGTCCGTGAGCGCGGCGCGCGCACTCTGGCGATTGTCAATCGGAGAGATTCCGACCTGACCTTCAAGGTTGACGGAACCCTCTACACCAGCAGCGGGAGAGATATTGAAATGTCGGTGGCCTCCACGAAGGCCTTTTACTCCCAGATTATTGCCGGTGCCGTTTTAGGTTTGTATTTCGCCCAACTCAAGGGGCGTCGCTCTGCCGCCTTCATTGCCGAGGAGATCCAGCGCTTGCTGGCGATTCCGAATCAGATGCGTGCGATTCTCGGCATGCGGGACCAGATTGCCGCCAGTGCCCGACGATTGGCGGTTCAGCGCACGTATTGGGCCGCCGTGGGGAGCGGGCCCAACAAGGCCGCTGCCGATGAGATCCGGATCAAACTCAGCGAATTGTGTTACAAGACGATATCTTCGGATTTCGTCGAAGACAAAAAACACATCGATCTGTCTTCGGAACCGTTGATCATCGTGTGTGCCGCCGGGACCCGTGGCACGGTGATTGGCGATATCATTAAAGACACGGCCATTTTCCGGGCTCACAAGGCCCTGCCGGTGGTCATTGCCGATGAAGGGGACGCCCGATTCGAACCCTATGCCGAAGACATTTTTTATATCCCACCGGTCCGGGAGCACCTGGCCCCCATCCTCAACACGTTGGTCGGCCATGTTTGGGGATACTATGCGGCACTATCCATCAACGAGGCCTCGGGTTTCCTATATCGACATCGGCGGCAGATTCAGGAGTCCGTGGCCCAGTTTGCTCGAAACGGACTGGATGTTTTCGAGATCGTTCTGGAAAAAACATTTCGGGAGTCCATTGCCCGTTTCTACAACGAATTTCGAAAGATCAAATCCGAGAAACAGCTGCCCGGCATGATGGGCGTGGAAACCGCGTCAGACCTGACACTTCTGCTGAAATACCTGGCGGGGCGGCTGCCGGTATCGGATTTCGAAATCGATTTCGGGATCAAGGGAACCGCCCGAAACATGCTCGACCGCCTGTTCCAATGTCTTGGGGACGCGATTAACTGCCTGGCACGGCCGGTGGACGCCATCAAACACCAGGCCAAAACGGTCACCGTGGGAACGAGCCGTATTGAAGAAAAGGTCGAAGGCGTTCTGTTTGAATCCCTCGAAACCCATGGTATCAGCGTTTCTCAGCTGATCAACCGAAATGTACTGGTGCTCAAACACCTCCAAGAGATCGTCAGTGAAATCAAAGGCTCGATTCTATATCGTATTGATGGGTTGAATTTGCTCGGCGATCTGACCGATGAGACCACCATTGAAGTGCTTCAAAAGGCCGGCGTGTTGGAACCCATTCCTTCACGGGTGGAAACGGATCGCCGCTTGAAAGGTACCAAACGGATTATTGTTCGCCAGGGCAACGTGTACATTGGGAAGGGGCGCAAAGACGATCGCAGCATCGTGGTGATCCCCGCCATATCCACATCCCCGGACCGGCCCAATATTATCGAGCATCTGCTGCTGCTGAACGTCCAATTCCGCTCGGCGGTCCCGCTGCCGGCGAAAATCAAGGCCCTGGGAGGAAAATTCGAACACATTCAGAACATTGTCCAGGAGAACAGTATTCCCTGGGAGGACGCCTACCTGGAGCTGCTGCCCATGAAAGAGCTTTTTGGGCGATCTGCTGAGAAGATAGCGGAGTTTATTGTCTCCAAGGTCAATGGCACGAATCGGAATAGTTAGCCCATGAAACACCAGTATGTCGGCGACATGAAACCGGGCGACGCGGTCGATGATGTCTTTGTGCTGGCGGAGAAAACCTTGGCCCAAAAGAAGGATGGCAACAGCTATCTGACGGTGACCCTGACGGACAAGACAGGATCTATCGGAGGGGTGGTCTGGGATGACGTCGAGAGAATCGCCAGGGGTGCCGATTCCGGGGACTTCGTGCAGGTCACGGCGCGGGTGACGGAATATCGCGGCAACCTTCAAGCGACGGTCCGATCGATAGCCAAGTGTCCCCCGGAGAGTGTGGACCCTGGGGATTTTCTACCGGCGACGCCACATGACGTGGATCAAATGTTTGAACGGCTGGTTCAGATGACCGATGGGCTGGATGATCCATCCATTAAAGCCCTTCTCCAGGCCTTTTGGGCGGATAACGATTTCGTGAGAGCGTTTAAGAGGGCACCGGCCGCTAAAATGATGCACCATGCCTACCTTGGCGGGCTCCTGGAGCATTGTCTGTCCATGGCCGTCCTGGCCGAAAAGATGGCCCGCCACTACAGCGGCATTAACCGGGACCTGCTGATGGCCGGAGCCGTTCTCCATGACATCGGAAAGGTTCGAGAATTCGATTACCATACCAATATAGACTATTCCGATGAAGGCCGGCTGGTGGGGCACATCGTTATCGGATTGGAGATGATCGAAGAAAAATTAGGTGAAATCGATGGCTTTCCGGAAGACTTGGCCACCCTTCTGAAACATTTGGTCATTAGCCACCACGGAGCCCTGGAATTTGGATCCCCGGAACCGCCGAAAACCATTGAAGCGCTCTTGCTTCACTATATCGACGAAATCGACTCCAAGGTAAACGGCATTCGTGAATTCATGGCATCCCAGGATCCCGGGGAAGCCTGGACCGCCTATCACCGGATGCTCGGGAGGCATTTTTATAAAGGAAAGCCTAAGGACGGAGACTAATTTAGATACTGGATGCTGGATACTGGATAGTGCATGAGTTGAAAGTTAAAAGCTAAAAGCTAAAAGCTGAAAGCTGAAAGCTGAAAGCTGAAAGATTAGGGATAACAACTAATAATGACGTGCGCCGAGGGCGCACCGGCAAACGGGCCAGCCCGTCTACGCTCCTTCGGAGCTACGCCGGGCAAACGGGACACGGGCCAACGGGCGAACGGGCTAACGGGCCAACGGGTTAACGGACATGTTCATCACCCTGGAAGGTATCGAAGGCTGCGGCAAAACCACGCAGATCGGATATATCGAAGCGTTTCTCCGGAGTCGGGGGGTCGCCTTTACGATTACCCGGGAACCGGGCGGCACCCGATGTGGGGAAAAGATTCGGTCCATCCTGCTCGATCCACAGACCTCCGGCCTGGCACCGCTGGCCGAATTGCTGCTCTATTTTGCAGACCGGGCAGAGCATCTGGACGCCCTGATCCGCCCGGCCCTGTCCCGTGGTCGGGTGGTGGTATCGGACCGGTTTTTCGACGCCACGGTGGTCTATCAGGGATACGCCCGTGGCCTGGACGTGGGTCTGATTGAAGAACTCCATGCGCTTCTGTTTAAGAATTTGCTGCCGGATGTGACACTGCTCCTGGATCTCGATCCTGAGATCGGCCTTGCCCGTGCCTGGAAGGGCATCGGCAATGGAGAACGGGAAAGCAATCAAAGCCGGTTTGAAGAGGAAGACCTCAGCTTCCATCGAAAGGTTCGGAAAGGGTATCTGGACAGGGCCCAAAAAGATCCCCATCGATTTCAGGTCATCGATGCCTCGGCTAGGGAAACCCGGGTCCGGGACCGGATCCTGTCCATCCTGGCCCGGAAACTGGATGAATAACGTCAAGCCCTTAATGGGACAACGGAACATCTGCCATGAGCTATTCCCTGATCGACACCATCGGTAATACGCCCCTTGTTGAAATCCGCCGGGTAAACCCGAATCCGAAGGTTCAGGTTCTGGCCAAGCTGGAGTATTTTAATCCTGGCGGATCCATTAAAGACAGGGCTGCGCTGTACATGGTGGAAGACGGGGAGGCCAAGGGCACGCTGACACCGGAGAAAACCATTATCGAAGCCACCAGCGGGAATACCGGCATCGGTCTGGCGCTGGTCTGCGCGGTCAAAGGCTACCGGCTGCTGCTGGCCATGTCCGAGTCGGTCAGCGTGGAACGGCAGAAAATATTGAAGGCCCGGGGGGCTGAAATACTTCTGACGCCGGGACATCTGAGCACCGATGGGGCGATCGAGGAAGTCTACCGGCTCGTTCGAGAAAATCCGCACCGTTATTTCATGGCCGACCAATTCAACAACGAGGCCAACTGGAAAGCGCATTACCACGGTACCGCCAAGGAAGTATGGGAGCAGACCGATGGTCAAATTACCACCCTGGTGGCGACCCTTGGTACCTCCGGAACTTTGATGGGCATGGCGCGACGGCTGAAAGAGTATAACCCGAATGTCCAGATCGTGGGCGTCGAACCCTATCTGGGGCACAAGATCCAGGGGCTCAAAAATATAAAAGAATCCTACCCTCCTGAAATCTTTGAAAAGCACCGGCTGGACCGAAAGGTCCACGTGGAGGATGACGAGGCCTTTCAGATGACCCGCCGCCTCGCCAGAGAGGAGGGATTGTTTGTCGGAATGAGCAGCGGGGCCGCCATGGCCGTTGCGTGCAAGGAGGCCGAACGCCTCGACAGGGGGGTTATCGTCGCCATTCTACCCGACAGCGGGGAGCGCTACCTGAGTACCCCTCTTTTTGAAACTCGGGATAATATCACACCGCTTAAACTGTTTAACACGCTGAGCCATTCCAAAGAGCCCTTTGAACCGATCGACGTCGGCAAAGCCACGGTCTACTCATGCGGGCCGACCGCCTATACCCGGATCCATCTCGGAGAATGCCGCCGTTTCGTGTTTGCCGATCTGCTGGTGCGGTATCTTCGGTTCCGCGGTCACCAAACCACCCACGTGATGAATATCACCGACCTGGACGATAAGACCATTGCCGGTTCCGAGCAGGCCGGCATGGATCTGGAAGCGTTTACCCAGCGCCACATCGATAAATTTCAGTCCGATGTGGAATCTCTCGGACTGTTACCGGCAGACGTTTATCCCCGTGCCAGCGAACACATCGACGACATGATCGCCATGGGGAAACGGTTGGTCACCCATGGATTCGCTTATGAAAAGCTTCGATCACTGTATTTCAACATATCTCGATTCAACGACTACGGTAAGCTTTCCGGCATCGATCTGGACAAAATCAAGCTCGGTGCGACGGTGGACCTGGATGAATATGAAAAGGACAATCCCCGGGACTTCACCCTGTTTAAACGCTGTCGGTTGTCTGAGCTGAAACGGGGAATTTTCGTTAAAACGGAATGGGGAAACGTTCGCCCCTCCTGGCACCTTCAATGCGTGGCGATGTCCATGAAGCACCTGGGCAACCGCTTTGATATTCATACCGGCGGGCGGGAACACACGTTTCCACACCACGAAAATGAAATTGCCATCGCGGCCGCGCTAAATGGAGAGCCCCTGGCCCGCTACTGGATGCACTGCGATCCAGCCCATGCAGAGCTGAATTTGACAGAGGGTCAAGGGGCTCGCGTCTCGCTGTCGGATGTCACCGCCATGGGATATACCCATCGGGAAATTCGCTACTGGCTAATGAGCACCCATTACCGAAAGTCCATCAATTATTCCGATGAACGGATGGCCGATGCCAGGCAGTCCCTGAAACGCTTCGATACCTGCCTGCACTCCCTTATGGCAGTCGAATCGAATCGTCCCTATCCGGAACTGGATCAGCTCATCTATGATTTAAAACAGGGATTTACAAAAGGGATGGATGACGATCTGAATATCGCCCTGGCCATGGCCACGGTGTTTAACTCCGTTCGGCACATCAACAGTTTGCTACAGGACCGGAGGATCGATCGGGAGGGAGCGGAACGGCTCATCGATGCCTTTCGGAGCGTCGATACCGTCTTGAACATTTTCAATTTTGGGGATATGGACCTGTCCCCAGAGGTCCATGCCCTTATGGAGGAGCGTGACCAAGCCCGGAAGGAACGAAACTGGGAGCGCGCCGATGCCCTCCGTGAACAACTCATCCAGATGGGGATAACGGTCCGGGACCGGCGGATGTGACAGCGGCGGGACTGTGCATTCAACACACCGGCATTGATCCGGTCTTTTTCAACAACATGGGATGAGGACTCCATGAATACCATTTATTTTCCATTTACCTTCGTATCGAGCACCGTTCTTGAAGAATTGAGTGCGTGCTTTCAACCCATCCATGTGCTGCTGCCCTCGAACCTCGAAATTCCGGCGAATATGATCCAGGGGGAACAGAACGGTCGTCTGGTTCTGGATCGGAGAGCTGTCGGTGACGATACGGTGATGGGAGAGGTTCTGCGGCAGTATCATGCCTGGGCCCGAGTGCATCATGGTAGCGAAATGGCTTGGATGAAATCACAGAAGGACACAGTGCCCTTTTATGATGATACCAGTATCTCCCGTATCCGATCCGAAATGACGGGTGGAGATCGGGCTCGCCCGGAAAAAGATCCATTACAGGAGGCCCGCATATTTTTACAAATGGCCCAGGTATTCGACGCTGAAACCGCGGACCTGAAAACAGATCTGGAACGCTCTGAACAATTGGAGACAGCGCTTTTTCAGGATTTAAAGGGCGAACCCGCAGCGGTCCGCCCTTTCTCTGCCGATATCGGCTCGCCTGAAGATCCTGGAGCGTTCATGACCACCGATCGCCTCAATGCCTGGGCCCGCTTGTTTCTGGCTGAGTCGACCGCCCCATCGGAGTCTCCTGTGCTTTTGGTGACCATCAGTCGGGCTGTGGTCGAGGAGGTGATGGATGCGGTTCCGGATGCCGAACCGATCGTCTCCTTCGAACGGGTACCCGTGATCCCCACCCAGGATGATTCGGCGGTTCAATGGCGGCAGGCACTGATCGATTACCTATCCAGTCTGGTACACCCGACGGTATCCCCCGCCCCAGACCCCCCGGT